>Ga0070729_10003151_pt1 | contig 19707 bp, 17 predicted proteins | sample tdDd472_FD_66725 | JGI IMG/M metagenome (GOLD analysis project Ga0070729, IMG submission 66725) | Marine sediment microbial communities from the Atlantic coast under amendment with organic carbon and nitrate - tdDd47.2 | ecosystem: Environmental > Aquatic > Marine > Coastal > Sediment | place... | reverse complement strand
CAAGCAAAGAAACCAAGAAAGGACGGGAAAATGAGATCACTGGATATCGCGGCGACGGGAATGCTCGCGCAGCAGCGCAACGTGGAAGTCGTTTCCAACAACCTGGCGAACATGAACACCACGGCCTACATGCGCCGCCGCTCGGAGTTTCACGACCTGATCTACCAGGACCTGCGGCGCGTCGGCACCACGTCGTCGGACGCCGGTACCGTCGTTCCAACCGGCGTGCAGGTGGGCCTCGGCGTGAAGCTGGCGGCGGTCTACCGCATCCACGAACAGGGAAACCTGTCGGCGACAGACAACACCTTCGATCTTGCCATCCAGGGCAAGGGCTTCTTCCAGGTCACCATGCCGGATGGCACCACGGCCTATACCCGCGACGGCACCTTCCAATTGAATTCCTCCGGCCAGATCGTCACGCACGACGGCTACACCGTGCAGCCGGGCATCACGGTGCCCAGCAACGCCATCGACGTCACCATCAACAACTCGGGCGAGGTGCTGGCGAAGATCGAAGGCCAGGTGGCGCTCAGCAACGTCGGCCAGTTCAACATCTCCACCTTCCTCAACGATGCCGGTCTGCAGGCCGTCGGCGACAACCTGTACACGGAAACGCCGGCGTCCGGCACGCCGACCTCGAGCACGCCGGGAAGCACCGGTTTCGGCACCATCCTGCAGGGCTTCCTGGAGACCTCGAACGTCAACGCGGTCGAGGAGGTGTCGAACCTGATCTCGGCGCAGCGCGCGTACGAAATGAACTCCAAGGTCATCCAGACCTCGGACGAAATGATGGGCACCCTGACGAGCCTCAGGTAGGAGCAGGATCATGCGCAGCCTCATTTTCATCCTGGCCATTTTACTGGCCTCCGTCACGGCGCCGCCGGCCTGGTCCGGCGACGGCGAGGCGATCTCCCAGGACCCGGAGAAAATCACGCTCCGCAAGTCGGTGCAGGTGCGCGGCCACCTGGTTCGCCTGGGCGACCTCTTCACGGTTACCGGCGAAAAGGCCGACATCGAGGTCGCCTATGCGCCAGAGCCGGGCAAAAGGGCCGTGTTCGACGCCCGCTGGCTGTACCGCGTGGCACACGCCTACAAAATCGACTGGCGCCCGCTCAGCTCCGAGATCCGTACCGTGATCACCCGCGACAGCGTGGTCATTGATCGTGCGGAAATCGAAGAGATGATCCTCGCCGCCCTGGCCGAGAAAGGCGCCGACCCCGACGCCGAGGTCGACCTCGGCAACCGCGTGCTGCGCCTACACGTGCCGGGGGAAGCGGCGGAGGCCGTGGAAGTCGAGGAAATGAGTTACGATCAGCGATCGCAGCGGTTCTCGGCGATCATCAGCGCGCCTTCCGGCAACGGCTCGGCACGCCAGATCCGTATCCGGGGAAGATTGTTCTCCACCACCGAGGTTCCGGTCCTGAACCGCCGTGTCCTCGCCGGCGAATTGATCAAGCGTCAGGACCTGAAATGGATCAAGGTCCGGAGCCGCCGCCTGCAGCCGAACACCGTCATCAACGATTCCGACCTGGTCGGCCGCACGCCCAGGCGCGGGCTCCGGGCCGGTTATCCGATCCTGGCCTCAGCGGTACAGCGCCCGGTTCTGGTTCCCAAGGGAAGCCTGGTGACCATGATCCTGCGCACACCGCAGATGCTGCTCACCGCCCAGGGCAAGGCGCTGCAGAACGGCAGCGAGGGCGACGTCGTCCGTATCTCCAATTCGCAGAGCAACACGGTGGTCGAAGCCGAAGTGGTCGGCGAAGGCCGGGTCGCGGTTCGGCCGACGACGCTGATGGCCATCAACTGATCCCAATCGAACAACCCCAAGCAGGACAACAACCATGAAACAGAAAACGGGAAAATATACGGACAAGGCCGCAAAAATCGCGCGCTATGCCGTCCTCGCCACCGCCATGATGTCGGTAAGCGCCTGCAACGTCTTTACCCGGCTTTCGGAAGTCGGCGACGGTCCGAAGCTCTCCGACATCCAAAACCCGATCGCGAAAAAGGGCTACCAGCCGGTGAGTTTGCCGATGCCGACGCCGCAGCCGATCGAGGCCAACCCGAACTCGCTTTGGCGGGCCGGCGCGCGCGCCTTCTTCAAGGACCACCGCGCCAAGGAAGTCGGCGACGTGGTCACCATCGTGATGTCGCTCGATGATAGCGCCGTATTCTCCAACAAGACGACCCGGGCACGCACCGACACCGAGGTCTTCACCGCCACCGACCTTCTCGGGCTCGAGGACGAACTGACCAAGGTGCTGCCGCAGGGCATCGATGCCCCGGGCAACATCGTCGACTTCGGCACCGATCACGATACCGAAGGCGACGGCACGATCAACCGCTCGGAGACCTTGAGCCTGAAATTCGCGGCCGTGGTCACGCAGATCCTGCCCAATGGCTCGCTGGTCGTCATGGGCCGCCAGGAAGTGCGGGTCAACAGCGAACTGCGTGAGTTGATGGTCACCGGCGTGGTCCGCCCGAGCGACATCGATTCCGACAACACTGTCTCCGACGAAAAGATTGCCGAACTGCGCGTCGCCTACGGCGGGCGCGGGACGCTCAGCGAACTCCAGGCGCCCCGTTGGGGCATGCAGATATGGGATATCGTTTTCCCGTTCTAGGTCGGCGTCAGCCGGACCTGGAAACTTAACGGCCGGCGGGAAACCGCCGGCCGCTTTTTTGTCGCCGCTGACCGCCGAACGGTGTCAGTCGTCGCGGTGGGTGCGCTCCATCCGCTCGTGGCGTTCCTGCGCTTCGATGCTCAGCGTGGCGATCGGCCGTGCTTCGAGACGCGACAACCCGATCGGCTCGTGCGTCTCTTCGCAGTAGCCGTAGCTGCCGTCGTCGATCCGCTCCAGCGCATCGTCGATCTTGTTGATCAGCTTGCGGGCCCGGTCGCGGGTTCGAAGTTCCAGGGAACGTTCGGTTTCGATGGAGGCGCGATCGGCGATATCGGCCTCGACAATGCCGCCCTCCTGCAGTTGCTGCAGAGTATTGTTGGATTCCTGCACCAGTTCGGTGCGCCAGGCGATGAGCTTCTGGCGGAAGTACTCCAGCATTCTGGGATTCATGAATTCTTCGTTTTTGTCCGGCCTGTAATCCGGCGGCAAAGTCACATTCATAGGACCTTGGACTCCCTACAGGTTTCAGCGCCGGGAATATATGAGCGTGTCCCCGCTGTCGCAAGCGCATTTTGCGAATCGCGTTGGAGCCGAGAAAAAACACTCTAATGTTTTGATTCTAAACAAAAGCCGTGATTGGCGCCGGAAAAGAGAGCCGCGGCAACGGGCAACGCCGTCACCACCCGGCACCCTATTTGCGGGTATATTTCGCGATTTCCACCTCGGCTCGGAGTTCGATCTCGGCAAGCAGTTCATTCAAAACCGGGTCATTGCTCTGCTCCCGCTTCTGGCGCAGGCGCTGTGCTAGGTCGGTCAACTTTTCCTTGGAGAAATGGCCGGTCAGAATTCCCAGCTGAAGCTCGTCCAGCCGATCCAGCAGGTCGCCGCCGAAAGCCATCAGCTTCTGGCGCTGGCGACGCTCGTCCGTTGCATCGCCGACACCCTGCGCGGCAAGAATGCCGTCTACGCCTGCGACACCCGAAACCTCCGAGACTTCCGCCGGCTGCGCTTCGCCCGAGGCGCTGGCCTCCCGAAGCGAGTCGGCGAACGATCCGCCGCTGGATGCGGTTTTGCCGGGTCGCTTAGCACCGTCCGGTCCCTTGGGACCGCCGGTCGATGTCACTTTCATGGATCGTCTTCCCTTTTCGCCGTTGCCGGCACATTCAACGACCGCCACGCGCGGTAACGGCCGCTAAGCAGTATAGCGAATACGCGCCGCAAGGTAAGCGGAAACCGCCGCGGTCCCCGCCGTTCGGCAAACCTACAAAAGTATGTTGTGACCCATTGCATTTAGCAAAGTACTCGCGTATAACCCTCAAGCTTGAATTGCGAATGACTATCAATAGCGAAGATTACCTAGCCGTCTAGCAACCCATATCGAGGACCCAATGACGAAATCCCTTTCTCTGAAATCCGGAATCCTGGCCGCCTTCGGAATCCTGGCGCTGTCCGGTCCCGCCACCACCACAGGCGCCGAAGCGGCGGGAGTGGTCAACCTGTATTCGTATCGTCAGCCCTTCTTGATCGATCCCGTGCTTGAGCGCTTCACCGCGAAGACTGGAATCAAGGTCAACTCGGTCTACGTCAAGAAAGGCATGCTCGAGAAAATCAAGGCCGCCGGCGCCAACAACCCAGCCGACGTAGTGCTGACGGTCGACGTCGGACGATTGGACGAACTGCGCGCCGCGGATGTCTTCGATCCCGTGCAGTCGGATGTTCTGAATGCCAACATTCCCGCCCATCTTCGCCACCCGGACGGGCTCTGGTTCGCGCTCACGACGCGCGCGCGCGTCGCCCTGGTCAGCAAGGACCGGGTCAAGCCGGGCGAACTGACCTCGATCGCCGATCTTGCCGATCCCAAATTCAAGGGCCGTATCTGTGTCCGCTCCGGCAAGCATGGCTATAACATCGCCCTGATCGCCTCGGTTATCGCGCACGACGGCGAGGCAGCGGCGGAAAAGTGGCTGCGCGGCCTCAAGGCCAATCTGGCGCGCAAGCCGCAAGGCAACGACCGCGCCCAATCCAAGGCGATCTACGAAGGCATTTGCGACGTGGCCATCTCCAACACCTATTACATGGGGTTGATGATGACCAACGATAAGAAACCGGAACAGAAGCAGTGGGCCGCCGCCGTGCACCTCACCTATCTCGACCAGGACAACGGCCGCGGCCAGCACGTCAACGTTTCCGGTGCCGGCGTTCTCAAGGGCGCCAAACACCGCGCCGCGGCGATCAAGCTCCTTGAATTTCTGAGCGGCGACGAAGCCCAGCGCATTTACGCCGAGCACAACCACGAATATCCGGTCAAGCCGGGCGTGCCGTTCTCCCAACTGGTGCAGTCCTGGGGCAGCTTCAAGATCGATACCCTGAGCGTCCAGGAAATCGCCAAGTACCGGCCGGCGGCCTCCAAGCTGGTCGACAAGGTGCGTTTCAACGATGGCCCCAATAGTTGACGCCACCGGCTAGCTCGTTTAGTGGGAACCGACGTGCAGCGGCCGTAACCCTAGGGTGACGGCCGTTCGCATTCGGGAGAACAGTCTTGCCCACGAATATCGCCACACCTGAGCGCGCTTTGTCCTGGCATGATGGCGCCAGGATCTCGCGCATCGATGTCTGGACCCTAGGCACCCTCGCACTGGCCGCCATCATCATGGTGCCGCTGGTTTCCGTGGTGGTGATGGCGCTGTCCCCGAGCGACCGGATCTGGTCGCATCTGGTAGACACCGTACTCTGGCAATACGTCCGGGTCACCCTGACCCTGATGATCGGTGTCGGGATTGGCGTCACGGTTATCGGCGCCGGCACCGCCTGGCTGGTGACCATGTGCCGGTTTCCCGGCCGCGGCATTTTCAACTGGGCGATGCTGCTGCCGCTGGCGGTACCGGCCTACGTGCTGGCCTTCGTCGTCACAGACCAGTTGGAATACGCCGGCAGCGTCCAGACGGCGCTGCGCGCCTTGTTCGGATGGCAATCGCGCCAAGATTACTGGTTCCCGGAAGTGCGCTCGCTCGGCAGCGCCATCGTCGTCATGACGTTGGTGCTCTACCCCTATGTCTACCTGTTGGCACGGGCGGCATTTCTGGAGCAGTCCGTCTGCGTCATCGAAGTCAGCCGCACGCTCGGACGCGGGCCGTGGCGGTCGTTCTTCCATGTGGCGCTGCCGTTGGCGCGCCCGGCCATCGTCGTCGGCGTGACGCTGGCACTGATGGAAACGGTCAATGATTTCGGTACCGTCGATTTCTTCGCCGTTAACACCTTCACCGCCGGCATCTACGACGTATGGCTGAACATGAACAGCCGCGCCGGCGCTGCACAGTTGGCGACCGTGCTACTGCTGTTCGTCCTCGCCCTGATCGGCGCCGAGCGCTGGGGACGGCGCGGTCAGCGCTATCACCATACCACCACCAAATACCGCGAATTGCCCAGCTACCGGTTGCGCGGCGGACGCGCGGCCTTGGCCTTCATGGCCTGCCTTCTGCCGCTGGCGCTTGGTTTCATTCTTCCCGCGGCGGTGCTCGCCAATTACGCGCTCTCCTTCTATGAGGAAACCCTGTCCAAGGACTTTTTCGTCCACGCCGTGAACAGCCTGACCCTGTCCGCCGCCAGCGCCGCCATCGCGGTTGCGGCGGGTATCTTCATGGCATACGGCGTGCGGCTCAGCGGCGGCAGTGTCATTCGGTCGGTCACCCGCCTGGCCAGTGTCGGCTATGCCATCCCGGGCGCCGTCCTGGCCATCGGCATCGTCTTTCCACTGGGGCTTTTCGACAATGCCGTCGACGGCCTCAGCCGCACCCTTTTCGGCGTGCCGACGGGGCTTTTGTTATCCGGCACCATCGCCGGCCTGATCTATGGTTACCTGGCGCGGTTCCTGGCGCTTTCCTACGGCACCATGGAATCGAGCCTGGGAAAGATTACACCGAGCATGGACGGTGCCTCGCGAACCCTCGGCCATACGCCTGGCGGGACACTTCGCCGGGTGCATTTCCCGCTCATGCGCGGCAGCCTCCTGACGGCGGCACTTCTGGTTTTCGTCGACTGCATGAAAGAGTTGCCGCTCACCTTGATCCTGCGACCGTTCAATTATGACACGCTAGCGACCTTCGTCTATCAGTACGCCTCGGACGAATTGCTCGAAGAATCGGCGCTCGGCGCGCTCAGCATCGTCGGCGCCGGAATCCTGCCGGTAATCATGCTCAGCATCACCGTGACGCGCTCGCGTCCCGGCCGCTCGGAGCCCGACGCGGGGTACGCCGCATGAGCGACCTCATCGTCCGCAACCTCTCCCATCAATTCGATGGATACCCCGTGGTCCGCGAAGTGTCGCTCGCCGTCGGGCCGGGAGAGGTCGTCTGCCTTTTGGGGCCGTCCGGGTGCGGCAAGACCACCTTGCTGCGCGTCGCCGCGGGCCTGGAAAAGCTGCAACAGGGGCAGGTCCTCATCGACGGCATCGTCGTTGCCGATGCCGACCGCGGGTTGTCCCTGCCGCCCGAAAAACGCGGTATCGGCCTGATGTTCCAGGACTACGCCCTGTTCCCGCACCTCACGGTCCGCGAGAATATCCAATTCGGTGTCGGCGCAACCACCGCCGAACGGCGGGCTTGGATCGACAGCGCGCTCGAGATGATGGACCTGACGGGCTATGCCGGATCGTTCCCGCATACGCTTTCGGGCGGACAGCAGCAACGCGTCGCCCTGCTGCGGGCGCTGGCGCCAAACCCGCGGGCACTTTTCCTGGACGAACCATTCTCCGGCCTCGATGTCACCCGCCGCGCGCAAGTCCGCCAGCAAACGCTCAAGGTCCTGAAGAACGCCGGCGTCGCTACGTTGATGGTCACCCACGACCCCGAAGAGGCGATGTTCATGGCCGACCGTATCCTAGTCATGAACATGGGCCGAGTGGTCCAGGACGGCACGCCCGTGGAGACCTATTTCGAGCCGGCCGATGCCTTCGTCGCCGGGTTCTTCGGCCCCATCAATCGCCTGGCCGGGCGCGTCGGCAATGGAACTGTCGAGACCCCGCTCGGCACGTTCTCCGCCGAACGCTTCATCGATGGGACCCACGTCGACGTGCTGATCCGCCCGGAAGGCCTCCGCCTTATCGCCTCGGAAGATCGGTCGGAGACACGTCTGTTCGAAGTGATTTCGGCACGGCCGCTCGGTGCCGCCAGCGTGGTGAACGTTTCGGTGCCGCAACCGAACGGTGCTAACCTGAGCGTCGAGGCACGTGTGCCGGGGGTGTTCCTGCCCGCACCCGGAAGCCGTGTCAGTGTCAGCGTCAACGAAGGCGACGTGCACCTGTTCGAAAACGACTGACGCCGCCGACCCGGCAATATTTTCTCGACCATCTGCCGAACCGGCAATTCAGGCCACGTTTGGATCGGCAGCGCTAATTTTTCTTGTTTAAAATCAAAATATTACGTTTTTCTGAAACTGGCATCCGTCTTGCGTAGCAGTGCTTGAACCAGTGCGTCTTTCGCGCCGGATCAGGCAGACAAGGAACGGATCATGCCGGGATATCACCTGTTTCAAGTGCCGACGCTCGGAATGCGTAGCCAGGCACATGCGCTCAATACCATCGGGATCAACGTCGCCAACGTGAACACCGGCGGCTACAAACGCACCGACACGCAATTCCATACGCTGATCAGCAAGACGCTGCAGCACGAGTCCGATCTCGGCGGCGTCAATCCGAAGGATTATCAGCGCATCGATGCCCAGGGCTTTATCAACTCTTCGTCGCGCGATCTCGACATTGCCATCAACGGCGACGGATTCTTTTTCGTCAGCCCCACCTTCGAGGTTACCGACGAAATATTGTACACCCGCGACGGCAGCTTCCAGATGGGCATCGTCGACGGCCAGACCTCCAGCGTTACCGCCGATGACGGCAACACCATCACAGTTGCCAACGGATATCTAGTCGACAAGAACGGATATTACGTACTCGGTATGGCGGCGGATCCCAATACCGGGCTTTTCTCCGCATCCGATACACTGCAACCCCTGCGTATCGACGAATGGGCCTTCATCGAACAGAGCACACCGACCTCGACGGCGGACTTGAGCCTCAACCTGCCGTCGACCAACGGCATCGTCACCAATCACGAGGCCGTCGTTCTTGCCGCCAATTCGGGCACCAACAACGACGATCTCGAGACCTATGCCATCGAAGTGGTCGATTCCAACGGCGCCAGACAGACTGCGCGTATGAACTTCACCAAGAGCTCCGACAACACTTGGCAGGTCTCGGCAACCACCAGCCGCGCCTCGTCTCCGCAATCCGATACCGTCATGCTTGCCGGGACCGTCGAAGCGGGCGATAGCTACACCGTCACGGTCGACGGCACTGCCGTCACCTATACGGTGCTCGGCACCGAAGGAAGCCTGTCTGGCGTTCGCGATGCCGTCGTCGCGGCGATCAACGCCAATGGCACGATCGCCGCGAACGTTACCGCGAGCGCCGGAAATTCGAACGGCGAGATCACCCTCACCGCGAACACCGCGGCAACCTCGTTCACCACCTCAGCGTCGGCCTCCAACAGCGCGCCGAACGTCGCCCAGGTGGACACGGCGACCATCAGCGGCACGGTCGAGGCCGGCGATAAATATTCGATTTCGGTTAATGGCGCCACCGTCACCTATACCGTGACCGGCAGCGAAGCCGATATCGATGCCATCCGCGACAACTTCGTCAACGCGATCAATACCGACCCGACCCTCAGCGCCATCGTCACCGCCGCCGGCACCGCCAGCACCGGCGAATTCACCATTACCAGCGACACCGCCGGCACGGCGATCACCACGACGATGTCGACACCGACAACCGGAACCACGGCCGACAACACGGTTGCGGTCACGACGACGACCGCAAACTTCTCGGCGCAAAACGACAACGCCGCATCGGTCGGTACCAGCACCACCTACCAGACCACCGCGACCCAGACCCTGTCTTTCAATGGCGACGGAGAGCTCCCAACGTCAACGGCCCCGCTGAGTTTCGATTTCTCATTTTCCGACGGCGCCACCGCCACGGTCGCGATCGACATGTCGGACATGAAGCAGTACGGCGCCGATTTCGTCGAGTTCAACTACAATCACAACGGCCTCGTCACCGCCAGCATGACCAGCACGCACTTCGATGAGGCCGGCCATATCGTCGGGTCGTTCCAGGACGGCACGGAGCGATCCATCTACAAACTCGCCCTGGCGCAGTTCTCGAATCCCGATGGCCTGGAAATGAAAAACGGCATGGTGTTCCGTGAAACAACCGAGTCCGGCACACCGATAACCGTATTCGCCGATGAAAGCGGGCGCGCCAGCTTCGCCCCTTATGCCGTGGAGCTCTCCAACGTCGATATCGCGACGGAATTCAGCCGCATGATCATGGTTCAGAACGCCTACAACAGTTCGGCAACGGTTTTCAAAACCGTCGACGAGATGGTCACCGTGGCGCGCGACCTGAAGGCCTAAGCCAATGATCGCCAACCCGACCCGGCAAAAACTTCCATCCGATGACGGCGCAAATTGCCGAAACGCCGGAAAGCCACGCCGATTTGAAAAACTTTTCCTATTTTTTCAAATGGTTAACAGGAACCCGGGGTTGGCATGGTTCTCGCTACGTAAAAGCAGCCAACAACACGTACCAGCCATGGACGATAAGACAATGAAGGCAACGGGAACAAAATTCTTTCAAACGGCAAGCGCTGTCGTGGCGGGCCTCGCGGTCATTGCAATGCTGGTCTCCGACGCACTCGCGTCGTCGCGCATCAAGGACATCGTCGAGTTCGAAGGCGTGCGAGAGAACCAATTGGTCGGCTATGGCCTCGTCGTCGGTCTGAATAACACTGGCGACACGCTGAAGACCGGCCATTTCACCAAGCAGAGCCTACAGGCCATGCTCAACCGCATGGGTGTCAAGCCGACCGATGACGGCCTCGATTCCAAGAACGTCGCGGCGGTCATGGTGACGGCGGTATTGCCGCCCTTCGCCCGCCAGGGCTCGCGCATCGACATCACCGTCAGCGCGCTCGGCGACTCTTCGAGCCTGCTCGGCGGCACGCTCCTGGTGACGCCGCTGCTGGGCGCCGACGGCGAGGTTTATGCCGTCGGCCAGGGGCAGCTGGCGGTTGGCGGCTTTGCCGCCCAGGGCAATGCCGAAACGGTCACCAAAGGCGTGCCGACCAGTGGACGCATCGCCAACGGGGCCATCGTGGAACGCGAGATTCGCTTCGCCATGACCGGCATGGAAAGCGTCAAGCTGACGCTGCGCAACCCGGATTTCACCACCGCGCGCCGCATCGCCCAGGCGGTCAATGCATTCCTCGGCACCAATGCCGCCAAGCCAAGCGATCCGACCACGGTGCGCGTGCAGGTGCCGAGCAATTACAATGAGAATGTCGTCGGGTTGCTGACCGACATCGAGCAGCTTCGCATCGAGCCCGACCAACTAGCCCGCGTCATCATAGACGAGCAATCCGGCATCATCGTCATGGGCGAGAACGTTCGCATTTCTACGGTCGCCATCGCCCAGGGCTCGCTGACCATCCGCATTACCGAGGCACAACAAGTTTCCCAGCCGGGTCCGTTCGCCGAGGTCGGCACCACCACCACGGTCGACCGCACCAACATTGAGGCCCAGGAAGGCGAAGAGCGCCGCCTGACCGTCCTCAATCCCGGCGTCACCTTGCAGGAACTGGTCAACGGACTGAACGCGCTCGGCATCGGCCCGCGCGACATGATCACCATTCTGCAGGCGATCAAGGCATCGGGCGCCCTGCAGGCCGAAATCGAGGTGATGTGATGAGCGGCATCGGCGACACCACCCTGAACGCACAGACCCTCCACGCGGTCAATGCCTCGCAGCAGCTCCCGAAGCTGCCGCACGGCGGCAACATGCGCCAGATGCGGCAGGTGGCGAAGGATTTCGAGTCGGTCTTCATCGCCCAAATGCTGCAGCCCATGTTCCAGAACATCCGCCCCGAAGCCCCCTTCGGTGGCGGCACCGGCGAGGACGTTTGGCGTGGCATGCAGGTACAGGAATACGGCAAGGCCATTTCGGAAGCCGGCGGCATCGGCATCGCCGATGCTGTGCTGCGTGAAATGATCAAGATGCAGGAGATGCAATAATGACGGACCCAAACACCCGCTTGAACGATCTGATCACCATCACCGGTCGCCTGATCGAACTCCTGCAACGCGAGAACGACGCACTCCGCAGCCGCCGCACCAAGGAAGTCCACGATCTCCTGGACGAAAAGACGGCGCTCAGCCGGGTCTACGAGACCCGTTTCAACAGCTTCGTCGAGAAGCCCGAACTGCTGCAGCAAGCGGAACCGGCGCTGCGTGAACAACTGAGCGGGCTCGCTGCCGACGTCAACGAATTGATGCAGGAAAATGCCAAGCTGCTGCGCGCCGCCATCGAAGCCAATCAGCGTGTCGTCGATCTGATCGCCGACGCGGTGCGTGCTCAGCAGCCAAACGCCGGCACCTACAACGCCGGTGCCGTGACCAACACGGATGGCTCCAACGCCTCCGGCCAGCGCATCGCGCTGTCGCTCGACCAAGTGCTGTAAGCAGCCAGACGGGAGATTACGCCCATGGGCGACATCACATCGGCACTACGGACGGCTCAAAGCGGCCTGCTATCGAACCAGCAGGCGCTGAACACGGTATCCAACAACGTCGCCAACGTGAATACCGAGGGGTATTCGCGCAAGATCGTCACCTTCAAAAGCGTCGCAGTCGCCGGCGTCGGCGCCGGTGTGCGCGTGTCCGACGTCGTCCGACGGATCGACGAGGGGTTGCTCAAGAGCCTTCGAACCGAGTCCTCGCAATATAGCGAACTGACCATCAAGGAGACCTACTACACCCGCCTGCAGGAACTCTTTGGCTCGCCCGGCGACAACACCTCGATCAGCCATCTGCTTGAGGACTTCTCGGAAGCGGCCGAGCTTCTGGCGGTGTCACCCGACCAGACCATCGAACAAGCCGAACTGGTACGCCGCGCCTCGGATGTCGCCAACAAACTCGTCTCCATGAGCGCCACCATCCAGGACTTGCGGCTGCAATCGGACCAATTCATCGCCCAGGGCGTCACCCAGATCAACGAGATCACGTCCCGTATCGACGAGCTCAACGACGAAATCATCTCCAACTCATCGGTCGGCCGCGACGTCACGGATCTCAAGGACCAGCGCGACCTGGAGATCGACAAGCTCGCGAAGCTCGTCGACATTTCCTACTTCTCTCGGGATGACGGCGACGTGGTGATCTTCACCAAAGGCGGGCGCACCCTGGTGGATACCGTGCCACCGACGCTCTCCCACACTTCCGCCTCGTCCCTAACAGCGACCTCGACCCACTCCGAGGGCGATATCGCCGGCATCTACGTGGGCGCCCAAGTGGCGGGCAACGACATTACCAACGAGCTTCGGGACGGCAGCCTGAAAGGCCTGATCGATCTGCGCGACAGCATCCTTCCGGACCTGCAGAGCCAGCTCGACAACCTCGCCGCGCAACTGCGCGACAAGGTCAACCTGATCCACAACCGCAGCGCCGCCTTCCCTGGCCTGCAGGAAATGAACGGCACTCGCGTTTTCATCTCGTCATCGACGCAGACCATCACCGTCGGCGGCACCAACAACGACGACGATGTCGCCATCGTCCTGTTCGATTCTTCGGGCAACCAGTCGAAGGCCACGACTCTCGAGACGATCATGCGCGACACCACCATGGGCGACGGTGCCGACAAGGGCGAAAACGGCCCCTGGACCATCGACGAGGTGGCGGCACGGATTGAGGACTGGCTGCAGGGAAATGGCGCTTCGAGTGCCTCAGTCGCCGTCAACTCGTCCGGCAAACTCGACATCGCGCTCAACTCCACCAGCCTGAACCTGGTGTTCCGCGATGAAACCGACACCACCAACGGGAGCACCGCCGAGGACGTCTCCATCGCATTTGATTCCAATGGCGACGGCGTCACCGACGAAACGGTGAGCGGTTTTTCCAATTTCTTCGGTCTCAACGACCTTTTCGTCGATGACCTGGCGGAGAATATCTGGGAATCCGACGTCCTAGCCAGCAGCTACACGACGCCCGGTTCCTCCCAGACCCTGACCTTCCGCGACACCACCGGTTCGCTCGGATCGATCACGGTGGCGGCAAATACGTCGCTCGGCGATCTCGCCACGCAGATCACCAACAACGTCACCAACGTCACCGCCGCGTTAGTCAACGACGGAACCGGCGTTCGCCTGCGCGTTTCCCACGACAACGGTTCGAGCATCACCGTAACCCAGGCGACAGGCAACACGCTGCTGAGCGATATCGGCATGGATGTCGCCGATGTCCGCGTCGCAACGGTGCTCTCCGTTCGTTCCGACATCGAAGCGTCACCGGGCAAGCTCACCACCGGTCAACCGAAATGGGATTCCACCAAAGGAGCCAGCGGCGAATATATCTTCAGTGTCGGCGACGATACCATCGCCCAGGCGCTGGCGGCGCAGTTGTCCTCCAACATCTCCTTCGCGAAGGCTGGCGGCCTCGCCTCCCTGAGCCAGAATTTCAAACAGTACTCGGCGGCGATCCTCGCCAACAACGCCAGCCTGGCCGACCAAAACGAGCGCGGTATCGAGACCCAGCGCTCATTGGTCGAGACCCTGCAGTTCAAGTCGGATTCGACCCGCGGCGTCAACATCGATGAGGAAATGGCCGACCTTTTGGTGTTCGAACAGGCTTTTTCCGCCGCCGCGCGGGTCATCACCGTTATCCAGAACATGATCGAAGCGCTCGAGCGCGCGGTGTCGTGATAGGGACCTAGAACCATGTCCAGGATTTCCACAAGCGCCGCGAACGCGCTCCTCGTCCAGCAGATCTTCCGCACCCAGCAGCGGGTGATCGATGGCGAAGTCCAGGTCACCAGCGAGAAAAAGTCGGGGGATTACCAGGGGATCGCCATCAACTCGCAGCATCTGGTCAACATCGAACACACCCGCAGTGCACTGAACCGCTACATCACCAACAATGAACAGATGGACGTCCGCCTGGAGGTCCGGGAATCGGTGCTGGAAGGCATCTACGATTCCATCAAGGATTTCCGATCGGAACTCCGCACCTACGGCACCTTCAATCCGAAGGACAGAGAACGCGTGCAGGACATCCAAGACGCCGCGCTTCGCGGCCTGAAAAACCTGCAGGACCTCTTGAATACCGACGTGAACGGGCGATACCTGTTCGCCGGCACCCGGGTCACTTCCCAACCGGTCGATTTCGGCGTGACCACGTTGAGCGCCTTCCAAAGCACCTATGACGGCGCCCGGGTTTCGGTCCCGACTACCCGCGACGCGCACCTGGCGGATTTCTCGATCACGTCGGACACCAACAACGAAAACAAACAATACATCACCGACGGCAACTTCCTGCAGTTCCGCCAGGAAGAGCTCTACGACATTCAGTTCACCAACGGCACCAACACCATCTCGGCGCTGAAGAAATCCGACGGCAGCGCTGCCAGCAGTGTGTTTTCCTCTCTCAGCGTCGGCGACACCATCACCGTAACCGGCACGAACAACAACAACTCGACCTTTACCGTCGCCACTGTCGCCAGCAACGGCTCCTCGATCACCGTCAACGAAGCCGTCACCAGCGAATTCGATGCCGACGGCGTAACCTTCTCGGGCGACCTGGTGCTGACGCCTGGAACAGGCAAGAGCACCATCGAGGCCTCTTCGGCGATGTTCTCCAACATCTCGGCCGGCACGCTCGTCACCATCACCAACACCACCAACAACAACGGCACCTATTCGGTGGAAAGCGTTTCGTCCGACGGCCGCACGATTACCGTGAAGACCGAGATGCTGCGCAATGAGACCGGCGCGTCAAGCGCGTCGATCACCTACCCGGACCCCATCGACACGACGAAAACCCTGACTTTGGACTCGAACACCCTCGGCACGCTCTCATTCACGCGCTCCAGCAGCACCATCGCTGCGACAGGCTCGCTTTCAGCCCTGGCTGTCGGCACCACCTTCACGGTCGCCGGCACCACCCACAACAACGGCACCTATACGGTTTCCAGCAACGACGGCACCAACTTGGTGATCGAATCGCTGAAGCTGACCGACGAAGGCACCACATCGGCAAACTCCAGCGCCGCCACCTTCTTCGATATGTTCACCCAGACGGACGTACGCTTCGACACCGCCGACAATTCCATCGAAATCCGGCGCAGCGGCGCGGCGACGGCGGTGACCGATATTTTCGAGGGCCTGGCGGTCGGCAACCAGATTACCGTAACCAACTCCGACAACAACAACGGCACCTATACCATCGCGTCGATTTCGTCGGACGGCTCCAAGATCACCGTCAACGAGGCCCTGGCCTTGACCGAAACGGACAGCGCCGGCGTCACCTTCGCCGGCGTCGGCGATGTCTCGTTCAATTACGAATCGAAGGCCGAACTGGTATTCACCAATGTCGGCAGCGCCGGCACCGATACCATCCATATCCGCGATATCGCGGACGCCACTATCACCACCGGCGTGTTTTCAAACCTGAAGGTAGGACAGGAGTTCACCGTTTCCGGGTCCGCCGGCGGCGTCGACGGCGTCTATACCATCAAATCGATTTCATCCGACGGATCGACGATCACCGTCGACCAAGAAATCTCCGCCACGGTCACCGAGGACACCAACGAAGTCCGCATGCAGGCGTTTTCCGTTTCCGGCACGGTCGCCGCGACCAACTACTATTCCGGTGACGAGAATTCCACCACCCACCGCGTCAACAAGGACCGCAGTTTCGAACTGGATTTCAACGCCATCGATCCGGCCATCGAGAAGGCCGTGCGGGCCATGAAACTGATCATTCAGGGCAAGTTTGGCACTGAAGGCGGCCTCGACCAGAACGATACGCGCGTCAATCAGGCGCTCTACCTGCTGGATGCCTCCATGGAACGTACCGTCGGCGGGACCGCACCCTTCGGCGCCGAACTCGATGGAAACTTGACCGAAGCGCGTTCGAACAACGCCTTTAGCCGAGTCCTGATCAGCAACATCAACGAGCAGAGCACGACATTGGTTGGCTTCTTCGATTCACGTATCGCCGAGATCGAGAATGTCAATCAGACCGAGGCCATCACCAGGCTCCTGGACGATCAGCGCGCCCTGGAGGCCTCTTATCAGATCTTCTCACGCATCCGGCAATTGAGTTTGACCAATTACATCTAGGCAAATACCCGACTACCACCAGGAGATTGAGCCATGTTGAACCAAGAAACGATCCCCATGGAGCCTCAGTTTAACGCCCTTCCGCAGCCCGGAAATCCGACATTCACCGAGGCCTGGGCATTGGTCGAGAGCGCCAAGCGAATGGCTGCGCCGCTCGAATCGGCGACGCTCGACAATCCGGCAAACCGCGACGAATTGCGCAAGGCATTGCGCCTCAACTGGCGCCTTTGGACGATTTTCCAAGCTGAACTTTCCGTCGGCGAAAACGAGAACATGTCGAGCGAAATGCGCCTGAATTTCCTGCAGTTGTGCAACTTCGTCGACAAGCAGACCATCGATGCGATCAACCTGCCGACCGCGGAGAAAGTGGCTGCCCTGATCGACATCAACTGCAATATCGCCAACGGGCTGCTCGAAGCGGCCGCCTGAATTCCAGTCATCCCGGCCGTCATGTCCACATAACGGCCGGGGGAGCGGAATTTTCTACCTGTCCGCGGCGGAAACTGGGTTAATATCGAAGCTACGGATTCGCACTGCTACCGGAGAGATACAGATGAAAGTGATGCTTTGGAAACCGGGTGTCTACGACAGTACTCGTGGGGAACTCCCAACCATCGGATTGGCCATCTTGGCAACCTCGGCCATCGAGGCGGGACACGAGGCTTTCATCGTCGATCATCACTTCAGTCCGCCGCCGGAAGACGAGATCGAGACTGCCGCCGTCGATATCCTGGAAACCGAAGAACCGGACCTGCTGTGTATCTCGGCGGTTTCCCACGAATGGCGAATGAGCCGTGTCCAATCGGTCCTGGACCGGGCCCACGAGATGGGCGTTCCCGTATGGGTCGGCGGTCCGCATGCCCTCGCGTTCTGGGATATCTTGGAAAAGGACGAGCGGGTCACCAAGGTGGTCACCGGCGAGGCGGACGGACGCTTCAATCAAATTCTCGAAAGTACGGAAAAGGTCGTGGAACTAGGCCGGTGCGAGGATTTTCGCCCGCCTGCATTTCCCGTGATGCGCAATTCTGAAGACTTGATTACCTACCCGCTCTTCGTTTCGCGCGGATGCCATTACAATTGCACCTTCTGCGCGGCGACCCAGGTGTTCGGCCGCCGTTGGCGCGCCCGCGGTTTGAACGAAGACTTTTGGAAAGAGCTCGACGACATCGCTGTAAACCACCCGAAGTGCGAACTGATATCGGTCATCGACGACGCCTTCACCCAGGATTTGGATCACGCCAAGGAGTTCCTGCGCGAATATCTGAGGCGCGGCTATCCTTACAAGGTCAGCGTATTCAACGTCCGCGCCGACTATATCGACGACGAATTCCTGGTCCTGCTCAAGAAGACCGGCGTCGAGCATTTAGCGGTCGGCATCGAATCGGGTGACCCCGAGGTGTTCAGGATGCTGCGCAAGGGTGAGAAACTGGAGCAGATCGACACCGCGATCAAGATGATGCAAAAGGTTGGAATCGTTCCATGGCTGAACATGATCGTCGGGCTTCCCGGTGACACCCCCGAAGCGCATCGCCGCTCGGTGGACTGGGTCCTGTCTCACGACAAACCACGGGTCGTTCAATGGAACATCTTCACGCCATTCCGCGGCACGCCGGCGTACGACTTCTTCGTCAAGCGCGGCGACATTGAGGACGGTTACATTCCGGAGTTCCAAGGCCGCTACCAAATGCTCCCCGAGGACGGTATGTTCGATGCCGTCGACTTCTCCAAGGAAGAGAAGACCTTGGCCCAGTTGGAGGGGTATCTTCGGTGCAACACGCCGATCCTGATTCTCAGTGACAAGAAGGTCCGCGAATTGTGCAAGAAACACGACATGTGGGACCTCTACGAAGACTGGCGCCGCAATGCGCCGATCGCCGAATTCCTGGAGAACACCGTCCCCAAGAAGATCGCCAAAGGACAGGAAGTGCTCGACATGGACGAATACAACTCGATCCTAGCAGAATTCAAGAATGACAACGAATACCCGACGGATCCCTTCGTCTACAAAGGTGCGGTTCCTTAAGTACCAAACGAGGCCTCAAATCGATGACATACGTGGTCTGTGAACCGTGCATCAAATGCAAATATGCCGATTGCGTCGACGCCTGCCCCGTGGACTGTTTCTACGAAGGCGACGACATGCTCTACATCAATCCGGACGAGTGCATTGACTGTGATGCGTGCCCACGGGTTTGCCCGGTCGACGCCATCTATTTGGAGGACGAAGTCCCCGAGCAATGGGCTGGGTACCTCGAAATCAACGCTCAGTTTCAGTTCACGGAGGAGACACGCCGCACGTCCATGGATGATGTCACCAAAGGGCCGAATTGGGACGCAAAACTCGCCGGCGGCAATCAGGAAACCGTCCAGAGCTACGACGAATTATTGAAAAAGTAGCCATAGGTAACAAAACGATTTCGGAGAACGAATTTGTCCACAGATAATGCCGGAAATGACCCCAGCGGCTTCGACGGCCGCTCGATTCTGGTGACCGGCGGCACGGGGTCCTTCGGCCAAAAACTGGTGGAGACGCTCCTCACCAGGTACAAACCGCGGCGCCTAGTGATCTATTCCCGCGATGAGCTCAAGCAATATGAAATGCAGCAGCGCTTCGACCCGCAGGATCACAGTTGCCTGCGCTACTTCATCGGCGACGTACGCGACATCGAGCGCATCAAACTCGCGCTCAGAGGAATCGATACCGTCGTGCACGCGGCAGCCTTGAAACAGGTTCCCGCCGCCGAATACAACCCGACAGAATGCATTCGTACCAACGTGCTCGGCGCAGAAAACCTAGTCATGGCCTGCATCGGCAGCGACGTGAAGCAGTTGATCGCGCTTTCCACGGACAAGGCAGC
>Ga0070729_10003150_pt1 | contig 19708 bp, 13 predicted proteins | sample tdDd472_FD_66725 | JGI IMG/M metagenome (GOLD analysis project Ga0070729, IMG submission 66725) | Marine sediment microbial communities from the Atlantic coast under amendment with organic carbon and nitrate - tdDd47.2 | ecosystem: Environmental > Aquatic > Marine > Coastal > Sediment | place... | reverse complement strand
GGAATCCCGTCCAGATCGTTGTCCGATTCGGGACAGCCGTCGCCATCCTCGTAGCCGTCCCGGTCTTCGGGGTCCTCGGGACACCCATCGTCCTCGTCCGCCACGCCGTCGCCGTCCAGATCTTCGATCTCGTCGGGACAACCGTCGCCATCGCGGTGTCCATCCAGGTCTTCCGGTACATCGGGACAGAGGTCGAATCGATCCAGGACACCATCTCCGTCGTTGTCCGGATCAGGTATCCCGTCATGGTCCTGGTATCCGTCGTAGTCCTCGGCGGCTCCCGGAGCGCCATCATACCGATCGGCGATGCCGTCTCCGTCGTTGTCGTAGTCGGGACAACCATCGTCATCCTGGAATCCATCCAGATCCTCGGGTGTGTCGGGACAGCGGTCCTTCCGGTCGACGATTCCATCGCCGTCGCGATCACGCCCACCGATGGAAAACTGTCGGGTGACCGCCAGCTCGTAGACCAATTCGGGATAGGCGGGTTGCCAGTCGGTCGCCAGGTCATCCCGGGCCAGACTCACCTGATAGGAGGCGTGCAGGGCCCACGCTTCGGTCATGCCCCAGCGTAGGCCCGCAACCAGGGCACTGAACTGTTCGGAAGTCGAGGCGAAGCGGGTGTCGGCGAAACGGTCGGCGCTGTACTCGATCCACAGAGCCGTCGTGGCCCGGCGAAACTCCACTGCGACGCCGTAGTTCAGGGTGTCATTGCGATTGTTTCCTCCGGCCAACGCCGCGGAGGGGTAGCGGGGATGCCAGGGTTCGAGGAATTCGGTGCCCATGCCGTAGCCCGTATCCTCGGCCTGGTTCCAGCGGTGTCCCAGGTTCAGATGCAACCGCATTTCCGGCAACATGGCGTCGGTCCAGAATCTGAAGGTCAAAGCCGCCGCAATCCGGGGAGAGAATACCTGCTCGGAAAGCCCGGCGGATCGGCTCCCCGTCGGGATGTTGCCGCCACCCACCACCGCTCCGTGGATCCGGCTGGACCAGAGGGTCGTGCCGGTGGTGACCAGCCAGCGAACATCACCCGCTCCGGAGCCCGATGGCGGGATCCAGCCCACGCCATCGGACCAGGACCGGTAGGGCAGCTCGAACCAGGCGTGCAGCCATGACACGGGGCTCGCCTCGGCCTGCAGATAGAGATCCCACTGACCGATGCGCTGCAGATGATCCTCGATGATGTACACCGTGCTGTACTTGCGGCCGCCCAGTCCCACGGCCAGCAGACCATCGGGCGGGATCACCGCCGATGCCAGACGTCCCAGCCTGAAGGAATCCTGATGCGGCGAGATATCGACCGGCTGCCCATCGGCGGTTTCTTCCTCGGCAGAACCAGCCACCGCCGTCAGTGTCAGCAACAGTGGTATCAACAGAGTGAATCGACTCAAACGTCGGCCTCTTCCCCGGGTTCGGTGTCGCCTTCGGCAGCCTGTTCGGCGTTCGCGCCTGAGTCCTCTGTCGCTGCGCCGGAAGTCGGTTCGGATTGTTGCTGGGACTTCTTGAACTCATCCATGTAGTTCAGCTGCAGGTCCATGACCGCGCTGTCCAGCATTCCGAGCAGCGGCTCCGGAGTATCGGTGCGGCATTTCACTTTCAGCATCTCCAACACATCGATGGTGGCCCGGGCCTGTTCCAGTTCGATCTCGACCTCGCCGGTAGCGGGATTCTGGACCTTGCCCAGCTGTTGCATTGCCGCCGACTGAAGGGAAAAAACCAATCCGGCTAAAATGTGATCGTGGCGACTCATCTCCAGCTCACTCATGCGATCTCCTTTCGCGAATCCGACAGGTGGTCGAACTCATCGTCGATGGATCCCATCACTGCTTCGATCAGGTCTTCAAGGGTGATCATACCCAGCGGGTTCCCGTTGCTCTCGACCACCACTGCGATCTGGCGATCCTGGCTGCGCATCTCCTCGAAAAGTTCGTACGGCGACATGCGTTCGTCCACCAATAGAAACGAACGCCACAATCGACGGGGAATGATCAGCTTGTGGTCCTCCGCCGGCAGGAACAGCAGGTCTCGCACCAGAATGTAGCCGTGGAGCCGTCGGCCGTCCTCGCGGGTGATCGGCAAGCGGCTGAAGCCGGTGCGGGCCGCCAGTTCCAAGCATTCCCCCACGGTAGCTTCCGGTCCGACGGTAACCAGCGAGTCGAGGGGTCCGGCGATCTGTCCAACGCGGCGGCCTGCCAGTTCGAGATAGCGATCCAGAACGGTGGCGAATCGCTGGTCATCGGGACTGGGGACCGTGTTGCTCAACAGCAGCGCCGCCAGGTTGCGGCGGTCAAGGCTGGGCCTGATGCCCCCAGAGCTGGGCAACAGCCGGTTCCAGACCGCGGCATAACCCCGGAGCAACCAGCGAATCGGCGCCACCAGGATCATCGAACCTTTGATCACCGGCACCGACGCCAGCATCAGGCGCTCCGGGTACTCCCGGTACAGAACCTTGGGTACGATCTCACCGAACAAAATCACCAGGGTCGAAACCAGCAGGACGGCCAGCCATTCGCCCCTCGCACCGAACTGCTCGGTGAGCGCCACGGTGAGGGTGGCACTGATCAGGACGTTGAAGAGATTCGTCCCGATCAGACAGGTCATGATCGAATCCTCGATGCGCCGCAGCTGCTGCAGTACGGTCCGCCCCCGCGAAGTGTCGGCCAGACCGGTGAAGCGCAGGCGCACCCTGCTGACACTCATGTAGCCGGTCTCGCTACCCGAGAAGAACGCCGAAATCACCAGTGCGATGGCCGCGATGCCGCTGACCTGCAACCAATCGATGGTCGATTCGACGGGGACGGTGGGCGTCACGAGGCACCTCCCCGGGGTGCGCCGCTGCCGGCTTCCCCACCCAGGGCTGTCACCTGAATCCGATCGACGCGATGCCCCGTCATTTCCAGAACCGACATGCGGGCTTCCGGCAAGGTCACCTTGTCCCCCGGCTCCAGTACCCTGCCCAGGTTCGACATCATGAATCCGGCCACCGACACGTAATCGCGACTGGCGGGCAAACGAATTCCACAGGCCTCCTGCAATTCACGCAGGTCGGTGCGTCCGCTGATCACCCAGCGACCGCTGCCCAGGGGGATCAGTTCTGGATCGTGGTAGGCAGAATCGGCGACCGGTCCCATCAGGGCCTGCAGGCAATCGGCCATCGTGACGATGCCCGTGAAATCCCCGTGCTCGTCCACCACGGCGCTCAGATGAGCGTCGCCGTATCGCATCTCGGCCAGCAAAGCGGCCACGTCCTTGCTCTCTGGAACGTAGATCAGCGGCCGCAAACTGCCCGCGAGGGGCGCATCGACGGACGCATCGCCCGCCAGCAGGTCCTTCAGATGAAACAGCCCCTCGGGGCGTTGACCTTCGGCAGCCAGAACCGGATAGCGGTTGTAGCCTGCCCTCCGGGCCGTGGCCAGAATCTGGCGCAGGGACATGTCCCGTTCGAGAGAGATGACCTCCGGGCGTGGGGTCATGATGTGGCTGACTTCCAGGGTATCGAGCTTCAAGAGCCGGGACAGCGACCGGCCCTCGGTTTCGGTCAGGGTACCATCGGACACCGCCAGGTCGCAGGCAGCCTCCAACTCTCCAGTGTTCAGGGGCCGGTTCCCCACGCGCTCCATGGGCAGAAACCGCAGTACACCGGCGACGAGTGCTCCGCTAATTCTCACCAGGGGAGTGGTCACGATCAGCCAGGCCGCCAGGATTGGCTGCATGCCCAGAGCCACCCGGAAACGGTATCGCATCGCCAGCATCTTGGGTGTTATCTCGCCAAACAACAGCAACGCCAGCGTGACAGCCGGTACGGCCACCGCCACCCCCTGCGGACCGAACCTTTCGACACTCAAAGCCGTGGCTACAACACCCGCGGCCGTATTGACCAGGAGGTTGCCGATCAACAGGGCCGAAAGCAGTTCATGGGATCGACCGAGGAGTGCCAGAACCCGTTGGCCGGACCGGCCATGATCGGTGGCCAACTTGGCCTGATCGGTGGCGGCCAACGAGAACAACGCGGTTTCCGATCCGGAAAACGCGGCGGACAAGGCCAATAGGATCAATAACAGCAACAGTTCCAAGGGTTGGATCTCCGGATGACGGGTTGGTCCACCTCGCGGCGGATGTTACTGTCTCACCGCTCCGAGGGCAAGCGGCAGACCATCCGGGAACTCAGGTCACCGCTTCCCTTGCTCCTGCGCCGCGGGAAAACCATTTTCCTGGGACGCCACTTGAGACATAGTGTCCGATATAGATCCACCCGCTCACGGCGCGAGGTCGACGTGCAAGAGATCCTGGTCATACGTTTCGGTTCCCTGGGCGACCTGTGCCTGCTGGGCTGGTCCCTGTCCGCCCTGGCCGATGGGCCCGGGGCCGACAACCGCCGGGTGACGCTCGTAACCAAGCAGGCCTTCGCCCCGCTGCTGAGCGAGGTCCGTGGTGTCGATCGTGTCGTTCCGTTGACCGGAGCGGGCATCGCGGCAGTTGCGAAGCTGGCGGCCGAGTTGCGCAAGCAGAGCTGGGACTCCATCCTGGACGCCCACAACATCCTGCGGGGGCACCTGCTGTTGGGATTGATGTTGCGCAGCGCCGATCGCCGTCTGGCCAAGGATACGACCGAGAGGCTGTTCCTTCTGAGGTGGGGCCGCCGCAGTGATCGCCTGGAGCGAACCATGCGCGACCGATTCGACGAGCTCACGTTGCCCCTGCAGGCGGGAGACGAGGGACTCACTGCGTCCAGTCCGCCTCTGGCAGCCCTGGCGACCGGTACAACACGAACCCGTCTCGGCCTGGCGCCCGGCGCCCAATGGTCCACCAAGCGCTGGCCCGAGGACCGATTCGCCGAGCTGCTGCACCTGTATCGGCGCGACCACTCCGATCCCGTGCGGGTGTTCCTGGGACCCCGAGAGACGGAATGGTTCGACCGCGGTCCCCTGGCTGCAGCCTGTCGCGAGCTGGCGGATGTCGAGGTCGTGAGAGGGCTGCCCCTCGTCGAAGTCGCCCGCTCCCTGGCCGAATGCCGCGTGCTGGTGACCAACGACAGCGGTCTGCTCCACGTCGCCGAAGCGGTGGGAACGCCGGTGCGTGCTTTCTTCGGTCCGACGGTCCGGGAGTTCGGTTACTTTCCGCTTCTGGGCGACAGCCGGGTTCTCGAGCGCTCCCTCGACTGTCGCCCGTGCTCGCGCAACGGCAAACGGCCCTGTCACCGTCAGGATCTGGCTTGCCTGGCCGAGATCAGCGCCTCCGAAGCCCTGGCTTCCCTGCCGGAAGCCGAAACCCGGAACGAGACATGATGTCCCTGCCGGAGCACGAATCCGTGGTACGAGCGCCGGGTCCCTGGTTGCGACTCTATCGACACTTGAGTCCCGCCCTGTGCTCGATGGTGCCACTGGCTGCCCGCTTCTCGCAAAAGCTGGCCCGGGGCGTGGACGGCCGCCGGGACCTGATGAATCGCCTCGCCGCCGGAGCCGGGAAAGTGCGCGGCGGAGTCTGGTTCCACGTCACCTCGGTGGGCGAGTACGAGCAGGCGCGGCCGGTGATCACTGCCCTGCAAAAGCGGGCCGATGCACCACCGGTGGCGGTGACCCACTTCTCGCCATCGGGCTACGATTTTGCCCTCCAGAAGCCCTGCGCCGATCTCCACGAGTACCTGCCCTTTGATCATCCACAGCAGATGGACCGTCTGGTCAACCTTTGGCAACCCCGCCTGCTGGTCTTCGTGAAGTTCGATTGTTGGCCCAACCAGGTCCTGGCCGCCCAGCGGCAAGGAGTCCCCGTGGTCCTACTGGCAGGATCATTGCAGCCGCGCAGTGCGCGCCTGCGGCCTGTGGCTCGGGAACTCTACCGCGACGTCTTCGATCGCTTTTCCCACCTGGGTGTCTGTACCGACGAGGATGCCGAGCGATTCCGAGAGGGATTGGGCGTGAGCTGCCCCGTGACCGTCACCGGGGATACCCGGGTGGAACAGGTCATTCTGCGCTACGAGGCAGCGCGAGACGGCGATACCGCCCGCCGGCTCAAGGCCCTCGGCGGGCGCTTGCTGGTGCTGGGTAGCACCTGGCCCCCGGACGAAAGCCTGTGGCTGCCCATTCTGGGAGATTTGCTGGAACGGCACCCCGGATTGAAGGTAGTGCTGACCCCCCATGAGCCGAGTGCCTCCCGTTTGGCCGGCCTCGAAGGCGACTTGCGCCGCCAGGGTATTCCCACCAGGCGATTGTCGGAGTTGATGGCCGCGAAGCGCGATTCTCCCGGCAACGCCCGGGTCATACTGGTCGACTCCATCGGCGTACTCGCCGAGATCTACCGGGCCGGGCATCTGGCCTATGTCGGCGGCAGCTTCACCACCGGCGTCCACAACACCATGGAACCTGCCGTGGCCTCGATGCCGGTTCTCTTCGGACCGGTCATTCAGAATGCCGAAGAAGCCGGCCTGCTGGTACGACGAGGGGCCGGTTTCGTAGTCCAGAAATCGGATGCCGCCCTGGACCTGACCCACCAATTGCTGGCCAATTCGCAGGAACTTGTCAATCTTGGGCAGCAGGCCCGCCAGGTCGTTCTGGACCAGCGGGGCGCCACCGCCCGCAGTCTGGCGGTCATCGAGCCTTTTCTGGGCGGACCATCCGCCTGAACATAGCCCCGCCCCCCAAGCGCGGAGCACCCTGGAGGAATCAATGCGACCCGATGCAGCCAACGAATTGACCGCCGACCAGAACTGGCCCGGATCGACCACCGGCGCGCGCTGGTCCATGCCCTACGCGGACCACCCCCAGTTCATCCAGCTCGAAACCGTGACCAAGTGCAATGCCAAGTGCCCGTTCTGCCCTCAGAACGAAATCGTCCGTGATCCGGCGCGTATGCCGACGGATATCTGGCAAAAGATCGTGGACGACACCCGGGGACTGGGCGTCACCTACCGCCCGTTTCTGACCAACGAGCCCTTCGTGGACAAGCGCATGCCCGAGATCGTCAGCTACATCAAAGACAACGATCCCACGGCCCGGGTCGAATTCAATACCAACGGCGAGTTGATGACCGAGGAATTGTCGGTCGCCCTGCTGGAAGCCGGCGTCGACATCATGCGCTTTTCCATCGACGGCTTTTCCAAGGAGACCTACGAACCCTCCCGGGTGGGCATCGCCTACGACCGAGTCCTGGAACGTACCACCCGCTTCCTAGAGCTCTGGGAGAGCGGGGGCTACCGTAACAAGGTCTTCACCGAGCTGCGCATGATCGAAGTGCCGGAGAATACTCACGAGATCCAGGCCTACCGGGATTACTGGGGGCCCCGTTGTACCGAGGTCCTGATCACCTCGATGTACCAGTGGCCGTGGACCGGCCAGAGCCGTGAAGACGTCGTGATGAAGCCCTGCCTGAAAGTCCTCGACGAGCTGTTCTTCTACACCAACGGGAATGCAACCATCTGTTGCTGGGATGTCCACGAGCGCGCTGTCATCGGCAACGTGACCGAGCAGTCCGTCCTGGATATCTGGCGGGGTTATACGGCGGGGTGCCTGCGCTCGCTGCTCAACGACGGCCGGCGGGATCTGATCCAGCTCTGCAGTCGCTGCAACGCTTACCAGGAACACGATTTTTCCAATTTCCTGGTCGAAACCAAATGAGCGACGTCAACCGGCGTACCTGATGGGATCGTCCACGCCCGCGGCGGCGAATCCCCGCAGACGCAACCGACAGCTCTCGCACTGGCCGCAAGCTTCGTGTTCGCCCGTGTAGCATGACCAGGTCAGGTGCAGCGGAGCACCCAGTTCCAGCCCCCGGCGCACAATGGCCGACTTGTCCATGGTGATCAACGGCGTGTGGATCGTCAGTTCGGTATCCGGTCGCGTGCCCGCGCTGGCCGCCCGGTTGAACTTTTCGAAAAAATCGGCGGTGCAGTCGGGATAGCCGCTCCCGTCCTCTTCCACCGCACCGATGAACAACGTACCGGCACCGATGACCTCGGCCCAGGAAACGGCGACGCACAGGATGTGCGCGTTGCGAAAAGGGACGTAGGTCGACGGCACCGGATTGCCGTCCACCGGCAGGCCGGTCTCCACCGGCAGGTTCGCGTCGACCAGGGACGATCCGCCGATATCCGCCAGGTAGGAAACGTCCGCCACCAGCCGACGCTCGATACGATAGTGCGCGGCCAGTTCCTGGAAGGCCCGCAATTCCCGCCCCTCGGTACGCTGGCCGTAATTGACGTGCAACAACGCGACTTCGAACTCCTGCACTGCTTCGGCCAGACAGACCGTGGAGTCCAATCCACCGCTGCACAGGACCACAGCCAGCGGCCGGTCACCGGAGGAGGCGGAGCTCTGTGCCGTCATGGTCACTCCTTCGGACAAGGTCAGACACCCCGTTCCAGATCCGGCCACACCGCCCGGTGCAACTGGATCTGAAAACACACATCGAGGCGCTCGTTCACGATCCACTCCGCCAGCTCCCGAGCTTCCAGACTGCCCTGGACAGCTGACAAGCTCACCGTCGCTGCATCCGGCAGTCGATCCGACGCCACCAGCGCCGCCGACCACTCGAAGTCTTCGCGATGAGCACAGACTATCTTCAGTTCATCTCCGGCGCCCAGAGCGGCAATGCCGTCCCAGTCGATCTGCTCGGCAGGAATACCGCTGCCCGGGGCCTTGATGTCCACGATGCGGTGCACGCCGACCGGTACCTCGGACAGGCCCAGGGCCGTGGACGGCAGCACGGTGCCACTGGTCTCCAGCAGGACTCGCCTGCCGTCGTCCATGAGCCCGGCCAGCAACTCGCCGACCGCGCGCTGCAGCAAGGGCTCGCCGCCTGTAACCAATACCGTGGACAGACCGTGCTCGTTCACGATCCGTCGCACATCGTCCACCGACAGCCGGCGGCCGCCGCTGAAAGAGTGGGCCGAATCGCACCAGGAGCAACGCACGTGGCACCCCGTCAGACGAATCAGGGTGCAAGGGCGACCAGTGTGGCGTGACTCGCCGCAGATTGTGGCGTATATTTCGTTGATCAGTAGCATCGATCACCCCGGAGCGGCCACCGTGCGACGGCCGGTCCCATTTACAGCTTGGAAGTGAGCAGGATTGCGAATGATAAACAATCTGCACCGCCGGAACAACGCCATGGCCCGGATTTGTCTGCTTTCTATCCTCTTGGCGGTAACGTTGGCAGCAATCTGGTTGACCGGCTGCAGCCGCAAGCAGGGCGCCGAAAGCCCCGGCCAGGGTGATCGGGCGGTGGTCCGCCTCGACGACTGTCGTGTCACCATCGATGCCAGCGGTTGGCTTCGCTTCAAGGGTCTGGCCCAGCAGCTGGGGACCGCCGAGAAACCCTCGCGGGAGGATCTCATCGCCTTTGCCGAGACACCTGCCCTCACAATCTGGCGCCAATCTCTCCGTCCCAATGAGCCCCTGCCCCAGCGCATCGCAGACTGGATGGCCTATGCCTTCGACCCGCAGGAAAGGGAACGCCCCAAGCGGAAACCAGTCTTTGAACAGCGCTCCTTCGATCGCCTGTACAACTACTGTTTCGCGCAGCGCGAGGCTATTTCCGATTACATCGCCCGGTATATGAGCGATGGTGGGCCCTGTCGGGCCCTGGAGATCGCACGCGAGTGGATAGACCCCGAGCACCTGGCCGCCGATCTGACGTTGGTGTTCTTGCCGGCCAAGCCCGAGATCCGCTTGCTGGACGACCACCTGATCGTGGACGTGGGCGTGGCTTACGCCGGTGGTGCCGATCAGTTGAACCGGCAGATCGCGTCCCTACTCTACCGCGATCGCCAGGGCATCAAAGGCGACAACCCTCTGAGGTGCCACGGAGCCGCCGCCATCGCCCAGTCGCTCCGGGTGCTGGTCAACGAGGGCACTGCCGCCTGGATCAGCCGGGTCGGTGACACCTATTTCGGCCACGACCATCCGTCGCTCTTCGGCAATCTGGTTCCCCCCGAGGAGTACTACGAAGACGCACTGGAGACCGTGGCCACCTGGAACCGGCTACTCGCGGTACTGCTGGGCGATCCCGAGCAGTTGCAGTCCCATGGCCACGATTTTTCCCGTTACATGGGCGGTTCCGGTGCATTCCTGGGCATGGGCTACTGCATGGCCAACGCGATAGTCGGCCGCCTGGGCGAGGAACGCCTGCGCCAAGTCAGCCGCTCGGTGCCGGATTTCATCGCGGCCTACCAGGAAGCCGCCTCGGCCAATCCGCAGCCATATCCCGTGCCCGGGGCCGCAGGTCATGAGCTCTACGAGAGTCTTCCGCCCCTGGCCCCCGAGGTATTCGAGAAGTTGCACGCTTTGCTTCTGCAGGAGTTTGCCGAGGCCGAGTGAGGCTAACGGTCCTGGAGGGCGGAACTCCGGTTCCGCCCTCCAGGTGCTCATCGCCAAGGTCCGTCGTCGCTATTCGTAGCGGGAAAACACCGGCCGCACATCCACCGCGATGCCTTCGAGTCGCTTCAGGGCGCCGGCAAGCAACGGCGTCATCTCGCCATACCTCTCGATGAATGCGGCCGTGCCCTCATAGTCGCCCTCTGCCTGCAGGATGCAGATCTCCTTGACCAGTTCCGTGATGACCTGCTCGAACACCTCGACGTCCACCCGGAAGCGACCGGAGGCCGCGTCATGGCTGATGGCCTGCTTCTCCATAAGGTAGTTGAACTGGATCGCGTTGGCCCTGCCGTGGGCCTCGCCGATTCCGAAGCGAACGGAGCGGAACAGCCCGGCCAGATAGGTGGTGGCCTGCTGGCGATAGATGTCTGCCGAAAAATAATCCCGGCCCGCCCGCGTCAGCACGAAAATATCCCATTCACCCATGGCATCGGCTTTCGCCTCCTCCAGGGTCGAGTAGTATTCCTTGAGTTCCAGGCGCACCTCGGTCTGTCGCCCGTCCTTGACTATCTTGCCCGGGCCCAGACCGTGGCTCATCTCGTGCCAGAGCGTGTGCAGGAAGAAGGACTCTGCAGTCAGGTCACCCAGCTGATCCTCGGCCACGACGGCGTTGGCGATAGGCACCAGGATCTGGTCGAACTTGGCCTTCATGACGTTGCGCAGCAGTACCTTCTTGCTGCCCTTGGCCTCGCGGACCCGCTCGTCGTTGGGCAAGTTGAAGGCAATGGTCTGCACTCCGGCGCGGGTATCACCCGCGGAGTAGACCTCGTCCACTACCCGAATCGGTGACTCGGCACCGCGGTTGGGATTCTTGTGCTCATCGGCAAGGGGCAGGGCAGCCTCCAGCCAAGGCAACTCATTCTTGAACTTGGCCAGGCGCTGGCTCTCGACCGGATCCGTTACCGTGACGAAGGCTTCGAAGGCCGCCTTGTAGCCGAAGAGCCCGTCCTCGTAGGTCTCGTATGGCCCGATGGTGATCTCGACGATGCTGTCCAGATCCATCCACAGCATATCCGATTCGTAGTAATCATCGCTCAAGAATGCCGCGGCCCGCGACTCGAGGAAAGACCGCAGACTCTGGTTTTCAGTCAACGCAGCCGCCTCGCGCAACAGCGTGGCAGCCTGTTGCAGCTTCAAGTCGAAGAACTCGGAATAGGGAATGGCCACGAGACTGCCCGAGGCATCGCGCCGGATCATGGAGAATAGACCGTCCATGCCGTTGGCGGGATCGGCGATGGCCGCCTGCTCAACGGCGGTCAGATCGACCGGATAGTAATTGGCCCCTTCCGGGTGGTGCCAGCTGCCGAAGAACGGCTCGTGATGGAAACGTCGATCCCATGGTCCGGCATTGATTCCGAAGTAGCTCTCCGCGACCTCTTGTTGATCGGCGGGCAGGTCGGCAAGGCGTGCGGCGAGTTCGTTGATGCAGGGAGTGGCCTGGATCAGGAACAGCTCGTTCATGATCTTGGCCGCTTCCACCAGTTTTTCCAGAACAGCGGTCTGCGTCGCGTCCAGATGGCTGATATCCGGCGACAATTCGGTCGGTACATAGGCAACCAGACGATCCGCCAGATCCGGCACGGCGGTGACGGCACCCGTCCCCACCCATGGGCAATCGATGGTGTCGGGATTGTCGGTGACAGGCTCACGGGACACGTCGGTTCCTCCTTGATCGGAACAGGTGGCCAGGCCGATCAGCAGCACGATCGACCCGAGGACGATGAGCGGCGTCTTGAACGAATACCTACGATGGGACATGGAAGGCTCCTTGGACAGGGACCCGACGGGAGGGTCGCGGACGCTGATTGAACCGGACCATTTTGAGGCCACGCGGGCGATTCGTCAACCGGGACAGGCCTGCGATCCGGGCAAAAAAAAACCGCGGCACTGAGCCGCGGATTCTGAATGGCGGGAGCGACGAGACTTGAACTCGCGACCTCCGGCTTGACAGGCCGGCGTTCTAACCAAACTGAACTACGCCCCCGCCTAGAATCTCCAAGCGAGGACCGCAATATAGGACCACCCCGGCTCCGTGTCAAATTTTTGTTCCGTCTACGAATCCGGTCCCACTTCAGGGGCGCAGGTCTGGGGCATAAACGTCAAAGAGACTGTCAACAGACCACTTGCCGCCCAGGTGGGCTTTCAGATCCGACCCCAGCGAAGGGTGTCCCATGGCCAGACAGTAGCCCGTTCGGTCCCCGAAATCCGCGGGGAGCGCCGTCCCGAGCAGGCCCGATTCCAGCGGGCGATGAGAAGTGACCACCAGCCGGCTACAGGACTCCGTCGCTCGGCTCCAGCCGACGGACGGTGACCCGCGCAGAACCGACTGAAACTCGCCGGCCAGTGCAGCTTCGATCTCCATCAGGGAGTTCTCCCCCCCGGCGGCAACCTGCCAGCGGTCTTCTTCGGTCAGATCCAACCAGACCAGATCCAGGTCATGGTCAAAGAAGTCTTCAGATACCCGGGACAGCAAACGGCTCCTGCATTCCCGGTAGGAATCCGCTGCCGGCCGATTCCTGTTCCCGTCCGCTGAAATCGGCATCGGAACCGAATCTCCTCCGTCGGCGAACCCCGATTCGAGGGGCACCGCACGCCACGGTATTCCCCGGATCAAGAGACGGTCGCAACCAGCTCGGAGCAGGCAGGTCAGCCACTCCCGCGGCAGGTCGGCAGGGTCCACCATCCCGATCGATTGCGAATCGGGCGGCGGCACGCCGAGACCGGCCATAGCAGTCCGCAAACCGCCCATGGTGACGTCGTCGGCGTAGAAAGTCGGGGCGCCTCCGGTTGCCGTGGCCAGAGAACGGCGGGCTTGTCCGATGACCTCGGCATCCAGGGTCACCGGCAGTTCGTGGCCCCCTCCCTCGATCAGGTGTCCGACCATCAGTCCGTCTGCACCGGCGTTGAGCCCAGCCTGATACGGATCCTCCGCAGTGCCCGATTTCCCGATGATACCGTCGGCACTCCCGATGGCAACCGTAGCGTTCACCAGATGACTGTCCCGGCTACTGCTCCCGTGGCCAGGCCAGTGTTTCAGACAGGCCAGCAAGCCGGCATCGGCGAGGCCCAGCACCGCCGCGCCCACATGCCTCGATACTAGACTCCCGTCCGCCCCGAACGCACGTACTCCGACGACCGGATTGCGTGCCTCGGTCATGACGTCGGCGCAGGGAGCCAGAACGCGATCGATACCCAGGGCACGCAGGCGCAGGCCCGTTTCCCGGTGGACCCACCGGGTCAGTCGGAGATCATCGAGTACCCCCAAACTCCAGAGCGAAGGGGGCCGCCCGATCGCCGCGGACAGTTGCGACACCGGGCCGCCTTCGTGATCAGCCACGATCTCACAACCCGGCACGAGCTCGTGCAGCACGCCGCAAAGGGCCTGTAACTGTTTATACCCGGAGACATTACGGGAGAAGAGAATGATGCCGGCCGGTCGTCGATCTCGCAACCAGGCCTGTTCTCGCGGTGTCGGCCAGAGACCGTCCAAACCCACGATCAAACGGTGCGCCAGGTCGGAATAGCGGCGATCGTTGCTGCCGGTGTCCTCAGTCATCGTCGGTCGAACCGGTGATGTCGGTGAGCAGGGCTCCCTGGTAGTAGTGGGACAAGATCGCGCGGAATGTGAATCCCTGTCGGGCCATTTCCAGGGCCCCGGTCTGACACAGGCCGATGCCGTGTCCGTAACCCTTGCCTCGGATCGAGATCTCGGCGAGCTGACCGTCGCGATGCACCAATTCGACTTCGAACAGAGCGCTGCGCAGGATAGCGGGGTTGCCACCTGCCGGCCTCAAGACCCAGCGCGTCCGGTCGCCCCGCACATAGTAGGTACCGGCGTCGGTTTCCACCGCCAGTCGAGCGACCCGCCCACTGGTCGTACGCTCGAGAATCTCCAGATCTCTCAGCCTGCCCGGTCCTCGGGGATCGCTGTTCCCGGATCGTGGTGCGAAGGACTGGCCCGCCCATTGGCCGCGCCCCCCTTCTCCCACGTAGTCCAGATAGGCCGGCAATGTTTCGCCCAGGATCTCCTCCAGGCGATCCGGCGACCAGGTTTCACGCCAGTTGAAATAGCGGGAATCGGCGCAGAAGGCCTTGCCTCGGCCGCCGACCCGGTCCGCGCGGCTGACCAGGTAGGGTCGGGCATCCCGAGCCCACACTTCTTCCACCTGGCTCGACACCCCACCGCAACAGGCGCTGTAGAAGGCGCCGATCTCCTCGCCGCCACTGCGCAGCACCAGACCGGTCGTCTGGCGCACGGCTTCATTGCACAGTGCGTCTTCGCCCGCCGCACCCCGGTAGACCTGGTCCATGACACTGGCATACACATCAAAGCCATGGCTCCGCCGGATACCCAGATGGGCCACGGTGTAGGTGCGAGCGGCGACGGCCTGGGCCTTGAGAGCCGCCAGCCGGCTGCGGTCGTGCCGTCCGATCTCCCAGGGGACGACGCCCTGCAGGTAAGATTCCAGTTCCACATTGTTGACCAGGGTCAATCCGCCGCCGCGAGGCGCAGGCAGAACCAGGAATTCGCCACGATACTCGGACTCGTCGTGGCCCACCAGGGTCTCCGGATCAACCGGCTGCAGCACGACCGAGGGCGCAGTGCCGACCTCACCACCGCATCGCCAGTTGACGCTGTTGCCCTCGCGGATACAGAGGACCGGATCCATGGCGTCGGTCCAACGGCTCAGGCGACGTCCAGTATCGCCGTCCAGGACCAGACAGGGACCGGTTGCACGCACCTCGATCCGGGGCGCCTCCTCCAAGAGGCCGACACCGATCAACAGGGGAACGCCGGGCCGCGGTTTTGATTCGGGAATGGGTTCGCTGCCCACCGGCGGCAAGCGCTTAGGCCCTGCGCATCCGCCCAGGGCCAAGGAGATCATCAAAAAAATCAGCAGGGCTCGGATCATGCTTCGCTCAACGCATCACTACCAGCCGCTGCATCGGACTGACCGTGCGGCCGGCTGCGGTGTCCAGTTCCACTCGGTACAGGTAGGTTCCGTTGCCGAGTTGATCTCCGGCATCGTCCCTGCCCTCCCACTCGACAACGCCGGCGCCATTGCCGGCAAAGTCGAACGGTAACCGGACCACCGGCCTGCCGGCCAGCGAAAAGATGCGAACAACACCCTGGCCACTACCGGCGCTGGTCTCGAACAGGAAGCGGGTCTGCTCCTGCATGGGGTTCGGGAAGTTGAAGACCTGCTTGATCTCGGCGGCGAGGACTTCCTGGTCCTCGTTCTGCAGGACCCAGGTGGTCTCGAATTCGTCGATCACGAGCACCACCGACCGCTCGCCTTCGGTATCGCTTACCGCCAGGGCATCGAAAGTCAGGCCCAGATTGTTGCTCTTGTCCATCTCGAAGACAACGTTCTGCAGTTCCAAACTCTCGCTGGTCAGATCGAGGGTCATGCCGTCGTGCAGCCAGGCGGCACTGGCAACCTGGGCAGAAAAGGGCACCCATTCATCCGGAAGAAAAACGAAAGTGGCAGGGTCGACCGCATCGCCATCGACGGTGAACTCGGCAGCCTGCGGCATGTTCAGAATCAGCTCGTAGTGCCGGTCGCTGGCCAGGCTGCCGCCCGTGTCATAGATCTCGACGATCAGGTGGTGGTCGTAGGGATGCACAGGAATCTCGAGGGCATAGTTGACCGTCTGGTGACTCACAGCACCTTCGGGCAACGACTCGGTGACCAGTTGCTCGGTCACGTCGAACCCGTCGGAATCCACCACGCGGATCCTGTCGATGCCCGCCTCGTCTCGAGCCACGATCTCGACGACCTTCAGATTCAGTGGATCGCTGGCCACCAGGTCCACCTCGTCGACGATCTCCTGATCAGGATCACCGAGCAGCACGGCGGTCACCTCGGGCTCACCACCATCGAGAATCATCAAGGGATCGCCCAGCATGGTGTACTGGGCCACCATCTCCCGGTACAGGGTCGCGTGACCGAGATCGGCCATCATGTCGGCCTCGGCCGCCCACAGCAATTCACCCAGCATCCAGCGGGAGCGGATATCCACGGTCTCACCCGGACCACGCTGAACCGGCGGTTCCAAGGTCCAGCGCCGGAAGATGTACTCACCGAAGGAGCGATTGGGAGTGATGTACTCGAATCCCGAGCTGGCATACGCTCCATAGGCTCCGCCACCATTCTTGAGGATGAACTTCTCCGAAACGCAACGCTCATGGTAGGTGGTTTCGCTGCGCGCCGTGTTCTGGGCCCAGTCGGCGATGTGACAGCCCAAGCCGAAGAAAAACCAGGGGGACGTGGCGTTGCTCAAACCCGATACGTCCTGGCGATAGAACCCTCCCTCCCGATCCTGGAACCAGTACTCGGATGCCAGCACGTGGGGATTGCCGTGCCCCTGGAACTGGGCCACCAGTCCGCCACGATTCATTGCCGCCAGAAGCGGCGGCGTGGCCTCGGCCTCGGCGAATTCCCTGAATTCACCGATGGGCCGGTCGAAGTTCACGCCTTGGGGCCAGTGCGGATCCAGCCAGTTGGCCAGAAACAGGGTATCGGCTTCCATGGTCACCGGGGAGCCCGAACGCCACCACGGCGCCAGCAGGTTTCGGGCGCTGTTGCCGAACTGCTCCTCGGTCGTCGAATGGACCAGCAGGCTCAGAGCTTCGGTCCCGTAGCCATTGGACCAGGCATCGTCACTGATCCAGATACCGCGGCGGCGCCAAGTCTGGGCCGGCTGGACGTTCTCAACGGTCATGATCTTGTCTATCATGAGATTGAGTTCAGCCACACTGTTGCAGGCCAAGCGTCCCACGTACATCTCCCAGGGCAAGCGCACGTTGTCGGGAAACTCGTCATCGGGATAGTCCAGGCCTTCCTCGAGAGTGGCGTACCACTTGTCGGAGGCCAACAGCTCGGGCTGGCCGGAAACGGCGTGCTGGACGTGGTAGTGGGTGGGCACCCAATCCCGGGACCAATCCCGGGCCGCGGCCAGGACCTTGAGTTCCCGTACATTCTCGTTGGCGTCACCAACGAGGGTCAGTGCCCAGCTGCCCCAATGATTGATCGCATGGGTGGCGAAGCGCTTGATGGCCCAGGGGTCGCGCAAGCCACCGCTGTACCAGTTGAAGACATCCTGTAGCTTCACCACGTGAATCTCCAGGTCGCCGCCGGAACGTAGACGTCGATGCTCGACCCAGCGTTCGGCCGCCTCGGCGAATTCCTCGTGCACGATGACGACCAGGTCCGGCTCCGAACCGGCAAGCTGGGTGGGATTCGATTGCTCCGGCACCGGGACGGATTCGTAATAGCGGTACTCCGGGATACCATCGGTCGACCAGTTGGCGGCCGCATAGAATCGTCTCTTCTGACCGGACTGGCTGGGCTGGATCGAGACGGTCCATGTTTCGCCATCGGCGAGGATGTTGGCCGCACTCAACCGTACGACCTCCGGCTGCCGCGGATCGGTGATCTCGATCAATCCGATATCGGACGAGGTGAAACCGGTCACCGCCAGGGGCCGTGCCCCGCTATCGTCGCCGGCGTGGAAATCGATCTCGTTGTGGGGCCCGTTACTCGTCGCTCGATACAGGGCATCATAGGAGATCTTGACCCAGTTCATGAAGGTATAGAGGCGGCTGGCGCCCTCGGTTCGAAACATGACGATCTTGGCGTTCTCTCCATCGATGCTGGACGCGTCCACCGTGTAGGTTCGACTGGAATCGACCATGTTGCCGAAATAGAACTCCTCCAGCGGCGTCGTCAGTTCATTGTCGGTCACCAGTTGCAGGGACAGGTCTCGATCTACGTTGCGATAGCTGGCCAGTGATGTCTCGATCGCGACCGGCATACCCGCGGGATCAGGCGCCCAGAGCGGCGCAATGGCTACCGAGACCTCGGCATCATAATGATGATTGGAATAGACCCGGTCGCCGTCAGTGGCTGGTACGTTCTCCCGGAACGCCACCTGCACCTCGTGATGCTCATCCCGGCGGTAACTGGGCAAGGGTTGTCCACTGGCCACAGGCAGCGTGCTTTCGGCCATACGAGCCCAGCTCGACCCCAGATCAGGCTCGCTAGCGGCCAGCCAGTACCAGTTCTGACCATTGCGCATCTCGTAGGGATCGCCGGCACCGTACATGCTCTCCGGACCATCGCCGAGATCAGCCTCGAACTCCGTATCGTCGCGCAACCGCAATCCGTAGAAGTAAAAGAAGTCGTCTCCGTCAAAGAGATCTCCTTCGCCCATCATCAGGATCGGGACCTCCAGCTCAGCGTAGGGAGCATCGTCGGAGCCGTCATCCAGGCGGGACAAATAGCGTCGTTGATACAGGCGGATCTGGTCCTCGGCGATATCACCTTCCGGCAGCATCCCCTGGGATCGTAGTCGGCTGGCAGTGACCCGAAAGAGCCCGGTGTGCTGGACTGCGATACGCGCCTCCGGTCCCAACAATGATCCCGACTTGCCGCCCCGAACCCTCGCCGCGTCGATGCCAGGTCGACTGATACGGCCGTGATACACGGCTTCGGTCGGCAATGCCTCCAGGAGGTTGGAATTGATGAAGGCGCTAGAAAACCGCGAGTCATTCTTGCTGGCGGAGCGTCGAGTCTGGACTGAAGGGATGTCACGACCCGCGGCCTGGTCCGGTACGAATCGGACCTCCCACGCACCAGCCTCCAGGACCGATCCGGCAACCCCGGCACCATCGTACCGGACCGGTATCAAATTCACAGGCACGACCCGGTGTCCACGCCACCACGTGACTTCGCCCAGGGTGACGGCTGCGCCGGAATTTCCGGTTCCCCGCCTTGCGACGATTCGGCGCACATCATCCGATATCCGGGCCTCGACCGGCAGGTCCTCGCCGGGCAGAACCAGGATCTCGGAGAGGGTCTGTTCTCCGGGCTCCACCCCTTCGACGATCACCGGTACCGGCGACACGATCAGCGGTCGGTTGCCGGCGTCATTCCAGTCCTCGGACACCACGCGCAGTTCCGGTCGTGTACCCGGCGGCACGACCAGCCAGGACCCTCGTCTGGGAACCATGGGCTGCCCCGGCTCGCCGCTGGCGATCATCCCGTTGAACGAGAGTTCGTGGCGGGTCACCGATCCGTTCCTGAGTGCCACCGGCCTCCACTGCGGAGTCAGATCAGCGATCGAGATCCGCAATGCCTCGGGCGTGCTCGAATCGACCTCGAACCCGGCGACGCGGTGCTGCAATCCGGCTGCAACGGAGACCGCCGGTACCAGCAGCACAGATCCCAACAGACACAGGACAAAGGGAAGGGTGCCCGCAGCGACCCAGCTGGTGATTCCGGATCTGGACAAACTCGCTGGCGATAGGGTAGGGCCCATTTCGGCGTCTCCCGAAA
>Ga0070729_10003149_pt1 | contig 19714 bp, 12 predicted proteins | sample tdDd472_FD_66725 | JGI IMG/M metagenome (GOLD analysis project Ga0070729, IMG submission 66725) | Marine sediment microbial communities from the Atlantic coast under amendment with organic carbon and nitrate - tdDd47.2 | ecosystem: Environmental > Aquatic > Marine > Coastal > Sediment | place... | reverse complement strand
CGGCGGGGGGCGTCGACTCGTCGTCGCCGTCCGTCCCCGTGATGCCCTCGCCGATCGGCTCCTGCGTCTCGGTGAGCGACTTCTCGACGATGGATTCCGGCTCCGGCTCGCGGATGGCCGCGTACATGATGGCCAGGCCAAGGAAGATCGCGGCGAGCACGCTGGTGAACTTGTTCACGCCGCCGGTCTGGACGCCGAACGTTTCCGCGCCGACTCCGCCGAACGCGCCGGAGAGCCCGCCGCCCTTCGGTTCCTGGAGCAGGACGATGAGGCACATCAGCAGCCCCACGAACATGAAGACCACGAAAATCAGGGACTTCAGGATCCCAATGGCAGAGCCGAGGAGCACTGCGGCGAGAAGCATAGAGCTGGCGAGCATGAGTCAATTCCGGTGAAGCCCCGGAGTCTAACCGGGGAGAGAAAGCTTTCCGCCTTTTCCTATCCGATGCCAGCGGCGGCGATCTTGCAGAATCCCGGACCGTCGAGCGCAGCGCCGCCCACCAGCACCCCGCCGATTTCGGGAGTGCCGAGCAGTTCTGCCGCGTTGGCCGCCTTGACGCTGCCGCCGTACAGGATGCGGATGCCGGAACCGGCCGGACCGAATCGCTCGTTCAGAAGGCCCCGAATCTGCGCGTGGACCTCGCCCGCCTGCGCCGTTGAGGCGGTCAGGCCGGTCCCGATCGCCCAGACCGGTTCGTACGCCACGGTGATGTGCGCCGCGTTCGCCGCGGTGACGCCTTCGAGCCCTGCCTTGAGCTGCGCCTCGATGACCGCCGCGGTCTCTCCGGACTCGCGCTCCTCGAGCTTCTCGCCGACGCAGAGAATCGGCAGGATGTCGTGGGCCAGCGCGGCCAGCACCTTGCGATTGACGAACGCGTCGTCCTCGCCGAGCACCCAGCGACGCTCCGAGTGGCCGCACAGAACCATGGTGCAGCCCGCATCGAGCAGCATCGGGGGCGAGACCTCACCGGTGAAAGCGCCGGCGTCCTCCGGATAGAAGTTCTGGGCGCCCACCTGAATGTCGGTGTCGCCCACCGCACCCACGACATCGCTGATCGCGGTGAACGGCGGGAACACGGCGACATCGATGCCCTCGAGCGGATTCGGAAGGCCGCGCACCAGCGCCGTTGCCAACGCCTGCGCCTCAGCCCGCGACTTGTGCATCTTCCAGTTTCCGGCGATCAGGGGGCGCATTCGGGTTCTCCTAGTTCGAGGGGATCAAGACACGGGGACTTGCGATTTTTGGAGCAGCGTGTGAATCGCCTGAGCATCGGAGATCACCGCTTCGAGTTCATCAAGGTGCAGCGCCTGGCCCGCATCGGACAGCGCGTGTTCCGGGTTCGGGTGCATTTCCAGCATGATGCCGTGCGCGCCCGCCGCAACCGCCGCCCGCGCCATCGCGGGCACGAGCGACCGTCGCCCCGTTCCATGGCTCGGATCGACCAGGATCGGCAGATGCGAGAGCTGGCGCACCAGCGGGACGCACGACAGGTCGAGGTGGTTGCGCACCGCGCTGTCGTACGAGACCAGCCCGCGTTCGCACAGCACGACGCGCCCGTTCCCCGCATTCAGGATGTACTCCGCCGCGCACAGCCACTCGGTGACCGTGGCCGCTCGACCGCGCTTGAGCAGGATCGGCTTGCCGGTCTCCGCCGCCGCTTCGAGCAGCGGGAAGTTCTGCATGTTGCGCGTGCCGATCTGGATCATGTCGGCGAAGCGAGCCACCAGATCGACGTGCCGCGTGTCCATCGCCTCCGTCACGATCGGGAGCCCGACTTCCTGGCTGCAGTTGCGCAGCATCAGGAGGCCGCTCTCGCCGAGGCCCTGGAAGTTGTAGGGCGAAGTGCGCGGCTTGAAGGCGCCGCCCCGCAGCATGTGGGCGCCGGCGTCGCGGGCGGCCTTGGCCGCGGCGAGCATGAGGTCTTCACTTTCGACCGCGCAGGGGCCCGCGATGATGGTCAGCTGGCCGCCGCCGATGGAGTGATTCCCGACGCGAACGACCGTGTCGCCGGAGCGGGACTCGCGGGCCGCCAGTCGGTACGGGCGCCGCAGCGGGAGCACGTTCTCGACGCCGGCGAACGAATCGAGCGCCACGTCGCGCAGCCGGTCCTCGTCGCCGAGCACGCTGATCACGATGCGGTGGTGGCCCTCGGACATATGAACCGACAGGCCGGCAGCCTCCACGGCGCGCACAACATTGTTGCGTTCTTCCGGGGTGCAGCCCTTGCGCAGGACGACAAACATGGGGCCGAGATTCTAGCAGCGGCCCCGAGCGCCCCGAAATCCCTCCCGAGAGGGCGAGTCACTCAAAAGCGGCTGAATTCCGACAAATTCATGCCGGGGGGGCTGCGGGGGGCGCCGGATTACCGAGATTCGGATCGGCCGGCGCGGCCGATTCCGTCAGCAGAATCTCGGCAATGCGCGCGTAGTCCTTCGCGCCCTTGCTCGCCGGGAACGAGAACACCACCGGCGCCCGCACCATGGGGGCGCGCACGAGGTTGGCATCCGTCCGCACGGAGGGCAGCACGCGATCCTGCAGGCCGCCCTTGACCGCTTCGAGGATCTCGCCCGCCACCTTCACGCGCCCGTCGATCTTGGTCGGCAAGAAGCGCAGGGAAACGCCGCGATCCAGCCGGCTGCGGATGAGGGCCACGGTGTTCGTGAGGTCCGAGATCGCCTTGAGCGAGTAGGACTGCGCCTCGATGGGGACGATTGCCTCCTCGCAGCAAACCAGCGCGTTGACGGTGACGAGGCTTAGGTTCGGCGGGCAATCGAAGATGATGAAGTCGAACTGCTCGAAGAGCGGCTTCAGCTTGCGCTCCAGGATCGTCTCGCGCAGGAAGGCGTCGAAGATCTTGATTTCGACACCCGCGAGGCGCGGACGAGCCGCAATGCAGGAAAGGCCGGGGAACCGCGTGGGGCGAATCGCTTGTGCGCCCATCACGTCGTCGTTGACGAACACGTCCTCGATGGTGAGGTCGCTGTCGCCCAATTCCACGCCGAGTGACTCGGTCAGGTTGGCCTGCGGGTCGAGATCGATTGTCAGCACACGTCGGCCGCGGGCGACGAGCGCACCAGCGAGATTGAACGCGGTGGTCGTCTTGCCGACGCCGCCCTTCTGATTGACGACTGCAATCCGGCGATGCGTCGCGCCGCGGACGAAGTCGACAATCGCGTGCGCTTCGTCGAAGTCGTAGATGCGGTGGTTCTCGGGATTGCGGCGGGCCGGCGGAATGCGGCCGGTCTCCTCCCAGTGCCGCAATTCGCGACTCTCCATGCCTGCCATGCGGGCGACGTCACCGAGCGAGTAGTGGGGCTTTATCTTGCGGATCACAGCTGGTTATCCTACGAGATGATGTATATCCGAGCAACCGCGCGGGTTTTCCCAACGTCATTGCGTTGTTGGCGCGGCCGCCGCGCCTCTCGCCCGCCTTCCACTCGAAAAATCCCGATATTCCGGGGTTTTTCCCTATACACGCGCACAGGTCGTGCGATTCTGGGCCCCTGAGCGAATTCGCTCCAACAGCTGTCCGTCCCATGGGGGCCGGATAGCAGAGACCCGAACCGAGGAGTTCCGACGCGTGCCGACATTTATCGTGATCGAGGAGGGGGACACGAAAACCCTCACGATCGACCAGCGGGAGGTGACCGTCGGGAGGTCGTCCGCTACCGACATCCCGGTGCGGGATATCCGCGCCTCCCGTAGGCACGCCACGTTCACGACGGAGAACGGGGGCACGGAGTTGCAGGACCTCGGGAGCCAGAACGGCACCTTCGTCAACGGCGCCTTGGTCGAGTCGAAGGTCGTGCGGCCTGGCGACATGATCGACATCGGCTCCGTGAAGATCTACTTCGAGCAGATGCCGCGCGAGGAGGCGGAGGGCGAGTCGACGTGGGCCGGCGTGGACCCCGATCGTCTTTACCAGGCGCCGCTGCCGAGCGAGTCCGACCGCCTCGACCGGCTGCAGCGCATCGCGGGCGCGCTCAACTCCGAGATGGATCTCGACCGCATCCTGAACATCATCATGGACCACGTCGTCGAGATGGTGCAGGCCGAGCGCGGCTTCCTGGTGCTCCTCGAGGACGCCGGCATGGAAGTCGCCGTCGCGCGCAACTTCCAGAAGGAAGACGTGATGAATCCCGAGGTCGGGTTCTCGCGCTCCATCGCCGAGCAGGTCGCCAAGGAGGGCGAGCCGATCCTCACCGTTGATGCGACGAGCGACAACCGCTTCGTCTCGTTCGCGAGCATCCACGACATCGCGCCACGTTCGGTGATGTGCCTGCCCTTCAAGGAGAAGACCGGCGTCACCGTCGGCGTCGTGTACATCGACAACCGCATCGCGCGCGGCGTGTTCGGCAAGGAGCACCTGCGCATCCTGCAGAGCTTCGCCGACCTCGCTGCGGGCGCGATTTTGCGCGCGCAACTGACGCGTGAGCGCGAACACCTGCTCACCCGCCTCAATGCGGCGCTTTCCGAGCTCAAGAACAAGTACGAGGAGCAGGGCGGCGAGCTCAAGCAGATGAAGCAGGCGCTCAAGATGCGCCAGAACGAACTGGAGACGAAGTACTCCTACAAGCAGATCATCGGTGACTCGAAGACGATGCGCTCGGTGTTCCGGCTGCTCGATAAGGTGGTCGAGAGCGAGGAGCCGGTGCTCGTCGAAGGCGAGAACGGCACCGGTAAGGAGCTGATCGCACGCGCGATCCACTACAACGGTTCGCGGCAAAAGGAAGCGTTCATCGCCGAGAACGTCGCGGCCATTCCGGAGACGCTGATCGAGAGCGAGCTGTTCGGCTACGTCCGCGGCGCGTTCACCGGTGCGGATCGCGACAAGCCCGGTCTGTTCGAACTGGCCAGCGGCGGGACGCTGTTCCTCGACGAAGTGGGGGACATGAGCGCCGACCTGCAAAAGAAGTTGCTGCGCGTCCTGCAGGAGCGCGAGGTCCGCCGCGTCGGTGGCAAGAAGGTCATCCCGGTCGACGTGCGGATCATCTCCGCGACGAACCGCAATCTGCGCAAGATGGTCGACGAGGGGGACTTCCGCGAGGACCTCTTCTACCGCCTCAAGATTCTCAGCATCGGGCTGCCTCCGCTGCGCGACCGCCAGGGTGACATCCCGGTGCTCGTACCGCATTTCCTCAAGGCGTTCGCGCCGTCGGGACAGAAACCCAAGCAGGTTACGCCGCGCGCGCTGGCCGCACTCGAGAGCTACAACTGGCCGGGCAACATTCGCGAACTCGAAAACGAGATCAAGCGCCTGATCGCCGTGGCCGGCGACGTGATCCACGACGAGGATCTGTCGGATCACGTGCGCCGCGGTCCGGCCGGCACCGTCGGTCCCGACTCGTCACCGGAAGAGGTGCGCAACCTCGAGCAACTCGTCGAACACGTCGAGGTCGAGGAAATCCGCAAGGCGCTCATGGTCACGGAAGGCAACAAGACCAAAGCGGCCGACGCGCTCGGAATCAGCCGCTTCACGCTCCAGCGCAAGATGGAAAAGTACCACCTCGTCTGAACCTGCCTCCGCGCAGGCGGTTCAACGAACTGGTGCCGATGCGGACGAGTTGGATCCTCCTGCTGCTTGCTGCCGCCTCCCACGCCGAGTCGTGGGAGCCGCTTGAGCAGTACGTGCGTTCTTGCACCCGTATCGTCAAGGCGCGGGCAGGCGGCAAAAAGGACCGCGAGATTCGCTTCAAGCTGATTGAGTGCTGGAAGGGGAAGCCCCTCTCGAAGGACGAGGAGTACCTCACCTACCCGGGCGAGCATGGCGTGCCGGAGAAGGGCGCGGACGAGATCGTCTTTTTTTTCACCAAAGAAGGGCGCCACAGCACGTCGTTTCCCGTGGTGAACGGCAGGGTCCAGTACGCCGCCACGCACGATGCCGACGCGCTTGCGGCGAAGCCGCTGCGCCGCTGGTACTCGGTTGCGGAGTTCAAGGAGCGCGTCGAGATTCTCCAACTGCCGATGGCCGCCACGGCAGACAAACGGTTTCGCCTGCAGTCGCGAGGATTCCCGAAGGGGGCTGCCGGCACTCCCTACGAGTTCGAGGTCGAACGCGCCGGATCCCCTTGGTACGGCTCGGAAGTCTACTTCGACGAGGAGCAGACGCAGGTCGAAGCGATCGTGGACGGGAAGCCGGTCGAGGGCCTGCGGGCGCACGCATCGATCTGGCCGACGTGGAGTCCGCGCATCGAGGTGTACGGGTTGGCGGCCGGCTCCAAGGTCGACCGGCTCGTCGTGGTGTGCCCCGTGATCCACGTCGTGGCCTCGAAGGCGTACGACTTCGAGAAGTTGGCCATGGGCAAGAGCGCGGAGTTCTCGGCGCCACCTTTCACGTTTCGCGTCGAGTCGGATGCGAAAGAGGCCATGATTGTCTGCGGCCTCGTGCGCGACGCGAAGCTGCGCGCGCTTGAGAAGACGCTCGACTCGCAGGCGATTACGCCCATGTGGGCCGCCAACGCTCTGTATCTTTTGGACGACAAGTTTCGGTACCTGGCGCCCCTCGGCGGCGCCGGCAACCACCGGGGGTTCGCGCTTGGGTTCGCACTCTCCGATCCCCCCGGCGCCCCCCTGCAGTTTCCCCTGTCTTTGTCGATTCGCATCCCCACGAAGATCAAAAAAGAGCGACTCCGCTTCGAGTTCCACGACTTCAAGCTCGCGCGTTAGGCCTTACATTGGTCGGATGCTCCGACTCGCGTTCCTCCTCGTTCTGCTGACGCTCCCGGCCGCCGCCGACACGCTGTACCTCAAAGCGAACGGCAAGTCCGTGGCCAAGGGTGTCCTTGTGATCGAGGAGACGGATGACAAGTACATCTATCTCGACAAGTCGCTGAAACAGCGCTCCTACTCCAAGTCGATGATCGGGCGCATGACCCGCGAACGTACGGACATCCACGAGTACCGGGAGCGGTTCGCCGCCTTGAAGACGGGCGAAGACGCCGTTGCGTTGGCGCTGTGGGCCGGCAAGAAGCGGTTCCGCAAGAACGTCATCGCCGACACCTACGCCAAGGCGGTCGAACTCGATCCGGACAACGCCGCGGCGCGCGAGGCACTCGGCCACGTCCAGTACAAGGGCGAGTGGATGACACCGGACGAGCGCATGAAGCGCATCGAGGGCGACGAGGCGGACGCCATGCGCGCGAAGGGCCTCGTGAGGTACAAGGACCAGTGGGTCACGCCCGAAGACAAGGACATGCTCGTCCAGGGCCTCGTCAAGCACGAGGGCAAGTGGATGACGCCCGACCAGGTCAAGGAGGCGCAGGGCTTCATCAAGTTCGGGGGCAAGTGGGTCAAGAAGGACGAGCTGGAACTTCAGAAGCTGCTGACGCCCGCACGGCGTGCGACCGGCCTCGGCGACCGCCTGCAGCTCCATCAGACCGAGCACTACGCGATCCTCGGGGACCTGCAGCCGGCGCAGCTCGAGATCATGGGCAAGACGATGGAGAAATTGCTGGCCGAATGGCAGCGAGTGTTTCCGTCGGCGCGCACGAACCGGGACCTGCTGCCCGGCAAGGCGCGTGTCTACGTCTTCAAGAAGGCGCGGCCGTACCAGAAGCTCTGCAAGTGGGTCTACGACCAGTACGAGAAGGCGAACGCGCGCTCCAAGGAGCAACTCAAGCTCGAGAAGGCGCGCATGAAGCTGCGCCAGCGTGAGACCTCGTTCTGGGAGGTGCAGTTCGAGCGCGTCAACGAGGCGGGCAAGGAGTACGGCGGCACCACCACCGAAGAGGTGATGAGCGCCCACGTGCAGATGCCCGACCCGTTCGAAGGACTCAAGGCGCACTGCGTCCACTTCGGGGCCAACATTCTCGCGACGCGCCATGACGGTGTGCGCTTCCCGACCTGGTGGCTCAACGAGTCGCTGGCCTACTACTTCGAAATCAAGGTCACCGGCAGCGCGCAGACGTTCTCGCTGAGCGTCGGCGGCGGCGGGATGGGCTACTCGGCCAACAACCCGGTCATGGAGGGCGAGAAGAATCCGTGGCTCGACAGTGCGAACTGGCAGGCCAAGCTGCTCACCATGGTGCGGACCGGAAACGACCCGAAGCTTGACCGCATCAAGGGCAAGGATCTCTTCGACAACAAGAACCGCCTGAGTGCGCAGGACCTCGCCAAGGGCTGGAGCGTGGTGACCTTCCTGATGCTGGACAACGGCAAGAAATTCGCCCAGTTCTTCCACGACGCCAAGAACGGCCCGGGAGGCAGCCCGGTGGAGCGCGAAGTGTCCGCGGTCATCAAGCACTACGGCAGCTACCGAAAGATCGAGGAGCGCTGGAAGGCCTACGCGCTGAACAACTTCCGGATTCCGCGGTAGGTCCCGCCACGCTCGGGCCGGAACCTGGCCGTCCGGAATCTGGCGATCCTGTCCGGACCGGGCGCCAGAGTCGTTAAACTGGGTGCGTGCGTCCCATCTTCGTAGTTGTGCTCCTGACAGCCCTGTCGTGCCCTGCCGGCGCGGGCGATAGCTCCACGACTCCGCTGATCTTTTTCCGGAAGCCGGACCGCGCCACGGAAAAGCGCATCGAGGACGACCTGATCAGCGGCAACGGGATCGGGGCGGGCACTCGCGATCAGCGCGCCAAGGCGCGTGCCCAGCTGATTGTCATCGACGCCTGGGCGGTGCCCTACCTCGCCGCGGCCCTCCACGGGCGCAAGGCGCAGGGCGACGCCATGGTGCGGATGAACGCCGCGGCCACGCTCGCTCGCATCCTCGACCCGCGCGCGCTCCCGGAACTCCGCGCCGCTTCCCGCCTGGACAAGGATCGCTGGGTGCGCCGCTTCGCCATGCTCTCGCTCGGCCTCTATCGCCGCGCCGAAGACATCGACGTCCTCAACGGAATCCTCAAGGACCGCGACAAGCGCCGCCGCGACCCCGCTGCAGCACTCGCACTCGGCAAGGTCCCGTACTCGACGGCGACCAACGCGCTCCTCTCGCGACTCGGCAAGCCGCCGCGCGATCAACATCTCGCGGCGGCCCTGCTGCTGGCCGCTTCGATTCGCTCCCCCGAGACACCGGCCGGAGACGCACGCTTCATCAAGCACAAGGAGCGCCTGGTCCGCCGGGTCGCCGCGGGGTGCCTGCTGATCCGTCCGCCGACACCCGCCCAGACCGTGGAGTTGCTCAAGGTCGTCGACGACACGGGCGACCGCGAGGTGCGCGAGGTCCAGTACTACGCTTTGGGACTCATCCCCGAGCGCACGGATGCGATCCGCAAGGCACTGCTCGACTGCGCCGTGAAAACGAAGTTCAAGCCGGGCGCTCGGGTGGCCGCGCTGATCGGTCTCGCCGACGAGTGGAACGTGCGCGCAAACTTCGGCCCGCTCCACGATCGCTACCGCGCCATGAAGGGCCGCAACGATCCCGTGGTTGCGGCGTTGCTGCACGCGATGGTCCGTACCGGCGATCCGAAAGCGATCGAGATCTGCCAGAAGGTGATTCGAACCGGCTCGCCCTTCCTGCGCTTCTACGCGAGTGCCGCGCTCTTTCATCGCATCGCGCTCGCCGGAAAGGAGCCGCCGCCCGATGCCGATCAGCTGGCCGGCCTGATCGCGCAGCAGAGCGTGCAGGACGACGACCTGCGCCGGCTGATCGAGCTCGTCTCCCGCTGGCGCTCACCGCCCGAGGGTGTGACCGACCGACGCAAACTGGCCCGCGAGGGATTTCGCGAACTGGGCGATCCGAAGGACCTGCACCTGTTCGACTGGGATCGCAAGGAGCGCGCCTGGACGCTGCTCAACCGCATGATCCCCTACGTGCTCCAGCTCGACGAACAGCTCGTTGACTTGAGCGCGCACGATACCTCCAAGACGCCGGCCCCGGACCCCGGCGCCGGCAAGGCCAAGAGCGGGTTGGGGACGGAAGAGGAACTCGACCTGATCGACTTCCTCAAGGAGAAGCCCTACTTCGTTCCCGAGGATCTCGACGGCCGGGTCGGCCAGCCCAACGCGAAGGGCGCCGGCAAGTGAGTGCGCGCCAGGAGGACTTCGTTTTCGCGGAGCACGTGTTGCGCCGCGGGTTCGCGACGGAAGAGCAGGTGCAGGAAGCGCTCGAATTGCTCGCACGTGTCCGCGGCGAAATGGAGCTGGACGAAACGCTTGAGGGGATCCTGCTCAAGAAGGGCTACCTTGCGCAGGCGCAGTCGCAGGTCATCCGCGACGCGATCAACCCTGCCGAGGCGGGTCGATCGCGCAATCAGATCGAGGGCTACCGACTGCTGTCGCGCCTCGGCAGCGGCGCGATGGGCTCGGTCTACAAGGCGCTGCACGCCAAGCTCGACATCCTTGTCGCGCTCAAGGTGCTGCGCGTCGAGCTCGCCAAGTCGAAGACGCAGGTCCAACGCCTCAAGCGCGAGGCGCAGCTGGCCGCGCGTCTCAACCACCCGAACATCGTGCGCAGTCTCGACGTGGGGGAGTCCAACGGATTCCACTACTTTGCGATGGAGTTTGTCGACGGTCCGACCGCGCGCGGCCTGATCCGCGACGCCCGGATGAAGGAGAAGGACGCGCTGCGCATCGTCCTGTGCGTGGCGCGCGCGCTCGAACACGCCCACGCCAACGGCGTCATCCACCGCGACATCAAGCCCGCCAACATCATGATCTCGAAGGGCGGCGCCCAACGCGGCATCGTCAAGCTCGGCGATTTCGGACTCGCGCGCGGCCAAGGCCCGAGCGAACTCACCCTTGAGCACGCGGCCATCGGCACGCCGCAGTATCTTGCGCCGGAGCAGGCCGCGAGCGCCGCCAACGCATCGCCGCGCTCCGATCTGTTCTCGCTCGGCGCCACGCTGTACCACCTCGTAACGGGACAGCCGCCGTTCACCGGCGAGAACCTCGCGGAGATCTTCGGCAAGGTGATCCAGGGCCGCTTCGAGCCGCCGGAACTCGTCGTCGACGATCTCAGCATCGACACGCTTTATCTCATCCATCGTTTGATGCGTCCGAACCCGCGGGACCGCTACAGCAGCGCGGCGGAGCTCGTCGTGGACCTGGAGCGGCTGGAGCGGGGCCAACGCATCGCGCCGGACGGCTTCAAGGGGGACTACCAGGCATTCCTCGACAAGCGGCGTCAGAAGCGCGTCGTGATCGGTGGGCTCGCGGTGGCCGTGATCGCGGTGTCGGCGTGGTTCACCGTCGATACGATCCGGTCGAGTCGCGAGCGGGATGAAGCGTTGGCCGCGTGTCGGGCACTCAACGAGGAGGGGCGCGGGGAGCTGAATGCCCTGAGCACAATCGAGGAACTCCGCGAGAAGCACGAAACGCTGAAGTCCGCGCTTGCCAGCCGCGAGTGCGCGGCCGATCTCGTTTCAGGTTTACAGCGTCGCGTCGAGTCACTCGACCGCGACGTGACCAAGCTCGACGAGGCGGAGCGCATCCTGACGGCAGCGCAGTCGGACCAGGCGAACTATCGCAAGCTGGCCGGCCGACTGGACCCGATCCGACCGGCGCTGGACGGAGCGCGCGAGCGCCGGGAAGTGATCGTGCGTGAACTCCGGCGCATTTCCGACCAGCGCGCACGGGTCAACCGCCGCGAGGTCTATCTGGTCAGCTACGCCGATGCCGACGAAGCGATCGAGGCGCTCAATGGCCTCAGGCGAGCCCTCGAGGATGTCTATCTTCCCATCGACGAAGAGTGGGCGGCCGACGTCGGACCGCATCTGCGCGAGATCGAGAACCTGAAGGGCGCCTACGCGACGGCGCTCGCCCAGTTCGGGCCGCGGTTCGAGGAATCGCTCAAGGCGCGCGATTTCGATTCGGCCGCGCGTCGCCTTGAGAATTGGCATCGGCAGTGGAGCAAGGCGCGGCAACGAGCGGCGACGCAGCGACTGCCCGAACGCTTCCTGCAGCTGTTCCCCAGCGACGATCCGTTGCGACGGTCCACGCTGGAGCGCGAGGAGCGCGGCGTCTGGAACGAGTTGAAGGCGGATGTCTCGAAACTCGACGGGGATGGCAGGCCCGATCTCGCGCTCAAGCGTGTGGATAGTTTCATCGCCGCCGCGGAGCGCTATCGCAAGACGGCCGAGCAGGAGCAGAAACGACTGCGGCGCCGCGTCGATCAACTGCAGGAGCGGCAGCTCCAGACTTTTGACGAGTTGGAGCGCACGTTCCGCAGCGCGCTGGCCGCACGCCAGTACGGCGCCGCGGTTGCGTTGGTGGTCACGACATCCAGAGAGACGAACTGGTTCGGCGATGCGGCGCTCAAGGTGGCGCTGCTCGAAAAGCGAATGCGCGCCGTCGAGGATCTGCGGAGCAGGTTCTGGAAACGCCTGCGCGGCATGAAGCAGGTTCCGATCACCGGCATCACCGGCCAGAAGCGGCCGGCCACCGCTCCGGGCAGCGCGTTCTCGAAGGCGTCCGGCAACGATCCCGATCGCTATGCCCTGAACGTGAGCGGCAAGGAGTACACGTTCACGCTGGAGGAACTCGATCGGGCGACGCTCAGGTCGATCTTCGGATTCGGCAAGGACGTACGCTCGGCCGCGCAGGCCTATTTCCAGATCGCCGAAGCCTACCGGGCCTGGGAGAAGGACCCCTACGAGGCGCGCCGCCTGCTTGACTCCGCCCAGAAGTTCCTCCTGCGCGCGCAGGATCCGTGGCTCGACGATGTCGTGAAGCAGCTCGGCGAGCTAAACCAACGCGTGCGCGACAGCGAGGCCAGCGCCAAACAGCTGATGGGGGTGCTGGTCGACGCGAAGAAGCGCAATGACCACGAGAACGGACTCGACTACTGCAACCGGCTCTTGGGCGAGTTCGGCTGGACGAGGACGGTCGACGAGAGTCGCGACGCGATCAGCAAGGATCGTGCGAGATTCCGGGGCTATGTCGGCGTCGGAATGCAGCGCCGCAATTCCGGGATCCCGCCCGAATTCTTCGTTCAGCCCAACCCGAAGACACCGAACCTCGTGCGTATCCGCTACACCGGTGCGGAGTGGCACCCGCTGGCCACGGACGTGCCGCCCGACGAGAAGGACCCCGCTGCGTGGCTTGCGTTGCAGGAGGGCAAGTTCCTCCAGCGACAATTCCTCGCCAGTCCGCGGGGCATCAAGAAGTACGCGGAGTTCGCGCGACGCGCCACGCACCAGTTGCTGGACTGGGGCGGTGCTGTCGACGTGCGGTTGCCGACGCAGGACGGTGGAGCGGGGGCCGTGCTCAAGCCGCCTGGATACGTCCTGCGCGTGCCCCACGCCCGTACTCCTTGGGAGGACTGGTGGCACGGCGAGAAAGAAGAGTTCGACGGTGCGGTGATCCATCTGGCCAACCACTTCCGCCACGATCGCAACTGGAGCATCGAGTTCACCGTGGAGTGGGACAAGGTGCGCTGGAAGACGAAGTGGCTGGACGGGACCGAGGTCCGCCAGCGCGCGGAGGAGATGGCCATTCCCGGCTACTTCGCCGTCTCCGCCGGCAAGGTCCAAGCCGCGATCGGCTACTTCCCGTACGCGAACGGAGGAGTCGCCGGAACCCGGATCTTCTTCGACGAGTCGATGACCGCGGACGATGGCCAAAGCGACGAACTGAGCGATTTTCACTGGCACATGGCCGTCGCCGACGATCGCAAGCGGAAGCCCCGCGACCGCGCATGGCTCGATCGCTTGCGCTTCGCGCCGAACGAGGCGTACCGCGTTCGCCTGGAGCGGGTGGGCAGTGAGATCCACTTCCGCTTCGTGCCGCTCTCCCGCTTCGACAAGGGCAAGGGCTTCGGCCCGATCCCGGCGCGCAAAGACCGCGAGAAGCACGACGGCAAGAAGGGCATGCACATCTGGTTCAAGGCGAACATGCCGAAGACCCTGACGCGTGCGCTCGACGCGCCCGCAGGCGCGCCCGCGTTCCGCTTCACCGGTCGCGTGCGCTTCGTCCTCCGGGACGTCGAAGTGATGGGCTCCCTGAAAGAAGACAATGGGAGCTAACGGCGCCAACGGCAGTTTGCTGCGCGTGCGAGGGATCCGCGGATTCCTGCAGGGCGAGGAGTTGCTGCTCAAGCGCGGCGATGAGGTTGTGGTTGGCCGATCGCGCCATTGCGAACTCTCCGTCCGTCGCTCCACGCGCTATCTGGAGCGTGCGGACCGGCTGAACGTCTCGGATAGCGAAGCTTGGCGGACCGTATCCCGCCAGCACGTTCGCATCGCGTACCACCGCCCCGACCACATCGTGATCGAGGACCTGTCCGCCAACGGCTCGTTCCTCGACGGGCAACGCATCGACGGCAAAGCGAACATCGCCGACATCGAGTCGTCACCCCACGTGCTCGCGCTCGGATCCGTCGAACGGCTCAAGCTCGAGATCGCTTAGGAGGCCATCGCTGCGAGGGCGGCCGCCAGTCCCGCGGCCAAAGGCAGGGTTGCGACCCACGACAGGAGAATGCGGCCGATCCAGCTGTCGGACGGCTGGTCCGTGTGGGCGCGAACTCCCACGAGGCTTCCGGTCGTCACGTGCGTCGTCGAGACGGGAGCGCCAAGCGCCGTAGCGCCAAAAACGATGGCCGCGGACATCACATTGCCGAGCAGCGCCTGACCGTCATTCATGCGCGTGATGCGGTGCGCCATCGTGTGTTCGACACGGCGCGCTGCCATCAGGCCCCCGGCGGCCATGGCGACAGCGACAGCGGCCGCGATCCACACCGGCTGCTGCGATAGCCCGAGGAGCAGCGCGATGCCGGTGATCTTGGCGCCATCCTGCAGGCCGCGCGCGAACGAGACGCCGAGGGCGCTGGTCCAGTGCAACGTGGTCGCCATTCCCTGTGCGCTGACGCCGAGCACGGCACCGCTATAGCGTTCCTCGCACTCCGTCATCGATCCAACGCGAGCCGTCACGCTCGCGGCAGCCGTCGCGTTGGCGGCGGGTATCACTTCCGCGCCGATGCAGACGCACGACTCCCGCGACACGCCCAGCGCCAGCCGGACGCGATGGGCGATCGGGTAGATCACGGCGGTTGCGCCCAACGCCATGAGTGGGCTGGTCAGAAGGGGCAGCAGAAACGCCGTTCCCAAGACCGCGAAGCGGACGTCTCCCAGCACAACGCCGGCGCCAACGATCGCCCCAATCAGGGCGTGCGTTGTCGATATGGGTAATCCGAGTCGCGTCGCAAGCAGCACCGTGAGCGCAGCGCCCACGGCGACGCTTGTGAGGAAAGCGGTGCTTCCGGCCACGTCTGCGCCCACGAGGCCCTTCGCCGAAAAGCTCGCGACCAGCGCCTTGCCGAGCACGATCGCAAGCAGACAGCCTGCGAGTGTGGCCAGCGTCCCCAGCAGCAGCGCGCGCCGCGGTCCCGCCAAACCTGCTCCCACCAGTGTCGCGACCGGCTTGGCGTTGTCGTTGGCCCCGTTGGCAAACGCCAACGCCAGCACCGCGAGAACTCCGATCGCGATCAACATCGCAGCCGCCAGCGCAACGGGCGTGCCCAGCGGCTACCCACCGAAGGATCGGATGGCCGCCTGGAATTCGCGCGCCGCGACCTGGCGGTGGTAGCCGTACTCTTCACGCAGCGCGTCCGCGGCACTCATCAGGTCGGTGCCCGCATAACCGAGTCGTCGCGCCAACGAGGCCAGGGCGAGGTCCTCCTCGGGAAGCCGATCTTCGCGCAGGTCGGCCACGATGCGGATCTTCGATTCGAGAGCGAGCAGGAACCGGAATGCGACCTCCAGGTCCGCCGCCTCCTGGCCACGCATGAACCGCGACTCCTCCAGTCGCCGCAGGATCTCCAGCACATTGCCCGTGCGCAGTTCGGGGTGATCGCGGCCGTGCCGCAGCGCAAGCATCTGGGCGATGAACTCGATGTCGACGACGCCGCCGGAGTGCCCGCGCTTGATCGAGTCCGCGCCCCCGGCCTTCGCGAGTCGTGCGCGCATCTCGCTCGCCGCCGTGGCGTCCTCGGGACCGAAGCTGGCGGTGTAGATCGTGCGGTCGATCGCTTCGGCGACTTCCTCGCACATGGCCGGCGGGCCGGCGATCGGACGCGCCCGCGTAAACGCCATGCGTTCCCACGTTTCGCCGACACCGCCCCCGAAGTAGTTCGCGAACTCGGTCGGGGTCGTGACCAGCGGACCCGATGTTCCGCCCGGCCGGAGCCGCACGTCCACCTCGTAGAGCTTGCCGTGGGGCGTGGGCGAGGCGAGCAGCGCGGCCAGCCGACGGGCCACCGCCGCCGCCCCGTCACGCGGCTCGCCATCACGCGCGAAGTAGACCAAGTCGAGATCGGATCCGTAGAGCATCTCACGCGCACCGAAGCTGCCCAGCGCGACGACGACAAGGTCGCTGCTGCTCGCTCCCGCTTCGCGCCGTGCACGCTCGTACGCGAGGCGCACGATCACCGCGGCAAGCCTCGACAGTTCCTTGGTGACTCTCTCGACGCCGGATTCGCCGCGCACATCGCGCAAGCCGATGCGCAGCATTTCCAGGTTCTTGTAGTCGGAGAGGATGCGCGCGGGATCGGGCGCCTGCGGAACGGTCGCGGTGGGGATGTCCTCGAACGAGTCGAGCCCGCGGGCGCTGCCGCTCGCAAGCGCATCCATCAGCTGATCGAGCGTTCCCGGACGATTCGCGAGGATGTTGGTCAGGAACAGGCTGTGCCCGGCGAGTTCGATGATGACGTTGAGCAATCGCTGGTCCGCGCCCATCGCCTGGTAGAGCGTGGCGCGTGCGCCCACCTGCGCGGTGATGCGCTCGAAGCGCCGCAACGCCGCGTCCGGATCCGGCGTCTGCGCCACCGCGTCCAGCAGGCGGGGGAACAGGTCGGCCAAAAACTCGCGCGTGCGCGGGCTGCCCGCGAGCCACACGGACGTTCCCTTCGACATCTGCTCCACGACGCGCGCGCCCGACTCGGGATCGATTACGCCGTGCTCCGCGAGAACGGCTTCGACCTCCTCCCCGCGCCCCTCCACATGGAGAATCAGCTCCGTCTCCCGCATCTCTGCTTCGGTGCGTTCCTTGAAGAGCTCACGGAACAGGGAGTTGAAGATGGTGCGCACGCGCTCGGCCTGCTCGCGATAGGCGCGCTCGAACGACTCGGCGTCGGCATACTCGCAGCGGCGTGCGAGACGCGAGAGCGCCTCCGGATCGTCGGGAAGGCGGTGCACTTGCGCGCCCTGCACGAGCATCAGGCGGTGCTCGACGACACGCAGGAAGCGGTAGGCGTCATCGAGGGCATCGCGCTCCTCGGGCAGGATGATGCCGTGCTTCTCGAGCAGCCGCAGGGCGATCAACGAGTTGTGGTGACGGACATCGGGATGACGCGCGCCATGCAGGAGTTGCATGAACTGGATGACGAATTCCACGTCGCGGATTCCGCCGTAGCCCAGCTTGACCTCAAGGCGCTCGTCGCCGCGGCCCGCCGTAACATCCTCGATGCGCTGCTTGATGCGTTTGAGTGCCGCGATCTCCTGGAACGAGAGGCCGCGACCGTACGACCACGTGCGGATCGCGCGCACGAACTCGTCGCCGAGTTGGCGATCGCCGGCGATGGCGCGCGCCTTGAGGTGAGCTTGGCGCTCCCACGTTTCGCCAAGGCGCCGGTAGTAGGCGAGCGTGCTGGCGAGCGAGCGGGCAAGCGAACCGACGGCACCCTCGGGGCGCAGGCGCAGATCGACGCGATACATGCGTCCGTCGCCCGTGACCGCGTCGACTTCGCGGGTGACGCGCTCGGTCAGGCGGTGGAAGAACTCGCGGTTGGTGATCGTGTTGCCCTGGTCGCCGCCGTCGGTCTCGCCATCCTTGCCGTACAGAAAGATCAGGTCGATGTCGCTGGAGTAGTTGAGTTCGGCGCCGCCCAGCTTCCCCATGGCGATCACGGCCACGTCGACCGGTTCGCCCTGGTGCCACGGGCGACCGTACTTGTCCGCGAGAAGGTCCCGTACGCCGCGCACGACGCGTTCCAGGGTGATTTCCGCGAGGTCGCTGATGCGCCGGGTGACCACGGTCAGGTCGGCGCGCTCCACGACGTCCTGCCACGCGATGCGCAGCGTCTCTTCGACGCGCGTGGCGCGCAGCAACGCGAGTTGGGCGTCGAGGTCGGGGGCCATCGCGAGACGTTCGTCGAGTTGCCGCTCGAAGCGGTCGCGCTCGTAGCCGCCGCGGCTGCGGGGAATCTCATCGATGAGTGCCGGGCGGTTGATCAAGTGCTCGACGGATCCCGGAGACGTGTCCAGCAGCCGCACCCAACCTTCCAGATGGGGAGTCGGATCGGCGCCCGCAGCGCGCAGGCGTTCGAACGCAATGTTGACGGACTCCGGGTCGGCGGCCCACTCCGCGATCTGTTCCTGCTCCGTCACGCGTCGCCTTCGTGCAGGAGATCGAGCACTTCGTCGGCAACCTGCTCGACGGACAACTCACTCATGCAGATCGGATCGGGGCACGATCGCAGGCTACAGGGGCTGCAGCGCACGTCCGCGCGGACGGTGCGCGTACGCGGGCCTAGCGGAGCAAGGACGGAGGGGTCTTTCGGTCCGTACAGAGTGACGGTCGGGACGCCCGTCGCCGCGGCCAGGTGCGCCGGACCGGTGTCCGCCGCCACCACGACGCGCGCGCCGGCCAGCGTGTTGACGAGATCCCCGAGGCTCGGCGGCTCGACGATGGTGGCGTCGGCGCTCATGGCGTCGCGCACCTCTTCGGCCTGCGGGCGCTCTCCCGGGCCGGCGGTCAGCCAGATCGGTCGGCCCAGCGCGGCGGCCAGCCGGTCGCCGAGTCCGGCGAAGTGCTTGGCAGGCCAACGCTTGAACTCCCCGAACGCGCTGACTCCCGGATGGAAGACCACGGCGTCATGCGCCTCGGAGCGCGCCGGGAGGATGGCGGGCGCCTCTTCCCCGGGCCCCAACACCTGGTTCACAAGATCGCGGTAGCTCTCGATTCGGTGCCCTCCGCACACGCTGAGGCTCTCGGTCATGAACAGTCCGTTGCCTTCACCCGAAAGCGGAGGCGCCAGTCCGACCCGGCGAGGAGCGCCCGTCAGCCTCGTCAGAACCCCACTTTTCATGTTTCCCTGCAGATCGAGGACGACGTCGTAGTGGGCGTCCCGCAGGGCTCGAATTAACTCCCACAGTCGGCCGTAGCCGCCTTGCTGCCCGATCTGCCGCCGTTCGTAGATGTGGAGCGCGTCGAGTTGCGGGTGATTTTCGAGCAGTGGGGCGAATCGATCCTCGACCAGCCAGCCAATATGCGCGGAACCAAGCCGCGCCCGCAGCGTCGAAAGCACGTGAAGCCCGATGACAACATCCCCGAGGGCGCTTAAACGCACGACCAGAATTCGCAAGAGCGTCCTAGGATATGAAATGGGATGGAGAAAACACTGATGCCGCGCCTGCCGACAATCCTCGCCCTGCTTTTCGCGTTCGCCCCCGTGGTCGGAGCGGAAGGTGACACGGCCGAAGCCAAGAAGCAGAAGACCGATAAGGCGAAACAGGCGCTGAACAAGGCCTTCAAGGGCCGCGTCATCAAGATCAAGAAGAAGACCGTGACGCTGTACTACGACTTCGAGGACGAAGATCAGCTGAAGGACTTCGAGGACATCCGGCCGCCGCGCCTGCTCGATCTCGGAACGCCGAGCTTCGCGATTCGGGGCGGCCGCCTGTTCATTGACGGCTCCACCAGCGTGCGCCACCGCATGGAGGGCTCCGGGCGCGTCCACGCGCACTTTTTCCTGAAGGCGGGCCAGCAGAAGAACATCGGCACCGTCTTCACCGAGCCGGTCATCAGCGACTTCTTCACCGTGTTGAACCTCTTCGACAA
>Ga0070729_10003146_pt1 | contig 19716 bp, 20 predicted proteins | sample tdDd472_FD_66725 | JGI IMG/M metagenome (GOLD analysis project Ga0070729, IMG submission 66725) | Marine sediment microbial communities from the Atlantic coast under amendment with organic carbon and nitrate - tdDd47.2 | ecosystem: Environmental > Aquatic > Marine > Coastal > Sediment | place... | reverse complement strand
TGAAGGTGGCGTCACGCGAGCCCCAGTCATGCAGCATCGCTTCCTTGGTCTCGTGCGACGTGGTCAGCGGACCCGGGGTCAGCAGAAGGGGATCGTTGGGAGTCAGGGACATGGTCGGCCTCGAAGTTGTTTTGGTAACGATACGCGCCCGGTGTTTAGGGATTGTGACGCCGTCGCGGGCTTTCGGCGCGGCACCGTTTCCGATGCCCAATTTGGATTCTTTGTTTAATAAGTCAAATCGATAATTTATATATTTATTATCGGTTAAAACGATGCATAGGAGTTCTCCATGTATTACGCGCAATTGCGCGCCTTTCATGCGGTCGCGGTCCACGGCGGGTTCAGCAAGGCCGCGGAATTTCTAGGGTTAACCCAGCCGACGCTGTCCGACCAGGTGAAGAAGCTGGAACGCGATTTCGACGTGGCCTTGTTCAACCGGGTGCGCAAGCGCTCCACCCTGACCGAGACCGGCCGGCGCTTGTTCGAGATTACCGGATCCATGCTCGACATGGAACTGCAGGCGATCGATCTTCTGTCGGAAACCGCGGCGCTCCGGGATGGCCAACTGACCATCGCCGCCGATGCGCCGTTTCACGTGCTCAGGGTCATTGGAGAGTTCCGCCGGCAATTTCCCGGCGTCTCGGTCGCCCTGAATATCGGAAACTCGGAAGCCATCATGGCGCAACTGCTGGAGTTCCGCGCCGATATCGGCGTCCTCGCGAGCGTGCCGGAGGATCCGCGCCTCAAGGTGATGACGCTGCGTGACGACCCGCTGGTTGCCGTGGTGCCGAGGGACCATCCTTGGGCGCGGGCTGGGGCGGTGGATTTCGGTGAATTGCAGGGCCAGGACGTGATCCTGCGTGAGCGGGGTTCGACCACGCGGCGCTTGATCGAGGACGAGTTCCAGCGCCGTGCCATGACGCCCGCGACCCTGATCGAGATCGAGGGCCGTGAAAGCGTGCGCGAGGCAGTGGCGGCGGGCATCGGCATCGGTTTCGTCTCCGAACCCGAGTTCGGCCACGACAGCCGTCTCGCCATGGTGCGGCTCAAGGGGTGCGAGCTAGGCATGCGCGAATCGATGGTCTGCCTGGATGCTCGTCACGCCACCCGCAGCGTCGCCGCGTTCTGGGACGTCGCGGCGATGTGAAAGCTTGCGATTTCAATTAAATGGTATTAACGTACCAAAATATGATAAATACAGAAAGTCCTCCTTCCATGAGCCAGTCCACCGCATCTGCAGCGCCGACATCGCATCTCCGGGCCCTGAAGCCGGAGGATCTGGAACGGGTCATTGCCATTGACAGTCAAGCTGGCGGACGAAGCCGGCGCGAGTTTTTCGTCAAGCGGCTTGAGGCGGCACTCACCCATAAAGGGCGTTTCATCGCGCTTGCCGTCGACGCGGACGGGGCCCTACAGGGCTACGCCATTGCACGCCTGCAAGGTGGTGAGTTCGGCGATCAACATATTGCCGCCGTTCTCGACGTCATTGGGGTTGATGCGGCGTTCCGCCATGCCGGTCTCGGCCACGATCTGATTAGCGGCATATCCGCGTACCTCGCTGAGCGTGGAGTGCGCGAGATGCGCACCCAAGTGGGTTGGCGCGACCAAGGTATCGTTGGCTTTTTCGCATCCGCAGGGTTCGAGTTGTCGCCGCATCTAGTCTTGGAACGGGATGCCGGGCGTGAGGAGGCCGCGGGAGGCGAGGGGCCCGACCTTGCCGGCTTGCGTGTCGACGATTCCGGAATGGCGGACTTCAGTGATCCCGACGGCGATGATTTCGAAGCCCTGTCGCGCGATAAGGTACGGGTCCGTTCCATGGCCGAACAAGATTTGGCGGCAATCCAGCGCATCGATGAGAAATTAACCGGCAACGACCGCCAGGACTATTTCGAGGCCAAACTGGATGAAGCGCTGAAGGAAAGCGGTGTTCGAGTTTCCTTGGTGGCAGAAATCGACGGACTGGCGGTGGGGTATCTTATGGCGCGGGTCGATTTCGGGGAGTACGGTCGCGCCGAGAGCGTCGCGGTGATGGATACGCTGGGTGTCAATCCCAATCAAGCGGGCACCGGCATCGGTTCGGCGCTGCTTTCGCAACTGCTGGCGAACTTGGATGCGCTGCGGGTCGAGCGCGTAAGGACCCGCGTGCGCTGGGACCAGTTTCAGCTATGCCGATTCTTCAAATACCACGGCTTCGAGCCGGCGCAGCAACTGTCTCTCAACCGTGCTGTGTCCTAGCGACAATCGAGCGTCTCGCCGTTCAGATCGCAACTCGCTTCCGCCAGCTTGACGAAAGTTTCCGTCACCGCTTCCGGCGGCTTCACGGAATCGGGATTTTCGCCGGGCATGGCCTGGGCGCGCATGGCGGTGCGGGTGCCGCCGGGATTGACTAGGTTGACCCGCAGGCGCGATTTGGCGTTTTCCTTGGCGTAGATCTTGGCCATCATCTCCAGGCCCGCCTTGGATACGGCGTAGGCCGACCAGTAGGCACGCGGTTCGGCGCCGACGGACGAGGTGACGAAAATGGCGCGTCCGGCGTCGGAGCGCTGCAGCAGCGGGTCCATGGAACGCAGCAAACGCCAGTTGGCCGTCAGGTTGACCGCCATCGTCTGCTCCCACACCTTGGGGTCGATGTGGCCCAGGGGGCTGAGCGTTCCCAGGATGCCGGCGTTGCCGACCAGGATATCCAGGTGCCCGAAGCGTTCGTGCAGAGCCGCGCCCATGTGGTCGATTTCGTCGTAGTCGGTCAAGTCCATGGGCACCAGGGTCGCCGGCGTGCCGGTGATCTTCTGGATTTCATCGTCCAGTTCCTCGAGCGCGCCGGTGGTGCGGGCGACCAGAACCAAATGCGCGCCTTCCTCGGCATAGCGGCGCGCCACGGCGGCGCCAATGCCGCGCGATGCGCCGGTGACAAGCGCGATGCGTCCTTGCAGACGGCCTTCACTCATGGCTCAGGCGCGCTCGTCCAGGAGGGTGAGAAGTGTCGGCGTCGGATCGGCTTCGCGGTCGGTGAGGCTGATCGGGTAGTCGCCGGAGAAACAGGCGTCGCAGAACTGCGGCGCCACGTCGTTGCGCCCGGGCATGCCCACCGCGCGATAAAGCCCGTCGATGGAAATGAACGCGAGGCTGTCGACCTTGATCTGTTCGGCCATGCCGGCGACGTCGTAGCGCCCGGCCAGCAGTTCCTCGCGCGACGGCGTGTCGATGCCGTAGAAGCACGAATGCGTGGTCGGCGGCGAGGAGATGCGCATGTGCACTTCGGCGGCACCGGCGCTCCGCACCATTTCGACAATCTTCATGGACGTGGTGCCGCGGACGATGGAATCGTCGATCAGCACCACCCGCTTGCCCTTCAGGTAACCGGTGTTGGCATTGTGCTTGAGGCGCACGCCCAGGTGCCGGATCTGGTCGGTGGGTTCAATGAAGGTGCGGCCGACGTAGTGGTTGCGGATGATGCCGAGTTCGAACGGAACGCCGGCTTCCTGTGCGTAGCCGATCGCCGACGGCACGCCGGAATCGGGGACCGGCACAACCACATCGGCATCGACGTGGCTCTCGCGCGCCAGTTCGGCGCCGATGTTTTTGCGTGCGGTATAGACGTTGCGGCCGTCCAGGACCGAGTCCGGGCGGGCGAAATAGATATATTCGAAAATGCAGAACCGCGACGGCCGTTTGTTGAACGGCTTGATCGAATGCAGGCCCTTTTCGTCGACGATGACGATCTCGCCGGCCTCCACGTCGCGTACGTATTCGGCACCGATGATATCGAGGGCGCAGGTTTCGGACGTAATCACGTAGGAATCGCCTAACCGGCCCAGGATCAGCGGCCGCACGCCGTAGGGGTCACGCGCGCCGATCAGTTTCTTCTGGGTGATGGCGACCAGCGAATAGGCGCCTTCCAGTTGCGTCAGCGCATCGGTCAGACGGTCGACGACGCGGCCGTATTCGCTGATGGCGATGAGCTGGATGATGGTTTCGGTGTCGGAGGTGGATTGGAACAGGCAGCCCCGCTCCACCAGCCGGCGGCGCACGTTATAGGCGTTGGTCAGGTTGCCGTTGTGGGCGACGGCGAGACCGCCGAACTTGAACTCGGCGAATAGCGGCTGGACGTTGCGGATGACGGTCTCGCCGCTGGTCGAATAACGTACGTGGCCGATGGCGACGTGGCCCTGCAGCCGGTCCATGGTCGCCGGCGTGTTGAAGTTGTCACCGACCAGGCCGAGCGCCCGATGGCTGTGGAACTGCTCACCGTCGTAGGCGACGATGCCGGCGGACTCTTGTCCCCGGTGCTGCAGTGCGTGCAGTCCGAGCGCCGTGTGCGCGGCGGCGTCGGGATGGCCAAAGATGCCGAACACGCCACATTCGTCGTGGAAATGGTCGTCGTCGATACCGACAGGCGGGTGATGTGAACTCATGGTCGCTAGCCTACCATTTCTACCGGGTATTTCCGATCAATCGATCCATGTCCTGGCGCTGACCCTGGCCGTAGCCGTCGCGTGGATCGGCGTCGGCGGCTTTCGGCTTCGGCGTGATGATGTCGAGAACCACCTTGCCGGCATCCGCAGCCCCCGTCGAAGTGCTGGTGCCGCCGCCCGAACCGCCGTAGCGGTCCGGCAGAAGCTTGATGAGCTCCTTGGCCGCGGGTTCGATCAACTGCATGGACCGCGCGTCGCGGATGAAGGGCGGTTGCTTTTCCTTGGGCATCACCAGTTCCAACCCGATGTAGGCAAGCACCACGATCAGCGCGCCGCGCACCAGGCCGAACAGGAAGCCGAGCGCCCGGTCGAGGGCGTTCAGGGCACTGGCCTGCACGGTTTTGGAGATGCCGCGCGTCACCATCGAAAGGATCACCAGGGTGAAGACGAAGATCACGACACCGGCCGTCAGGTCGGCGGCCAGTTCCATGGGGATCAACTGGCGTATGTAAGGTTGCAGGTAGGGGAAGCCGTAGAAGGTGGCGAAGATGGCGCCGACCCAGCCGACGATGGCCAGCACTTCATGCACGAAACCGCGTGCATAGGCGAGCAGCGCCGAGATCAGCAGCACGGCGATGACGGCGATGTCGAAGATGTTCACCGGCAGGTTTTCGAGCTGTTCCATGCTCAGTGCCCCTCCACGCCGACCGCCGGGCCGAGCGCGCGCAGCGGCGGCGACGCCTTGCCAGCACCGTCAAGGCCGCCGAACAGCAGCACGAGGTCGTCCAGGTGCTCGATCTGGGTCAGGGTCAGGTTGGTGTGCAGGCGTTTCGCCTTGCCGCCGGTGCCCTTGCCGATGGCCGGTAGAATGGCGCGGGTGAAGCCGAGTTTCTCGGCTTCCTTCAGTCGGGCTTCCATCTGCGACACGGCACGCACCTCACCGGAAAGGCCAACTTCGCCGAAAACGACGGTCTCGCCGGGTACCGGCCTTGCCGTCACCGAAGAGACCAATGCCGCGGCGACGGCCAGGTCCGCGGCCGGCTCGCGAATGCGCAAGCCGCCCGCGACGTTGAGATACACCTCGGCCCCCGCCAGGGCAACACCGCAGCGCGCCTCCAGCACGGCCATGATCATCGCCAAGCGCCCGGAATCCCATCCGACCACGGCGCGGCGCGGCGTCGCCTGTTGCGATGGCGCGATCAGCGATTGGATTTCCACCAGCATCGGGCGCGACCCTTCCATCCCGGCAAACACGGACGCACCGGTGACCTCGCCGTGATGATCGGCGAGGAACAGGGCAGAAGGGTTCGGCACTTCGTGCAGGCCGGTCTCGGTCATCTCGAAGACGCCGATCTCGTCGGCCGGGCCGAAACGGTTTTTCACCGAACGCAGGATGCGGAACTGATGGCTTGGGTCGCCTTCGAAATAGAGCACCGTGTCGACCATGTGCTCGAGCACGCGCGGGCCGGCGATGGTGCCTTCCTTGGTGACGTGGCCGACCAGGATCAACGCGAATCCCTGGCGTTTCGCGGCGCGAATCAGTTCCTGCGCCGAGGTGCGGACCTGTGCGACCGTGCCCGGCGCCGAATCGAGGGTATCGACGTACATGCACTGGATCGAATCGATGACCACGATATCCGGCGCGCCGGCGCCCTCCAGGGTGGTGACGATATCGCGTACCGACGTCGCCGCCGCCAGCCCCACGGTCGCTTCCGCCAGACCGAGTCGTTCCGCGCGCAGGCGCAACTGGTCGATGGCTTCCTCGCCGGAGATATAGGCGCAGGAAAAGCCGCCGGCGAGAGCCGCCGCCACCTGCATCAAAAGCGTCGACTTGCCGATGCCCGGATCGCCGCCGACAAGCGTCGCCGAGCCCGGCACCAGTCCGCCGCCGGATACCCGATCGAACTCCGCGATGGCCGTAACCCGGCGGGGTGGTTGCTTTTCCTTGCCCTTGAGGCCGACGAACTCGATCCTGCGGCCCTTGCCCTTGCCGAGGCCCTTGGGCGCGGCCTCGGGGGCCTGCTCTTCCGAAAGGGTATTCCATTCGCCGCAAGCATCGCAGCGCCCGCCCCATTTCGGAAACGATGCGCCGCATGCGGCACAGACGTAGGTGGTCGTTTTTCGCGCCAACGAGGGCCCTTTCCCGTTGAGCCCGAGGGGCTCGTGCGTTGCTAATGCCATAGAGGATTCCGGCCAGCGGCACAACCGGTTGATCTATGGGGCCAGATGATTTACCTCAAATTCACCAAGCGTCGAACCCAATAGGATCAGGGCCACGCGATTCCGGTCCGAAGATTGGACGAAACGATGGCGAACCCGCCGGCCGACGATTTCAGCGAAGCCTATCCTGTTCAGCGGCGTTTCCGGCGCTGGGCGCTGCCGGCGGCGGTGGTGACGTTCGGTGTGCTGCTGTTTCTGGTCGGCTTCGGCGGTACCCGGTTGGTGGAAGGTGTCTACCTCAATCTTGCCGAAGGGCGCGCTAGGACGATCCTCACAGCCATCGAAGACCAGGCGCTCGAGGCCTGGCGGCTGATGGTCTCCGGCGGCGACCCGGCGGACGTCTATGCCGGTCCCGGCGGTGAGGCGCTGAAGCGCGTGCTCGACGACGAAGTCAGGGAACTGGGGCTGGCGCAACTCAAGGTCTATGACGCGCGCGGCGTCATCGTGTTCAGCACCGAGGCCGGTCAGATCGGCACGCCCGATCCCAGCGATGCCTTTCTGCGCGCCATCGAGAGCGGCAAGAAAACCGTCGTGCGCAAGGACCAGCCGGACGGTTCGTCGCTGTATGAACTCTATGTGCCGTTGGCCGCCGACGGCGGGCGGACGCACGCGGTGTTCGAGCTCTATGAGACCACGCGACAGTTGAACGTGGTGTTGGTCTCGACCCTGCTGCCGGCGGTGGCGGTGCCGGGGCTGTTGCTGATCGCGCTGTTCGTGGCATTGGACCGGCTTATCGGTGGCGCCCAGCGAGACATCGAGGGCCGCACGCGGCTGGTCAACGAATTGCGCGGCAAGCTCGAACGCCTGGTCTCCGATTCCGCCGTCGATGCCGCCGTCGGTTCCGTCGGCAAGGGGCGCATCGCATCGCGCAAGGTGGTGGTGACGCTGTTCTATTCGGACATCCGCGACTTCACCGGCTTTTCGGAAACCCGACCGCCGGAAGAGGTGGTCGCTTTCCTCAATCAATTGATGGACTTGCAGGTGCGCGCCATCACGGCGGAGGGCGGTGACGTCGACAAGATGATCGGTGACGCGGTGCTGGCGCGCTTCGATGGGGAGGGCGCGGAGGGGCGCGCCGTCGCCGCCGCCCGGCGTGTCCTGACCGAGATCGCCGCCGGGGATTTCCCGCGCCAGGTCGGCATCGGCATTTTCACCGGCGAGGTGATTTCCGGGGCCGTCGGCGGCGAGCAGCGCATGGACTTCACCGTCATCGGCGACAGCGTGAACATTTCCGCCAGGCTCTGCTCGGCGGCGGCGGGCGGCGAACTGGTGGTCGATGGCGCGACATTGGAGAGCGCTGCCGATGACGGGTTCGGGCCTGGCGAAGAGATCACCGTCAAGGGCCGGCGCGATCCACTTCAAGTGCGGCGCTGGCGGTTTACACCTTCCGCCTGAGCCGCCCGAGCAGGCGGTCGAGCGACAGGCTGCCGCCACCGTTGAGCGCGAGATAGAGCAAAGGCAAAACCCACAATAACCGCTGATCGCTGACGATGGAATCCTGGACGCGGTCGAACGGCATGCCGATGGCCTTGGCGTCGAGGCCATGGAATTGGATGTCGACGAAGGTCATCACCACGATGAAGCCGATCATCGCCAGGCTGGAAAGCCGGGTGAACAAACCGACCAGGATCATCAGCGGAACCAGGAATTCGGCATAGGCGCCGAGGTGCACGACCAGCCCCCAGGGCAGAAAGGCGATCTTCGAGGGATCGTAACCGGCGGCCTCGGCGATGGGCGGCAGGATCTGGGCGTAGGCGCCGACCTGCGCTTGCAAGATACCGGGAATGCCGCTGCCGAGCTTGGTCGCGGCGGAGTTCCAGAAATAGCCCAGCAGCACGCTGGAAAACGCCAGCCGCGCCGCCAGGCCCATGAACCAACCATCCGTGATGCCGCCAAGGGTGTCGAACAGCTTGTCGTGCAGGGTTTCGAGTTTCTGGATCAACACGGCAATTCTTCCTTCGGTTCAATGCGGGTGTCTGTAAATCCGGTGACGGCGCCGAGGCCAAAAAGCTCGACCAACGCGGATGACGGATCGGGCGCGTCCGCCCGGTCCAGGCGTTCGAGGGCATCCGCCAGCGGCGCGCCGGTGCCGAGCGCCTTGACGAACGAATGGACGGGCGCGGCGACGGCGCGGACCTCGACCGACCAGCCGGGGCGTAGGACCAGGGCGCAATCGCCCGTTTGCGGCAACCCGGACCCGGCGACCGGATCACTGCCCTGATGCGCTTGCCAGATGGAGACGACCGGCAATTCGGATGCCAACAGGCGGAGCGACGGATGCAATTCCAGGCGCAAGCCTGCAAGACGCTCGTCGCTCAATCCTTGCAGGGTGTCGATCCCGACCGGGTCGGCGTCGGCGGCGTGATAGGCCTCGGTGCGGGCTTGCTCCAGCCGTGCCACGTCGGCGAGATAGGGAACCGCCGCTGCCGGCTCGAAAGCGGCGATGAAATCCGGAAATCCCCGGCCATAGTGCAACAGCACCGGCGAGGCCGGCGGCATGGCGCGCACGAAGGCACTGGCCATGGCATCGAAGAATTCATCGCCGACCAACGCCGCGACGACGGGGAAGCCTTCCCGCAAGGCCTCACACAATCCCTTGATGACGTTGTTGCGATAGACCGCGAAGCGGTCCTTGGCCGCGCGGCCGAAATCCCCGGCGATGCCGGAAGGTATCTCCTTGCCGGGGTCGAGCAGGGCGGCGGCGAATGCCGATTGCGTCTCAGGCCACATGACGCGCGCCCGGTTGCGGGAATTCGGCCAGGATGGCATCGGCCCGCGCCGCTTCCGCCTGCAGGGTCGTCCAATCGGGAATGTCGTTGTCCCATTCGATCAACGTCGGCTTCGGACCTCCAAGCCTCAGCGCCTGGCGATAGAGCGCCCAGACCGGGTCGGCCACGGCGCGGTCGTGGGCATCGATCAGCAACAGGGCACCATCGTCAGCGCGGTCCTCGGCATGGCCGGCCAGGTGGATTTCCCCGACCGGCGCCATCGGAAAGCGGCTGAGGTAGTCGTGCGGATCGTCGCCGTGATTGGTGCAGGAGACGAAGACGTTGTTGACGTCGAGCAAGACGCCGCAGCCGGTGCGGCGCGCCAGTTCGGCGATGAAGTCGGTTTCGGTCCAACTGCTTTCCTCGAACCGGAGATAGGTGGCCGGGTTCTCGATCAGGATGCGGCGGCCGAGATGCGTCTGCACCTGGTCCACGTGGCGACCGACCTGGTCGAGGGTCTCGTCGGTGTAGGGAAGGGCGAGCAGGTCGTTGAAGAACCGTCCCTGATGCGTCGACCAGGCCAGGTGCTCGGAAACCAGCTCGGGCTGGAACCGCTCGACCAGCGCCTTCAAGCGGTCCAGGTGATCGTGGTCGAGATCGCCCGCACCGCCGATGGAAAGGCCGACGCCGTGCAAAGACAGCGGAAAGCGTTCGCGGACGCGCGCCAGGGCGGCCAGCGGCGGACCGCCGTCGCCCATGTAGTTCTCCGGGTGAACCTCGAACCAGCCGGTTTCCGGAACACCCTCGAGAACGTCTTGGTAGTGGCGGGGTTTGAGCCCGACACCGGCGCGCGCCCGGGTCATCGCTGCCGCCCGCTTAGCTCGGGATGTCGCGCTTCAGCGGTTGCAGGCTGCCCATGCGCTCGCCCGGCAGCTTCATGGTCTCGCAGGTGCCCTTGGGCACCAGCTTCCAGGCGTTGCCCTGGTAGTCGATGGTCGACGTGCCGGCGCAGGACGTGCCGGGCCCGGCGGCGCAGTCGTTCTTGCCGGCGAGCGAGACGCCGTAGCATTTCTCGTTCTCGGCCGCCTGGCCGGCGCCCGGAAGCGTGGCGGTGGCGGAAGCGGCAAGGGCGCCGGCGACGATGGCGGCGGTGGTCAGTTTGCGGTGCATGTTCGGTCTCCTGATCGTGTTCGAGATGGGGCCCGGCAATGCGCCGGGCGTGGGGAGAGGGATGCCAGACCGGCGGCCCGGCGGGAACTAACGTTTCCTCACATGTCGGTGATAGGCGCGAGAGCGAAAACCGGGGAGCCCGATGTGGCGCCTGAAATTCGTTACGGAAGCGTTTTTCCGGGGTCAAAAACGCTTTGTTTTCAACGGCATCAAAAAAAATCTGGGAACCGAACCCAATTTCGTCCCCGCCCATGTCCATCACCGAAACACTGGTTGGAAGCCATTGATTTCAAACGATTCCTAAAAAAATCTCAGGAACGAACCCAATTTCTCTTCTTCCGTCGTTCCCCCGCCGCCGCCTGCCAATCCTTCGCCGAATCCTTCGACTGAGGCCTTCGGCCTCGCTCAGGATGAGGTCAAAACCACGTCCTCATGCTGAGCAGCGCGCAGCGCGTGTCGAAGCATGCGGCGACGGCTCCACCGCGCGCGGCCTATTCCCAACAGCCGGCCCCAATGCATCCCCGAGAATGGGACCATCGGCCCCGGCCCAAATCCTATACGAATGTCCAATAGCGGCCCGCCGCCGGCCGAAACCGGCGTGGCGAATCGCATATAGCACGGTCTTTTCAGAAAGTCAATAAATTCCTATTAATAGGTTTGATATGCGGCAGCCATTGGACGAGTGTCCGGTTTCGAGCGGGAAGGGGGCTTCGATAGTTCCGCAAGGGAACTTATGCTTGTGACCCAAGTCGGAAGTTCCGGATGGATAAATGATCCCTCGTTCGCAAAACTGGGTTCTAGATTTTTCGTTACTGCTTATTCGGCTATCATTAGGGATGAGATTTCGATTAACAAAAGAAACGCCTGCTATGTACGAGATACTCGTTGGCAATTAACCACGATTGAGACGAAATGGTCGAAAACCTGGACATAGAACGAGTAAATTTTCTGATTGTCGGCGGAAATTCGCATATGCGATCGATCGTAAGGACGATCCTACGCGCACTCGGCGGAAGAAACGTTTGCGAGGCTGAGAACGGCGCCAAAGCTATCGACATGATGCACACGTTTTCCGCCGATATTGTCATTTGTGAACGAGAGATGCAGCCCTTGGATGGCTTGGAGTTCGTGCGTACGCTTCGAACGAGTTCCGACAGCCCTAACCAGATGGTCCCGATCATCATGTTGACCGGTTACGCGGAAAAACACGATATATCCGAAGCCCGAGATGCGGGCATCAATGAATTCCTTGGAACACCGGTATCCGCGACCGATCTCTATCGTCGTATCGTATCGGTAATTCTTCACCCTCGCCAATTTATCCGCACAGAAACGTATTTCGGCCCCGATCGTCACCGTCATTCGGATGGCGGTTATGAAGGAGCCGATAAACGCAAACAATTGGGTGGAAAAAAGCGATGAAGATCAGGGGGACTCGATTGTCGATCTTAGACCTCACGTTGAATGTTCCTATGCTTCAATGTGGTTGAATTTCCCCCAGAAGGATACACTGAACTCTTTTCGCACCTTCCCGATCGCTCGTATGATTCGCAGATCAGAATCGGTCGGAAGCGTGTCTGTCGCTGTTCAGTGCAAGCCGAATTTCGTCGAGCAGACGGTCAATGGTCTTGCGCTCACAATTCGGTAACAAAAACTTTGGTGTCGGCTGAACCATCGATCTTGATGATTTTCATATCTCAATTCCATCGACTGATCAGCCCAAGGAAATAGATGATTATGGAACGGAATGAACGAATACTGACTTATTTGGCCGGTGCCTTTATAGGCTCCTTGATCACAATGATGATCGGATTTGGCTTGGGTGGATGGTTGACTGAAAAAAGCGCCACAAGAATGGCCTCCGAATTTTCGCGTGCCGGGCTTACTGCTGCATTCGTTCCATTTTGCACCCAACGCGCAAAAAACGATCCTGAATTCGAGGTTACGCTCGCCAGGATTAGAAAGGCTGATCACATAAACCGGACAAAAATACTACTTCACGCAGGATGGGCAACGATGTCCGGAGGAAGCGCGGATTACGTGGTTGCTCAAGCATGTATGCTTTCTCTGACACAATCGAAAGGTTTGAATTGAAATTTGATCGGGTTGAATAATTCGCGAGTTCCATCTCAGGAACCGGAATTCTTCAACTGAAGAGTGCCGCTATCAGCGCAGTTCCACCAACATCCGCCGTCTTCTGACCCGCCTCCTGCTCCTTCAAAATCCCGATGATCTGCTCTTCCGTGAACCGCGATCGCTTCATATCCATCTCCTCTCAGGGGTGATGGACTCTACCTAATTCTGGAGGAGAAAGCGGGGCTCAGGTCAGGTTGCATCATGTTTCCAGTCTCCGTTCCTGCCAAATTTCGGACATGGGTCATCTCCAGTCTACCAGGCGCGGGAAATCTGACGTCCGGATTCTGATCAGAAAGCCGACATAAGCTGCCAACACGGCGAATGACGCCTCCTGACTATTGCCGGACAACTCCAATCCCTCCAGGAATTTTCCGCTCTCGATCCCAATTCAGTCGTCATGCGCGGGTCAAGTGTTTAGCCCGGCCATGACGAGGCGGGGCGGGATGTCGTCTATAGGCTTATTCCAACCCATCGCAATCGCGCCACGCCGACTGCCTGGATGGGGAGGGGGGCGCTAGGCCCGGAGCGCCATCCGGATCGGGCCGGTGGTGCGGCCGTGGATGAACTGGTCGAGGATTTCGTTGTCCGACGTATCGACATCGGCCACGCTTCCGGACCAGGCGATCTTTCCGTCGTAGAGCATGGCGATTCTGTCGCCGATCTTGCGCGCGGACTGCATGTCGTGGGTGATGGTCAGCGCGGTGGCGCCGACCTTGTCGTTGACGGCGATGATCAGGTCGTTGATGACGTCCGCCATGATCGGATCGAGGCCGGTGGTCGGTTCATCGAAGAAGATGATCGCCGGGTCGTGCGCGATGGCGCGCGCCAGCCCGACGCGTTTCTGCATGCCGAAAGAGAGATCGGCCGGCGACAGGTCGCAGACGTTCTCCCCCAACCCGACCAGGGCGAGCTTCTCCAGCGCCAGGCCGCGCGCGTCGCGCCGGCCGACCTTGTTCTGCGCCAACAGGCCGAAGGCGACGTTCTCCCAGACCGGCAAGCTGTCGAACAGCGCCGCACCCTGGAACATGACGCCGATCTGGTCGTTCATGCGTTCGCGCTCGGCCGGTTTCATGGCCAGCACGTCCTCGCCGTCGATTTCGATGACGCCGCGATCGGGGGTCAGCAGACCGAGGATGCATTTGATGGTCACCGACTTGCCGGTGCCCGACCCGCCGATGATGACCACCGATTCCCCCTCGGCAACGTCGAGGTCGACGCCGGCCAGGACCCGCTTCGGCCCGAAGGCCTTGTGCACGTCCTTGAGGGAGATCTTGGGACTCATTTGGCGAAGAACATTTCCGTCAGGATGTAGTCGAAGCAGAGGATCAGGATCGAGGCCGAGACCACCGCGTTGGTGGTCGCCTGGCCGACGCCCTGGGCGCCGCCCTTCGAATGATAGCCGTGATAGCAGCCCATCAGGGTGATCAGGAAACCGAACACCGAGGCCTTCACCAAACCGGAGATGACGTCGGAGGCCTCCAGGAATTCCCAGGTGTTCTTGAGATAATTGGACGGGTTGAAGCCGAGCTTGTAGACGCTCACCAGGTAGCCGCCGAAGACGCCGATGATATCGGCGATGAACACCAGCACCGGCAGCATGGTGACGCCGGCAATCAGCCGGGGCGCTACCAGGTACTTCATCGGGTTGGTCGACAGCGTGGTCAGGGCGTCGATCTGTTCGGTGACCCGCATGGTGCCGATCTCGGCGGCCATGGCCGCGCCGATCCGTCCCGCCACCATCAGGCCCGCCAGCACCGGGCCCAGTTCGCGGGTGATCGACAGCACGACGACGTTGGCAATGGCGCCTTCCGCCGAGAACCGCGCGAAGCCGGTGTAACTTTGCAATGCCAGCACCATGCCGGCGAACACCGCCGTCAGGCCGACGACGGGCAGCGAGTAGTAGCCGATCTCGACCATCTGGCGGCCGATGATGCGGAAGTACCAGGGCGCGCGGAAACAGTGCGAGGTGCCGTCGATGGTGAAGATGGTCAGCCGCCCGGCGGTGGCCAGGAAGCCCAGGAACACGCGTCCGACCGCTTGCAGGAAGCGGATCGGGTGAAGGATCGATTCGGAAGTACCGGTTTCATTCATCTGCGCTGCCCGTATTCCTTCCCGTTTTTCATCATCCGCCCAGGTAACGGCGATGATAGCGCCGGCCCAGGCTGGTGAGTATCTCATATCCGATGGTGCCGGCCAGGGCCGCCACCTCGTCGACGGCGATATGCGGCCCAATCAGTTCCGCCCAGTCGCCGGGCCGGCAGGTTTCCGGCGCCACGTCGCTGACGTCGAGCATGGTCAGGTCCATGGTCACCCGCCCGACGACCGGTACCGGCCGGCCGCCGATGTAGGCGCGCCCAGCGCCGCTGAGCGAACGCAGGTACCCATCCGCGTAGCCCGCCGATACGGTAGCGATTCTCATGGGTTTTTCAACGCTATAGGTGGCCCCGTAGCTGACGGTCTCGCCGGGGGCGGCATTCCGTACCTGCAGGATGCGCGCCTCGAGCGAGATCACCGGACGCATCGGGTTTTCGCGACCCGGCGTCGGGTTGCAGCCATAGAGCGCGACGCCGGGGCGGACGACATCGCCCCGGTATTTGGCTCCCAGAAAGATGCCCGACGAATTGGCGAAACTGCTGCGCCCCATGGGCAGGATTTCCCTGGCCCGGCGAAAGCGTGCAAGCTGGTCGGCGTTCTGAGGTGTCTCCTCGTCGGCGGAGGCGAAATGCGACATCACCAGGCGAATGTCGAGCCCGTCCAGCAGGCTCGCGTCGCCGGCGATGGCGTCCAGTTCGTCGGGCGGCAGGCCTAAGCGCAGCATGCCGGTATCGACGTGAATGCCGCATGGGCGTGGGGCGGCACCGCAGGCCGATTTCCAGCGCGCGATTTCGTCGAGGCTGCCGAGCGCCGGGACTAGATGGTGCTCGATGTAGGCTTCCTCCGCGCCGGGCAGGAGGCCGTTCAGGATATGGATGTCGGCATCGGCGAGCAGGCTCCGGAGCCGCACGCCTTCGCCCACGTGGGCGACGAAGAAGGTCCGGCAGCCCTCCGCCCAGAGGCGCGGCGCGGCCTGTGCGATGCCGGTGCCGTAGGCGTCGGCCTTGACCACGGCGGCGGCTTCGGCGCCGCCGGCGGTGTCGCGCATCAGCCGGTAGTTGGCCGCGAGCGCATCCAGATCGACGGTAAGCACCGCGCCGGCGAGATGCGAGGGAACGCTGTTTTCGATCATGACCGGCCAACCATGCGCCGAGCCGGGGCCGGGCTCAAGGCCCCGGATAGCCGTCGTCGTGCTGGATGTCGAGATCGCCGAAGCGGGTGAATTGGCCGTCGAACATCAGTTTCACCGTGCCGATCGGGCCGTGGCGCTGCTTGGCGACGATCACCTCGGCGATATTGTGGACGCGGGCCAGGCGTTCTTCCCAGTTGGTGATGCGTTGGGCGAACTTGTCGGCGCCTTCGTCGGCACGTTGCTTGGGCTCGGCCTTCTCCAGGTAATATTCGTCGCGGTAGATGAAGGTGACCACGTCGGCGTCCTGTTCGATGGAGCCCGATTCACGCAGATCGGCGAGCTGCGGGCGCTTGTCCTCGCGGTTTTCCACCTGGCGCGACAACTGCGACAACGCGATCACCGGCACGTGCAGTTCCTTGGCCAGGGTCTTGAGCCCGCGGGTAATTTCGGAAACCTCCTGCACGCGGTTGTCGTTGCGCGATCCGGCGGAGCCGGAGATGAGCTGCAGGTAATCGACGACGATCAGCCCCAGCTTGTGTTGGCGCTTCAACCGCCTGGCCCGGGTGCGGAGCGCGCTCACGGTCAGCGCCGGGGTGTCATCGATGAACACCGGGACCTGATGCAGCATCTGGCTGGCCTGCACCAGCCGGGTGAATTCATCGTTGGTGAGTTCGCCCTTGCGCATGCGGTCCGATGAAATGTTCGACTGCTCGGAAAGGATACGCGCGGCCAACTGTTCGGCCGACATTTCCAGCGAGAAGAACCCGACGACCGCGCCTTCCTCGCCATGGGTTTCCAGGTAATCCTTGGCGGCGTTGTAGGCGATGTTGGTGGCGAGCGCCGTCTTGCCCATCGCCGGACGCCCGGCGAGGATGATCAGATCGGAGGGGTGCAGGCCACCCAACAGGCGGTCGAAATCCCGAAAGCCGGACCCGACGCCGGCAAGCTTGCCTTCGCGCTTGTGCGCGGCCTCGGCAACGGCGATGGCCTTGAGGATCGATTCCTTGAAGGCCATGAAGCCGCCTTCATAGCTGCCCGACGTGGCCAGGTCGTAGAGGCTCTGTTCGGCCAACTCGATCTGGGACGAGGCGGTGTCGCCGACGTCGCCCTTGTAGGCGCGGTTGACTACGTCCTCGCCCAGGTTGATGAGCTCGCGCTTGAGAAAGAGGTCGTAGACGATGCGGCCGTATTCCTGGGCGTTGATGACGGTCACGGCCGATGACGTGATTTCATCCAGGTAGGCGGGGCCGCCGATCTCACCGAGGCTCTCTTCTTGCTCGAAGTAGCGCTGCAGGGTGATGGAATCGGCAATCTGGCCGCGTTCGATCAGCTTGGCGCAGGCCTCATAGATGCGGCCGTGCTGGGCGAGGGCGAAGTGCCCGCCCTGAAGGTAATCCGACACCATCTCGTAGGCGCGGTTGTTGGCGAAGATCGCCCCCAGCAATGCCTTCTCGGCTTGGATGTTGTGCGGCAGGCGCCGGAACGGTGTCGGCTGCATGGAATCGACGGTATCGTCGAAGGCGGCGTTGCCGTCGAATTCGGCGGGCGGTGGAAGGGTGGTTGGCATGGCGCCGGATAGTATAAATGATCGGCGAAGTCCGATAGCCCTGAGACTCGGGACAAGTCAATCGAGTGGGGATGAAACCCTTGTAAACCCTTGGGCTTGTGGATTTCGGGCATAGCCTGTGGATAACTGCATCAGGCGCTGCGAAGTTCCGTACGGGCCGAATCGGGGTTTGGCAGCTCGGATTCGCGCTCGCGCATGTAGTCGCGGGTGAGCGGCAAGATGTCGCGCGATTTCGACAGTTGAATCTGGAACACCACGCTGTCGAGCCGCCGGAATGCCAATTCGGAGACGACCAGGTAGTATTCCCACATGCGGGCGAAGGATTCGTTGTAGAGATCGATCACTTGGTCGCGTTTGGCCAAGAAGCGCTCGCGCCAGTGGCGGATGGTCTCGGCGTAGTGCAAGCGCATGACCTCGATATCGGTGGTCCAGAGGCCGGCGCACTCGATGTGGGGCAGGACCTCCGACAATGCCGGGCTGTAGCCGCCGGGGAAGATGTAGCGGCGAATCCACGGATCGGTCGAGCCGGGGCCGTTGGCGCGGCCGATGGTGTGCAGCACGGCGACGCCGTTGTCGTTGAGCAGCCGCGAGACCTGCTCGAAGAAGGCCTTGTAGTGGTTGATGCCGACGTGCTCGAACATGCCGACGGAGACGATCCGGTCGTAGGTGCCGCTGTGCTGGCGGTAATCTTGGTTGAGGAATGTGACACGGCCGTCCAATCCCGCTTCCTTGGCGCGGTGGTGGGCGGTTTCCAACTGCGGTTCGGATAGGGTCAGGCCGACGACGTCCACGTCGGCGGCGCGCGCCAGGCTCATGGCGAGCCCGCCCCAGCCGCAGCCGATGTCGAGCACCCGCTGGCCCGGCTCCATGTAGAGCTTCGCCGCAAGGCGGTTCTTCTTGTGCATCTGCGCCGCTTCGAGGCTGTCATCAGGGTGGCGGAAGTAGGCACATGAATATTGCATGTCGTCGTCGAGGAAGAGCCGGTAGAAACTGCGCGTCAGATCGTAATGATGGGCGACGTTGCGGTGCGAACGTTTTACCGGATTGTACTGCTGCAGGCGGCGGAACACCTCGGCCGAGTTCAGAAGGCGTGACGCCGGGCCGAGGGTATCGTCGGTCATGTTCGACGCGATCAGGTCGATGAGATCGAAGATGCCGCCGTTTTCGACGGTCAGGGTGCCGTTCATGTAGGCTTCGCCGGCGGCGATCTCTGGATGCAGATAGAGCTTCCAGTGCAGCCTGCGGTCATGCAACCGCACGGTGACCTGCGGTTCGCCTTCACCGCAAGCATGCGCGCGACCGTCGGCATCGATGATCGTCAACGACCCGTGTCGGATCAGTCTTTCATAAAAGCGTGCCAGCAACACAGGAACCCGCCATCCCCGGCGGCAGGCCTCGACCCGGGCGTTGCCGCCGTATCCATGTCCGTTGTCCCTAACTCAAATACAATTTTAACACGGAAAAAATGTGGATGGGAAGATTGGACTCGATCAAAAAAAAAGACGGCGCGTCCGTTTCCAGACGCGCCGTCGTTTCGCCCGCTTGGGTGCGGTGTGCTATTCGGTCTTCGTTTCCTCGCCTTCGTCGGACGCATCGTCACCGGTCTCGTCGGTTTCCGCGTCAGCGGCGGCTTCGACTTCTTGCAGGTGCGCATCCTCGTGCGCTTCCTCGGAAGCGGTTTCGGCGTCGTGCACGGCTTCCTCGGCGGCGCCTTCCTCGAAAATTTCCTCGGCGTGCTCGGCCACGGCTTCGGCGGCGGCCACAAGCGCGGTGTCGGCTTCCTCGGCGGCGGCGCGTGCTTCTTCCTCGGCCTGGCTCAGAACGGCCTTGCCGGTTTCGGCCTGGATTTCCGCTTCGTCGACCGAGCGGGCCACGTTGGCCGTGACCATGACGGTGACTTCCGGATGCAGCGACAGCGCGACCTCATGGAGACCGAGCGTCTTGATCGGACGATCCAGGCGCACTTGGTTGCGGTCGACGGTGTAGCCGCCTTCCGTCAGGCCATCGGCAACGTCACGGGCATTGACCGAGCCGTAGAGCTGGCCCGATTCACCGGCTTGGCGCACCAGCACGACGCTGGCGCCTTCCATTTTGGCGGCCACCGCCTCGGCTTCCGAGCGGCGCTCCAGGTTCTGCGCCTCGAGCTGCGCTTTCTCGGTTTCGAAGCGCGCCTTGTTTTCCGGCGTCGCACGAAGCGCCTTGCCGCGCGGCAACAGGTAATTGCGGGCGAAGCCGGGCTTGACTTTGACCTCGTCGCCCATCTGGCCCAGCTTTTCC
>Ga0070729_10003145_pt1 | contig 19719 bp, 17 predicted proteins | sample tdDd472_FD_66725 | JGI IMG/M metagenome (GOLD analysis project Ga0070729, IMG submission 66725) | Marine sediment microbial communities from the Atlantic coast under amendment with organic carbon and nitrate - tdDd47.2 | ecosystem: Environmental > Aquatic > Marine > Coastal > Sediment | place... | reverse complement strand
TGTGACACCCACGACACTCTGACGGTGGTGGAAGACCAATTCGGTTCGCCTTCGTATTCTCCAGATATCGCAACCGGCACTATCAAATTGTTGGAAAATGACGCCACGGGCATATTTCACCTGGCCAACTCCGGCCAAACTTCATGGCATGGGCTGGCCAGCATGGCCGCAACACTGGCAGGCAAAGACTGCACGGTCACCCCTGTGCCTTCCAGTGCATATCCAACCAAAGCAGTCCGTCCGCCTTACTCAGTGCTGGACCTCTCCAAATATACACGAACGACCGGCATGACTCCCCGCAGATGGGAAGATGCTCTCACGGAATATGTTCAGAAAGAATTACGCATGCACCCCGGAGCATAGTCCGGAGTCTACTGCATCAAATCACGCACTCGCGAGTTAGCGTCGATCAACCGCTCTGACAACAGATTGATCAGGAAACGGTTGATTGCGGTAACAAGCCGGGGCGCACGACTCTCAATGGCATCAAGCTTTGCCAGAGTCATACGATACAGCACACAATTTTCCGCAGCACGGATAGTGGCGGAACGCGGTGCCAGAGTATAAATTCCCATCTCACCAAAGACGGCTCCTGGCCCGACCTTTTTCAACCGCAAAATCTTGCCACCTTCCATCTCCAATTCGACATCCAGGCGACCGGACTCAACAAAAAACATGGAATCAGACACATCACCCTGTCTGAAAACCGCCTCTCCAGGCTTTACGGCCTCCCGTTTGAGAACCTTCATCAAAGCCGAAATAAATTTTGGTTCAGGAAATACTGGCGCCAGTAATTCGGGTAAAGTCACCTGCTTGAGTTCCAGCATATTCTCTTCATCAAGCACACGATTTTCACACCATTCAAGAGCGTAATCCAAATTAAGAAAAGACTTGAAAACACCATCCTGATCACCCACAAGCCCGATCGCTTCCAAATGTTCCTCAAGCTCCAAGGGGGCGTTGGTAATAATAAGTTCCATATCGAATTCTGCAACCATGTTGCGCAATTTATCAAACCCGATACCTGCTGCCGAGGCAAAACCGCTTACCAGCTTGAAGTCCAAAATGAGATACTCAACTGGCAACTGATTACGGTCATCAATTCGGATACGCACATCCTTGAGCAGTCGTTCCATGGCCCCCAAAAACAGGAACCCCTGCAAGCGCATGATATGAATGTGATCCCCGTACTCCTTGAGTGTCCGCTTCTGGGTGGAGGCTCGATCAACATTGCTGTTGTGATTGGAGCCAGACAAAACATTACGAACAACGCCATCTTTACTGGCTCTGCTCACCGTAACCATCAGAGCCAGAGCAACGCCGAATCCGATCCCCTCCAGGATTCCCAAAACCAATGTTGCCAGGAAGGTCAACCAAAGCAACCAGACATCTGATCGGTCGGTAAAAGCTGTCTTCGTCCGGAACATCCAATCACGGATCAAATCAAGGCCAGCATAGACAAGCAGCCCCTCTGGAACAAATCGGGGAATCAAAGGCAGCACAACGTCCGCAAAACAAAGCCCAGCAGCACAAACCAGACCGGCCACGATACCAGCGACAGGACCGCGCCCACCTGAAGCATAACTGCCACAACTTCGACCGTAAGTAAGAGATGCAGGCATACCGCCACACAGGCCGGAAATCATATTGGTCAGACCGAGTGCACGATACTCCATATTGAGATCACTCTCTCGACCCCGCAGGATTTCCAGTCGGGTGGTCCGATACATGACAGTCAAAATGGCCAACACAACCATTGCGCCTATATACAACCCATTGGCCTTAATGATCGCCCACTGGATATTATGGAAAAAGAACTCTGAATTCAGGACCTGCACAGGATAAACCATCTTCGGGCCATCGGGAAATGCAATTGGATCTGCCAAGGCTCTGAGCGCATCTGTGCCGCCCCATATACCGGCCGCATATCCTGCCCCCGATGCAGCAAGAATCATGGCCACCAAAAAAAGGGAATGCTTGGTCCGACACATGGCCAGAAAAAGCACAATTCCGAAAAACAGGCTAGGACCTATGTCCCGTAACTCTTCACCTGCATCAAAACCGTTCGCAAAAGATGTAACCACGGTATAGGAGTTGCTCCAGTCAAGCCCAAGACGACCTATCCAGTCAAATGCGCCCAGAAGCACGATAATGCCGACCGCGCCGATAACACCGCCGATAATTTGCAACGGAATATACCGGACAAACTCCCCAAGTCGAAACTTCGAAAGAACAAGCAGGCTCAGACCAATCAGTATAGCTGACAGAGCTACCCCGGCCAGAAGCGTCGGCAGAATAAGTTCCGTAGATTCCATTGCCATGGCCCGATACATGCTCCCGACAAACAAAAAAAGTACGGAAGTCAGAACTGTTTCCGGCCCGACCAGCCCAAACGGTATTTTTGAAAAGAATGCATTAAAAATGCTTCCAACGATGATGCCAGTGAGAGCCGTACCAATAACATACGGCAAAAATTCATAGGTTCCAGAATTGGCAGAAGCAAGCAAAGAAAGGGAATAGACGAAAAACAGGGACAAAACACCGGAAACTATACCGGCGTATAGGTTGAGTGAAAAAGAGCCTCTAAACAATCGCCAACGGTCCGGGTCGTCAACTTGCTCGACAATTTCGGACTCACCATCGTCGCCATCGAACCTCGCATCCCATACCTGCGTCTCTTCTGTCTCAGCGAGATCACTGACATCCACTTCGCTCTCATCAATGTCCGCAATATCCTCCAAAGACGAGAACCCAGCTCCACACTTGGAACACACGCCTGCATGCTCGACAGCCTGCACATGTCCGCACTTGGCGCAGACTACATCATCAGGTCTGCCCAATTCGACTGTAACATCTTCATTATCAAGATCTATGGATTCAATAGAAGCATCGTCACCACCAAACGACTCCCGGACACCAGTTGATACTGGCGGTTCATCCTCATCGAACTCTACGTCATACGGAATTTCTTCCTCAGAAAGCCGGTCCACAATGACCACACCATGTCCGCAATCAGGACACTTGGCCTTTTTCCCGATCAATTTGGACGGGACATCACGCTCATAGCCGCAGGAATCACACTTGAAAATCGCCACTATCTACCACCAGAACCCATAAGATGTACGGTAGGGCCGGACTACTACTCCGGTAAGAACATTATCTCAGTCTTTTAAGTACATACGTGAACCATCGCACGCACGCAAGCGGTGCAACGATTTTCCCCCGAAGAACTTTTTTCAAAAAAAATACATTGCAAGGTATAAAGTTCCCCATTGTAGCGTCGATAAGATGTGCACGAGTGAGGTGTATTGTGCACACGGATCGTGCCGACTCACCCGTTTCAAGCGAAATCCCACGGAAGGGACGCACCATGAAGCCAAGTAGCCATGTTTCGATAATTATTTCCGATTTGGAAACCCACACCAGTCTGATGCGACTGTTGCACTCCATTTCCCGACAGTCCACTGGACTCGAAGATATGGAAATTATCGTGGTTGGCAATGGCGGCCATTCCCCATCCGATCCTTCCCTATGGCAAACCGTCACTGGTATTGATGCCATCCATCTTGAAGTCATGGACACTTCTGTCACATCATCTGACGCTCAAAATGCAGCAGCCCAAAAGGCCAATGGCGACAAGCTTATGTTCCTGCGTCCCGACTACCGTCTGGACCCAAAGTACATAACTACGGCCCTCGCTGTTTTCGATGATCATCCGGAAACGGACATCATGTATTCGGATTATATCAGACTGGCACCGGCAGATAAAACAGGCCGTCCTGGCACTGTCCAACTCCCAAGTTTTCGGGAAGGCCTGCTCCAAGCTCGTGGTTTCCTCGGACCAGCCGTTCTCCTGACTCGAAAAGCATGGAAAGACACGCAGGGATTCCGGAAAAACACCGCATATCGAGACTGGGATTTATGGGTACAGGCTGCCCTGGCTGGAAATAACTTTTATCATGTGAACTACCCTCTGGCTTCCTGTGCACACCGCAAAATTTCATTCAGGGAACGGGCTGAAGATGGCCGGTGCAAGGCAATGATCGTCATCAACAACCAGGGATTCTTCCATGAGCACACTGTGCGCTGGGCTCTCTCCTATCTGCGCGGCGAAGCTTGGGCCGAAGCTTACGGATTCATGACCATCCCCGGCCCCATAGATGTTACACGAATGATGCACGACCACGCCGTGAAGACAATGGGTGTGGACATCATGACGGAAAAAGCCGTCCGACAATTCGACCGAGCCGTAGCAAACACCAAGGCCGCCCTCTAAAAAAAAGACCGCCCGAAACCGGACGGCCTTTTCAAATACATTTCTACTTGATTACTACAACTGGATTCCTGTCTCCGCCAAATCCTGCTTGAGCAATTCCCTAAGCCGTTTGGCGACAGGGCCGGGCTTAACGTCATGAATAGGCTTATCATTGTAGCGTACAACCGGAACAGCGTCACCGGTCGTACCAACGATGATGACTTCCTTGGCCATGAGAATTTCTTCCTCACGAATTCCGCGGAATATGACGGACAGATCGTCCTTTATGAGATCCACGGCCCGTAGCATGGTGGTACCAGGCAAGGCGTTGGTGAACTCGGGAATAATCAGCTTGCCGGCCTCGTTCACGATACAGACGTTTTCAACAGCCCCTTCGGCCAGAAAACCATCGTCATCATAACAAAATGGGTAATCATACCCTTTCTCCGTTGCTTCACGCTTCATCAGCACGTTGGGTAAATAGTCGATGGACTTGATGGTGGCCAGATAAGACTGCTTGGCAGGAACCGAAGTCTTAAAAGCGGTCACGCCATTCTCATAAGCCGACTCGGGCTTGACGTAGAGGTCGTAAGCCACCACATACAGACTGGTTTTAGGGCATTCCGCCGGGTCTACGCCAAAGCCGCCCGGGCCTCGTCCGATCATCACCCGCGCCATACCGGTCTCACGACCGCCTGCGCGACAGACTTCCAAGACCAGTTCGCTGATTTCTTCCCAGGAACACGGCGGTTCCATGAAAATCGACTCACACGAACGCTTCATGCGTTCCATGTGTGCGTCAAGCTGGTAAAGTTTGCCGTCAACAAACTTCATAACCTCGAAAATGCCATCACCACGATGCACCAAATGGTCATCCCAAGGCATGAGCATCACTTCGGGGTCCACGCAAATCATGCCCACACTGTGATCATAAAAGGCGTGCACCTTACCACTGACAGGCCGGTCCACGGCCATCAGGGCATCCATATAACCTTTTGAATCAGTGACTTTTACCACAACGACATCCTCTAGGGTACGCGAACCAAATCACGTTCAATAAGTGTCTCGGCAATCTGAACGGTATTCAAGGCAGCACCCTTACGGATGTTGTCGGAGACCACCCACATATTGATACCATTCTCAATGGTCTCATCCTCACGGATACGGCCTACATATGTTGCATCGTCACCCGCTGCGCTGACAGGCATGGGGTACGCAGTCTTTTCGGGATAATCTTCGACGATAATACCGGGGGCTTTTGCCAGCAAAGCCCGAACATCATCAGCGCTCAGCTTTTCCTCGGTCTCAATATTCACAGACTCTGAATGACCGTAGAATACAGGCACACGCACACAGGTGGCGGTTACCTTAATGGTCGGATCACCCATAATCTTGACAGTCTCGTGGACCATCTTCATTTCTTCCTTGGTGTAACCGTTATCCATGAAGACATCGATATGCGGCAGGCAGTTGAAAGCGATCTGGTGCGGATAAACGTCCGCGACAACAGGCTGTCCGGACATGAGTCGGCGCACCTGATTTTCCAGTTCTTCAATAGCCTTCTGGCCGGTACCGGATACAGCCTGATAGGTGGAAACCACCACACGCTTGATCCGTGCTTCATCATGGATGGGCTTGAGAGCCACCATCAGCTGGATCGTCGAGCAATTGGGGTTGGCGATAATGCCTTTGTGCCAGTCGAGATCGTGCGGATTCACTTCTGGAACAACCAAAGGACACTCGTCATCCATACGCCAGGCAGCGGAATTGTCCACCACCACACAACCGGCTTTGGCAGCGATAGGAGCGAACTTTTTGCTGGTTGCACCGCCTGCGGAAAACAGCGCAAGATCGACGCCGTTGAAAGAGCCTTCTGTCAACTCCACAACAGTCAGTTCCTCACCCTTGCAAGTGACTTTCTTGCCAACGCTTCTGGCCGAGGCCATGGGGATGACCTTGCTGTATGGGAAATCACGCTGTTCCAACACCTTCAACATTTCCTGACCGACCGCGCCTGTTGCGCCGCATACGGCCACTACCAAATTCTTGCTCATAGTATGCTCCCAACTCTAAAATTTTAAATTCTGTCCGATTTCGAGGCACGCCTTGGTCTGGTTGAGCGTATATAAATGTACGCCCGGTGCGCCGCCGTCGATGAGTTCCTGCGCCTGCTTTGTGGCATAATCGATACCCAACTTGTACACAGCATCGTCGCCGCCCTCTTCATGGGCTTTTTCCAGACTGCTGAGGAACTTGCCAGGAATAGCCGCACCGCACAGTCCGAGAATGAACTTGGCAGACTTGAGGGTCATGATAGGCAAAATGCCCGGAATGACAGGTACATTCGAACCAAGGGCCTTGAGCCTTTCAACGTAATCGAAATAGACACGATTATCGAAAAACAACTGCGTCACCAGAAACTGAGCACCCATCTGTACTTTCTTGTTCACCATTTCCAAATCGGATTTGATGGAAGGCGACTCGTGGTGCGGTTCGGGATACGCGGCCCCGCCAACGCACATCTCTGGATAGCGTTCCTTGATAAATTCGATAACATCCGTTGCGTGCTTGAATTCCTGGGAATCAAAATCGAAATCGTCCACGCCACGCGGCGGGTCACCCCGCAGGGCCAGGACATTCTGAATATCAGCATCGCGCAGGCTTTTCAGGAAGCTGTCCAGTTTTTCGGCAGATGCGCCGACACTGGTCAGATGGGTAATCGGCTCTATGCCATGGTCCCGTTTCATTCGGGTGGCAATTTCCAAAGTATTATCCTGAGTCCCGCCGCCAGCACCATAAGTGACAGACGCAAACAAGGGATTCAGAACCTTGAGCTGATCAACGACCTCAAAAAATTTAGGCCAGACTTCCTTTTCCTTGGGGGGGAAAAACTCCAAAGAGATGAAGGGGGACTTCCCTTCGATCAAATCACAAACTCGCAATGCTTTTCTCCTTCAACGGTATATGCATAAATGCACCCTTCTCAGGGTAAGAGAAAATACATACTCTTTCTTGTCGCAACCTTCAATGGAGAAATGCGGTGAATTCCCGCTCAGTCGTTGGCCTTATCGGAAATGGAGGGCTTCAACTATAACAATATCGGCAGGCAGGTAATCGAGAGTGGGAGCCTCGGCAGGATCAACCCATGCTGACTGTTGATTCTCAAGCATGGTCAACACACCTGAATAATTATGAATATGATAAAAATGCAAACAGACTATGAATTCGTCATATTCATGTTCCAACTCTTGCCAGTATTCAAATTCCACGGGCGTGACGTCGAGTTCTTCCTGAAATTCTCGAATGAGCGCAGCATCACGAGACTCCCCTTTTTCGACCTTACCACCAGGGAATTCCCACCAGCCCGCCATACGCGAACCTTCAGGGCGCTGAACAGCAAGGTACTGCCCATCACTCCAAATGATACCTGCGACAACCTCAAGGCGTGGCTTCATCATTCTTCATCCGCCTGAGGCGTGATGGCTTCCATCTCCTCTTCGATTTCCCCCATGCGCAACATCAGACTCTCGGCCCACTCCGAAGCCTCCTTGTAAGCAGCATTCAACTTGAGTGCTTCTTCCGGCTTCTCGTATGTGGCAGGGTCATTCATCTTTTCCTCAAGCGAAGCCTGCTCATCAAGCACCTTTTCCAAATCCATCTCAAGTTTGTCGTACTCTTTCTTGAGTGGCTTGAGCTTACGATACAACCGATTGCGTTCCTCAGCCTGGCGTCGTTTCTCTTCCTTGGAAAGTTTGCGTTTTTCGCGAACGTCATCGGGAGTACATGCGGCCAGACCAGTCCGACATGCCTCTTCCTGCTTTTGCTTGGCATGAAAAGACTTGAAGCCACCAATGTGTTGAGTGATACCTTTTTCGTCCAAAGCCCAAATCTCTTCGGCCACTTCATTCAACAAGTATCGATCATGCGCCACGAAAAGCAACGTGCCTTCATAGTCCTTGAGCGCACGAATAAGCCCTTCGCGAGTCTCGATGTCCAGATGGTTGGTAGGTTCGTCAAGAATCAGGAAATTGGATCGCGACAAAAACAATGTAGCAAGAAGAAGTCGACTTTTTTCACCACCGGACAATCCCTTGACTTTGCGCTCGAAAAACGACTCGCCCAACAGGAACAGGCCAAGCACACTCATGACTTGTTCTTCAGTCAAATTGGAATCAGACAACCGCCTGATTTCACCGATGACCGTATTATCAAGATTAAGAATCTCATGCTGATGCTGGCTGAAATATCCCAGATCTGTCCCGCTGCCCACTTTGACATGTCCTGCCGTGGGAGCCAGTGTGCCGGTAATCAACTTAAGCAAAGTGGATTTTCCCGCACCATTTGGAGCGACCACAGCAACCTTCTTACCCCGAAAGAGCTGAAAATTGAGCGTTGGCCAAACGGACTCGACGCCTTCATAATGAAATTCCAAATCCACGGCGGATGCCGGGACCTTGTCTCCGCGCTTAGGCTCAGGCAAGCGAAAATTCAGACTCTTTCCCCGGTGGGATGCGGCCTGAGCTTCCTTGATTTGATTCAATTCCTGCTCCAGCTTTTCCACCTTCTTCAACTTGCTTTGTGCCTGAGCCGCCTTACGTGCTTTGACGCGAAACTTGTTAATATATTTGTATTCATTATCAATCCGCGCCGAAAGCTTATCCGCCTCTTTCTGGCGTTGCGCCCTATTTTCTTCGTCCCATACCAAAAATTCGTCAAAAGAACCTTTGCGAAACACGGGCTTGCCTGCTCCGAGAAATACGACATGCGTCCCCACACGATTAAGGAAAATACGGTCGTGAACTACAAATACCAATGTGCCACGAAAGCCCAGAAGATACTCCTCCAGCCATTCCACAGCTTCAAGGTCAAGATGGTTGGTCGGTTCGTCGAGGAGAAGGATATCAGCTCCCTGCAAAAGCACCCTGCCGAGCTTGGCACGTTCTCGCCAGCCACCAGATAATTCACCAATATCTTTAAACAAGTCCTCGTCACTGAATCCCAAGCCAGTCAGAATGGCTCGCGCCTTATGGTCGGGATTATACCCGTAACGCTCTTCGAATTCAGCTTGTCGATGGGCCAACTTCTCAATACGCGCATGATCGTCGGCAGCAACCGCTTTCTCCCACTCTTCCCAGAACTCATTCCATGACGGCAACGCCGATAGAACCCAGGATAGCAGTTGGTGTTCCAGCACCGTCCCTGTCATCTCCTGCGCCACATATCCGACCTGCGCGCCCTTGGACAACGTCAACTGTCCTGCGTCCGGTTCAATCTTCCCGGCCAAAACCTTGAGCAATGTACTCTTTCCGCAACCGTTAGGACCAGTCAGGGCAAGACGCATGCCCGGTGTGACCTCAAAGGCCACATCTGAAAAAACAGGTTCTCCACCATAGGACTTACCCAAACTCTGGACAGTAATTCGCGACATGAAATATTATACCTCTTTAATGCTTGGATAAGGGAATATATTGAGCCGTGCGGATTGGCAAGACCGTTTTGACCAGACTTCAGGTTCAGGCTACAAAGTCTTATGCAACACTGGTACGTCTATCTCATGCGCTGTGCTGACGACAGCCTCTACTGCGGAATTACCACCAATATCGACCGACGCTTGAAAGAACATAACGCGGGTACGGCATCAAAATACACACGCCCGCGGCGGCCTGTAAAAGTGGCTGCCTGTGGTGAAGTGCCTGACAAAAGCACTGCCCTAAAGCTGGAAATCACAATAAAAAAACAACACCGCAACGACAAGATAGCCCTCCTCAAGTCTTCGACAATTGCATTACAATAGTGAATCATTCTCTATTCAAAAGAATCAAGAGGGTTGCCAACTATTAAGATTACGGATAGTTAGAATATGAAACCGATCTACAAATCTTTATAAAAACAGTCTATAAATCGCTTATGTTAGACTCCAGCACTTTATATCTCATTCTGGCTATGGCCGGATTTGTTCTCATTGCAATTATCGTGGTGCACCACCACAACTGCTCTGATCTGATCAGACGCAAACGCACTGAGGTCAAAAGTATTTCAAAACAATTGGGATACAAGATCGACACGCTGGAACAAGAAGTCATTGATCTCAAAATTCAGATTGAAGAAATTGATGAACAGATCGATACTCTGAAGGTATAAAACAGATCATGATTATCCCCATCATCATCCTTTGCCTGACCTTTCTAATATTCGCATTTCTTTTGCGGGCCATCAGTCAATACAAAGTTTCGAACATAAATTCCTTGTCCCTTCAGCAACAGAAAGTCCAATCCAAGTATGAGTTCATGGTAAAACACAGACGGGAACTGAAAGCGGAATTAGAAGAAAAAATCCAGCGACTCACCCGCCTCAGAAACAATCAGGAAGGCGTCAAAATAATTTCAGCAGACGACCTGAACATCAACGATGTCGACGATAGTGAAAAAATTAGTCGCTACCTTCTCCAAAACGGTAAAATCAGCCTTGAACAAAATGAACGCGCCCTCAAGAAAATGGACGTCCTCAAGATGGATTTTCTGGCCGTCTGCCTAGCCCTTGGGTTTATCGATATGGAAACAGGTAAACAGGCACTCAAAGCAAACAAGATTCAGTTGAAATCATCACATAAAAAATAAATTTAAAAAGGGCCGTGTCACACTGACACAGCCCTTTTTTCATAGTCGTTTTATCGCTACATATTCGCGAGTACGGCTTCGGCCATCGCTACACATCCAACGGATTTGCAGCCTTCCTGCCAGATGTCACCGGTACGATATCCCTGCTCCAGAGTCTTCTCCACAGCCTGCTCAATGCAATCTGCTTCTTCTACCATATCAAATGAATGCCGCAGCATCATGGATACAGACAGAATGGTCGCCAAGGGATTGGCCTTGTCCTGACCGGCAATATCCGGTGCAGAACCATGAATCGGTTCGTACAAACCGGGGTTGGCCTCACCGAGTGAAGCAGACGGCAGCATGCCGATAGAACCGGTAATGGCGGCAGCCTCATCAGACAGGATATCACCGAACAGGTTGCCGGTGACAATCACGTCAAACTGAGACGGATCGCGTACCAACTGCATGGCCGCGTTATCCACGTACATGTGGGACAATTCAATATCCGAATAATTCTTTTCATGTTCATCGATAACTATTTCGCGCCAGACTCGGGAAACATCCAGCACGTTGGCTTTATCCACCGAGCAAACACGACCAGAACGCTTGCGGGCGGCCTCAAAAGCCACACGGGCAATACGACGAATTTCATGCTCGTAATATGTCATGGTATTGTAGCCGAAACGCTCGCCATCCTTTTCACCATCAAAGCGCGGCTCACCGAAATAGATGCCACCGGTCAGCTCACGCACAACCATGACGTCCAAACCTTTGGCCACGATATCCGGGCGCAGGTAACAGGCTTCTGCCAACTGCTTAAACAAATTGGCAGGGCGCACATTGGCAAACAGGCCCAACTCCTTACGGATACCAAGCAGCCCTTTCTCAGGACGAATGGCAGGATCGATAGTATCCCATTTGGGACCACCTACCGCGCCGAGCAAAACGGCGTCGGCATCCTTGCACTTGGCAATAGTCTCATCCGGCAACGGCACACCTTCGGCATCAATGGCACACCCACCGATCAAGGCTTCAGTGGTCTCAAAAGTCCGACCATATTTCTCGCCGACCTTATCCAGTACGCGCAAGGCCTGGGTTACAATCTCCTGGCCGATACCGTCACCCGACAATACACATATTTTCATCTCTCTCTCCGATAGTTTTCGTTAGGCCAATTTCTTCTTAGCGTATTCAACAAGTCCACCTGCATCCAGGATTTCTTGCATAAACGGCGGCACAGCGGAGGCCTGTACGATCTCGCCGGTGGTAATATTCTTGATAACGCCGGATGCGGTATCCACTTCGACTTCATCAGTATCACTGAATTTCTCGATATCGTCGCCGATCTCAAGTAACACCAGCCCCATATTGAACCCGTTGCGGTAGAAAATCCGGGCAAAACTATGGGCAACAACCACAGGAATACCCGCGCCCAATAAGGAAATGGGGGCATGCTCACGGGAGGAGCCGCAGCCAAAGTTCACACCGCCAATCATGACATCGTTTTCTTTGACTCGTTTGACCCAACCGGCCTCCAACCCTTCCATACAGTTCTCACCGAGCACCTTGGAGTCAGTGGTCACCAGAAAGCGAGCCGGGATGATGGCATCAGTATCTATATGATCGCCCACTTTATGAGCGGTTCCAGTAACTTTCATTATATTCCCCTCCTACAATTTTGCGGGATTGGTGATCTCACCGACAATGGCACTGGCTGCGGCCACCGCGGGATTAGACAAAAAGACTTCCGCTTCGAGGGAACCCATGCGCCCCTTGAAGTTACGGTTAGTGGTCGCGATACACCGCTCACCGCCTGCAAGAATGCCCATATGGCCGCCCAAACAGGGACCGCACGTCGGAGGACCGACAATGCAACCGGAATCCATGAATATTTCCATCAAACCTTCACGCATGCACGCCTTCCAAATGGCAGGAGTAGCGGGCAGAATGATGCAACGCACCTTAGGATCAACCTTACGCCCTTTCAGGATGGCTGCGGCCACGCGCATGTCCTCGATACGACCATTGGTACAGGAACCAATGACCGCCTGATGAATCTTCAAGCCACTGGTCTCGTCCACGGATTTAACGTTGTCCGGCAAGTGCGGGCAGGCAACCTGCGGGGCCATGTCCGTGACATCAATGTTCAAAACACGTTCATATTCGGCATCCGCGTCCGGCGTCATGGTCTCACCACCAGAAAATCCAGCAGTCTTGGCGTATTCCATGGTCTTCTCGTCCACAGGGAACAGTCCAACCTTGCCACCCGCCTCAATGGCCATGTTGGCAATGGTCATACGTCCTTCAATAGACATATTGTCCACGACTTCACCGGAGTATTCCAGAGCCTTGTAGAGCGCACCGGCCACACCTAACTGACCAATCTGATTCAGCACGAAATCCTTGGCACTGACATGCTCACCGGGCGTACCGGTAATATTAACCTTAATAGTCGGCGGCACCTTGAACCAAGTCTCGCCCAGAGCCATGGCCGCACCGACATCAGTGGAGCCCATGCCGGTGGCAAACGCGCCCAAACCGCCATAGGTGCAGGTGTGAGAATCAGCACCAACCACCACGTTGCCGGGACCGACAATCCCCTTCTCTGGCAACAGTGCATGTTCTACGCCGACTTCACCACACTCATAGTAATGAGTCACGCCCATTTCCTCGGCGAACTCACGGACGACCTTGACCTGCTCGGCAGAATCAATGTCCTTGTTTGGGGTGAAATGATCACAGACCAGCGAAATCTTGTCCTGATCAAATACCTTTTTTGCACCCATCGCCTTGAACGACTTGATGGCCAAGGGCGCAGTAATGTCGTTGGCCAGAACCATATCCACCGCACACTGGACAATCTGTCCGGCACCGGCAATCTCCTGGTCTGTGTGTTTCTGCAATATTTTTTCAGCTAAAGTCTGCCCCATGGTCTATCTCTCCTCTTTGGCTTTTTCCATGCGATTCAATGCGTTGATCATGGCGAGAGCACTCGCCTTGACCACATCGGCGTCATTGGCGCGCCCAACGGACTTGGTACCATCATGCGCGATACGAACGGCCACACTCGCCAAGGCGTCGGACCCTTCGGTTACGGCGTTCACCGAATATACTTCAAGTTTCGGAGCTACACCTACCATTGAGTAGATGGACTGGAACACCGCGTCAATGGAACCTTCCCCAAAACTGCTGTTTCGTTTGATTTCGGCCTCGCCCTTGGCGCCGAATTCCATGACTGCGGCAGCATGCGGCGGGACGTCACCCGTACCGGAAAACACTGACATATCAATCAAACGAAACCGATCTTTACGACGGTATACGGATTCCAAAATCAAAGCTTCAACATCCTCGTCAAACACCTGCTCCTTCTTGTCGGCCAAATCCTTGACTGCCTTGAAGAGCACCTGAATCTGTTCTTCATCCAATGTATATCCCAATTCTTCGGCCTTGTTTTTGACCGCATGGGAACCTGAATGCTTACCAATGACAATATCATTACTCGTCCGGCCAATGGAGTCCGGGGTCATAATTTCATACGTCAAACGATTCTTGATGACGCCATCCTGATGAATACCGGACTCATGAGCAAAAGCATTGGCACCCACAATCGCCTTGTTAGGCGGAATTGGCATGCCGATAATCTGCGACAAACGACGGCAGGAAGGATACAGTTGTTCGGTCTTGATATTGGTCTCGACATTATACAACTCCTTGCGGGTGTTGATTGCCATAACCAAGTCTTCCAAGGCAGCATTACCGGCTCGTTCGCCAATGCCGAGCACCGTGCATTCAACCTGACGAGCACCAGCCTTGACCGCAGCCAAAGTGTTCGCCACAGCAGAACCAAGATCGTTGTGGCAATGAACAGACAGGATGACCTTGTCTACATTCTTTACGTTATCCTTCAAGTATTTGATCAAATCATAATACTCAAAGGGCTGGGTGTACCCCACGGTATCAGGAATATTGACAACTGTGGCACCCGCCTCGATAGCGACTTCGGTCACTTTGACCAGAAAATCCCAGTCGGAACGGGATGCGTCCTCGGCGGAAAACTCCACGTTATCCGTATACTGCTTGGCGTGTCTGACAGCCTTGTCGATCATGACGATCACTTCGTCGGCAGTCTTGCCCAGCTTATGTTTCATGTGAATTTCACTGGTAGCGAGGAATGTGTGAATACGCGGATTTTTCGCGTCTTTCACGGCTTCCCAACAACGATCGATATCACCAACAACCGCCCGACACAGGCCGGCCACCTGTACGGTATCCACAGCCCTGGCAATAGCCTGGACAGCCTCAAAATCGCCTTGGCTGGCAATGGGAAATCCCGCTTCGATGACATCAACACCCAATGTTTCAAGCTGTTGCGCCATGCGAATTTTCTCATCCTGGTTCATGGTTGCGCCAGGGGACTGTTCACCGTCACGCAAGGTGGTATCAAATACATACACTCTGTCTGCCATGGTGTCCTCCGATTCTTCCCCTTATATAGGGGGATTCAGTCTATGATTGCAAATATAGAAAATCGCCAAACGCACCAAATGCGTGGCGATAAGGGTCAGTACGACGTACCAATATGGGGATGGGGGGAATGAGCTAGTTGAGCTCTTCTTCCTTTGAACTATCCCTATGTAGTCGTTTGTTTCTGCGGGATAGTAGGAAAATAGTGTAGAGAGGGCCGGAAATAATATAGCCCAAGAAAATAACGAAGCCGAGAACCTTGGGACGCGACGCGACCAAAGAGAAAATCAGAATCGCGGTCACCATCCAGCTGAAGGGATGGGCTTTGAAAGAGCTGAGTTCCTTGAAAGAATAGAAACGAACGGTGCTGACCATGAAGAAGGACAACACGTAAACCAACACCAATGCACCGGTGGGCATGACCGTATGAATGTACTCTGCAGGTACATATTCGGAAAAGAGCACCAATGTGGCGAGGGTACAGGCTGCCGCAGGGATGGGCAGGCCTACAAAATGCTTCTTGGAAGTGGTGGAGGCCTGGACATTGAACCGGGCCAACCGAAGGGCACCGCACGCCATGAACAGAAAAGCAGCCATGAGGCCGAGTCTGCCGTAGTCGTTGAGTACCCAAAGATATGTCATGACTGCCGGGACAACACCAAAAGCCACCAAGTCGGCCAAGGAATCCAACTGGACCCCGAACTCACTGGTGGTATGGGTGATACGCGCAACTTTCCCGTCCAATCCATCGAACACACAGCTCGCCAGGATGCACAAGGCGCAGGAGGCGTAGTCCCCCTGAATAGCCCAAGTCAATCCCAGAAAGCCGATAAACAAGCTGGCCGTAGTCAGCAGGTTCGGCAGGAGGTAGACGCTCTTATGGCGCGGCAGTTTCTTTTCTTTAACCATGACAATCTTTTATTATGTTTCCTGGTGCAAGCCTAACGCTTTTCAGCCAGGGATGTTTCGCCTGCGACGACCTTCTGGCCGACGCTGACAGTAGGTACATAGCCATCCGGGATGTAAAGGTCAACTCTTGATCCAAACTTGATCAGACCATACCGCTCGCCACGCTTGAGCTTATCACCCGGCTCGGCCCAGCAGACAATGCGTCGGGCAATGAGGCCGGCAATCTGAACCATGGTAAACCGCTGGTTCCCCTTGCCGGTGATAACCACAACGTTACGTTCGTTGTCTTTGCTCGCTTTGTCAAAGGAAGCATTAAAAAACTTGCCGGGGATATAACGGATGAGTTCAACCTTGCCACTGACCGGCATACGGTTCACATGCACATTGAACACATTCATGAAGATGGCGATAACCTGACGCTCTTCGCCGGAAACCGGATCGATTTCACGCGTAACCTTGATGACCTTGCCATCTGCAGGTGAACACACTGCCTCGGCATTCTCCGGGCCAACCCGTTCTGGATCGCGAAAGAAATGACCGATAAAGCAGGTCAAGCCAAGCCCGATAAGGGCCATGGGCCAGCAGTCGATCAGTGCGAAAATCAACGTGGTGAAAGCAGAAATGATGATATAAGGCAGCCCTTCAAGAGCAACGCCGACAGAAGGTTTCAACATGATATGTCATGCTCCTTTGCGTATTTTTTCCAAGTCTTATCTGTCGCACAGGCAAACCGCAAGGTTTGTTTTTACAACATCCTCGCAAAAACGTATACACTGTATATGATATATCAACTTGCTATAGTACGGCAAATCGCCTCACCATGACTTGGTTCCTACTTTCCATCTCCGCCGCTTTTCTGATGGCCTCGAACTCGGCCTATATGAAAAAGTTCTTCTCCGACGTTTCGCCGTGGGAGATGAGTATCATCCCGTTTTTCTACATCGTCCCCTTATGCGCCATTGGTCTGTTATTCATCGAAATACCAGATATCGGTCCAGAATTTCTTCCCGCCCTGGCCTGGGTCCTCCCCGTACTCATGATCGCCATCGTCCTGCATTTCCGGGCCATTCACATGTCACCGCTCTCCCTCACCCTGCCCTTCCTGAGCTTCACTCCGGTTTTCGTCCTGTTTACCGGCGACCTCATACTTGATGAGAAACTCAGTGCGCTCGGCACAACCGGTATGCTGCTCGTAGTTGCAGGCGGTTACGTTCTGAATCTGGACAGCGCAAAAAACGACCTACTTGGTCCTATAAAAGCAATCTACCGCGAGCCGGGGTCCGCCATCATGCTCGGGGTCGCCGCCCTGTATGCCCTTTGCTCCGTGGGCGGCAAAGTCATAATCCTCAACTCTTCCCCCCTCTTTGCAGGCATGGTTTTATTCGGTCTTTACGGAGTCCTGCTCACCACAATCCTCGTTGCCATAGGCAAGGCATCAATCAGGACGATCCTTCGCAAACCGATCCTTGGCATGGGAACCGGACTCATCGTTTTTGTGGAAATGCTCTGCCATAACCTAGCTATGTCCCTGATTGCCGCAGCCTACATGATAACCATCAAACGCATGGCTGGCATCTTCTCGGTCTTCTATGGTTGGATTCTATTCAAGGAGCGCGGCATTCGTTACCGCTTCTTCGGCACAGCCATAATGACCGCAGGGGCTGCCGTCATTGCGCTGTATGGATAAGATTTGATGAAAGCCGCTTCGCGGCGTGTCGGTTAATTTCGTCTCGACAGTCCAAGGCTCAAGGTCTGAAAACCCAATATCGCCTTTGACGGAATGAAGACTTAGGTAAGAAACTTGTAAAAATCCTGTCCCAATTTGTGCATGGGCAATAGCTTACCTTCAAGAATAAGTCCTTGTGGGATGAATTTCTCATCCATAAATTCTTGTGGTGGCTGAAATCCATTTTCCTTGGCGAGAATAACCGAGGCATGAGCCATTGCACTGTGAGCGATCAATCCTTCCGGGAAAAAGGCGGCCGAGTCGATATTTCCACCCACGGCATTGAAAAACGCCTGATATTTCCTGAAACAGTTTTCCGCGGACAAAGACTGCTGAATTCCAGCCAGCACCTCATTGGCGACGTAGCTGATATTCCGCCCCTGAACCACGCCATACGCACCTTCCCGTGTGGGGTCCGCCAACATAACGCTTCCTGCGCCCAGAGAATGGACAAGATCATGGGTACGTTCACCCGACACAGGATCGGTTTGATAGCCCAATGTCTGAATGTCGGCAAAACCATTACGTCGAGCCTGAATCTGCAAGGCAAGCAGCATGATGCCGGTTCCGGCACCAATATCCACACCGACGAAAGGCCCACCGCAGCACTGGGGTGCATCTGTCTGACTGATAACACCACGCATAACATGAGCCGCACGAGGGGCGTCCGCCAATACTCGTAGAACCGATGACCACATACGAAGCCTGTTCATGGTCTCGATGTCGTCCGAGGGCTCATTCATGGACTGATGCCGTGAAAATTGCTCGTACAATCCAGCAACCTCACCATATGGCACAGGCTCATCATACGCATCATGTACATAAGAAAAGAAATACTTCACTGCCACATTGAGAAGACGAGCGTCAGTAACGGACTCAGATGGATCGCACAGCTGTTCTACATCCTGTGCCAAACTATCTGGAGAATAAAACCCTGGAGCAATGCCTGATCCCGGCTCATTGATGGAAGCCGTAAAATTCCTGGCCTGAATTCCAGCCGAGGCCAATGGAGATCCGGTCAGCCCCATGCAGTCATCGTGTCTGCGCTCGTGTGTATTTTCTGTCTTGTTCATAATGATATGGACGGTGTTTGCGGTTGGGAAAATGTTGCCGTCGCGATCATAAGTGCACGGACCATACCGAGAGCCCCACAAAAGAGGACAAAAAAGCATTTTTTCTAAAAAGACATAAAATCTCAGACAGAAACACTCATATTGAATCTTTCAGACCTACCTAAAAACAGAAAAAGCCGACCTCAATGAGGTCGGCTTGATTTTCTGGAGCGGGAAACGAGATTTGAACTCGCGACTTCAACCTTGGCAAGGTTGCACTCTACCACTGAGTTATTCCCGCGTTTGAAGCGAAAGGATGTCTATCTGCAGACCACTGGAATGTCAACAGAAACTTCCAAAAAAACTTTTCAAAAGAAAACCGGCCTCAGGGAGACCGGTTTGATTTTCTGGAGCGGGAAACGAGATTTGAACTCGCGACTTCAACCTTGGCAAGGTTGCACTCTACCACTGAGTTATTCCCGCGTTTAAAGCGAAAAAATATTTATCTGCAGTCCCATGGGATGTCAACAAACACTTCCCAAAAGATCAAAATTTTTCAAGAGAAAGCCGGCCTCTGGGAGACCGGCTTGATTCTCTGGAGCGGGAAACGAGATTTGAACTCGCGACTTCAACCTTGGCAAGGTTGCACTCTACCACTGAGTTATTCCCGCGACTTGGAGGCGACATCCGGATTTGAACCGGAGAATGGAGGTT
>Ga0070729_10003142_pt1 | contig 19743 bp, 7 predicted proteins | sample tdDd472_FD_66725 | JGI IMG/M metagenome (GOLD analysis project Ga0070729, IMG submission 66725) | Marine sediment microbial communities from the Atlantic coast under amendment with organic carbon and nitrate - tdDd47.2 | ecosystem: Environmental > Aquatic > Marine > Coastal > Sediment | place... | reverse complement strand
GTCCGGGTCCGTGCCCAGCTCGGCTTCTTCGTCGTTGGTCAGCCCGTCGCCGTCGCGGTCGTCGTTCGGCACCTCGCCGCCATCGTCGGACGGGTCCAGCGGATCCGTGCCGTCCTCGAGCACCTCGGTGCCGTCGTCCACGCCGCCGTCGTCGGTGTCCGGATCCATCGGGTCCGTCTCGCCCTCGTCCACGACGCCATCCGCGTCGAGGTCCTCGCCGCCGACGCAGATTCCACGCACGATGCGCGGCCCGTCGCACAGCCCGTCGTCGTCGCTGTCCGCGTCCAGCGGGTCGGTCGGGGTGCGCGACTCGGTCCCATCGTCGATCCCATCCCCGTCCGTATCCGGGTTCAGCGGATCGGTGCCGAGCTCTCGCTCCTCTTCGTTGGTGAGCCCGTCGCCGTCCGGATCGCCGCCGATGTCGTCGACCGGATCGAGCGGGTTCGTGCCGTCGACGAGAACTTCCTGCCCGTCCGGGACGCCGCCATTGTCGGTGTCCGGGTCGAGCGGATCCGTCTCGCCTTCGTCGACCACGCCGTCCGCGTCCATGTCCTCGCCTCCGGCGCACACGTCCGCCACGTTCTCCGGCCCGTCGCACAACCCGTCGTCGTCGCTGTCGGCGTCCAGCGGGTCCGTGCCGGTCTCGCCGAGCACCTCGGTGCCGTCGTCGACGCCGTCGCCGTCGGTGTCCGGGTCGTCCGGGTCCGTGCCGATGAGGCCTTCGTCGGCGTCGCTCAGTCCGTCGCCATCGCGGTCGGCGTCGCCGTCATCGCTCGGGTCGAGGGGATCCGTACCGTCGACGAGCACCTCGGCGCCGTCGCCGACCCCGCCATCGTCGGTGTCGAAGTCCGTCGGATCGGTCTCGCCGTCATCGACGACGCCGTCCGCGTCGAGGTCCTCGCCGCCCTCGCAGACGGCGTCGACCGTCGCCGGCCCGTCGCAGAGCCCGTCGCCGTCCGTGTCCGGGTCCAGCGGATCCGTGCCCGCCGCACCGCCGACCTCGGTCCCGTCGTCGATCCCGTCGTCGTCGGTGTCCGGGTCGAACGGGTCGGTGCCGATCTCGCGCTCCTGCGCGTCGGTCAGCCCGTCGCCATCACTGTCTCGCTCGTCGAAGAGGTCGTCGGAGCCGTCCAGCGGGTCCGTGCCGTCCTCGAGCACCTCGTCGCCGTCGGACACGCCACCGTCGTCGGTGTCCGCGTCCATCGGGTCGGTCTCGTCGTCGTCCACGACGCCATCCGCGTCGAGGTCTTCGCCGCCCTCACAGACGCCATCCACCGAGTCCGGACCGTCGCACAGCCCGTCGTCGTCCGAGTCGGCGTCGAGCGGATCGGTGCCCGTCTCGCCGAGCACCTCGGTGCCGTCGTCGATCCCGTCACCGTCTGTGTCGGGGTCGTCGGGGTCGGTGCCGATCCGGTCTTCGTCGTCGTTGGACAGCCCGTCGCCGTCGTCGTCGACGAAGCCGTCGTCCGAGCCGTCCAGCGGATCCGTGCCGTCCTCGAGCACCTCGGTGCCGTCGCCGACGCCGCCGTCGTCCGTATCGAAGTCGTTCGGGTCCGTCTCGCCATCGCCGACCGCGCCGTCGCCGTCGAGGTCCTCGCCGGCCTCACACACGTCGTCGACGCTCGTCGCGCCATCGCAGAGCCCGTCGCGATCGCTGTCCGCGTCGAACGGATCCGTCGTCGTCGTGGGGTCCGCGTCGGGGACGAAGAAGTCCGGATCCGTGTCGTCGGAGCGCTCGGTCACACCGAGCTCGGTACCGTCCTGCACGCCGTCGCCATCGGTGTCCGGGTTCAGCGGGTCGGTGCCCTCGCCCATCACCTCTTCGCCGTCGAGCAGCCCGTCGTCGTCGGTGTCGGCGTCGAACGGGTCGGTGCCGAGCATCACCTCTTCGGTGTCGAGCAGCCCGTCGCCGTCGGAGTCGACGACCGGCTCGACGTCGTCGCTCGGGTCGAGCGGGTCCGTGCCGTTGAACAGCACCTCGACACCGTCCGAGACGCCGCCGTCGTCGGTGTCCGGGTCCAGCGGGTCTGTCTCGCCCTCGTCACGCACGCCGTTGACGTTGCCGTCCTCGACGCCGTCGATCAGCCCGTCGCCGTCGGTGTCCGGGTTCGTCGGGTCCGTCTCGCCCTCGTCGACGACACCGTCGCGATCGCCGTCCTCGACGCCGTCGAGAATGCGGTCGCCGTCGGTGTCCGGGTTCATCCAGTCCGTCGGGTCGCACGCCGGCGGCTCGGCGTCGCCGACGCACGCGTCGTACTCGCCGTTGCCGTTCGGGTCCTCGATCACGTCGGGGATCCCGTCGCCGTCTGCATCGGGGATGTCGACCACGTCGAAGACCAGCTCCGCCACGCTGCAGGCGCGCGTGTCCAGGTCGACCTCGCCGGTCGGCCCGGGCTCGAGCTCGCAGACGACGAAGTAGCACCGACCGGTGCCTTCTGCGGCACCAGCAGTGAAGAGGACCTCGCCGGCCCCCAGCGCGCACGTCCCGGCGTCGGTCTCGGCCAGGGCACCGAACGGGCCGTCGGGCGACGCCGAGACGCCGACCGCGGCGGTGTCGAATCCACCGCCGTCGACCACGCCGGCGTCCGTCGCGTCGTAGATCGTCGCGAAGGCCACGAGGCGGCTCGTCTCGACGATGACCTCACGCTCGAGCGTCGGCGCCATCGGGCGGTCGTTCACGACGATCGTCACCGTCGCGGTCGCACACATCGGCGCCGGCGCGTCGTCACACGCTTCGATCGTGACGACGTACTCGCCCGGGGCGGTGGCGTCGTCGGGCGAGAACGCAATCGTACCCGGCGCAGCACCAGAGGCCGGATCATCGGCGGTGCCGCCGACGGGCGCGCCGGTCACGTCGACCGACGCGTCATCCAGAGCATGGCGTGCATCCGCGAACGCCGCGCCGATGTCGACCGCGACAGTGCCGGTACCCTCGACCACGACGACGCGCACGTCCGCGACGCTCGGCGCCTCGTTCACGTCGACGGTCACGGTGACCGTGGCGCAGTCCGCGGCGTCCGTGAGCGAGCACACGGTGTACGTGAACGCGTCGATGCCGCTGAATCCATCGGCAGGCTCGTACACGACGTCGTCGCCGACCCGCGTCACCGTCCCGCCCTCGGCCGACGTCGCAGCGTCAAGGCGGAAGCTGCCTGCCGCGACGCTCACGTCGTTCGAGAGGAGCGTCGCGACTGCGACCGACGTGGACTCACCGGCGCGCGCGGCGATCTCGTCGTCGATGCCCTCAAAAGTGTCGACGACGTCGAACGTGAACGCGGCAATCGCGCAGGCCCGCGGTGCGTCGGCCGGCAACGCTTCGCAGACGCGGACGATGCACACGTCGTCGGCGACCGGGACATCCGGCGCGACGTACACGACCTCGCCGCCGACGACGGAGCAGAGCCCGCCGCCGTCGGTGGTCACCGGCCCCGATCCGAACGGTCCGCCGGCGTCGGCGCCGACGGCGTACTCGCTGATGACGCCGAAGTCGCCGGCGTCCGTGAGGCCCGCGAGACGCGCCGCGGAGACCGTCGACGTCGCACCGATCCCGACGGTCCGCTCCAGGTCGTCGAAGGTCGGGTCGTCGTTGTAGACGAAGGTCACGCGCGCTTCGGTGCAGGCGGGCGACGCCGCGCCGTCGCAGATCTCGTACACGACGACGTACTCGGCGGCGGTCGCCGGGGCGTCGGGCTCGAGCTCGATGTCACCGCCGGCCGTGGCCGTCGCGTCCGCCCCTGCCGGCGCGGTCACGATCCGCAGAGAGTCGACGTCGATGCCGTCGCCGTCCGGGTCCGTGAACATCGTGGCCACGTCAGCCGATGCGGACGCCGGGCCACCGGCAACCCACACCGTGAGGTCCATGCCCAAAGGCGGCAGGTTCAGCGCGATCGTCACCGTCGCCGGCTCGCTCGTGCGGCCGTCGACGTCGTCCACGGTGTACGTGAACGTGATCGGGCCGACCGCACCTGCGGCCGCCGTGAACGTGACCTCACCGGTCACCGGATCCACGGACACGCTGCCGAGCGCGGCGGCGGGTGCGTCGACGATCGTAACGGTCGTCGCGTCGATCGCCGAGCCGCCAGCGGTGTCGTTGGCGAGGACGTCGATCTCGACCGAACCGCCGGCGGCGACGCGTCCCGCGTCGTCCACCGTCGTCGGCGGCTCGGAGTCGTTGCAGATGCCGTCCATGTCATCGTCGCCCGAGGCGTCATCGCCTTCGCAGGCGTCGCCGACGTCGCAGACACCGTCGCCGTCCGCGTCGGGGCCGTCCGCCGCCGGCGTCGAGTCGCTCAGCGGGCCGAAGTCGTCCGTGCCAACCGAGCAGTCGTCGCACCCGTCCATGTCGGAGTCGCCGCAGACGTCCGGGTCGAGATCGTCCGGATCACCTTCGTCGAAGCGGATGCCGTCGTTGTCATCATCCGGGTCGCGGTTGTTGCAGAACCCGTCACCGTCGGTGTCGCCCGACGCGTTCACGCCCAGGCAGAGGTCGCCAGCGTCGCAGATCCCGTCGGCGTCCCCGTCCGCTCCGTCGCGGTCGGGGCGCGTGTCGGCCAGTGGCCCGAAGTCGTCGCGACCGATCGAGCAGTCGTCACACGTGTCGGCATCGGAGTCGCCGCAGATGTCCGGATCCGTCCGGTCCGGGTCGTCCGCGTCCGGCACGCCGTCGTTGTCATCGTCCGGGTCCGTGTCGTCGCAGATCCCGTCGCCGTCGGTGTCGCCGCTGGCCTCATCACCGACACAGGCGTCGCCTGCGTCACAGACGCCGTCGCCATCCGCGTCCGGCCCGTCGGCGGCAGGGGTCGAGTCGCTCAGCGGACCGAAGTCGTCGGTGCCCACGGCGCAGTCGTCGCACGTGTCCGCGTCGGAGTCGCCGCACACGTCCGGATTCGTTCGCGCCGGGTCCGTCGCGTCCGGCACGCCGTCGTTGTCGTCGTCCAGATCGCGGTCGTCGCAGATCCCGTCGCCGTCCGTGTCCCCCGAGGCGTTGTCGCCGAGGCACGCGTCGCCGGCGTCGCAGATGCCGTCGGCGTCGGCGTCCGGGCCGTCGCTGGCGGGCAGCGAGTCCGAGAGCGGGCCGCGATCGTCCGTGCCGACGGCGCAGTCGTCGCAGGTGTCCGCGTCCGTGTCGCCGCAGACGTCCGGGTCGTCGTCGTCGGGGTCGAACGTGTTGTTCACTCCGTCGTTGTCGTCGTCGTCGTTGTCCTCGAGGTAGTCCGGGATGTCGTTGCCGTCGGAATCGACGACCTCGTCGCACCGCCCCACTCCGCCGCGTTCGTCGGCGTCGAGCCGTCCGTCGCCGTCGGCATCGAGGTCGAACCAGTTCTCGAGCCCGTCGCCATCCACATCCGCCGGGTCCACGCCAGCAGGCAGCGCCGCGATCAGCGCGGGATCCACCGCATCGGCCCGTTCGTCGACATCGAGGATGCCGTCGCCGTCCGCGTCGTTCTGCAGCACCCGGATGATGTTGTAGCCGGGGATATCCGACGGGATCACCGGGATCTCGACCGGCGACGCGCCGGGATAGCTGTACGTGACGCGCACGGTGTACCGGGCGTCGCCCCGCCCCGCGTACGAGCGCAGGCCAAAGAACGCCATCGGCATGCCCATCGTCCCATGGCCCTTGCCGCGATTGATCTCGCGGCGCCCACCGAGGGACGTACCGTCCTCGGCGAAGAGCTCGACGACAGCGCCGAGCTCGAGGCGGCGACCCAGGGTATCGGGGCAGGTCGTCGTGTCGATCCAGGGTTCGATGACGAGGTAGTCGTCGAACTCACCGACGGCAGGCGCGAGCGTCTGGGCGAGGTCGCTGCGCCACAGGCGGTTGCCGCCGTCTTCGTTCACGTAGATGTCGAGGTCACCGTCCCGATCGTAGTCGGCGATGACCGTGCCCTCGCCGTCGCGACCGGTCGAGATCCCGCGGTTGTTGCGCACGAACGAGAGCGACCCCGACTCGGTCAGCTGGTTGATCAGCAGAAAGTCATTGCTGTTGTTCGTCAGAAAGAGGTCGACGTCGCCGTCGAGGTCGATGTCGGCGCAGTCGACACCGTCGTTCTCGCTGCTCCCGATCACCGCCGCGAGGTTCACGACGCCATCGGTGAACGTGCCGGCCCCAGCGCCGCCATTGTAGTTGTTGAGGTAGATGCGCTCGGGCTGGGCGATGGACCCGCCGCCGTCGCCGCCCTCGCCGATGTACAGGTCGAGGTCGCCGTCGTTGTCGAAGTCGCAGAGGATCGACCCGCCCTTGTCGGAGTTCGTGCCGTCCATGTTCACGTCCGTACGGCTCGTGAACGAGAGGTCGCCGTCGTTGACGAAGATGTCCGGAGCTGAGCCCTGCCGGCGCGCCGCGAGGTCGAAGTCGCCGTCGTTGTCGATGTCACCGACGGCGAGGTAGTCGCTCGACGCCGACGCGAGCGACGAGAAGGGGCCGCTGTTCGAGTGCGGAATCCCGGTCACGGTGTCCGAGACGACGGTGAAGCCGGGCGTCGAAAGGCCGGTCGTCGCGAAGTCGGACGCGACGATGAACAACCCCTGGTGGTTATCGACGATCAGGTCGTAATCGCCGTCCCCGTCGAAGTCGGCCCACGCGAGCCCTTCGGCGTTGATGTAGCCGTTGCGGGTGCCCGGGCTGTCGCCGTTCTCGAGGTCCCACGCGAGCCGAAACGACCCGTCGCAGTTGTTCAGGTAGATGTCGACGCCGCCGAATGAGGTATTGCGCGCGAAGTCGACGCACTCGTCACCATTGATGTCGGCCGCGACCGCAGAACGCTCGTTGCGCGAGCCCGACAGCGACGGGGTCAGCGCCGACACGTCGGTGAACGTCCCGTCGCCGTCGTTGAGATAGACCCGCGTCAGGTTCGTGTTCGTGTTCACGACAATGTCGAGCCACCCGTCGCCGTCGAAGTCGGCGAACGCGAGGCCGCCGTCCTTGTCCCCGCCCAGGGCTACCCCGGCCGCGCCAGCGACATCGGTGAAGGTCTGGGCCGAGGCCACGGTCGAACCAAGGAGAGCCACGGCCACAGTGAGGCCGAAAGCGTGCACGCGCATGATGGACGTCCGGATGCAGAGACGCTGTGTCGACACGCAGAGCGCGTCGCGCGCACTCTCGCAGAGCCGTGCACGGGTGAAAAGTCCTACCGTGCAGGGATCTTACAACACATATCAATCAATCGACTGTATCAATCGATTCGAGCCGTCGACGGAATGGGACGGCGGAGTGGGACTCCGCCGCCACGGGGTGCACGGGCCACCCGTGTCGGTGGGTTCGAGGAGATCGAACCGCCCGGATGCGCCGATCCGGCAACCGGTAGCGGCGCAGTCCTACTGGGCCGAAGCGTCGAATCATCAGCGGAGTGGGACTCCGCCGCTACGGCGCCACCGCCCGCCACACCCACACCGTGCACAACGCCGCATGGGCCGACCATGCAGCGGTGCGGATCCAGTTCGTGCCGACGAGGCGGCGGACGACGTCGGGATCGAGGCCCCGCGACAGCGCCTCGTGCGCCGGCACGGACGCGGCTGCGGTCGTCGCCCATGCCACGCCCACCAGCGCGACGCCGGCGAAGAGCTCGGCGCGGGACGCCCACGGGGGCGAGAAGGCGAGCAGGCCGAGGGACGCGCCAAGCTCGACGAGCATCGGCGGGATGACGACGAGGCCGGTGAGCGTGGTGTGGGCGGCGTGGTACCGCGCGAACCCGTCGGCGCCGACCCGCGCAAGGAGCGGGTAGTGCACCACCTGCACCATCCAGATGAGCCCGGTCATGAACCAGGCCGAGGCGGTCGTCGCGAGCAAGAGAGCGGTGGGCACAGCGTCCTCCGGGCTGCCCCCTGCGATGCACCTCGCGCCCCATCGATGCACGAGCCACCGGCGGAGTGAGACTCCGCCGCTACAGGGTGCACGAGCCGCCCGTGGCGCTGGGTTCGGATGCCCACACCACCCCAATCCCCCGATCAGGCAACCTGTGGCGGCGCAGTCCCACTGCGCCGATGCCACGAACCACCGGCGGAGTGGGACTCCGCCGCTACAGGGTGCACGAGCCGCCCGTGGCGGGGTTTCGGGTGCCCACACCACCCCAATCCCCCGATCAGGCAACCTGTGGCGGCGCAGTCCCACTGCGCCGATGCCACGAACCACCCATCCAGGTGACTCCGGATGCCCGGGCCTACAGTGCCCGGGCCAGAAAGCTCAGTGGCGCCAGTCGTCCACCCACGCCTTCGGCTTCTCGTAGCCCACCACCTCGAGGATCTCGATCGCGGCTTCGTATCGACCGAACGGCGGCATGATGTACGCGCCGCGGACGCGGTCCTTGACCACCTCGAGCGCCTCCTGCGCGATCCGGACGCCCTCGGCCCGCGCTTCTGGCCCGCGACCGATGTCCGCCATCCGACCACGGATCGAGTCCGGGATCTGCATGCCCGGCACCTCATTGTGCAGAAACTCCGCGTTCCGCGCGCTCGCGAGGGGCAGGAGCCCGACGAGCACGGGGACGTCGAGGTCGCCGATGTCGTCGAGGAACCGGTCCAGCACGTCCGGGTCGTACACCGGCTGCGTCATGATGAACTCGGCGCCGTTCTCGACCTTCTGCCGCAGACGCCGCAGCTCCCGGTCGTAGTCCAGCGCAGCAGGCTCCGCGCCACAGGCGATCGCGAACTCCGTGCGCCCGCCGAGGCTGCGGCCGGCCGGGTTCAGGCCATGGTTGAAGTCGCGAATCATGCGGATCGCGCCCACCGAGTCGAGGTCGAACACCGCCGTCGCGTTCGGGTAGTCGCCCATCTTCGGCGGGTCCCCGGTGATGACCACCAGGTTGTTCAGCCCCAACGAATGGAACGCGAGGATGTCGCTCTGCAGACCCAGCAGGTTCCGGTCGCGCATGCAGACGTGCAGGATGCAGTCGAGGCCGACCTCTTCGCGGACCTGCAGGCCCAGCGACCAGTTCGACATCCGCACGGATGCCCGCGGGCCGTCGGCGATGTTGATCACGTCGACGCCCGCGTCGCGCAGCATGCGCGCGCCACGGATGGCGCGCTCGGGGTCGAGGCCCGTCGGCGGGTTCACCTCGACGGACACGACGAAGCCGTCCGTGCCCGCGATCTTCTTCGCCAGCGACGACCGGTCGTCGAACGGCACCGGCGCGACCTCCGGGTCGTGCACGCGGATCGCCGGCGTCGGGCGGGTGTCGGACCGCTGGGGTTCGACCTCCGGCGTCGACTGGCCCCCCGACATCATCCGCACCGCGCCGGCCATCGCCCGGATGTGGTCCGGCGACGTGCCGCAGCAGCCGCCGACGACATCGACACCGAGCTTGAGAAAGCGCCGCGCAAACACGCCGAAATACTCGGGCGTGGCCATGTAGATCATGCGGCCGTCGACCCGCTTGGGGTACCCGGCGTTCGGCAGCACCGACACCGGCAGCCCGCGCCCGACGAGCTGCTCCGCGATGTGGTAGAGCTCGTTCGGGCCGTCCGCGCAGTTGGCGCCGATGACGTCCGCCCCGCCCTCGGCGAGCACGTCGTACACGTCGGGCGGCGCCACGGCGTCGGCGGTCATCCCGTTGCCCACGTAGGCCGCCTGCGCGATGATCGGCAGGTCGGTGAGGCCGCGGATGACCCGCAGCGCTTCACGGAGCTCGGACAGGTAGCTGAACGTCTCGAGGATGAGGCCATCGACGCCGGCGTCGAGCAGCACCCGCGCCTGGTCGACGAACACGTCGCAGAGACTGTCCGCCTTGTCGCGAGTCAGCGCCGGCCAGTGTTCGCCGGTCGGGCCGATCGTACCGACGACCCACGCGCGACCGCCCGCGGCGTTGCGCGCGATCTCGACGCCGGCGCGGTTCAGCGCGTCGTGCTGATCGTCGAGACCGACGCGGGTGAGCTTCGCGCGGTTGGACGCGAAGGTGTTCGTCTGCACGACGTCCGCCCCGGCGTCGACGTACTCGCGCTGCACCTGCTCGACGAGCCGCGGGTCGCTGAGGTTCGCGCCCTCGAACGGCTTGTTGATGAAATGGCCACGCTGGTACAGCTCGGTGCCGACCGCGCCATCAAAAAGCACCGGTCCGCCGGCGAGGCGTTCACGCAGGGACATCGAAGACATGGGGATTCTCGTCGGGGAGGCGCGCGGCGGCGAACGGGCCACCGGACCGGGAGTGCACCCGTTGCGGGGCGACGACGGCGGGCCTCAGGAGATGTACTTCTCGCGACGCACCTTGTACGGCGAGAAGCCGTTGTCCTTCAACCACTCGAGGGCGTCGTCCACCATCGCGGGGTTGCCGCACAGGTAGACGATGTCCTGTTCGGGATCGAGGTCGAGCCCCTCGAACCGCCCCTGCACGTACCCGTCGGAGCACCAGGCGGGGTCCCCGTCCGGCGTCGTGCGGCTGAAGCAGGCGTGAAAGCGGAAGCCCTCGTGCGCCTCGGCGAACTTCAGAAAATCCGCGCCGTAGAGCAGGTCCTCGGCGTGTCGCACGCCGAGCAGCAGGTCGATCTCGAGCCCGTGGGCGCCGATGCGTTCGGCGATCTCGGGCAGCATCGCGCGGTACGGCGCGACGCCGGTGCCGGTGGCGACGAGCACGTAGCGACGCGGCTCCTCGTCACGCAGGATGAAGCGTCCGTACGGCCCGCTCGACGTCACCTTTGCCCCGGGCTCGAGCGCCCAGAGGAACCGGCTCGCGCGACCGCCCTCGACGTACGCGACGCCGATCTCGATGGCGTCGCTCTCGTCCGGCTTCGTCGCGATGCTGTAGCTGCGCTGCCACTCGGCGTCGTCGATCTCGAAGTGAATCATGATGAACTGGCCCGGGCGCCACTTCATCAACTCACCGTCTTCGCGGCGAAACACGAAGTGACGAACGTTCGGGGTCTCGTCGTAGTACGAGACGAGCTCGAGCTCGAAGGTGCGGCGGGGCATCGCAGATCTCGATCAGGCAGGCTTGTCATCACGTCGAGCGCCCACTATCAGGGCACCCGGCTCGCGCGGGCAGGTGGTCTCGTCCCTGATTCCACACCGCCGCTCGAGGCGCATCACCGAAGATCCGGATCGCGCAAATGGCAACCGTTTTCTTTGCTGGCGACGACAACTTCGAGGCGACCTGCAACGACGGGGATCGCCTGCAGGACGTGATCGACAAGGCGGGCGCGGACATCATGTTCGGCTGCCGCGAAGGCTCGTGCGCCACCTGCATGATCCAGGTCAAGGACGGCATGGGCAATCTGAACGCCCCGACCGAGGCCGAGCAGACCACGCTGCTGCCCGAGGAGCTCGAGCAGGGTGTGCGCCTGGCGTGCCAGTGCCGGGTCCAGTCGGGACGCGTCACGCTCGAGCGCGCCGACGGCATCCTCTGATTCGACGGCTCGCCGCCCGGTCGCCGAACCCGACCGGACCGACGAGCCCACGTCGCGGGCCGGGGGCCTCGCTGCGCCGCGTGCAGGTCACGCGGCGGGCCGGCTCATTCGCCCGGCTCGGACAGGTGCACGGTGACGTGCCCCGCGGCGGTCGATGCGAGCGACCGCGCTTCGTCGACGGTGTCGGCGTATGCCACCGCGACCGCCATGCGACGGCCCGGGCGGGCATCGGGCTTGCCGAAGAGCCGCACCTTCACGCGCGGGTCGACGGCCAGCGCCTTCGGCACGCCCTCGAAACGGGGGTTCACGCCGTGGGCGTCGGCGAGCACGACAGCCGACGCGCCCGGTGAGCGCAGCGTGATGGCGCCGATCGGCAGGCCGAGGATCGCGCGCACGTGCAGCTCGAACTCCGTCATGTCCTGCGTGGCCATCGTGACCATGCCGGTGTCGTGGGGGCGCGGGCTGATCTCGCTGAACCAGACCTCGTCGCCGCGGATGAAGAACTCGGCGCCGAAGAGCCCCTGACCGCCCAGCGCGTTCGTCACCTCGCGGGCCATGCGTTCGCACTCGGCGAGGGCGGCGCTCGAAAGCACCTCGGGCTGCCACGACTCCTGGTAGTCACCACCCTCCTGGCGGTGGCCGACCGGCGGGCAGAAGAGCGTGCCCTCGTCGCGGGTGCGGACGGTCAACAGCGTGATCTCGGTGTCGAAGTCGACGAAGCCCTCGACGATGACGCGCGCGGACTTCCCGCGGGAGCCCTCGATGGCGTACGCCCAGCAGCCCTCGACGTCGGCAGCGGTCTTCGCGACGCTCTGGCCCTTGCCCGAGCTCGACATGACCGGCTTCACGACGCACGGGAACCCGACGGCCTCGGCCCCCGCTTTCAGCTCGTCGAGCGACTCGGCGAATCGGTACGGGCTGGTCTGCAGGCCCAGGTCTTCGGCGGCGAGGCGGCGGATGCCCTCGCGGTCCATCGTCAGCTGGGTGGCGCGGGCGGTGGGCACGACGTGCACGCCCTCGGCTTCGAGCGCGACGAGCGTGTCGGTCGCGATCGCCTCGATCTCGGGCACGACGAAGTGCGGCTTCTCGTCGGCGATGATGCGGCGGATCGCGTCCCCGTCCTGCATGTCGACGACATGGGACCGGTGGGCCACCTGCATCGCCGGTGCGTTCGCGTACCGATCGCAGGCGATCACCTCGACACCGAGGCGCTGGGCCTCGATGACGACCTCTTTGCCGAGCTCGCCGGCGCCGAGCATGAGCAGGCGAAGGGCGGACGGGGTTGTCGGGGTTCCGATCATGGGGCGGACTCTCTGCGCCTGGTGAAACGGCAACGCGAGCTCGGCCTGCCAGCACGCGGGCAGGCCCTCGACAAAGGACGGATACTTCGGACGCCAGCCGAGGGCGAGCAGGTGCCGCGGATCGCAGCGCTTGCTGCCTCGCCAGAACGTCCGGGCGAACGGGGGCGCCTCGTCGATCGTGATCTCGGGGGGCCACGGCGCGCCGAGCTGGTCGCAGGTCCACTCGACGAGTTCACGCACCCGAAACGGGTGGCCGTCGGATGCCAGCAGCGATGGCGGTGCGTCGGTCTGCATCGCGACCCGGCACGCGGTCGCGAGGTCGTCGACGTGGATGCGGTTCGAGAACATCTGCCCGCCGTCGACGAGGCGGTACCGCCCATCGCGGATGCGCAGTGCCACGTTGCGCCCCGGCCCGTAGATGCCCGGCACGTGCAGCGCGACGACGTGCACACCGAGGGCCTCGCCTCGCGCCTGCAGCGCCTCGATGACCCGGACGCGCCGCTCGCCGAGATCCGAGTCCGGATCCATCGGCGACTCGGCGTCGACGATGCGGTCGTCGCCGCCGCCGAAGACGCTCGTCGACGACACGTACACGACCCGCAGCACGCCAAGCTCGGCGAGCCACTCGAGGGTCGGGACGGCGGAGTGGTCCTGCGGGCCCCGATCGGGCGGGAAGGTGATGACCGCCCCCGCCCACGGCCCGGCTTCAATGCGCGGCGAGAGGGCGTCGTCGGTGGGATCCCAGCGCACGCCGTGGTGCCCGGCACGCTCGATCGCAGCGACACCGCGGTCCGTCCGAGACGTCGCCCAGACGGTGCACCCTTCGCTCGCGAGGTGACGCGCGATCGCCCGGCCCGCGAAGCCGGTGCCGACGACAACGGCGTGGGTGCCGTTCAGTGTTTCGGGGGCTGAATTCATCGCCAGCAGGTGGTACCATGAACGCTCTCCAGCGCCCATCCCGTCCGCACCGGTTCTCTCGATGGTACGCCGCGCTCTGCCGCTCGCTCTGTTCGCACTCGCCGTCGCAGCCTGCGGCGATTCGTCGACCCCGACCGGCTCGGGCGGCATCGAGTGCGCGACGGACGACGAATGCGCGTCCGGGGTGTGCTCCGGCGGGCAGTGCACGTCCGACGATGCGGGCGCGGACACCGGCGCCGATACCGGGGACACCGATGCGGGTGAGACCGACACCGGCGGCACCGAAGACACCGGCGAGACCGACACCGGAGGCACCGAAGACACCGGCGAGACGGACACCGGTGGCACCGAAGACACCGGCGGCACCGAGGACACCGGCCAGACCGATACCGGGGACGCGGGCGGCTTCGAGGCCCTCGCGCTCGTCGGCGTCACCGTCACCGACGATGCTGCCGACGACCCGCCGCCTTCGGGCTACGGCGGCGCCGGCAACGGCGTGTTCGAGCTCGGCGAGACCGCGCAGGTGACGTTGACCGTCGAGAACCGGTCGGATGCCACCCTGCCCGGCGGGGTCACCGCGACCCTCGTGGCCGTGACGGGCGACCTCGTGGTGACCGGCGCGTCGGCGACCGTCGAGGGCGAGCTCGCCCCCGGCGCCACCGCGGACCTCGGCCCGTTCACCGTGTCCACCGTCGTCGACCGCCCGGTCACCGCGACGGACGTGCGTCTGCTCTTCAATGACCCGGCGTGGCCCGAGACGGTCGCGACCGTACCCGTGTTCGACGCGCGGCTGCAGCTCGATTCGATCGAGTGGCAGGACCCGGGCGGCGACGCCGACGGGATCCCCGACCCGGGCGAGAACCTCGTGTTCACGTTCCGCGTGGCCAACATCGGCTCTGCCGTGGTGCCGCCGGTCGACCCGTTTGGCTTTCTGCCGTGGCTCGAAGACGCCGAGGTCTTCGTCGACGTGACGACGGACTCCGAAGCGGCCGACGTGTTCGCGACGTTCGACGCGCTGGCCGAGCCCGTCGCGCCGGGTGGCCGGTCCGAAGGCATCACCGCGGCGGTGTCCGTGCGCCCGGACGCCGAGCCCGGCGCCGATCTGTGCCTGCGCATCGACGTGCGGCTCATCGACGCCGACGACGCCGAGCGGTTCAACTGGTTCGACTTTGCGTGCACCACCGTCACGTTCGGCGGCGAGGACTTCTGCGAAGACGAGGACGACGACGGCTACGGGTTCGGCTCGCTCTGCGACGGCCCGGACTGCAACGACGCCGACCCGGCCATCCGGCCCCGCGCCGAAGAGCTGTGCGACGCGATCGACAATGACTGCGACGACCTGATCGACGAGGGCGTCGGGGCGATCTTCCGCCCGGACGCCGACGAGGACGGGTACGGCGACGCCGACGTCGAGGGCGAGCGGTTCTGCTTCGGCGAAGAGCCCGAAGGCTGGACGGACGTCGTCGGCGACTGCGACGACGACGACCCGAGGACCCACGAGGGCGCCGACGAGCTGTGCGACGACGTCGACAACGACTGCGACGAGTCGATCGACGAGGGCGTCGAAGGCACGCTGTGGGCGGACTTCGACGAAGACGGGTACGGCGATCCGGACACCGAGCGCGTCTGGTGCCTCGCCGACGCGGGTGTGGGCTGGATCGATCGCGCCGGGGACTGCGACGACCGCCGCGACGACGTGAACCCCGAGGCCCCCGAGGTCTGCGACGGCGTCGACAACGACTGCAACGAGGTCGCCGACGACGCCGAAGGGCTCGTGTACCGCGACGCCGACGGCGACACCTGGGGCGACGACCGGACGGGGCGCGAAGGCTGCCCGCCGGACGGCGACGGGTGGGTGGCCCGCGGCGGCGACTGCGACGACCTCGACGAAGACGCGTTCCCCGGGGCCGTCGAGGTGTGTGACGACGCCGACAACGACTGCGACCGCCTCGTCGACGAAGAGACCGAGCTCGACACCGACCCGCTCAACTGCGGTGGCTGCGGCATCGAGTGCGTCGCGTTTCAGGAGTGCTCCGGCGGGCGCTGCATCGACGTGTGCGCCGACGTGGATGAAGACGGCTACTTCGGCGCCGGACGCTGCCCGCGCGCTGGCGAGGACTGCAACGACGACAACCCCGACGTGAACCCCGCAGCGATCGACGAGTGCGACAACCGCATCGACGAGGACTGCTCGGGCTCGGACGCGGTGTGCCCCCTGCCCTGCAACCCCGTCACCCAGACCTGCCGCGCCGGCGCGAAGTGTTCGTTCAATCCCGACGAGCGCTTTGTCTGCGCCGAGGACGGTGAAGACGGGCTGCGCGACCCGTGTGTCGGCCCGGCGGGCGTGTCCGACACCTGCACCGCCGGCGCGCTCTGCGTCGAGTGGGACGTCGACGGCGTGAACACATGCCACGAAATGTGCGCGACGGACTCCGACTGCGCGGACATGAACACGATCTGCAACCTGACGCTCAACGGCGCCGACGAGGTCGAGCTCGTCGACCTCTGCGCCTACCACCCGACGTGCGACCCGCTGCGCCAGAACTGCGCGGTCGACGAGCGGTGCGACTCGTACCGCGACACCCGCAGCGCGACGACGATGTTCCGGTGCTTCGACAACGGCGAGACCCCGTCCGGGGGGCGGTGCGGCGAGCCGGGGATGTCGCCGTGCACCCGCGGCACGGCGTGCGTCGGGTCCGAAGCCGGAGGCTACTTCTGCGAGCCGTTCTGCAACACCCGCGCGCCGGCCTGCCCCGGGGGCGAGGTCTGCGCCAGCGTCACCGGCTGGCCGAGCGGCACCGGCGTCTGCATCCGGCCCTGATCGACCTCGCGGTGTGCCGTCGACGCGGCGCACGGATTCGCGTTCAGTCCGTCGTGGTCGTCTCGGACGGGAGCGCGTTCGGCGGGACGGTACGACGGTGAATCTGCGCGATGTCCGCGGCCGTCCACGGCGCGCGACCGGCGAACGCAGCGGCCCGGATCGGGCAGTCCTCGACGTCGCACCGCGGGCAGTTCATGTCGGTGCACGGCTCCATGTGCACGTTCGCCTCGCTCTGCGCGCCGAGCACCTCGCGCAGGGCGTCCTCGACGCGTTCGGTGACTTCGTGGGCCTGTTCGAGCGACCAGTACCGGGGCGCGACGAGATGGATGTCGACGTGTGACTTTGGCCCGAGCCGATGCACCCGCGCCCGGTGCGGGGCGAGCCATCCGGGCTGCCGTGCCTTCTCCAGGCCGTCGGCGACCGCAGCCATCCGCTCGGGATCGACCTCGTCCATCAGTCCGCGAAGCGCCCGACGCACGAGACTGCCGCCCGTCCACAGCAGCCACGCCGCGATGGCGAGCGCGACGAGCGCGTCGAGCACCACGAGCCCGGTGAGGCGCACGAGCACGAGGCCGATGAGCACCCCGAGGGTCGTCACCGCGTCCGCACGCAGGTGCTCGCCGTCGGCGACGAGCGCGGGGGTGTCGTATCGACGACCGGCGGCAACGAGCGCCTGCGCGGCCATGAACGTGACGGCGCCGATGATCGCGAACGCGATGGCGCCTGCGTCGAGGTTCTGCAGGGCTGGCGGCTCGAACAGGTGCCGAACGCCGACGATCGAGATCGCCGCCCCGGCCCCGAACACGAGCACGCCCTCGACGGCGACCGAGATGTCTTCGATGCGCCCGTGACCGTAGGGGTGATCATGGTCGCCGGGCTTGCCGCCGAGCCAGACGGCGTACACCGCGAACCCGCTGGTCACGATGTTGATGACCGACTCGAGCGCGTCGGACATCGCGCCGGTCGACCGGGTCACGGCGAAGACAGCGCACTTCGCGATGACGAGCCCGACGCTGGTTGCGAGCGCCGCCCACGTCCACGCGAGCCGACGGCGGGTCGACGGATCAGGGGCAGGTCTGGCAGGCGTCGCGTTCACGCGCCAAGGGTGCCGCGTCGACGCCCGAACGTCGAGGCGCGCGAAGCGAAGGGGACGATCGAACGCATCCTCGAATCGTTCGGAGGTATGCGTCGTATGGGCGGCGCGGGGCGCCGCCCCTGAGCGCGTCCTTGAATCGTCCGGAGGTATGCGTCGTATGGGCGGCGCGGGGCGCCGCCCCTGAGCGCGTCCTTGAATCGTCCGGAGGTATGCGTCGTATGGGCGGCGCGGGGCGCCGCCCCTGAGGGAGAGAAGAACGTGCGGAAGATTGCAGCGCACGTCCATCGCCACGATCGCCGCACATCGCCAACTGCGTGCCTTTGCGCTCAGGGGCGGCGCCCCGCGCCGCCCGTACGCCCCGCGCCGCCCGGAGGTATGCATCGTATGGGCGGCGCGGGGCGCCGCCCCTGAGCGCGTCCTTGAATCGTCCAGAGGGATGCGTCGTATGGGCGGCGCCTGCGCAGGCCAACCAACACTGGCGAACGCCTGCGCGCCGGGGGCCAACGGCCCCCGTGCTGCGCAGGCCACAAACTCAGAACACGCGCTGGAAGACGTCGTGCAGGTCGCGGACGATGTTGATGTCCGTCAGCAGGTCGTCGATCTGGAACGCCAGCGACGACGTGTCGCGGTTGTTCTCGATCGCGTCCCACCACTCCGCCTCGAGGCGCTGGCCTTCGAGCACGAAGTCGACCGCCAGCGAGAGCTCGCCTTCGCCCATCGACTGGTACGCGGCGTAGCACTTGCCGATGCCGCCGGGCGTCGGGTCGCAGAACTGGATGATCTCGTACCCCTCGGCCACCTCGAGGATGTCACCAGCGCGCAGCTCGAAGATGCGGCCCTGGTCGACGAAGCGCGTGCTGTAGTTCGACGTGAACGAGCTCATCGAGAAGATCAGCGCGTTGACCGACTCCGAGAAGCCGATCCGGCTGTCGACCACCGGGCTCGTCGGCTCGTAGTTCGGGTCCCGGTTCATCACCAGGTCCGCGTCCACGATGCCGCCGGTCTCGGGATCCATCAGGTCGCCGGTGTTCAGCCCGAGCGTCAGCATCGGGCGGTACTGCAGCGCGACGCCGCGCGCCGTCGTCGTCGCGATCGGCGAGAACGAGCGGTTGTCGCCGCGAATGATGCCATTGAACAGGCGCGTGAGCTCCTCGGCGAACACGAGGTACGGCGGGATGAGGTACGTCGTGTCGAACTGGCCGACCTCGACGCCCGCGAAGCTCGTCTCGGCGCTGGTCAGCGCGAAGAGCGCGTTCACGTACGTCCAGTAGTGGCCGGCCGCGAGCGGGTAGCGCGCGTAGTTGTAGCCGATGTCCGCATCGTACCGGCTCCACCGACGGCGACCCTCGCCCTCGGGGATGTAGATGTCCGCGTCGCTCGACTCGCCGTAGCTGATCAGCTGGTACTCGGTGCCGTCATCCGAGAGCACGTACGAGCCGTAGTTCGGCGTCGTCGCCGCCTCGGCCAGCAGATTCAGGCCCGCGTAGGCCGAGAACGTCCACTGGTTCTCGAGGATCGGGTCCCGGCTGCCCGGGTTGACCGCGACGTTGAGCAGCCAGCGCTGGTAGCCGTCGACGAGCGGGAAGAAGAGCCGACCGCCGATGCGCGAGCCCGCGCTGCCGGCGAACCAGCCGAGGCGCTCCCGCCGATACGTGTCGAAGTAGTAGAAGCCCCGGTACCGGTCGATGTAGTCGAGCGTCTGCTCCATCGGGTCGGCGCCGCGGTCCCACGTCCGGCAGTGCTGGCGCGTGCCACGGAACTCGTCCGAGCAGAAAATGTACGGGACCTCGATGCCGTCGAAGGTCTCGAGGTGGTCATCGAGGCGCACCAGCGAGCGGTCCCGCAGGTTCTCGACCATCTCGGCCGGCGTCGAGCCCATCGACTCGACGAGCGTCGAGTAGTGGTAGATCTCGAGCGGGTGGTAGTAGCCGATGCCGCGGCGCTCGTCGAAGCCACGCAGCAGGTCCTCGGCCGCGGCGGGCAGGTTCTGCCACACCTCGACGTAGCCCTGGCGCACGTCCGCGCCCTCGGCGCCGCTCGTGTAGCCGTAGAGGATGGCCGCCGAGTCGTAGCGGCCGATGCCGCCGAAGTCGGTGTTGAACGACGACGAGTAGTCCATGATCGAGCTGTACTGGTACTCGCGCATCCGGGCGTCGATCTGGGCGTCGGTCTGCGAGGCGATACCGAACTGCTCGCCGAGGGTCTGCGGCGCGCGGAACGGCACGATCTCCATCGAGCCGTCGTCGGCCACCGCGGGATAGCCCTCCTGCTTC
>Ga0070729_10003141_pt1 | contig 19746 bp, 19 predicted proteins | sample tdDd472_FD_66725 | JGI IMG/M metagenome (GOLD analysis project Ga0070729, IMG submission 66725) | Marine sediment microbial communities from the Atlantic coast under amendment with organic carbon and nitrate - tdDd47.2 | ecosystem: Environmental > Aquatic > Marine > Coastal > Sediment | place... | reverse complement strand
ACGGGAACATGCCCCATGCGCTCGCCAATCGCCGTCAAGGCGTCGAGGACCCAATGCTCGGTCATCACCCCGCCGACCACTTCGACCAGTTTCATCAGAGGCACGGGGTTGAAAAAATGCAGGCCGGCGACGCGCTCTGGCTTTTTGCAGGCTGCCGCGATGGCGGTGACGGAAAGGGAAGAGGTGTTGGTCGCCAGGATGCAGGTGTCCGTGACAACGGTCTCCAAATCCCTGAAGACGGTTTTTTTGATCTCCAGGTTTTCGACAATGGCCTCGATGATCAGGTCGCATTCGGATAGTTGTTCAAGCGTTGAAACCGTTTCCACCCGCGCTGTCGCGGCCTGCGCCTCGGTGTCTTCCAGTTTGCCCTTTTCGACCAATCGGTGAATCATTTTATCGATGAAGGATTTGGCCGCTTTGGCCGCCTCGGTGTTGGTGTCGAACAGCCTTACCGTCATGCCTCCGGTGGCCGAAACCTGGGCGATGCCGCGCCCCATGGCGCCCGCGCCGATGATGCCGATGGTGAGATCTTGGCGATTGGGATCAAGGGTCATGGGGATCACGCTTTCTAATTGATGTAGGGGGGGACGAATTATGCCGGTTGCCCTCTCGACCAATCAAGGAACAAATCGGTATTCGAGTGCCGAATTATGCTATCCTCCCGCCCAATCGTTCGTCAAACACCAAGAAAGGGATACCCATGGGGGCCATGTATTTCGACGATTTCGCTGTTGGCCAGTCATTTGAAACGCCGGGCAAAACACTTTCGGAAGGGGAAATTCTCGATTTTGCGTTTCAGTACGATCCCCAGCCCTTTCATTCGGATGTGACAGCGGCGGAAAAAACAATGTTTGGTGGGTTGATCGCCAGCGGCTTTCAAACCCTTTCGGTCAGTTTCAGTCTGTTTTTCCGGTTGCGGTTATTGGATGAAGCGAACCTTGCTTCGCCCGGCATGGATCAGGTGCGTTGGACGGCTCCGGTGCGCCCCGGCGATACCCTGCGGGTGGTCGCCACCGTGACGGAACTTAAGCCGTCAAAGTCTCGCCTCGATCAGGGAATCGTCGTCATGGATCATGTGACCTACAATCAAAATGACGACGTGGTGATGACGGTCAACTGCATGCATCGTCTGAAGCGTCAAAACAGTTAGTTCCGCAATGCGGAACGGCGTTTCGCAAAACTTGACCTATGACATTGCCGGTGTCAGAGTTGGCTGCAGACAATGGAATAGGCTCCCATGGATGTGGAAACGAAAGACAGGCAATTTGTCACGGCGCTTGCCCGCGGGCTTGAAATTCTAAAGGTTTTCAGCCGGGGTGAAGCTCTGCTGAGCCATCAAGATATCGTCGCAAAAACCCGATTGCCCAAGGCAACCGTTTCGCGGCTGATCCATACGCTCACCGAGTTAGGCTATCTGGTTTCTCTTGATCGGATTGGCAAGTATCAATTGGGCATTCCGACCCTCTCTTTGGGCAGCGCCGTTCTCGCCAATTCAACTATCCGGTCATTGGCGCGCCCCCTGATGCAGGAATTGGCGCGCCATGCCGAAGCCCTGGTCGGGCTCGGGGGGCGGGATGGTGCTGAAATGGTTTATCTCGAGGCCTGCCGCAGCGAGGCCCCTTTGACCCTTAATTTGAATATCGGCTCGCGCATCCCGCTGGCGATGACGGCGATGGGACGAGCCTATCTGGCCGGTCTGTCCGAAGAGGAAAGGCGGCCCGTTCTCGATGATTTGAAGCAGGAATTCGGTAAGGACTGGCCGATGGTTCTCAAAGGAATCGAGAATGCAATAGGCGAGGTCGAGCGCCGGGGCTTTTGCCTGGGGCTCGGTGAATGGCATGGCGATATCAATGCGGTGGGAGTTCCTCTGCGTCCGGCGGACGGCACCGCACCGCTGGCCTTCAATTGCGGCGGGGCCACCGCGACACTCACATTGACAAAACTGGAAACCGATATCGGTCCGCGGCTGGTTCAACTGGCTAATCGACTGCAAGTTTAGGAGACGAAAAGGCGATGGCGTTAGATAACGAAACTCTCAATCAACTGCTCGATACGGTCGAACGTTTCGTCCGCGAGAGGCTGGTTCCCGCCGAGCATGATGTGGCCGAACAGGATGCAATCCCTGCCGACTTGGTTTCAGAGATGAAAAATCTCGGGCTTTTTGGCCTGTCTATCCCTGAAGAATACGGCGGGTTGGGGCTCAATATGGAAGAGGAGGTGCAGGTGGCGTTCCGGCTGGGCGGCACTTCGCCTGCCTTCCGTTCTCTGCTTGGCACCAACAATGGTATTGGGTCGCAAGGCATCGTCATCGACGGTACGGAAGAACAGAAGCAGTATTATCTGCCCAAGCTGGCGAGCGGAGAGATCATCGGGTCTTTCGCCTTGACCGAACCCGATAGCGGATCCGATGCGGCGTCGCTTAAGACAAGCGCCGTGCGCGATGGTGACGACTATGTGCTGAATGGCGCCAAACGTTTCATCACCAATGCACCAGAAGCGGGCCTTTTCACTGTTATGGCGCGCACCAATCCCGACATTAAAGGCGCGGGAGGCATTTCGGCCTTTCTGGTTGAGGGCGACCGCAAAGGGCTATCGCTCGGTGCCTGGGACAAGAAAATGGGTCAGAAAGGGGCGCATACCTGCGACGTCATGTTCGACGATTGCCGGGTTCCAGGAGCCAACATGATTGGCGGCCCCGATATGGAAGGCCAGGGCTTCAAAACAGCCATGAAGGTGCTGGATCGGGGGCGTCTGCATATCGCCGCCGTTTGCACCGGGGTGGCGGCTCGTCTGATCGAAGATTCGCTTTCCTACGCCATGGAACGCAAACAATTCGGTCAGCCCATTGCCGACTTTCAATTGATCCAGGCCATGTTGGCCGATAGCAAGGCCGAATGGTATGCCGCCAAATCCATGGTGCTGGATGCGGCGCGACGTAAGGATGCGGGGGAAAACGTTTCCACTGAGGCTTCCTGCGCCAAGCTATTCGCTTCCGAGATGGTCGGCCGGGTTGCCGACCGGGCCGTGCAAATTCATGGTGGGGCGGGTTACGTAGCCGACTACAGTGTCGAGCGGTTCTACCGCGATGTGCGGCTGTTCCGCATCTATGAGGGAACAACACAAATTCAGCAGTTGGTGATTGCCCGCAATATGATGCGGGAGGCAGCCCAATGACCGGACAAAATATGCCGGAATGGGCCGCCGAATTGATTGCCGACTTGCCACGGCGCATTAGTACTCGCCCTCTTGAATGGGCTGAAAAAGCGCCTGATACGCCTGCCCTTGTGGAAGGCGATATCACCTGGACCTATGGACAGTTAGCCGAAGCGGTGGGCGAGGCTAAGTCGTTGTTGTTTGGGCTCGGGGTATGGCCCGGCGACCGTTTGTTGGTTGTCGGCGAGAACTGTCGCGCCCAGGTGGCGTTGGCTCTGGCGGCGGGCGAAATGGATGTCTGGTTCGTGCCGATCAATGCGCGGATGACGGCCCGTGAGGTGGATGCCATACAAGCCCATTGCCAGCCGCGCCGGACTCTCTTTACCGTCGAAGCATCGCAGCCTGCGGCAGATCACGCCAGTCGTCACATGGCTGATATACGCGAGATCGGCATGTTGGGCGAACTCGGGCTTGGGCCCCAAATGGATGTGGAGACCGAACCGGTTGAGGACGATCCGGCCAGGCTGCCCGCCGTTCTGATCTACACCACGGGAACCACTGGTGAGCCCAAAGCCTGCATGAACAGTCATCGCGGGATTACCTATGTGGCCGCCGTCTCGGGTCGCTTGCGGGGGTTCTCTCAGAAATCGCGAGCTTATGGTGTTCTGCCCCAGTCCCATATCTTTGGCTATTCGCCGGTGATGATTGGTTGTCTGACGGCGGGAGGCTGCCTCGAAGTGGTCGGACGCTACGAACCGGCGCATCTTTATGAGCGGCTGAAAGCGGGGATCACCATTCTGCAAGGTGTTCCCGCCATGTATGCCGGGCTTCTCGAGTATGCCGAAACCAACGGCCTGGCCATTGAAGCTCCGGCGCTCGAATATTGCTCGTCAGGCGGCGCGCCGATGGATGTCGATCTGAAGCAGCGCGTGGAAAAGGCGCTTGGCGTGCGGCTCAACAATGGCTACGGCATGAGCGAGACCGGACCGACCATTGCCCATACCCTGAACGACCACCCCCGGCTCGACAATACGGTGGGGCCGATTTTGCCCGGCCAGCAGGCTCGAACCACCACGGATGCGGGCGAAGTTTTGCCTGAAGGCGAAGTGGGTGAACTGTGGGTCAAAGGCCCCAACGTCATGTTGGGTTACTACCGAAACGCCGAGGCGACCAAAGAGGTTTTGAGTGAAAACGGTTGGTTCAGGACCGGCGATTTGGCGCGTATCGATGAAAAAGGTTTTCTCTATATCGTTGGGCGGGCCAAGGAGTTGATTATCCGGTCTGGGTTCAACGTTTTTCCGCCCGAGGTGGAAGGGGCGATCAACAGTCACCCGGACGTCACCCAATCCGCCGTTGTTGGCCGCACGGTCGAGGATGGCAATGAAGAGGTCGTGGCCTTTGTTCAGCCGACCAAGGGTAAAACCGTCACAGAAGAGGAACTTAAAAATTTTCTAGAGGGGCGGCTTGCGCCATACAAAAAGCCGGGTATCTTTGTTTTCATGGATTCTCTACCCGCTGCGCCGACGGGAAAAATCCTCAAAAAAGAACTTTCGGAAAAGGCCAAAAGCCTATGAGCGAAAAGATCAACTGGCTACGCGATGAGGAGCCTTCGGGATACCAGTCTTTAATTGGCTACGAAGTGAGCGATTGGCGCGAGGGTTATGCGGAGATGACGCTGGATATTCGTTCTGATCTAACCAACAGGGCGGGCGACCTGCATGGCGGCGTTATTGCCACCCTGGTCGATTCCGTAGGGGGTTTTGCAGGATGTTTTTGTAACGTTGAAGGCAACGTTCGGCGCTGTCTGACGCTCACTATGACCACCTCGTTCGTCGGGCCGGTTAAGGGTAAGAGCATCAAAGCGATTGGTGAAACCCAGGGCGGAGGACGGCGTATTTTCTTCTCTCGTGTGCGAGTGCTCAACGAAGATGGCAGTCTGATCGCGACGGGTGAAGCGACCTATCGCTATCGAGGCGACAGCGGCAACCCGGAGGGTGAACCCCTTGAGTGAAGCGAAGCTGACTGTCGAACGGGAAGGCGATGTTTTAATCCTGACCCTCGACAACCCAACCCAACGTAACGCGCTCGGCCCCGGTATCTATGACGGGGGGATTGAAGCCTTTAAAACCGTTGCAGAGGATCAGAGCATCGGCGCGGTGATCTTAACGGGCCGGGACGGGACTTTCTGTGCTGGCGGCAATCTCAATCGACTTAAGAATAATCGCACCAAGAGCCCGGAGTTCCAGCGCGAGGCGATGAACGCTTTGCTCGATTGGGTGAAGGCGATTCGTCAATCGGAAGTGCCGGTGATTGCTGCTGTCGAAGGGGCCGCTGCGGGAGCAGGATGCTCCGTTGCACTGGCCTGTGATTTGATTGTTGCCGCCGAAGACGCGGTTTTTGCGCTTTCCTATGTCAAGGTCGGGCTCAATCCGGATGGTGGGGCCACAGACTTCCTGGCCCGGGCGTTGCCTCAGCAGTTAGCATCTGAAATTTTGTTTGAAGGCGGCAAGATTGCGCCTGAGCGTCTTCACCAAGCTGGAGTGGTCAATAGGTTGGTTGGCCATGGCGAGGCTTTGGACGTGGCGCTGGCTTGGGGGCAGAAACTCGCTAAAGGACCGCGCGCCGCCATGGGACGGGCCAAGCGCCTGCTCGAAGAGGTCTATGGTGACTTGCCTGCGCAGCTCGATAAGGAAGCCGATGCTTTTGTCGAGGCCCTTCACCATGATGAGGCGGGCGAGGGAATCTCGGCATTCCTTGAAAAACGGAAACCTCAATTTCGATGATAGCTTTTTCTCTTCGGCTATACCGACGCTTCCTTGATGGCATTCCTGAATATTTAGCCCGCTATTATTGGTGGGCCTATCTCTGGAAACCGGCGGTATGGTTCTTTGACCATCAGCCGATTATCAACGCTATTCTATTCGGTCAGTATGAAAAACTCATGCGGGCGACAATGGTTCGGCTTGAGGGCGCTCCCAAAGACGCCATCCTACAGTTGACCTGCGTCTACGGGAAGTTGACGCCAAAACTGATGGAAACGGTTGGCCCGCGCCCTTTGCATATCACCGATGCCGCGCGGGTGCAGTTGGACTTGGCGAAAAGCAAGGCGCCCAAGGGGCAGGACCTGCTATCCACCAGAATGAACGCCGAGTATCTGGCCTATAAGGACGATGCTTTCTCAACCGTGGTTTTGTTTTTCCTGCTTCACGAAATGCCTGCCGACGCACGGCGCAGGGTGCTTGCCGAATGTATGCGTGTCATTCCGGCTGGCGGGGTTCTGTTGGTTACGGAATACGCCCCCCTACCGACCGGCCATTGGATATACCGTTTTCCGCCTAGCCGTTGGTTGATCACTAAACTCGAGCCATTTTTGGATGGCTTCTGGCGTGACGATGTCACAGCCCTGCTTAATCAGTTCGGCGAAATGCGGGGTAAAACAGCGACGGTCCTATCGGATCAGCGTATCTTCTCCGATTTCTACCGGGTGACGGAATACAGGGTAGAGGCTAAAATTTAGCGAAAAATTTATGTATTACCCGCTAGAGTCATCGTTTAAGGATCTAAAGATCCACTGTCTGTAAGGGGGGGCTCTCTATGGACAAGGCGTCTTTTGAGCGGCTGGTCGTCAAAGACGAGCGGCTGCGCGTTTATAATGACACCGTGCCTGCGGGTATTCTTGTCTTGCGGGTGGAAGACGGAACCGTTTTGTTTTCCAACCGATCATTCAACGAAATCGTTGGCACCAATGGCGCGACCGTATTCGGCGAGAGCTGGGAGGAGTTCTTCGTTGACCCCGAAGAGCGTCAGGCGCTGATGGTCAAGTTTGTCGAAGACGATGAAGTGCGAAATTTCGAACTCCGCCTTCAACGACCCGATGGAAAGGTTATCTGGGGTCTTGCGTCGCTTTCGGATATTCCCATCGAAAACGAGGATTTGCTGCTTTTCGCCTTCATCGATATTACGGCTTTAAAGGAGGCCGAGGAGGAAATCCGCCGACTGGCTCATCATGATGCATTAACTGGTCTACCCAATCTGCGTCTGTTTAACGACCACATCTTCAGAGCCATTGCCCGAGCCAAGCGCCGAGACTATCAAGTCGCCGTGTTGTTTATTGATCTCGACGATTTTAAAGAGGTTAATGACGACCTAGGCCACGAAGCAGGCGATGTTGTACTTGTCGAAGTCTCCAAACGATTGCTGGCCTGTGTTCGTGAAGTCGATCTAGTGGCTCGCACTGGTGGCGATGAATTCCTGGTTATGCTGGAGAATGTCGAGCGGAAGCGGGTCGAGGAGATCGGTCAGCGGATCGTAGAATCCGTTCGTCAGCCGATTGCGATAGAAGATGAAACCGTCGCCGTCGGGGCAAGTATTGGAGCCGCTTTCTATCCGCAGGATGGCGAGGAGGCGCGGACCTTGATCAAGGCGGCCGATCAGGCGATGTATGGCGTCAAGAAAGGCTCCAAGGGCGCAGTCGCTTTTGCGTAATTCTAAGAGGGGTTAGCCCAACTCATCGGTGCGCCGGTAAAAGCCGTAATCCAGCCCGCTTCAATCCAGTTTTTCAAGTACCCCGCGGCCTTGACTGCGGCGGAGTTTTCCGGCCCGAACCGGGCGAAGACTTCGCAGAGACCGGCGAAGGTTCCATCACTCGTTAAGTAGGCAAGTCCAACAGCTTCTTCCTCGCCCAGCAGGCGGTATTGGACCGTCAATGTCTCGGGGTCACGCCAGACGGCCCAAACCGCTTCAGTGACCAGGGCTTCCGGTGCGGCTTCCGGCTCGCGTTCGGTCGCCACGGCTTGCCGGAAGGGAACAACGTCAAAGGCCAGAGCAGCGGTGTTGAGCGCCGGGTGGAATTGAAATTGGAGATGCGGCCAGGCTTCCGGTGGAATCTCGGTCAGATTGTCGGTGGTGATGGGGGGGGCGTCCGCTGCGTCGAAAGCAAGTCCGAGGGCCCACTCGAAAGCCGCCATGTCGGCCAGCATGGGCAGGTGGCGCCAGGGGGGAGTGTCCTTCAACCAAGCGGTAAAATCACGCCCGATCCAGCGGATCGACTTTGCGGCTGATGGGTGAGCGTCAAGATAGGCGCTGGCGGCTTCGGCGAATTCTTCGTCGCCAAGCAGGGTATGGACGCCGGGGAAGTCTTCAGCCATGACCTCTAGCAATCGCGCCTTATAGGCCCGGTCGTAGACTTCAAGGAAGGGTCCGCCATCCACCAGATGCTCCTTGATTTCGGGTGCCCCGTTCAACAGACGATTCTGAAACAGCGATTGGGTTTGAGAAAGCGTTGCGGTCATGCTGCTGCGTCCTTGGTGATGCTGTCGCTGATTGCCCGAGCGATCTGCAGTTCTTCAACCAAGTCGGCAAGGGGTGGAATGTTGTCATCCCTTTCAATCATGGTTGGGACCGGCCCCAATCGTTCGATGGTTTTTCCGTAAAGCGCCCAAACTGGATCGACTACCGGTGCGTCGTGGGTGTCGATGATATGATCGCCGTTGTTTTCGTGGCCTGCCAAATGAATTTGCACCACCTTGTCGGCTGGAATTCCGGCGATATAGTCGACCGTATCGAAGCCGTGATTGAAGCTTGAGACATAGACGTTGTTGACGTCGAGCAAAAGATTGCAGCCTGTGCGTCGGGTGAGTTCGGTGAGGAACTCCCACTCGGGGATGGCGTCGGCGAGAAAGGCGACATAGGTCGAGGCGTTCTCAATCGCCATGGGGCGCTTCAGATAATCCTGAACCTCGAGAATGCGCTGGCTCACATGGGCAAGAGTTTCTTCTGTGAGCGGCAGGGGGAGAAGGTCGTGTAGGTTGACGCCGTGAACCCCGGTCCAACAGAGATGATCGGATACGACATCGGGCTCAAGACGCTCGATAAGGTTTTTCAAGCCGGCGAGATAGTCCCGGTCGATGGGTTCCGGTGCGCCAATGGACATGGAGACGCCGTGCATTGCCATGGGATAGTTCTCGCGCACCGCCATCAGGTTGCGAAGCGGCATTCCGCCGACATTGATGAAGTTCTCCGAAATGATCTCGAACCAATCGACATCCGGATGTTTGCTGAGCAGGGTGGGAAAGTGCTGGGCCCGAAGGCCGAGGCCAAATCCGTCAAAGGCGTCTTTTGAATGTGTCATCTAGGTCGTTCCCCTGGGGCCAGCGTTCTTTGAAATAATGGTTTCCCTCGTAGAGCGTTTTTCGTTTTTAGGTGGGGTGGGGAGGGGCGAGAGATCGCCCCTCGATAACCACTCCAACCGAATGAGCCTAGCTCTTAACCGTGCCGCCCTTGGAAGTGCATTCATCGGCGCTCATGGTCGAAACCCAGCCTTGGCCCTTACAGGCGTTCATGCCCTTGCAGTCGTTTTTGGCGGTCTTGCAGGAGCCGTGACCTTTACATGAGTTGATCCCCATGCATTTGACGCCATCGGCCTGAGCCGCGGTTGGGGCGCCGGTCAACGCCGCACCAGCAATGAACATGGCGGCGGCTGCGGTGGCGAGGGTCGTTCCAACGGTTTTCTTTTGAATGGTCATGTGAGGGGTCTCCCAAAATAAGTTCTATGAGTTTCGCGTTTACCGGCTGTCGTTCCGGTTCCTGCAAATCTAATCAAACCGTTGAATTGAGCGAATCACATCCCTTCACAACAATGAGAGAAATCCGTGAGAGGTAGAGCGTCGGGTGGTTTTGATGGCACGCCAAGCGTTGCTTCGTGCTCCGGTTCTATGGAACATTGTGCCCATGAAGATACGCTCAGCTACTCAACAGGATGCTCCCGCAATTTGGTCCATCATCGGGCCGGTCATTCGGGCTGGGGAAACCTATGCGCTGGACCCGGACATGAGTGAGGCGGAGGCGTTGGCCTATTGGCTCGGGGCGGAGAAAGAGACCTTTGTCGCTGAAGAGAACGGTGAAATCGTCGGTACCTATTACATTCGCGCCAATCAGGCGGGCGGCGGCAGCCACATCTGTAATTGTGGCTATATGACCAGCACTCACGCCACGGGCCGGGGCGTTGCGCGGACCATGTGCCGCCATTCACTCGATCACGCCAAGCTGCGTGGCTTTAAGGGTATGCAGTTCAACTTCGTCGTCGCTACCAATACCCGCGCTATCGCGCTCTGGGAATCCTTCGGCTTTGAAATCGTAGGCCAATTGCCAGGAGCCTTCCATCACCCAAGCCAAGGCTATGTGGACGCTTTGGTGATGTTCAGGTCGCTATAAGGACGAACTACCAGGATTTGCCGTAGAGTTTGCGGGCCCGGTCGCTGGCGGCAGGGCCGGGAGTGGGGGTGACGTCGCGGGGCTGTAAGGGGCGGCCGCTTTGGTCGGTGACGCGCACTTTGGCGATGGGCTGTCCGTCGGTTTTCGATATTAGTTGCAGACGGTCGCCCTTGGGGCTCGGCAGCCAGCGTTCGCCCCACTGCACCAGGGCGATCAGGATGGGATAGAGGTCGCCGCCCTTGGGGGTGAGGCGATAAGTCACCCGTCGCGCATCCTCGGGGTCTTTCTTGCGGGTCAGAATACCTCTGTCGCAAAGCCTCTTGAGCCGGTCTGTCAGGGTGTTGGTCGGGATTTCCAGATGCTTTTGCAAATCGTCGAACCGGTCCATGCCGTTGAACAGATTGCGTAGAATAAGGATCGTCCAGGCGTCGCCGATATCTTCGGCGGCCTGGGACATGGGGCATTCGTCGTGGTTGACGGCTTTTCTACGCATGGTGCGATTTTACCAAAAAGTTCCCTAATGATTTTTTACTTGCATTAAAAAAGTAATCTAAATAGCTTGCATGAAGCAAGTAAAAAAGTTTTGGGAGTATGGAGAACATGAAAACCAGGATCACCGACCTTTTGGGTATTCGCGTGCCGATTATCGCGGGCGGGCTGCAATGGCTGTCGGACGCTAACTATGTGGCCGCTGCGGTCAATGCCGGAAGCATGGGCTTTATCACTGCGGCAAGCTTCCCGGATATCAATGATCTGCGCGACGAAATCCGCAAATGTCGTGATCTCACGGGCGGCAAGCCGTTCGGGGTCAACGTTTCCATGCTTCCCAAACTGGTCGAGGGTGAAAAGACCCAGGAAGTTTTCGATTTGATTGTTGAGGAGCAGGTCGCCTGTGTCGAAACCTCGGGGCGCAACCCTCAAGCCTATCTACCCCAGCTTAAGGAAGCGGGGGTTAAGGTGATCCATAAGGTGCCCGCCGTGAAGTATGCCCTTAAAGCTCAGTCCATCGGCGTCGATGCCGTGACCGTGGTCGGGGCGGAGTGCGGCGGTCATCCGGGCATGGAAATGGTCGGCACCATGGTTCAGGCCGCCGTGGCGGGCCGGTCGCTCGATATTCCCCTGATCATCGGCGGCGGCATCGGCAGTGGCGAACAGTTGGTGGCTGCCTTAGCGCTTGGGGCCGACGGCGTGATCATCGGCACCCGGTTCCTGGTCGCTAAGGAGATCTGGGCTCACGAAGGTTATAAACAACGGCTTCTCGAAGCCGGGGAAACGGAAACCACCCTGGTACTCCAGTCTTTACGCAACACCGCTCGGGCTCTGCGAAACGAAACGACCGAAGCGGTCCAGGGAATCGAACTCGATACACCGGGCGATCTGGAAAAACTGATGCCCCATATCTCGGGCAAGGTGGGCAAAATAGCTTACGAAACCGGCGACTGGTCGAAAGGCTTGTTGGCCGTTGGGCAGTCGGTCGCTTTTGCCGACGCCATTGAGCCTTTGGCCGACATTATCGCCAAGCTGGAGCGCGAAGCCCAGGCGGCCATGGCGCGACTGGAAGAGATTAATGCTCCGATTGCAATGGCGGCATCTGCCTAAGTTCTGGTCATTGGGCTGACTCATTTTTCAGCATTTTACGGGGCGGGGCCGCAAGGTCCCGCCCTTCGTTTGTCTATGGTTTCCCATGTTTCCAATGGCTTGACCCGTTTGGCCCGATCTTTGCCATAGAAGGGTACAGGCAGGTATCCCCTTTTTCCTGCCGGACTCCGCCGGGATCATCCCAGCCGTAAGGTTGGGGTTTCGCGGGCAAAGATCCCGGTGGAGTCTCCCTAAAACCCAAAAGCCTTATAAAAAATAGGCACAAAAATACCGATTTATGTGATTGCGTAGAACGGTTCCATTCCTCATATTCTTGTTCAGACAAGCATACAGGGAATGATATGGGGCATTTGGAAAAGACCCGCCGACGCAATCCGGCCTATCAAAAGGGGCGGCAAGTTGATGCTGCGGCGCTTGATGCTCTCGCGCCATTGTTCAAGCCCGCCGATCTGATGCGTGACCGGTTAATCGAAAATCTTCATGCCCTCCAGGACAGGTTTGGCTATCTCTCGACGGCCCATTTGGCTGTGCTGGCCCGGTTGATGAAAATGAGCCAGGCCGAGGTTTACGAGGTGGCGACCTTTTATCACCATTTCACCATCGTTAAAGAAGGCGAAGCGCCACCGCCCCCTCTCACCGTGCGTGTTTGCGAAAGCCTAACCTGTCATATGAACGGTGCGGAAGTTCTTTACCGCGATATCGTTGCCGACCTGGAGCCAGCCGTGCGAGTCGTCCCCGGCCCTTGCATGGGAGCTTGCGACAAAGCTCCGGCTGTGGCGGTTGGGAAAGTCCAGGTGCCCAAGGCGACGGTGATGGCGGTCAACCATGAAGCCGCGAAGGGCGGACAGTTAGAGGGCTTGCCCAAAACCGTTTTCGACTTCAGCCAGTGGAAGGCGTTACTCGCAGGGGAGAGTGATCGCGAAGCCGTTGCTCAAACCATTGAGAAATCAGGCCTGAGAGGGCTTGGTGGAGCGGGTTTCCCCACGGCCCGCAAGTGGGGCTTCTTTAAAGATGCGCCCCGACCGCGCTATCTCGCGGTCAATGCCGATGAGGGAGAGCCTGGGACGTTCAAAGATCGCTGGTGCATGGAAAACCATCCGGCCCGCGTGTTGACCGGTGCGTTAATTGCTGGTTGGGCTATCGAAGCAAGCGCCATCTATATTTATCTGCGCGACGAATATCCCTTAGTGCGAGAAATTCTCAAAAGCGCCATTGCCGCCCTAAAGGCCGAGGACCTGACCGGTGGCATGGAAATTCATCTTAGGCGCGGCGCCGGAGCTTATATCTGCGGGGAGGAAAGCGCTCTTCTCGAAAGTCTCGAGGGCAAGCGGGGCTTACCCCGCCATAAGCCGCCTTATCCGGCCCAGGCCGGGCTGTTCGGCCAACCGACCTTGATCAACAATGTGGAAACGCTTTTCTGGATACCGGAAATTCTTGAAAAAGGAGCTGAATGGTTTGCCGATCAAGGGCGCAATGGGGCCAAAGGTCTGCGGCTTTATTCGGTTTCGGGCCGGGTCGCTGAGCCTGGCGTTAAGCTGGCCCCGGCGGGCATGACCCTCAACAAACTGATTGATGAATACTGCGGCGGTATGGCCGATGGGCATGAGTTGGCTGCTTACCTGCCGGGCGGTGCGTCGGGCGGTATTCTGCCTGTCGACAAAGCCGATATTCCGCTCGATTTCGGCGCTTTGGAAGCCGAGGGATGTTTCATCGGCTCGGCGGCAGTGGTCGTGTTAAGCCAAGCCGATGATGTGCGGGATATTGCGCGAAACCTGCTGGGCTTTTTTGCCGATGAATCCTGCGGCCAATGCACGCCCTGTCGCGCCGGGACGGTTAAGGCGCTGAAACTGATGGAGGCTGAAGACTGGGATGAGGCGTTGCTGCGCGAGCTTTCGCAAGCCATGCGCGATGCTTCTATCTGCGGGCTCGGTCAGGCCGCGCCCAATCCGTTGCTCTCAGTGCTTAATCATTTTGCGGAGGAAAGCCGATGAGCGGCAAGACGACCTTCACGCTGGATGGTAAGATCGTGACCGCCGGGCCGGGCGATACCATCTGGTCGGTGGCGTTGCGTGAGGGGATCGATATTCCACGGCTTTGCCACATCACCAAACCCGGTTTCCGCCCCGACGGCAATTGCCGAGCCTGTGTGGTCGAGATTGAGGGGGAACGGGCGCTCACCTCGTCGTGCAACCGTGAACCGGCTGAGGGTATGGTGATCGAAACCGGGTCCGAGCGGGTGATGACGGCGCGTAAGGTGGTCTTCGAACTATTGATTGCCGACCTGCCCGACGACGCCAAAGCTGCGCAAACCGAATTCGGTCACTGGGCTCGGATGATGGGGGTAACCGATAGCCGCTTCCCTTTCGGCGTAAGCCTTCCGGCACGGAGTGACGGTAGGGCCGTTGAGGCCCCGCGAGTTAATACGAGCGAGCCCAGCCCGGAGGGCGACCGGCGATTGAGGTCCACAAGCGGGCCCGTCGGGTCCGCAGTTGACGCGAGCAATCCAGCCATCGCGTTCGATCCGGGCAAGTGCATCCTCTGCACTCGTTGCGTGAGGGCTTGTCGCGAGGTTCAGGGCAATGATGTGATTGGGCTGGCCGGGCGCGGCGCACGGGCGTCCATCGTATTCGACATGGGCGATCCTATGGGTCTTTCGACCTGCGTCACCTGCGGTGAATGCGCTGCCGCCTGCCCGACGGACGCCTTGGTTTCCAAACAGCCCGAGGTCGGCGAAACCCAGGTCGAGAGCGTCTGTCCTTATTGCGGTGTGGGCTGTCAATTGACCTATCATGTCACCGACGGGGCGCTCGTCGGCGTCACCGGACGGGACGGCCCGGCCAACCGGGAAAGGCTCTGCGTCAAGGGGCGCTACGGCTTCGACTATATCCATCATCCTCACCGCCTGACCAAACCGCTGATACGCCGTGAAGGCGCGACAAAGGGCAAGGGCTTGATGCTCGACCCGGCCGATCCCTCGAGCCATTTCAGAGAAGCCACCTGGGAGGAGGCGCTGGACAAGGCGGTGGAAGGCTTGAAAGCGGTTTTCGAGCGTGACGGTGGGGCGGCATTGGCCGGGTTCGGTTCGGCCAAGGGGTCCAATGAAGAGGCTTATCTTTTTCAAAAGCTGATCCGCACGGCTTTTGGCACCAACAACGTCGATCACTGCACCCGTCTCTGTCATGCATCCTCCGTGGCCGCCCTGATGGAGGGGATCGGTTCGGGCGCGGTGACGGCTCCTTTTATGGAGGCCTTGAATGCCGAAGTGATCGTGGTGATCGGCTCGAACCCGACAGTCAATCATCCGGTGGCGGCAACCTTCTTTAAAAACGCCGCCGAGCGTGGGGCCAAGTTGGTCATTATGGACCCGAAGCGGCAATCCGGCCTATCGCGCTACGCCTCCCATGTTTTGCAGTTCAAGGGCGGGGTCGATGTGGCGATGCTCAATGCGCTGATGAACGTCATTGTCACCGAACAACTTTACGATCCGGCTTATATCGAACGCCATACCGAAGGGTTTGATGAACTGGCCGAACACGTCAAAGCCTTCCCTCCTGAAAAGATGGCCGAGATTTGCGGGATTGATGCGGAAACGCTGCGCGAGGTCGCACGGCTCTATGCGACGGCTGAAAGCGCCATGATCTTCTGGGGTATGGGTATCTCGCAGCATACCCACGGCACCGACAACGCTCGTTGCCTGATTGCCTTGGCCCTGATGTGCGGCCATGTCGGCAAGCCGGGAACCGGACTTCATCCCCTGCGCGGGCAAAACAACGTGCAGGGCGCATCGGATGCCGGGCTCATTCCCATGGTCTATCCCGATTATCGTTCGGTGGAAGACGAGGCGGCGCGGGCATGGTTCGAGGACTTCTGGGGAATGAAACTCAATCCTAACCGTGGCCTGACCGTGGTTGAGATTATGGACGCCATTTTGGCCGGATCGCTCAAGGCCATGCTGATCATGGGCGAAAACCCTGCCATGTCGGACCCGGATGCGGACCATGCGCGCGAAGCCCTTGCAACCCTTGATCATCTGGTGGTGCAGGATATCTTTCTGACCGAAACCGCCTGGCAGGCCGATGTGGTGCTGCCTGCTTCGGCCTTTCCTGAAAAGGATGGCACGTTTACCAATACGGACCGCCGCGTCCAAAGAGGCCGTCAGGCCGTCAATCCGCCGGGTGAGGCCCGTCAGGATTGGTGGATATTGCAGGAAATCGCCAAACGTCTCGGGTTGGATTGGTCTTATGAAGCACCGCAGACGGTTTTTGCCGAGATGCGCCAATGCCTGAAAGGATTTGCCGGAATTACCTGGGAGCGACTGGAGCGTGAGCATGCCGTCACCTATCCCTGCGCGGCTGAGGACCTGCCGGGTGACGAGGTGATTTTCAGTGAGGGATTCCCCACGGCAACGGGCAAAGCGCGTTTTGTTCCCGCCCATATCGTTCCACCCGATGAAACGCCGGATAATGAATACCCTATGGTGCTCTCTACGGGGCGGATGTTGGAGCATTGGCACACCGGGGCGATGACCCGGCGGTCAGCGGTGCTCGACGCCATTGAGCCGGAGCCGGTCGCTTACATGGCGCCGGTCGATTTGCGGCAAAAGAACATTACGCCGGGCGAAAAGGTGCTGGTCGAGACCCGACGAGGGCAAATCCAGGTCACGGCTCGAGCCGATGCAGACGTACAGCCGGGCAGCCTGTTTATTCCGTTCTGCTACACCGAAGGCCCGGCCAATCGGCTGACCAACCCGGCGCTCGATCCGTTTGGCAAAATCCCCGAGTTCAAATACTGCGCTGCGCGGGTTGGGAAGGGGTAAGGAGAGCCTCCTTTAAATCATCCCCCAGGCGCTTAATGCGTCATCCAGTTCTTGGTGAAATGTCGGTTTCTTTTGAATAACGGGCGTTGCCTCGGGCACATCGGAAAGGGCCGTTGAGCCTTTCGTTCGACTGGTCATAACTACGAACCGCGCCTTGCGGGTTTCCTTCATGCATTTGAACACCTGAGCCAACTCGCCGCCGTTGGTGTGCTCTTGCTCAAGCGAGGCGACAATCAGCCGGGGACGCAACATTAAAGCTCTGGAAATGGCCGAGGAGGGCGTGTCGGCGTAAGAGACCCGGTAACCCCGCTTGGTCAGGTCGGCCCCGACCATTTTGCGCCAGACGCCCATAGTCATGATGACTAGTGCATCCATAACCGGTTTGGGGCGGAGCTTAGGCTGATCTGGAGTTTTTGTGGTTGCCTGTTCTTCGCCGCCCGCATGGTGAGGAAGGGCCTCAAGGAGTGCGCGTGTCACCTCTTCGCCAGGGTCGCTCCGCGCCTCAGTGATTTTACGAATTTCGTCGAGATAAAGCTGGATATCGGAGAGCTGCTCATCCTCAATCGTCTCGGCCGTTTCCATATAATCTTCGAGCGCATGGGCCAGCGAGGAAAGAGAAGGAAACCCAAAGGTCCCAGCCTGACCTTTGATGTTATGAACCTCGCGCTGAAGGGCGAGATGGTTTTGCGCTTTGTCGCCTTGATTTCTGAGAAGACGTTCGACAATAACGTCCATCTGGTCCACATGGTCCAGGCAGTTGTCGAGGAACTCCTCGGACAGTGTTGCGAGAATTTCTTCCGAGTTGCGGCTCATGTCGTTCCTACCCTTTTCCCACCAGAGATACGCTTTTGCCTATCTCACATCGCCGCGTCTAATTCAGCAAGCATTTCCTTCGTAAGAGTTTTTAATCTATGCAGATCGAAGCTTGGCGCAGACAAAAAAAGGGGGCCGACGTTTGGGCGTCGGCCCCGAGTTATTCCAGCAACGGTTAAGCGCTAGAACGGGAAAAGGATATCCCAGACTTGAGTGCCCCATCTGGGCTGCTGCAGATCGGAGATCGTGCCCCGGCCGCCGTAGGCCAGCCGCATCTCGGCGATCTTGTCGTGGGAAACTGAGTTGTCGGTTGCGATGTCTTCGCGGCGAACGATGCCGGTGACCTGCAACTCGCGAAGTTCGTAGTTGACCCGGATTTCCTGACGTCCGGCGATAACCAGATTGCCGTTGGGTAGGATTTGGGTGATGACGGCGGCGACCTCCAGTTCGATAGCCTCAGACCGGTCGATCTCACCGTCGCCACTTGTCGAGTGGTCATTGCCAAAGCTGATCAGCGAGCCCAAATTGGCGCCCTCGGGAAGGATTTTGGTCGCTTCGGCCTCAAGACCTAACAGGTTGGTGACGTCGGTATCTTCAGAGTCCTCCCGAGTCCGTTCGGTGCTGTTGGCTAGAGACGCTTCGTTCTCCAGGGCGATGTTGACGGTCAGGATATCGCCCACTTCCTTGGCTCGTTGGTCCTTGAAGAAGGCTTTGGCGCCAGCCCGCCAGAGCGAGTTCGGATTGTGGCGCGCGACCTGCGGTGCGGGCATGGGCATGCTGACCGGGCGGTAGTCTGGCCGTTTGGTCGGATTGATGATTGGGGTGTGTTGCGGGCCGTCGCCGACGGAAGCCAGCCGAGAGACCGTATTGCAGGCCGACAGCGTGGCGGTAGCCGCCAAAACAATGGCGAAACGGCTTAATAATTTGAAAGACTGTTGTTTCATGGCCGTTCTCCTAATTCATCGCAATCTGTTTCGGGGCCTGGGAAGCCAGAACGACGGCCGCCATGCTGGGCCCGGTGACGATGGCCTCGATAATCGTGTTGCTTTGGGTGTTGGAAATTCGAATGGTGTCGCCAACAGCGCCGTCTTCAAGGGCGCGGCCCTTTGAGGTCATGGTCATCATGGGGGTCTTGAGCACCAGGGTGACCAAGCTCCGGCGTTTGACCATCATAGGGCGTTCGATCTCGGTCGCCTCGATGGTTGCGCCTTCTGCCAGTACCCGGCGCGGGGTCATGCCGATGAGGTCCTGCGGGTCGAGTACGGTGCGTTGCGACATGCGGTTCACGCGGACTTTTTTCCATTCGATGTCGCCGCTGCGGATCACTTCGCCTTTGGTGATGCGTCTTGTCGGCACCGGCACTTCCTGAATTTTGAAGGTACGCCCTTTAACCCGATAACGTTGGGCCGAAGGGGTGTTGGCTGGAGCCGCCAGAATGGCGACGAAACGGTTGGAACGGTCGTCGTAGGAAATCTCTTCGACGGACAGCGTCGTGTCCTGGTCAATCGCCGTATGGATCTGAAAAGACCGGTCGCTGATCGTTGCGATGCTATTGTCGGCCCATCCACGGTCCTGCAATGCGGTGAGCAGTGCTTCTTCGACTTGTGGGCGGTAGATGGTATTGGACTCGCGGGTCACGATGGTCCGCTCGTTGGCCATCCGGGGGCGCCAGCCCACGCCATAAGCCTTGGCGACCTTGTAGAGCCAGCGGGTTTCAAAAACCTGACGCTTGCCGGGAGCCGGTGCGTAGGCCACCTGGGCGTCGGCATTTTCCTCGACACCGGTAAACAGGTCGCCAAGATGAATATAGGGGCCGCCGACCACGACATGAGGGTTGAGGGAGACCGGACCCTGACCCGCCAGAGCGGGAAATACCAGCAGAGCTGCAAGGGTCAAGCCTGTGAGGATGCGTTTCAACATGATCGCCTCCTTACCTCAGGTTACTCACCGTACCCATCATTTCGTCCGAGGCGGAAATAACCTTGGAGTTCATTTCGTAGGCACGTTGGGCAGAGATCAGATTGGAAATTTCGGTGACGGCGTTAACGTTGGCGGTTTCAAGGAAACCTTGCAAAACGGTGGCGAACCCAGGAGCGCCGGGTGCGGCGGTCGTTGGCGAACCGGAAGCACGGGTTTCCTTATAGAGGTTGTCG
>Ga0070729_10003139_pt1 | contig 19749 bp, 16 predicted proteins | sample tdDd472_FD_66725 | JGI IMG/M metagenome (GOLD analysis project Ga0070729, IMG submission 66725) | Marine sediment microbial communities from the Atlantic coast under amendment with organic carbon and nitrate - tdDd47.2 | ecosystem: Environmental > Aquatic > Marine > Coastal > Sediment | place... | reverse complement strand
ACACGCACCTCAATGCTTCCATTATCTTTGTTATAGTTGACGGCATTGGATAGTAAATTGAGAAGAATTTGCTTAAGCCGCACCCGGTCAGTTCGCAGATAGGCAAGGTTATTTTTCGGTCTGTGCCGAACGATTTTCAGGTTCCGTTCCTTAACAATCGGCGTAACCAACGCCACACAATCGGCGACCAGATGTTCGACCTCAACCTCATCGAGCGATAGAATAATCTTGTCCGCCTCGATTTTGGAAAGGTCCAAGACTTCGTTAACCAGGGACAGCAAGAGCTTGCCGCCTTCCATAATGTGATCAACGCTTTCCGCCTGCGATGGCGTCAAAGCCGTCTTCGGATCGTAAAGCAGCATTTCGGCAAATCCGAGAACGGCATTCAGCGGGGTCCGCAATTCATGACTCATGGAAGCAAGAAACTCAGACTTCGCCTGATTGGCCTGTTCGGCATCAATCAAAGCTCTCCGAAGATCTTCCTCCATATTTTTCATCGTTGTAACGTCAAGATGAATGCCGTTCATAAGAGCGGGCTTGCCATTACTATCCCGCTTAATCACCTTGCCACGCGCATTGACCCAAACCCAGCCTCCCGCCGCATGCGACTGTCGGTAGATGGCGTCGTAATAATCCTTTTTTCCCTTAAAGTACTGCTTAACCTGGTTTTCAACATTAGGCAGGTCGTCGGGATGAATGAGATTTCGCCAGGTTTCAATGGTCGTCGGCTCCAACTCGGCTCGTGTTTTCCCGACAATCTCCGCCCAACGCTCATTAACCGCCAATACACCAGTCTGGATATTCCATTCCCAATAACCCGCGTTGGTTCCTTCTAGAATTTCCTTAGCCTTAGTCGCCAAATGAAGGTTGTCGATTTCCGCCTGCACCCTCGGGGCGAAACCCAGGAGAGTGTTCAGCACCTCGTCCACATCACCGATAACATCGTCATGAAGGACAACAAACGCACCAAGCGAGACGCCCCCTTCACCAAACAGAGGAACGGCGACATAGCCCTCCGCTTCCTGTTCTTCCAACAAATCGTTGGATGGAAAGCTTTTCTGGATATCCGTCGCCTGAGAAAACGGTTTCTGGCCAAAAACTTGCGCACAGGGGGACTGTGCGACGTTGTAGCTATAATTTTCGAGGAAATCAGTCCCAGACCAGAAAAAAAGAACCCTAACCCGGCTCGAGTCAGCGGGATCGATTTCGCTGATCAATACGCTTTTGACATTGAGTGCCTGGGCAAGCAATCGGCAAATTTCACGCAAAAAATCACGGCCGACCAGCACAGCGGCTTCGGCTGCGATCATCTTGATCTTGCCCTCCCCGTCGCTAGATAGCGACCCCTCAAACATTTTTTACACCACCGTCAGAATTAGGTTGGGCACCATACTCAGGCGTCCAAATAAAATACATGACTTCGGTCAGGCTCGCGAGCCCAAAAGTAACGGCAGCTTTATTTCATAAGGACTCTCTTAAGGACTCGGGATCAATACTGTGCGTTGAAATTGGACCGGTTTATTTGCAGGGATTTGTTCAACCGTGAGCGCGCCTAAAAAAGTCATCGTCACCGGAGGGGCTGGGTTTATCGGCAGCCATCTCACCGAACGCCTAATCAATGACGGCCACGCGGTTTCGGTGATCGATAATTTTTATATTGGCCGCGAGGAAAACATCGCACATCTGATGGAAACCGGCCGCCTCAACATTCACAAGGCCGATATCGCCGATCTGGCAACCATTAAGCCGCTTTTTGAAGGTGTTGATTGGGTTTTTCACCTTGCCGCTATGGCCGATATCGTGCCCTCGATCCAAATGCCCCTGCCATACCATAGGGCTAACGTCGATGGCACCATTGCCGTTCTCGAAGCAGCCCGAACGGGGGGCGCTAAGCGCTTCGTCTACGCGGCCTCATCTTCCTGCTACGGCATTCCAGATGAGTACCCGACCAAGGAAACGGCCGATATACGCCCCATGTACCCCTACGCATTGACCAAATACGTCGGTGAGGAGTACGTGCGCCATTGGAATCAAACCTATGGCCTGCCGACAGTTTGCCTAAGGCTGTTCAATGTTTATGGGCCACGCGCTCGGACCACAGGCACTTACGGGGCGGTTTTCGGCGTTTTTCTCGCTCAGAAACTAGCTGGCGAGCCTTTTACCGTCGTCGGAGACGGCAAGCAGACCCGTGACTTCACCTTTGTTACCGATGTTGCAGACGCCTTTGTCGCTGCCGCCCGGTCCAACCTCGACGGCGAGGTGATGAACGTCGGATCGGACAACACCTATTCGGTCAATCGCTTGGTTGAGCTGCTTGGCGGCGAAGTGACCTATATCCCTAAACGCCCCGGCGAACCTGATTGCACCTACGCCGACACCTCACGGATCAAGGAAATGCTCGGCTGGAAGCCTCGGGTAACCTTCGAACAAGGGGTTTCCGTTATGCTGGAAAACATCGACCATTGGCGCACCGCGCCAGTTTGGACCGTCGATCAGATCGAAGAAGCAACAGCCGACTGGTTCAAATACCTAAGCGATGGCGAGTCGTCCTAGAAAAGGGCGAAACAAATGAGGAGAAGCCTCGCATTATGACTGATAAGGACAATTCTGGCGGCAACCCACTGCTAAACAAGCTCAAAACTCTCGAAGAGTTAGGCGTCATTTCCGATAAGGCGCGCAAAGACGGCAAGACCGTGGTGCTCGCACATGGCACATTTGACCTCTTGCATATCGGACATCTTCGGCATTTGCGGCTCGCCAAACGCGAAGGCGATATCCTGATCGTTACCATCACTGCCGACGCTCATGTCAATAAAGGGCCCGGTCGGCCGGTTTTCGCCGAGCAGATGCGCGCCGAAATGCTGGCCGCCATCGAATGCATCGATTATGTCGGCATCAACGACGGCCCCAAGGCGCTAGAAGTTATTCAGGCGGTGAAACCCAGCAAATACGTCAAGGGCTCCGACTACAAGAATGCCCAAGACGATGTGACGGGCGGCATCGTCGAAGAACGAGCCGCCGTTGAAGAACATGGCGGTGAGTTGGTGTTTACCGACGAAATAACCTTCAGTTCCTCTTCTCTGATCAACCGCCACCTGGCAGTCTTCGATCCGACTCTGGACGAGTATCTGGAAGCCCAACGTTCAAAAGGTATTCTCGATCAACTCACCGAACTGATCGATAAGGTCAAGGACTACCGTATCCTGATGATTGGCGACGCCATCATTGACGATTACGTTTATGTTTCCGCTCTCGGCAAGTCGCCGAAAGAACATATGATCGCCACTCTATTCGAAGACCGGGAGGTTTTTGCAGGCGGCGTTTTCGCAGCGGCAAACCATGTGGCCGATTTTTGCAAAGAGGTGGAAATCGTCACCACCTTGGGCGAAGGCTGCGAATACGAAAAAATGATCCGAGGCGCGCTACGGCCCAACGTGACCTTAAATGCTTTTTACCGGGAAAATGCGCCAACCACCCGCAAGACCCGCTTCATCGACCGCTCATATCTGCGCAAGATGTTCGAGGTCTACGATATGGATGACACCCCGACAGACGTAACGCTTGAACGTGTCATCGACCGGATGATTTTACAGCGCGCCAGCGATTTCGACATGGTGATCGTTACCGACTTCGGCCACGGTCTGATGACGCCCACCATGATCGCTTCACTGGAGCGCACCGCCAAATTCTTAGCCGTCAATACCCAGTCGAACAGCGCCAACCTGGGCTTCAACCTGATCACCAAGTATCCGCGAACCGACTATATCTGCATTGACGCACCCGAAGCCCGACTGGCTACCGGAGATCGACGCAGCGACATCGAAGACATCGCCTCAAGAGCCCTGCCGGAACGTATCAGTTGCCCGAAACTGATCGTTACCCACGGCAAGAACGGCTGCATCGGCTACGAACACAAGTCTCAGGTGGCCCATGTTCCGGCCTTCACCAAAACAGTGGTCGATACGGTGGGCGCGGGCGACGCCTTTTTCGCCGTCACAGCCCCTCTGGCGGCAGCGGGCGGCAAGGTGGATCAATTGGCCTTTATCGGTAATGCCGCCGGAGCAATCAAGGTGGGTATCGTCGGACACCGGAATTCGGTCGAAAAGATATCCGTGCTAAAGTTCCTCACCACCCTGCTCAAGTAGGAGGGGCTGAATGACCAACCAAATCTTCAATCAATATCTCGAAACCCTGGCAGCCTGCCTAAGGGATTCCGAAGCCAGTACGCAAGATGGCGCACCCATGGAGATGGGAGACGCCATGGATTGGATCACCAACACAGCTAAAGCCGCCCATGAGCGGGGAAACAAGATGATGTTCGTCGGCAACGGCGGATCGTCGTCCATTTCCAGCCATCTTTCAGTGGATTTCGCCAAGAACGGCGGCATGCGGGCGATGACCGTTACCGATGCACCGATGCTCACTTGCCTGGGAAACGACCTGGGCTACGAGAATGTCTACGCCAAACCGGTCGAAATGTACGGCGCGGCGGGCGACATGCTGGTCGCTATTTCCAGTTCCGGCGGCTCAGCCAACATTTTGAACGCCGTCGCCAAGGCGCGCGATATCGGCGCAAGCGTTCTGACTTTAAGCGGGTTCAAACCGGACAACCCCCTGCGCAGGTCCGGCGATGTGAACCTTTATGTCCCCTCTTACGAATACGGCTTCGTTGAAACAGCCCATACGGCCCTGCTCCACGCAGCGCTCGATCTAAGCATGGGCTGGACCGAGGAAGACGGCCTTTGGGAAAGAAAACAATGAGCAATAAAAAAATCTGGAACGTCATGGTAACCGGCGGCGCCGGTTATGTTGGCTCCTCCCTGGTCCCCAAGCTTTTGGAAGAAGGTCACGGGGTCACGGTCCTCGATCTCTATCTCTATGGCGACGATATCTTTGAGGATCACCGCGACAACCCAAGACTACGTGAGGTTAAGGGCGACCTACGTGACATCGCAACCGTACGCAACGCCTTGAAGGGCTGCGATGCTGTCATTCATCTGGCCTGTATCTCAAACGATCCCTCCTACGATCTCAATCCAGACCTTGGTAAATCGATCAACTACGATGCTTTTAGGCCGCTGGTTCGCGCCTCCAAGGAAGCAGGCGTTAAACGTTTTATCTATGCCTCATCCTCATCGGTTTATGGCATCAAGGACGAAGCCCAGGTTACCGAAGACCTGCCGCTGGAGCCTTTGACCGACTACTCCAAGTTCAAAGCTCTCTGCGAAGAAGAGCTGGAGGAAGAACGCGAACCGGGTTTCGCCACGCTGGTTATCCGTCCTTCGACCGTCTGCGGCTACGCTCCCCGCCTGAGGCTCGACCTGACGGTCAATATCCTGACCAACCACGCCATCAACAAAGGCAAAATCACCGTATTCGGAGGCGCCCAGAAACGCCCCAACATTCATATCGACGATATGGTCGGCCTTTATCTTTTCGTGTTGCAGCAAGACGACGAGAAGATTGACGGCAAAATCTTCAATGCGGGATATGAAAACTTCACCGTCATGGAAATCGCCGAGATGGTGCGTGACGCCCTTGGGGGCGACATCGGCATTGATGTGACGCCCACCGACGACAACCGCTCCTATCATGTTTCATCCGACAAGATGAAAAAGGAACTGGGGTTCATGCCGCAGCATACGATTCTCGATGCGGTCAAGGAGCTGAAAGCAGCCTTTGAGGCAGGCAAGGTGCCGAACTCCATGGATGACCCTATCTATTTCAACATCAAGCTCATGCAGGACGTTGACCTGAAGTAACATGCGGATTGGCATCGACTTCGACAACACCATCGCAAGCTACGACGCAGCTTTCCTCGCCGCGGCCCGAAACCAGGGCTTGATCGAAGAAAGCTTCACCGGAGGAAAGGCCGCGGTGCGCGACGCGATACGAAGCCTCCAAGACGGTGAACGGAAATGGCAGACCCTTCAGGGCCGCGTCTATGGCGCTTTCATGGAACAGGCGGCCCTGATCCCCGGCGTGGCCGAGTTCCTGACAAAATGCAATAGGGCCCTGCTGGATGTTTTTATCGTCAGCCATAAGACCGAGTTCGGTCATTTCGACCCGGAGAAAGTCAACCTGCGCGACGCAGCCATGGCCTGGATGCACAAGCAGGGTTTCTTCGACCCAGACAGGTTCAATCTTTCACCGCTCAATATTTACTTCGAGAGCACCCGCGCCGAGAAGTTGGCCCGCATCGGGGCGCTGGAACTCGATCTGTTTATCGACGATCTACCGGAAGTGCTATCCGATCCAGACTTCCCAGACGGTCCTCAAAAGGTGCTCTACGATCCCGATGACATTGGCGCTGAACTACCATACGACAGGATCGCCCATTGGAACGTCTTAACCCAGGGAGTGTTCGATGGCGCCGCGTGAGTATTCCCATCATACGGTTCGCGAGATCGGCGAAACATTAAGCGGCGAAGTCCTGCTCGATGTGGTTCACACGCGTCCCGGCGGCAACAACCGGATTTTTCAGCTCATCGGTGACAATCAGTCGTTTGCCTTAAAATTCTATCCAGCCCAGGACGAAGACCCTCGCGACCGACTGGGCAACGAATATGTCTTCCTCGATTTCCTTAAAAACTGCGGCATCCAATATGTGCCGGAGCCAATCATCCGCGACGACACCAATTCCTGCGCCCTGTATAGCTGGGTTGAAGGCGAGGCTGTCGGCGAAGCGACGGATAAAGACGTTGAAGCGCTGGCTTGGTTTCTCATCGGTCTACAGCCTTTGAAACGTAAGCCGGAGGCCACACGGATTAACCCAGCATCCGCCGCCTGCCCGGCTCCCGATGACGCCTTCAAGCAACTGCACCAACGGCTTGAGCGCTTGAAAGAGGCTGGAAGCGAGCACCCTAGTCTCCATGAATTCCTCGAAAATGATTTCAAGCCCAAGGCTGAAGAGGTGACCGAACAAGCCCGGACGGCACTACAAGCCAGTGGAATCAACCCGGAGCGGTCGCTGGCAGCAGAAAAACTCGCCATCAGCCCGTCCGATTTCGGCTTTCATAACGCTCTTCGCAATGAAAACGGCGGTTTGAGTTTTGTCGACTTCGAGTATGCCGGGTGGGATGATCCGGTAAAAGCCGTTGCGGACGCCATGCTGCATCCCGGCAGTGGAATGAGCGAGGCACAGGCCGAACATTTCCGGGCTAAGATGTTTCCGGTTTTTGCAACCGATCCCAAGTTTGAAGAACGATTTAACGCACTCTACCCGGTCTATGCCCTGATCTGGTGCCTCATCATTCTCAATGAATTTTTACCCGAACGCTGGACCCGTCGCCGCCTCGCCGGACAAGAGGCCGATCTGGCAACGATCCAGGACAGACAACTTGAGAAGGCCGCAACTTTGCTGACAAGGATTGCCCATGCCGCTTAACCCGCCTTCAGGGGCCGAGCCCTTAGCCATACCGCTCGACGGACGATCCAAACATCTTCGCCGCTTAGCGCTTGGCTCCATGCTCTCGGCTGGACGCGGCCACTTGGGTCCAGCCATGAGTCTGATCGAGATTCTGCGCGTCCTCTATGACGACATCCTCCGCTATAAACCAGACAATCCTAAATGGGCCGGGCGGGACCGCTGCATTCTTTCCAAAGGCCATGGCTGCTTGGCGCTCTATGCCATTCTGGCCGACAAAGGTTTCTTCCCGGAAAGCGAACTAGCCAAGTTTTGCGCTTTCGATGGGTTGCTGGGCGGCCATCCGGAAGTGCTCGCCCCCGGTGTCGAGGCCAGCACAGGCGCACTAGGACACGGACTTTCCATCGGCGTCGGCATGGCGTTGGCCAATCGGATGAAAAAGCGTGACGGCAAGGTGGTCGTCGTGATGGGCGATGGCGAAATCAACGAAGGGTCCTGCTGGGAAGCAGCCATGGCGGCAGCCAAGCACGGGCTCGGCAATCTGACCGCCATCATCGACTATAACAAAATCCAGTCCTACGGTCCGGTCGACGGGGTCCAGCCTCTCGAACCCCTGGCCGATAAATGGAGGGCCTTCGGCTTCGCCGTCGAGGAAGTGAATGGTCACGATGTGGCGGCCCTGCAAGAAACTTTAAAACGGCTACCCTTCACTTCGGACCGTCCCAGTGCACTGATTTGTCATACGGTCAAAGGCAAGGGCATTCCACCCGCCGAAAACAATCCCACCTGGCACCACAAAAACAAGCTAAAGGATGAGGAACTCGCCCCCATCCGCGAAGCGCTTGGAGAGGGCTGAGACAATGCGGAAAACAGCGCTCAACATGGTTCACGAACTGGCCCGCCAGGACGAGCGGGTGGTCTATATCGGCTCGGACCCCGGCCCCGGAACGCTTGACGAAATGCGCGAGGAATTCCCCGACCGTTTCTTCATCGAAGGAATTGCCGAAGCCAACGTGATCGGCATGGCTGCCGGGCTGGCCATGGAAGGTTATGTTCCCTACGTCAATACCATCGCCACCTTCCTGACCCGGCGTTGTTACGAACAACTGGCTATCGACCTTTGCCTGCATAAGCTGCCCGTCCGGCTGATCGGCAACGGCGGTGGGCTGGTCTATGCTCCCTTGGGCCCGACCCATCAGGCCATTGAAGACATAGCGATCACCCGCGCTCTGCCGAACATGACAGTCATCGCCCCGGCCGATGCCGATGAAATGCGCCGCATGGTTCCCCAGACTCTCGATGTGGAAGGGCCGGTTTATATCCGCCTCGCCAAAGGACATGACGAGATCGTCACCCAGGAAGACCATGGCAACACCCTGGGCAAGGCGATTATGCACAGAGAACCGGGCGACGCGCTGCTCGTTACCACGGGTATTATGCTCCAGCGGGGCTTGAAAGCGGCCGAACTGCTGGCCGAAGATAGTATCGAGTGTGGCCTGCTCCATTGCCACACCATCAAACCCTTGGATGTCGAAACCCTGGCCCATGCCGCCCGTCGCGCCAAGGTCGTCATCACGGCCGAGGAACATCTAGTCTCCGGCGGCCTGGGCGGCGCGGTTCTTGAGGCTCTTTCCGACGCCATGCCGGGCGCCATGCCACCGATTATCCGCAAGGGCATTCCCGATAAATTCACCCATCACTATGGCTCCCAGGATCTCCTGCTGGAACACTACGGCCTGCAAGCCCCCGGATTGGCCCAAACCGTCAAAGACGCGCTGTCGAAATAGGAACCTGCCCAATGGTCGATAACGTTCGATATTCATACCTGCCCCAACAGTTCGCCGAAATCGACGACCTGTGGGAAGAGTTGAAAGCCTTCGTCCCCACCGGAGATTTCACCTTGGGCAAGCCGCTCACCGAATTCGAACAGCGTTTCGCCAAGCTGATCGGCTCTAAACATGCCATTGGGGTCAATTCAGGCACCGACGCCATCAAGTTGGGGCTGAAAGCGCTCGGCGTCGGCTTCGGCGACGAAGTGATCACCACCGCAAATACCTTCATCGCCACCGTCGGCGCTATCGCCGAAATCGGCGCAACGCCGGTATTCGTCGATTGCGACGACACCTTTTGCATGAATGTCGGTCAGGTGGAAAGCACCGTCACCGAGAAAACCAAGGCCATCGTGCCGGTCCATTTCACCGGCTATATGACCGACATGCGCAAACTCATGCCCATTGCCGAAAAGCACGGCCTTCCCATCGTCGAAGACGCCTGTCAGGGCATCCTCGCCGCCATCGAGGGGAAAAACGCCGGCACCTGGGGCCATACCGGAGCCTTTTCCCTCCATCCGTTGAAGAACCTCAACGTCTGGTCTGACGGCGGCATTATCATCACCGACGACGACGAGCTGGACCGCAAACTACGGCTATTGCGCAATCACGGCATGAGAAACCGGGATGAAATCGAACTCCTGGGCTATAACTCCAGGCTCGATACCATCCAGGCGGTGGTCGGCAACTGGCTGATCCCCCAAACCGAAGACATCGCCGCCAAGCGTATCGCCAATGCGGCCTATTATGACGATGCCTTCGGCGCGCTTTCGCAAATCCGTATCCCGCCGCGTCCAGACGACATGCGGCTGGTCTATCACCTCTATATCGTTTTCGCCGAAGACCGGGACGGCCTGTTGGAGCATTGCCTCAAAAAAGATATCGAAGCCAAAATCCACTATCCCATTCCACTCTATCAGCAGGATGGCCTGAAGTATCTGGGCTACACCCCGGGAGACTTCCCGGTCACTGATCGCCACACTCAGGAAATCATCACCTTCCCCGTGGATCAGCACATCTCAAAAGAAGAAATGGATTACGTGATCGCCACGGTTAAAGAGTACTATGGAGGCTCGTGAGGTGAGCAGCTTGAAAATCCCCTACGTCAATTTCAAGGCTCAGTATGAAGCCGAGAAAGACGATCTCGCCCGGATAACCGACGAGGTTTTCGCTTCCGGCTGGCTGATCGGCGGCGAGCAGGTAGAAAGGCTGGAGGCTGAGCTTGCCACCTATTGCGGGGTTGAGCATACCGTGGCGCTCAACTCCGGCACCGACGCATTGATCCTCGGCATGAAGGCCCTGGAAATTGGTCCCGGCGACGAGGTCATTACGCCGCCCAACTCTTTCGTCGCCTCGACCGCCGCCATCATCGCCGTCGGCGCAACGCCGGTTTTTGCCGATGTAGGCGACGGCATCAACATCGACCCAACCAAAATCGAAGACGCCGTGACGGCCAAAACCAAGGCGATCATGCCGGTCCACCTTTCGGGCCGCATCGCGGACATGGACGCCATCAACGCCATCGCTAAGCAGCATGGCCTTTACATCATCGAAGACGCCGCCCAGTCGGTGGGATCAACCTACAAAGGCAAAAAAAGCGGCAGTCTCGGGACCCTCGGATGTTTTTCCGCCCATCCCTTAAAAAACCTCAATGCGGCAGGCGACGCCGGTTTCCTGACCACCAACAACGCAGGCATCGCGGAACGTATCAAGCTCCTGCGCAACCATGGCCTTAAAGACCGCAATACGGTGGTCGAATGGGGCACGGTTTCGCGGCTCGACAGCCTCCAGGCGGCCATCCTGCGCTATCGGCTTGGCAACATTGAGGCCACAATTCGAGCCCGCCGAAACAATGCCCAACGCTACCGTGAGAAATTAAGCGGCAAGGGTTTTGAGTTGCCGCTCGGCAAGGAGCATGAGTTCAATACCTTCCATACCTTTATCATCCATGCAGAACGGCGCGATGAACTGCAGGCCTACCTGCTGGAGCAAGGCATTGAAACGGCGATCCACTACCCGATCCCCATTCACCGGCAACCGGCGGCCCGAAGCCTCCGCTATAAAGAGGGCGATTTCCCAGTCTGTGAAGCCCAGGCGAAACGTATCCTCTCCTTGCCCATCCACCAGTATCTCAGCTACCACGAAATCGACTTGGTGGCTGAATCAGTAAACCGTTTTTACAAATAGGCGAAACCATGGCGAAAAGAGTTCTTTTGTTTGGCTACACCGGCAAATTGGGCCGAGCGCTGCATAAAGCCCTGGCAGACGACTTCGAGGTTACCGGCAAAAACACTTCAGATTTCGACGCCATGGATTTTGCCAGCGCGGATAAGCTGATCGACGAGATTCAGCCGGAAATTATCATCAATCCAGTCGCTTATCTGGGTATCGACGCCTGTGAGCAAAACCCATACCCTGCCTCTGTCATCAATACGCTGTTTCCGCAACATTTGGCGCGGCGTTGCTTGGAAACGGAAGCATCTCTCGTACAATTCTCCACCGAGTCGGTTTTTTCGGGAAAGTTGAAACGGCCAATTAGCGAAGAGGATACACCCGACCCTGCCAATAACTATGGTTTCACCAAGTACATGTCGGAAGTGACCGTCCGGGACACCCTGGAAACCCATTATATTTTCCGCCTGCCCGTTCTGTTTGGCGAAAACCCACGTCGCAATCAGTTTGTCGAAAAGATGCTCGATATGGGCAAAGAGCGCGGAAGCTTGCGCATTGCCGACGATATCATCACGGCACCCACCTATGCCAAGGATGTTGCCGAACGCATCGCGATCATGCTCAAGGGAAAGCCCCCCTTCGGACTCTACCACCTCGCCAACGCAGGTCAGGCCACACTTTACGAGATGATAAACGAAACCGTCGCCAATCTGGGCCTCGACATTGAGATCAAGCGGGCGTCGCTCAATGACTTCCCGAGCATTGGCAACAAAAACACCATTACGCCCTTAAAAACCATCAAGACCACCCCTCTGCGTCCTTGGCGGGAAGCCTTGGCTGAGTATTGTGCAGAACACGAAAAATGAATATGAGAATCATTCACAAAACAATCGCTTTTTAAGCTTTTCTTGAGGGTTTTTGTGCCCATATAGAAGGCTGCGGTTTTTATCGGCACAAGCACAGCGCCGACAAGGAATAGGGCCTGGACAGAATATCCCGGCCATACGTGACCAGGAGTAACAGAATGTCTCACATCACGACGGAACAGGTCCGCGACGCTCTCAAATCAATCACCGATCCGGATAGCGGGGCCGATATCGTCAGCCGCGGCATGATTTCGGAAATCGCCATTCACGGTCGCAAAGTCAGCTTTGCAATTATGGTCAATGGTGAGGGCGGCGAACGGATGGAACCAATCCGCAAGGCTGCCGAAGACATTGTTTCAAAAATTTCAGGTGTCGCTCAGGCCCATGTGGCCCTGACCGCCGAACGCGCACCAACCATGCCCAACGCGGACGCGCGTAAACTCGACAAATACAAAATGGACGGCAACAAGATGCTCTGGCATATGGAGCGCGTCCAAGCCTGGAAAAACGGTGAGCGCATCGCTCCGCTACACATCGACGTCGGACTTTCAAAGGGTTGCAACATCCGCTGCCAATACTGTTATGGCGTGACCCAGGGCAATTTCTTCCGCAAAGGCTCAGAGCGCGTTTTCCCACGCGACGCACTGCTCCAGTACATGCAGGATTGCGGCGACCTCGGCGTGCGCTCTATCGCATTGATCGGCGAAGCGGAACCCACGCTAAACCCGGCCGTTTACGAGGCCATCGCCACCGGCAAGAAAGCTGGGGTCGACATGTCGATGGGCACCAACGGCGTTTTGTTCGACACAACCAAGGTCGGTGAAGAAGCCCTGGAACATCTTACTTGGCTGCGCTTCAATATTTCCGCCGGGTCCGACTACGCCTACCGGCGCGTCCATGCTTCCAAAGAATTCAATACGGTGGTCGAAAAAATCCGCTTCACCGTCGAGACCAAGCGGAAACTCAACCTCGACACCACCGTCGGCCTACAGATGGTCCTCACCCCTCAAAATGTCGATCAGGCCGTTCCACTCGCCCAACTCGGCGCCGAGTTGGAAGTGGACTATCTGGTCATCAAGCAGTGCTCGGACACTCAGGAAGGTGACATCGGGGTCTATGACCAACTCGAGGTTTATCACGACTTCAGCGAAACCCTGCACCAAGCCGAAACCTTTTCCAATGACCACTACAACGTGATCGTCAAATGGGACAAGATCACCAACGAAGGGCATCGAGAATACGACAACTGTCTCGGCACGCCTTTCCTGCTCTATTCCTCCGGCGACGGCAAGCTCTACCCCTGCGGTCAGTGGTTTGGTTACCGCGAAGAAGAATTCCGCTTGGCCGACTTAACCCAGACGACCTTTAAGGAAGCCATCGAAAGCGATGCCTACTGGGACATCATCAAAAAGCAGGCCTGTCATGTGGACGTGCATAAAGAGTGCTACTCCAACTGCCGCACCCACTCGATCAACGATTTCCTGTGGAACTTCAGCCACCCACCGGCACATGTGAATTTCGTTTAAGACGGCAATTTGCAGATCCATTAGAGAAATGGAAATTCAACAAAAACTCCAGAACGGCCTGATGCTCCACCGTAGCGGCGACAAGAAAGCTGCTGAAACGGCGTACCTCGATGTGATTTCTCAAGACCCTCTTCAGGTCGATGCGCTCCATCTACTTGCAGTATTGCGTCTTGAAGAAGGGCGGCAAGAAGATGCCCTAGAAAATATCGACAAGGCCCTACAAGTGGACCCGGAGTATCCTGCCGCACGGCTCAATCGGGCGAACATTCTTATGGCGCTTCATCGTCCTCACGAGGCCATAAGAGAGCTGCAGGAACTGAGCATCGCCAAACCGGATTTATTGGAAGTTTATATTAATCTGGGGAATGCCTTACTTTCCGTCAAAAAGTTTAACGCCGCCCTTATTGAGTTTGACAAGGCGCTCAAGGTTAACCCCAATCATCCAAATGCACGTATGGGATATGGGCTCGCCCAAGAAGGGCTGGAACACTATGCCGAAGCCGCCGAGGCGTTTAGGGGTGTCCTCAAACAAATACCCAATGAACCAACCGTGTTGGCGCGATTGGCAAGCGTCAACGGAGAAATGAGCAACCTAAACGAGGCCTTGCAGTATGCTCTTTCAGCCCTGGCCTTTAACACTAAATCGGCAGAAAATTATTATAACGTCGTTATCTATGCTGGTGCGTTGGCCGAAAAAGGCGACCCAGCCGGACATCAAGCCCTTCAAAGCCTAGAGAACATCACCAAACCCGAAAGCCCCTTAACCAAGGCGGCTGAAAAACTCATGGTTTTCTATCAAGGACGGAAATCCCCTCAGGTAAAAATAATCAAGGCGTTAGGCGAAACATTTTCTGAGGAACAGCCAACCACGCTTACGATTGAACAAGCCGAAGTGGTGAATGATCAATGGTACGTTATTAAGGATGATGTTCTTTACATAGACCCCCACGCTCATATCCGCGAAACGGACCAACAACCAACCGTGACCCTGCATCCTGGGGGAAAAGCGGTTTTATCCGAAGCCCCCCCTAAGCGCAGAAGCATTGATGAGCCGGTATTCCTCATGGGGGGATGTGGGAATTACTATCACTGGATTATCGATCATCTGCCAAATCTTATGGCGCTCGAGCAAGCGAATTTATCCAAACAACCACTTATTCTTCTTCATCACGACCCATCACCAAATCAGCTGGAAGCTCTTACTTTGTTGGGTATCGACAAAGAAAGACTATGCTTCTTCTCCGACGCGGAAATTTTAGAATGCAGCCAACTGTTGCTGCCTTATCTACCCGACAGGCGTCCCAACAAATGGGATGAAAAAAACTGGTGGTGGCAAACGACCGCAACACCCAAGGTTAGCGCATGGCTCAAAGAACGTTTTGCGCCAACACCAAAGACGGATGCCGCTGAAAAAATTTTTATAAGCCGGAGTACGGCAAAAACACGCCGTGTCGTTAACGAAGCGGAAATAGCCAACTTAGCAAAAGCCGCGGGCTACAGGATTGTTGAGCCCGGCATGATGAGCTTTAAAGAACAAGTCTCCATTTTTTCCGCCGCTAAGAAAATTGTAGCCCCGCATGGTGCAGGATTAACAAACATGGTCTTTGCCCCCGATGGCGTTGAAGTAGTTGAGTTCGTCGGTGAGATTGCTCCTCCTGAATTCTTTGAGGCGTTGGCAAAAACAAAGAATGCCACTTATCAGAGAGTAACCTGCAGGCTCAGCGATGGCTTTTCGTCATATCGAAAGCGAGACAACCGGTTCAATGACTTCATCATTGATCCTGAGGAAGCAAGAAGCGTTTTCACGTAGTCATGCTGGTTGCGGACTAACGCCCGGCAAGACACTTTATCAAGTAAGGAGAGCTCTATGCCTCATTTGCTATCGGCCCCAACAACGGTGAATTTAGAACTCACGGAAATCTGCAATGTCAAATGCGATCATTGCTACAACTATTGGCGCGACGAAAGCATGGGCGAAATCTCGCTTGATGGCGAAAGACTAGAGCGTGTCATTGACAACTTGGCGAAGGCTGGGGTTTTCCATGTCATCCTGAGCGGCGGGGAGCCAATGGCGAAATTCCCCTTGTTGCTGCAAGCCGTTGAGCGGTTGAATAGCCACGGGATGTCATTAAGCGTCAATAGCAATGTCATGCTGCTCACGCCGGAAAGAGCTTCCCAGCTTGTTGAAAGGGGCGTTGACCATATCCTGACCAGTTTGCCGTCACTCGATCCGGCGACCAATGATCGAATTATGAATAAAGTTGGAGCTTTCGAGAAAATCGTAACAGGCATTACAAATGCGGTAGACGCAGGCATCCGCATCAGCGTCAACATGGTCATTACGAAGAAGAACTATCAAGACGTCTACAAAACCGCGAAATTCGTAGCCAATCTAGGCGCACAACGTATTTTCATCACCCGTTCAGTGCCCCCGATATATACGGAAACAGTGTCCGACGACGAATACGACATGACGCCAGAGGAAGTTCGCTCGGCGCTCGACAGCGCCATCCAGGCGCGTGACGAGTTCGGCATCATGATCGGAACCCTGGTCAGCTACCCACTTTGTTTCCTGAGCGATTTAGAAAAATACAAAGACTTTGTCGGACGCGGTTGCCCGGCACAACGCGGCGATCGGATGAGCATTAACGCCAATGGTGCGGTTCACGCCTGCGTCCATGAAGAAGATGGTTACGGCAATATTCTGGAAAATGATATACGCGACATTTACCAAAACAGCATGCGCAAATGGCACGGAGGAAACCTCCACTACGATGGCTGCGAAGGGTGCGAATATATCGATGTTTGCGAATCTGGTTGTCGCATGAATGCACTGGGCCGCGAAGGCGCAATGAATCTTAAAGACCCACTGTATCAAGGACCTACTCACTTCAAGCGCCATTTCAAGTTCGACCAAAACGACGACTCCATTACGCTGATCGAAGAGAATCAGGCATTCACGGTCCCTTCCCGGCTCAGATTCCGGAAAGAAAACGATTTTTACTTGGTGAATATTCGATGGGGCAATTCGATCACCCTTGATAATGAAACGACCGAATTCCTGATAGCCCATCAGGAAAGCGGTGAAGCATTTACGCTAAATGACCTCGGAGAAACCAAAGCTAAGATTTTGCGCAATCTGTATTTCAAGGATGTCATTGAAACCAAGGACAGCCAGCCAACAGATAGCAACAAGGCGTTTCTCGGCCTCAGCCTTAATCCAGATGCACTAAAAACAGGGACCTAGCCCTATTAAAAAGCTAGGGTCAGAACCCTAGGAACGGTTACCTTTTTCCAACCAGTCTGAGGCTGTTCGGATAATCGCTTCAAGGTCTGAGTTCGGGTGTCTAAAATTCAGCACGCGTTTGACCTTGTCTGGCTCGGCAATGAGACAAGCGGGGTCGCCAGGGCGGCGGGGCTTCACAACCGTTCTGACATTTTTACCCGTCACCTTTTCGACCGCGGCAATGACTTCCTTCACGGAATGGCCAATGCCGGTGCCTAGATTGTAAGGAGAAAATTCCGGTGTATCTCGAAAACTTTCTAAAGCCGTGACATGGACGGTCGCCAGATCGCTTACATGCACATAATCGCGCACACAACTACCATCAGGCGTCGGATAATCATCACCATAAATTTCCACAACCGTGCCATTGATGGCCGCTTCGAGGATACGGGGGATCAGGTGCGGCTCGGGATCATGAGCCTCCCCGACGTCTAAATCCGGGTCGGCCCCAGCAGCATTGAAATAGCGAAGCACAGCGGCTGAAATTCCCTCCGCCTTGACCATATCCTCAATGATCCGCTCACATGTCACCTTACTCATGCCATAAGGTGAAATTGGGTTGAGCGGCAGGCCCTCATCAATTGAGGTTGCGTTTTGGTCACCAAAAATAGTGCAACTACTGGAAAAAACGATCTTCCGAACCCCAGTTTGCTGCATGGCTCGGGCCAATGAGATCATCCCCCCCACATTATTGTTATAGTAGAGCAAAGGCTGCTCGTTGGACTCTCCTACATAGGCAAATGAGGCGAAATGCATGACGCCTTCGACGCCATATTCGGTCATCACAGCCGCCAAACGCCCCTCATCGAGGATATCGCCTTCCTCTAACGGCCCCCAACGAACCGCCCAAGCATTTCCTCGGCACAGATTGTCATAGGTCACGGGCACATAACCGGCCGATGCAAGCGCTTTACAAGCATGGCTACCTATGTAGCCCGCGCCCCCGGTTACTAGGACCGACTTCATTTTTCCGCCTTCCTTTTATCTGCAATATCTTCAATGGCCTTCAAAATCGCCGCCTTTGCATCGCCCGGTCGAATAAAATAGTTTAATGGCTTGCCCCATCGATTCGCCTTGAAAACCCCCGTGTCCCGATAGGTGGAGATCACCTCTTCCAATTCATCAAGCTCATCGACAACCCGCAATAAAGGGGATTTGATTTTTGGAAAACGATCAAAAAGCTTCGGCATCCGATAAGTTACCACCGGCTTGCCATTGGCTAGAGCATTGAGAAACGTTGATGATGTCAACGTCACCACCATATCGACATTCTGATAGGTCTCATCAGTGATCAACCGGGAGGAATCCAGGCGCATATATGCGCCAAAGTGATATTCCACATGGTTCCGTATTTCTTCGCTCTCTGACGGATGAAACTTATAGATGGGCGTGAAAGACGCCAAAGTCAGGATGAATGGCGGGTAGTGCTTTTGCCAATCCTGCATCCTCATTTTTCTTTGCCTGACAAAATTTTGGTCGGGATAAAAAACACTAAAGATTTCAGGATTTTCTCTTCTCTTAATTTTTGACGAAAACACCCGCTTATCAATCAGCAAAGAGCCGACGATATGGATGTTCTTCTTCGGCACACCGTAGAGCAAACGCATGGTTTCCTCCGCCGACTTGCCAAAGAGAAAAACGTAGTCGGGATGTGTTTTGCCAAAAGGCTGGGAGCGGTGAATTTGGTTTGCGACAAAAAACTTCAAAGAATCGGGAAAATAGCCGAATAGAAGACAAAACCGACGGACAAGAGGATACCACCAGGGGGAAAACTCGGGCTGCGGCTCAAATCCATGGAAACCATCCTGAACGGTCATGGTCTTCAGCCCTAACTCTCGCGCTATTCGTCCTAACGGAGCTGCTTTGAGGGTGCCATCATTAAAAGTCAGGAATAAATCACCATCCGCCATCAGCAAACGGGCTTTTTCACAAGCTAGGTCGATGCAGGCATCCAGATAGCTTTTTCGTATTCCTTTCGCTTTGAGAGCGGCGACTGTTTCATCCAGCTTTTCATCCAACTCGACAAAAGTTACGCCAATCTCCCTCGCTTTATCGATCACCCCGCCAACATCGATCTTGGGGGTGATAAAAAGGACAAGCTCATACCCTTTGGCCTGAAACTCAGGAAGCAAAACGCCCAGGTGGGCAACCTGGTTACTTGCCTCGCAGTATGAATATATCTTCATCGCCCGAAAAACTTCTTTCTATGGTTTGACTAAGTAGGAAATGGCATTGGAATAGGGGAGCTTCTCGACAATGATTTTCGTTTTTTCGAGAAATTCCTCAATCGCCTTGTTTGCTCCAGGAAAAGCGCCATAGTCATCCAAAATAACGATGCCCCCCCGAACCACATGATCAAATAAATTTTCCAGGCAAGCCTTGGTCGGCTCATACAGATCCACATCAATATGCAGGAGAGAAATGCGAAGGGCTGGATTCTCCTCTAAAAAAGCCGGAAGCGTTTCGCGCAAATCTCCCGCAATAAGGTCAATGTTCGTATTGAGCCCCACCTTATCCAAACAGTTGCGCATATCTTCAATTGAGATACTCAGATCCCCCGCCTCAGAAACAAACCGTTGGCGCACCTCAACATCGGCCTCAAATTCAGCATCGGGAAATTTCCCAAAAGTATCAAACCCAATGATACGGCGACTTTTCGGATTCTCAAAAAGAGCTCGGAATTTAACCAGGCGAGAAAACGACG
>Ga0070729_10003138_pt1 | contig 19754 bp, 14 predicted proteins | sample tdDd472_FD_66725 | JGI IMG/M metagenome (GOLD analysis project Ga0070729, IMG submission 66725) | Marine sediment microbial communities from the Atlantic coast under amendment with organic carbon and nitrate - tdDd47.2 | ecosystem: Environmental > Aquatic > Marine > Coastal > Sediment | place... | reverse complement strand
TATGGAAACAAAGGCGGGACGAATATCGGAAAAGAAAAATTCCGGGTTCAGATAGGGCTGCACCGTGACCTTGACCGCCGCAGGGTCGCCTTTTGCCGGGTTCATCAGCCGGTGAACCCCGTTTTCCCACTTCAGATACCCGAAGCTGTAGGTGCCCCGCACCCGTAATAAGAGCTGTTGGTCCCGCAGGGCACGGTTCGACGGCTCGTACAGCAGTTCCACCGCCCGCTTGCCACGGCTGGCCCAGGCGGCGTACATGCGCCACATGCGGTCCATCCAGGCATCGCCGGTGTTACCCATGGGCTTCAGCCACACCAGGGCATCCTGAAAATCCCAGCGGTTGAAACGTCCCGCTTCAATTTCCAGGTGATTGAGCTTTTCCACCATATCCACATAGCGATCCAAAAGCCCGGAACGCTGCTGCGCCCCGGCGGTGGTAATGCCTTCGTTGATATCGCTGTATAATTCGTTAAGGGATTTCCGGGCCTCATCCAGACGCTCCCGGGTGAAGCTGGCAAAATCCGCCATGCCGTTGGTGCGATCCGCGTTCTGATCTACCAACAGCAGCCGGGGAGGTTCTTCCCACAGCTCTTCCAGTTCGTTCAGCAGGCCTTCAAGGGCCTCCTGTTTGCTCAGCACGTCCGCCAGGGTGACTTCCACATCGCGGCCCAGATCCTCGTCAAACATGGTCACGGTTTCCCGCAGGGCCTTGATTTCAACGGTGTCGTGCTTGCCAACGCTTTCCAGCACCGTCTTGTCGCCCCGGGGATAGAGCTTCACGATATGATGCTCCCCCACCCGTCCGTCGCTGATACCAACGGCCAAAGGCACCACAATACGTTCTTCAAGGGCGCGGCTCAAGCCCCGCATACCGGACTCGCCGTCCCAGGTTTTTTCCGCAATGTCTTCTATCAGCCGGGGGCTGATGTCCAGTTCCAGATTGCGGCGGGCAATACCTTCCCGCTCCGCAAGCCGCAGAGCTTCTTTTTCCGCGATTTTGGGAATATCGTAATGCCGCAGGGCCCGGAAGGTCACCACGTCGTCGATGCTGTCAAGGATATCCGCGCCGATATCCTGATACAGCCGCGACCATGCGCCGCCATCGTCAATCCCCGCAGCCCCAGGTTCTGTCAGGCTTTCCCGGTCAACCACCGATGTGGTCAGAGCTACCAGCGTATGTTCCAGAGACAGTCCGTCGCCGCTGCCGTGCCGCCAGTAACCGGTGCGCAGGGCGCGACCCACCGCAGCCCGTACCCGTTGATGAGCATGTTCCATATGTTCCAGACACAGCACAGAAACCGGCTCCATTTCGATGGCCTGGGCGATTTCACCCTGACTGCCACCATCTCCCAGCAGCACCCGGATATCCTCCTCGCTGCTGTACAGAGCCATGTCAAAGCTGAAGTAGCGCTGCCGCGACCCGTAAAAGACCTCGGCCATTTCCTGGGCCAGTGCGCTTTTGCCGACCCCGGAAGGACCGGCGAACAAAAGCGACAGCATGGCGCCGCCAAAGGGGGTTGCATCCGAAAGGGTACGCACAAAGAGCCGCGAGACCCGGGCCACCGCTTCTTCCTGACCCCAGACCCGCTGACCCAGCCGTGCGGAAAGCTGTGCGCCGTCGGGCAGTGCTTCGTGATCGAACATAAATGCGGGCAGGCCCGAATAAATCACCGCGCCCTTGGTAACAAAGGCCGGGGTCAGGGGCTCTGCCTCGTCCACCATGCGTTTTTCCTCGCGGTAGCTTAACAGCTTGTCCACAAAGGAAAGACTGCGGGCGGGTTCCGGCAGATGGGGAGAAATCACTGCCGCGGCATCGCTGATGCGCCGGGCAGTGTCGGGGCTGAGTTCTTCGGCGGCGTCGGGACGGGTGCGCTGCAGGTGCTGCTCGATAATGCCCCACAGTTCTTCCTCGCCTGGACCGGTGACTTCAAAGGGTAAAAAGAAGGCCGCCGCCCGGGGGTTGGTCCGGGCCTGATCTTTCCAGGTGTCCGGGTCCGCCTCCACCACAAGCTGCATGCCCCAGGTTTTGATGCGATCCAGAAGCGCGGGCAGATGCCGCTGGTTTTCCAGATCAAAAAGCCGGGGCACCAGCAACACCGATCCCTCCGGCGCGGGCCGGGGGCCTTTAAGCAGGGTGGCGATGGGCGTATCCAGCAGCAGGTATTGTTCCCCGCCGCCGCTTCGAATGGGCAGGATTTCGTCGGCAGTGAGCACCGCCTGCAGCATCAGAGCGGTTTTGCCCGATGCGTGGGGGCCCACCAGCACAATGTTTTTCCCGCTGCGCAGAAGCTTCAGCAGCACAAAGGCCTTGCCTTCGCGGCCAAAGGCGTCGCGCTCTGCCCGTTTGCGGGCAATGGTGCGAAGATCAATCAGCAACGTCAGTACCTCACGTCAAATCATGTCGGCATCCGGTGTCTCAATCCATACAGCATAATCCCCCCGCCGCCCGATTGCAATACCCGGGAAAGAAAGGGGGAGAAAGGCAATAAGGTTTCAGCCGCACTGGAATTTGACGAATTACACGCAATTATATATGCTCAAGACACACAATCGAGGTATATGCCGGATGAGAGAGTATTTGTCACAGTAGCCAGAGGGAAAAAGACTAGGAATATTTTAAACATTCTGGATGAAGGAGTTTACAAAATGGGTATATCAGAAATTACATCTCGTGAACCTGTATTACAAGCTATTAAGGAGTTTGATCAACTTGGTCGGGAACAATTCCTTGAAACGCATAATTTCGGAAAAGCGAATAAATATATGCTTGAGTATAAAGGACGATACTATGATTCCAAGGCAATTATTGGTGTTGCCTATAAATATGCAGTAGATGGGGCTCTTCCATTGGGTACGAAGGAGCTCTACGGAGGAGAACAGGTGAAAAAGCGTTTAGAGTCACTTGGTTTTAAGGTGGCAACCGTCGCTAAAAATAAAACTTGGATATTTCAAAGTTCTCCAGACTATTTTGAAATCAGGAAATACCTTGAGGAAAGCCTTGCCAAACAACAGGAAATTACTTGGAAGGTATCACACTTTGCAGACAAAATAATCAAAGGTGACAATGTATTCATCTGGCAGGCCAAAGGTAAGAGCAAGAATGCAGAGCCTTCGGGTATAGTCGCGTTGTGCAAGGTTGTTAGTGCTGTGGGAAACATCGAAGAAGATGCATTATCAAAAACCTTATGGAAACCAAATCATGAACAAAGCAGTGAAGATACAAAACGTGTCCGTTTGGAAATCAAGATGTTAGCATCGACCAGCCAAATACTTACAAGCGATTATCTGAAAAACGCTGAAGATGCAAAAACATTAAGAAATATGAGCATAATAAAATCACCGCAGGGCACAAACTTTAAAGTTAACCATGAGGATGCAGCCTTGCTCCATCATCTTTGGAATTTATCTATCTGCCCTTTGGAAACAGATTATTATAAGACTATTGAGAGCCAAGCCCAAGACAACGAGAATCGTAGTTTGGATGAAATCGAGCAGCGCTACGAAGCCAACCGGAAAAACAACGAAACCTCATCTACAACGACCACAATTCGTGTTTTTAAACGCAATCAAGATGTTGTTGACATCAGGAAGCGAAGGGCCAACTATCAATGTGAGGTTCTCGGCTGTACCAATAAGCCCTTTAAAACAGCAACAAATAAATGGTACTGTGAAGTACACCACATAATCCCGCTATCTGAAGACGGTCTTGATTGCCCGGAGAACACCGCCTGCCTTTGTCCGACACACCATAAAGAAATTCACTACGGAAAAAACGCAGATCAATTGAAGGAGCAATTACAGCAGTTGCGCGATAATGAAAAAGAACCATCGTGATACTTTGCAGTAATGGAATAAAACACCCGTTCCTAATTTAAAGAGGTTGCCAACATGCCACAGCTTCTCAATGACCTCCAGACCCTTTACGCAAGGGAAACAAGCCGGGAAACAGGTTTCTGGTCTGCAGCTCCGCTGTATCTGGGCGGCGGTAATGCCACAAAAAACCGGGCTAAAACCCTGCTGGTTGATCCCAATGAAGATAGCATTGATCATGACGAACCATGGCTGACCTTTATGGCCCTGTGGGGCCTGTTCAACAGCGGAGACCCCGCAGATTATAAGCACGGGCCTACGGACGCCATTGCCGAGCTTTTGGAAAAGCTCTTTCCCCTGCTGCATCCGCCTCATCCTGTCACCAGGGTTGAGGCGGCAAAGCTGGAGGTGCAAACACCCGCGATATCGGGCTTTGACGACGTCATCCGACAGATCACGCGAGGAGCCTGTCCGCATCCCTACCCGGACCGGCAGAAAGAAATCACAACCAGAGTAATAAATAGAAATAACCGCCTGCTGGAAGGCAACAGCCAGTTTGATGCGGTGCTGACCCTGATCATGGAAGATGATTCCCGGCTGGTTGTGTTCATTGAGGCCAAATTTTTGTCGGATATCAGCTATCAAGTGTCATACTCACCGGTGCGAAACCAGATCGCCCGAAACCTTGACGCCATACTGGAGCTAAAAGAACGCTGGGCCAAAAATTACCTGAATAAAGAAAAGCCGGAATGGCCGGAGAACATTGACTTCCGTTATCTGTTGCTCACTCCCGGCATGTTTCGCCCGGATTACCGGCCCTTTGTGGCGCGGCCCAAACACCGCTGGCCCGGGGCTGAAACCTCGCGGTTTTTCTGCCATAAAATGAAAGAATACCGGGAGGAGCCTTTGACGTTGCTCAGTGATATTCCCCACCGTAGTGCGGCAAGCTATGATATCTCTGAAGTTCAGCAGCGCATCGGCTGGGCATCCTTTGAAGATATTGTTATGCTGGTGCAGAAGCATCAGTCTCTTGCAGGAACAGATCTTGCGACCTTCACCGAGTTTTTCAAACAACGTGCCATTAAACCCATAACCTGAATCATGAGTACGCCCCCGGTGGTTTTTAAGGGACACATCCTTATGCGGATTTGCGCATGGCGATTTTCTGCTTCAGTTTCTGCAGGTATTCCAGCAGCTTTTCCTTGCCGTCCCCGTGAAACTTTGTGAACTGCACCCCAAAGCCCGGCTCCTCGGTAAGAAAATTGGCCTCCCCGGGGCGGATCACATGCATGACCTTGCCCTCGACGTGGATCTGATCCATGGTGTCCAGGATGTAAATGTTGATATCAACGGTGCTTTTTCGTTCCGGCGGATCGTCGCTTACAATATACACGCCGCCGCGGCTGATGTTTTGGGAATACTGGGCCAAAAGCTCCTCGGGCTTTTCAAAGGTGACCTTAAAAGCCTGGTTAAAACGGGGTTCTTCCCGATGCTCCCGGAAATCATCCACCAGGGATTCCAGCAATTCCTTGTATTCATCGGTGCGTTCCGTGAATTCCACGCCCATTTCATAGGTGGGTTTCAGCCCGATTTTCCGGCCGGTGCGCTTGTACCAGCGCACAATACCCTTTAAGGGAATTTCCTCGTCGTCCACCTTCAGTAACACGCTGATTTCAGTATCGCTTTGATAGGCATGGGTAGATACCAGCGCAAGCCCGCTGACGGATAAATTGGTCAGCACGCCTTCTTTGCTGTTGTCGGAAGTGCCGAATAACACAGGCAGTTGTTTAGGCACCCGCGCCTGATCGCGCTGATCCTTTGCATATACCATGATCCACCTCGCTGCTGCTTATGCCCGTCGCACGTTCACTATAGTAATTATTAGCCCAAACGTCAAGTTTAGCAGTTAAAGCAGTAGCAGCATTAATGCCCCACGGCTCCACCCCGGGCAGCAATTATCCGTAATTTCTACACATATCACCCCTGTTGTAACTTCTGTTCAGTTGTCAAAGAGCAGCGGTCAATGACCGCCTTTGAATCACCCCTAACAGTTTTAAGGTTTTTATGTAAGCGGAACGTAAAATTTCTGTGTACGAAAATATACCCGCAATACACATAAAGAGCGAAAAAACGGCACGACTCAACACCATGACTCCCCAAAAAACTCAGTAATTCTATTAGAGCTACCCGCCGCCCTGCCCTGTGGATACTGTGTACGGATTTTATCTAAAAGGTATGCATTTTTTTGGATTCAGGCGGAGTATACCCCCGCCTTTCCGTGCCCCCGCAGGTATTCCGCAGCCTTAGCCGCAGAAGGGTTCGGTTACACAGAGATAGCCCAGATCACCGCCATCGGCGCAGCAGGCAAAGCCAAGTCCCTGACAATAGCCGTGGTCAGAGCAGGGTACCGTACAAAAGTATCCCAGTTCGTCATTGCCAATGCACTGCAGGTTGGGATGACAACTTACCTCGCCGCCGCAGGTTTCCCCTATGCCCGATTGCCCGCACATGGTGGAGGGTATGCACCACAGGCCCGAGTCCGTGGGAATACAGCAGCCGCCTCCGCTGAGGACTCCGCAGTCGCTGTCCCGGGTGCAGGAGGGAGCGCAGAAGTATCCCGCAGACTCGCTGCCCAGACACTCCAGCCCGTCCTCGCAGGTCACACCGTTGCCGCAGGGGTCTCCGGGACCGCCAACATTGGAATTGCTGCAAAAGGTGCCGGGCACGCAAAAGGCCTTGCCGCCGCTGGACATCAGGGCACAGCAACCACCAACAAAGATGTCGGCGCATTCTTCATTGCCGCTGCACTCGATGGAGCAGAAGGTTATGGGCTGTTCGTTATACATGCCGCCGATGCAATCGTCCGCCACGCAAAAATTGCACAGGGGCGCATCCGGGGCAAGGGTCTCGTGATAACAGGGCTGCCCAAGACCGGCACCGCTGCAATTGCCCTCGCCGCCCCAGCCGGGATCATACTGATCGTCATCATCGCTGCAGCCGGTTGCCCCCAGCAACAGCAGGCTTATCAATATCGCAGATATCCGTATTGCCTTCATGCTGTCCTCCCTAAAAACTCACGGTTCCGCCAAGGGTGAGGGTCACGTTCTGGTACACCATGTTCCGCCGGACGTAGTACTGATTCATGCTGTCCATATCGATGGTGGTGCCCATGCCGTCGCCTTCGCCCCGGCTGTAGCGAATGCCCACGGTCAGTCCCTTGGTGTTACCCGGCTCGTTATCGGTGAAGTAACTCAAGGACAGCGTTCCTCCGTAAATATCAAAATGGGGCAGCAGATATTTTCCGTAATCCGTTGCCGGAATATCCTGCGGCGGTGAAGGCACGTTGCTGTTGTCAGTGAAAAAGCCCATGCGCAGCACCATGCTGTCTATCAGGTAGACTTCCGCGCCAACGGCAATATTCCAGATGTTTTCTTCCGGGTTGTCGATCTCGCGGATACCGGTGGGGTTGCCGTTTGCATCGGTTTTCAGGGCAGGATATTTGCCGCCGAACACGTCGTAGATAAAGTCGAACTCCACGGCAAAAACCTTTGGTTGCTTCCACGCCACGCCGGTGCGGATACGCCAGCTGTTGTCCATGGCCTCGCCGGGGTCCACCTCCACATCGTAATCCACGGGCATACGGGCGTTGGGCGTGCCGGAAATATTGGAAGCCACCAGAGCCAGTGACGATCCCGAGATGGACTCGTGAAAGCGAATCCGGGGCGTGCGGATGGAAATACCGCCGTGGAATCCACTGATTTTGGTTTTAAGCCCAAGATTGAAGTACATGCCCCAGAAATTTACCGTGTCCCGGGTATTTTCCAGCTTGCTGAACAGCATGTTACCGCTTTGATCATAGGCGGCGAACTCGTTTTCCGCTGCACTGTGACCATTGTGATACATGATCATCATGGACAGACCGATGCCGAACACATCCTTTATGCCCAGGCTGTATGTTGGCCCCGCCACAATGGTGCGGCCGGTCATTTCACTTTTGCTGTTAAGCACCGCCCGGATGTCTCCGATGGTTTGGCTGTCCAGTTTCAGCGTGCTGTCGATGGAAAAATACCGTGGCACATAAAAGCCAAAGCCCAGCACATGATTGATATCCTTGTTGCCCAGGCTGATGGCATAGGCAAGGGATGTGGGCGTGGCGGCTATCTGCTTATAGGCTAACTCACCGCTGCGCCGCTGCCGTTTGGTGGGACTGTAAAACCGCAAATGCGCGGGCATACGGGCGTCCTCCCAGTAATAGGCATTGCCCGAGGCATTGAAATAGCTGTGATACAGCAATCCCAAACCCCCGGGATTGTACCACCCGGCGGTGGCGTCATCGGCCTGGGCGGAAAACGCACCGGCAAATCCAAACCCGGCGTCACCAATGCCGAACTGGAACTGGTTGGCGGTATAGGCCTCTGCCCGTGGCATACACAACAGCATAACCGCCAGGCTTATACCAGTGATACACGCGCACAATGCACGTCTCCCCTTACAATGTCTCATAGGAACCTCCTGCTCTTCCGTACTACTCTACTACCATTTGTGCGGTTTTGTACCGCTTTGCTGCCCTCACCTACGGGAGAATCTCGGATGCTGCTGATATATTTTGAATTCCCACATCTTTTTTAGCGAAAAAATCCCTCTCAGTCAAGGCGGACATCTTTTGTGAAAGCACTTGCCGCCGGATGACAAAACCAGACCCTTGACCCAGCCGGGGTGCAGACATACTATGTGCCACAGATTATGTGACATATGCCTGCCATACTTGAGTGCAGGCTGTTTTCGGAGGTAATGAAATGAAACGTATCCTGACAATTATTCCCCTGTGTATTCTTGCTATCTTTATGCTGGCCGCCTGCGGCGACAACGGCGACGATCCCCCAAGTGACGGGGACACGGATATCAGCGAAACCGACAGCCCCGATTCCGACGGCGATGGTATTGACGCAGCAGAGGAAGCGGATCTGACCGACGGTGACAGCGATACCGTCGAGCAGGACAGCGACGGCGATGTTGAGGAAGATCAGCCTGCGGAACAGGATGTCACCGACACCAGCGAAGATGTGGACGACACGGACAACGCCGATGTCATTGATGATATTGACACTGTCGATGATGTTGAAGACACCGATACCCTGGAGCAGGATAGTGAGCCGGACATTGAGCCAGAAACCCCTGAGGAAGAGCTTGAGGAAAGCATTGAACCCGGCGACGCCTATGAACCCGACGACAACGCGGCCCAGGCTTCGCCACTTCATGCCATTACCCCCGACGGCACAGGGCAAACCCACGACTTCAGCGATGACCCCACAGACCTTATTCCCCTGGACTGCGTGGCGAATCAAAGCGTGTTTATTATGGTGACGCCCTACCTGAACGAAACCTACGAATACATTCTGGACGATCAGGACAACGAAATCGCCAGCTTTACCCATATCGACGGCCAGATTGAGCACAACATGACGGACCGGATTCTGTGGACCTGCGACGCCACGGCCCGGCGGTACATCAAAGTGGCCAACGGCCTTGGCCGGGTCAACGATGACGACGGCTACATAATACGCGTATGGTCCCCGGTGCCCGCCGATGCCTGCGAAGAAGACGACAGCCGGGACGCTGCCTGCGCTCTGCAAGCCATTCCCGATGCCCCGGATACCCTGAACGACGACAGCCGCACCTTTTTTGACGATGCCGAAGACTGGTTCAGCTTTGCCGCCGACGCCAGCACCGTGTACACCATCACGGTGACGGGCATTGATGACAACGTGCGCCCGGGCCTTGCGGTATATCTGGAAGGCAGCGACAACCCGGCGGACGAGGAGCACAACTTCGGCTCCAACCAGAGCTCTGTCACCATCACCCTGCCGGTGACCGACGCCACCACGGTGTCGGGCCGAATCGTCAACACCAACGACAAGTTCGGCGTCAACACCGCCTACCGGCTTGAGATATACAAAGAGGCGTCCACTGCCACGGATTACTTTGAGATGAACGACATTGACAGCTTTACCAACAACGATGAGCTGGGCGACGCGGAAACCGTGCCCGTTGGAGCAAACTGTCACTTCCGCTTCACCCACCGCAGCGGCCTGTTTCAGGAAGACTGGGACTGCGTCACCTTTGCGGCACAGGCAGCCATCCCCTACCGGGTCAGCGCCCAGGATGCGGTCTACGGCGACACCAGCGACACCACAAAGTTCCGGGTTTATGACAACATAAACGACGGGCACTATGACGGCTTTTTGCGGGGCAGCAGCGATACCTCCGGTGAACCCAACACCGGGCCACAAACCTTTGTGCCCGAAGCCGGCGCCACCTATTTTGTGTGCTTCTACTCGGATATCAGCGTGCCCATGGACGAATGGGCGACCTATGATTTCAGCATCACCGAAGCCGCCCGCTGAATATAATTTTTATATTTCCCCCAAACGGCAACCTGCTTTGGTTGCCGTTTTTTTGTGTGAAATTGTCACCGGTATTTCTGTTGTGGCTCCGGCATTTTTATGCTAGGGTTGTCAAACCATTTCCGGCAGGTGTTTGAGAGCAGGCAGGACGGTTGCAATACGCATCGGTACAGGTCTGTTGTTGCTGCGCGGAAGGACAAAACGGCTGACCAACGGTCATTTTCAAAAGGTAACGGCTGTCATGACCCAACGGAACGACGTACCCTATTCCGAAACCCCGGAAGCCATTGAAGAGCGCAATACGGCGCTAAGCAATATGATGCTGAAGAACAACATGCTTTCTACAGAGCAGTTGCATCAGTGCGTTAAGATTCAGATTCAGCCATCCAACACCAAGGATCTGGCTCAGATCGCCGCAAGTCTGGGGTTTATTACCGAAGACAACGCCATCAAGCTGGAAACCATGGTGGAGGAACATCTGGTACAGGCCCGGGCCTACAAAACCACCGGTTTTCATCCCGATGCCTCCGACGAGCAGACCTCCACCAATTTGTTCAAATGGCTTACCAGCGCCATGGGCACTCTGGCCAGCGATCTGCACATTATGACCGGCGAACCCATTACCGTACGTCTGGACGGCAAGCTGATACCCTACCGGGACACCCACATCAGCCCGGCCATGTCCAAACAAATCCTTATGTCCATTTTGACGCCGGAAGAAAAAAAGCAATTGTATAAGGAAAAATCCATCAGCAAGTGCATGGACATTCCCAGCAACGGCGGACGCGCCCGTATCTCCATTTTCTATCACTCCAGCGGCCTCAACGGCGTATTTCGGCTGGTTCCCAAAGACATTCCCGGCATTACCGAGCTTAATCTTCCCAGCGTCATCACAAACCTGGTGGGCTACACCCACGGCCTGGTGCTGATCACCGGCCCCATCAGTTGTGGCAAGACCACCACCCTGGCATCGCTGGTAAACATTGTTAATGAAAGCCGGAAATTTCATATTGTCACCATTGAGGAACCCATTGAGTTCCAGCATAAAAGCAAGCTGAGCCTGGTGACCCAGCGTGAAGTAGGCAAGCACACCCAGAGCTATGCCAACGCACTGCGTTCCTCACTTCGACAGGACCCCGATGTTATTGTGGTCGGTGAAATGCGTGATGTGGACACCGCCCGGCTGGCTATTACCGCCGCAGAAACCGGGCACCTTGTGCTCACCACCCTGCATACGGAAAATGCGGTACGGTCCATCAACCGTGTTATCGATATGTTCCCCCACGAGGAACAGCCTCAGATCCGCACCATGCTTTCGGAAAGTCTCCGGGGCGTTGTGTCTCAGCGGCTGGTGCCCCGGGTGGACGCTGAAGGCATGATCCCGGTAGTGGAAATCATGTTCAATTACAGCGGTATCTCCAACCTTATCCGTGATCGCAAGCTGTATCAGCTTAAAAACATGCTCAAGATCACTGCCGAGATCGGCAATATCTCCATGGAGGATTATGCCCGCAAGCTGTTCTGGAACGGTATTATCGAAGATCCCGACGAGCTTGAAGTCACCTCGGATTAGTGAAGCAAGGAGTGCGCCATGGCGATGATAGATAAACTTCTCAAACAGATGGTGACGGAACACGCCTCTGACCTTCATATGAGCACCGGCCAGCAGATTCGTATGCGGCTGCACGGCGATCTGGTTCCCATCAGCGAAAAGGTGGTGGAGCAGAAAACCCTTGAAACCATCATGAAGGAAATCACCAGGGAAGATCAGTGGAAAAGTTTTGACGAAACCAGCGAGCTTGACTTTTCCTATGGCATTGAGGGCGTCAGCCGTTTCCGCTGCAACTATTTCAAGCACGCCCGGGGATATGGTGCAGTGTATCGTATCATTCCGGAAAAGATCCTGACCCTGGAGGAGCTCAACCTTCCCCGGGCCATGTATAATCTTCTGACTTTTAAAAGCGGCCTGATCCTTGTCACCGGCCCCACCGGCAGCGGTAAATCCACCACTTTGGCGGCCATTATCAACGAGCTGAATGAACATCAAAACAAGATGATCGTCACTGTTGAGGACCCGGTGGAGTTTGTCCACCCCAACAAACGCTCTCATATTTTCCAGCGGGAAGTAGGGGCAGACACGCCGGGCTTTTACGAGGCCCTCAGAGACGCCCTGCATCAGGATCCCGATGTTATCCTGGTGGGTGAGATGCGTGACCTTGAAACCATTTCTCTGGCTCTCAAGGCCGCAGAAATGGGTGTTTTGGTCTTTGGCACACTGCATACCAACAGCGCCCCCAAAACCATTGACCGTATCATTGATGTGTTCCCCTCCCAGCAGCAGGAGCAGGTCCGCAGCATGCTGGCGGAATCCCTGAAAGCCATTGCGTCCCAGCAATTGCTCCGCACCCAGGATGAAAAGAGCCGGGTCTGCGCGGTTGAACTTATGGTGGAAGGCCCGGGTCTTGCCAACCTTATCCGTGACGGAGCCATCTCCAAGTTGTATTCCTATATGCAAACGCACCGCAGTCTGGGCATGCAAATTATGGATGAGGCCATTATGCATTATGTGCTGGACCATGTGGTTTCCCCCACCGAAGGCTACCGAAAAGCCAACGATAAAAAAGCGGTGCAGGCCTTTTACGACGAAAATGATATTCCCTTTGACGTTGATGAAGCCTTTAAAACCACGGTCACGGCCCCGGAGAAAAAACAGAAAATCGTGGTTGACCAGCACTCTCAGCAACAGGGACAAACCAGCGGCAGAAGCAACGGGCAACTCCAAAACGGTCAGGAATCGGAGCAGGAGCCCCAAACTCCCACCATCCGCCGTTCGCGTCGCCGGGAATAAAAGAGGCTTGCCCTTCATTGACCTTGTATCCCTGACGTGATACACCACTCAAAAGGAGGAAAATGCGTGCGAATGCGGCGTATAGCACCGTTTATTGCAGGGATTTTGCTGGTGGTTTCCACGGCATATGCCGAAGACCGCATGGTGGACCAGATCGTTGCGGATATCAATGGCGAGGCCATTTCGCGCTTTGATGTGGAACGTTTCTGGCGGCTTGAGGCCCTGCTGAACGGGCAAAACTGGCGGGGAACCCCCACCATCGCCATTATGGGCCCGGCCCTGATCCGTTTTTTGAACCGCAGCCTGATTCTGGAAGAAATGGACCGACTGGGTTCCATGCCAGACCCGAATCTGGAAATGAACACCGTATACCGGGAGTTTCTCGCGTATTTTCGCAGTGACGACGAGCGACGATTGTTTTTGTCCCTGGTCAGCTCCGGCGAGCAGGAAATGACCGCCATGATATTCCGGCAAAAACAACTAATGGTATTTATGCAAAAACGGGTAGACCTGTATGTTGCGGTTACGCCGGGCATGGTGGAGGAAGAACTGAAACGCATCACCGGCGGCGCCGAAATTACCCCGGCAACCCGGCAAAACATGCGACGACAGATAGAAAAACGCCTCATCCTGCAACAACAAAAGGATGTTATCAACCAATGGCTCAAGGACCTGCACCGACGCCGCAAGGTCCGGATTCTGGTGCCCTGGGCACCGGATCCCTTTGCCTCAGACAACGGCCCCGCAGGGCGCTGACGGAACAACCCATGCCCATGGAAATCGCCATACAGACCATGGAATTCGACGACCTGCCCCAGGTTATCGAAATCGAACACGCCGGGTTCACCACACCCTGGAGCGAGCAGCTGTTTGCCGCGGAATTCCGCAACAATCTCTCCCGCAGGTTTGTGGCTCTGGATGCCCGGCTTTTGCCCATACGGGTGGTTATGGGATACATCATTTACTGGCGTGTGGTGTATGATGAATTTCACCTTATGAGCATTGCGGTGCATCCCAAATATCAGCATCAGGGCATCGGCACCCGGCTGATGGACGCCATGAACGACGATGTCCAAAAAGAAAAAAACGCCCGGATCGTACTGGAAGTGCGGGCCTCCAACTGGCAGGCCCAGGAACTGTATAAAAAACAGGGATATAGTCCCATAGGACTCAGGCGCGAGTATTATTATGACAACAAGGAAGACGCCCTCCTCATGGAGCGCATATTTGGACAGCCCGAAGAACCGCAAATCTAAAGCCCTGCGGCTTTTAAAAAACGAGCGGATCTCGCGGGAATACTTTCTGCTTACCATGGAAAACGAACTTGGCGGCTTTGAGCCGGGCCAGTTTGTGATGCTTTCCGCATCCCGTGGATATGATCCCTATCTCAAGCGACCTATTTCCGTAATGGGCGACGATGAGAACGGACTTCAACTGCTGGTGAAAATCGCGGGCCATGGCACGGAAGTCCTCAGCGAGCAGCTTCCGGGCATTACCCTTGATGTCACCGGGCCATTGGGCAACCGCTTTCCCCTGCCCCAAAGCGATGACCACAGCGTCACCCTGGTGGGCGGCGGCGTGGGCATTCCTCCCCTGCTGTTTTTGGCGGAACGTCTGCGGGCCGGTGGGTTCAAAGGCACCATCAACGCCGCCATCGGGGCACGCAGCGCAGATGGCCTGCTGATGCTGGAGCGCTTTGAAGCGGTCTGCGACACCATCCTTACCGCCACGGAAGACGGCTCCGCCGGAACTCACGGCTTTGTCACCGAACCCCTCAAGCCCCTGATCGAAACCCTGAGCCCCGACACCGCCATGGTCTACAGTTGCGGCCCCACCCCTATGATGAAGGCGGTCAGCGGCCTGACGGCACCGACGGGGATTCCCCTGTTTGTGTCTCTGGAAGAGTTCATGGGCTGCGGCACCGGTGCCTGCATGGGCTGCGCCGTGGAAATCCGCGACAAGGGCTATCTGCGGGTATGTTATGACGGTCCGGTATTTTACGCCTGCGATGTTGTGGGCTTTCCCGGTTGCGAGGTGTAATCATGGCATCGTTGAAAACGACAATATGGGGCATTGACTTCAAAAACGCGGTATGGAGCGCCAGCGGCTGCTTTGGCTACGGCACCGAACTATCGGACTTTTTTGCCCCGGACAGCATTGGCGGCATTGTCACCAAGGGCATCAGCGCCACTCCCTGGCCGGGCAATCCCCCTCCCCGCATTGTGGAAACTCCCTGCGGCATGCTGAACTCCATCGGCCTGCAAAACGTGGGTCTGCAATCCTTTATTGACGATAAAATGCCGCCGCTGCGCAGGCTTGACACCAAAGTCATCGTGAATTTTCTGGGACATCGTATCGAGGAATACGAAGAACTGGCAAAAGCTCTGAACACTGTGGACGGCATTGACGTGCTGGAGATCAACCTCTCCTGCCCCAACGTGGACAAGGGAGGCCTGACCTTTTCCGCTAATCCCGAAGCGGCCGCAGAAGTGGTGCGCCGGGCAAAAGCTTTGGCCCCGGACAAACCCCTTCTGGTGAAGCTCTCCCCCAACACCGGCGACATAGGAGCCATGGCCCGGGCGGTTGCCGACGCCGGAGCCGACGGCATCAGCCTTATCAATACCCTTTTGGGCATGGCCATCAACATCAACACCCGACGCCCGGTACTGCACCGGGTGGTGGGCGGACTTTCCGGCCCGGCGGTGCGTCCCGTGGCCCTGCGCATGGTATGGGAAGTGGCAAAGGCCGTGGATATCCCGGTGGTTGGCATGGGCGGCATCGAACGCGCCGAAGACGTCATTGCCTTTATGCTGGCAGGCGCATCAGCAGTGCAGATAGGCACCGCAGTGCTGCGTGAACCCATGGCCATGACAACCATTATTGACGATCTGAACGCTTGGTGCGATGCACAGGGCGTCAGCGATATTTCCGACATTATCGGAGCGCTGGAGGTATAGGCAATGCGGAGCGCCACAGACCGGCGTCCCCCCTGGGCACTGATGGCAACGGCGGTGATACTGCTTATCGCCGGGCTGTTCAATCTCTACAGCGCCAGCAGTGTGTCCATTCCCCGGGCATTTTATATGCAGCTGGTCTGGCTGGGGGTTGGGCTGCTGATCTCCATTCCTCTGATTGTAATCGATTACCGGGTATGGGAACGTCTGGGAAAATACCTGTGGATAATCACTGCTGTGTTGCTGGTGGCGGTGCTGTTTTCAAAATCCATCGCCGGGTCTCATCGCTGGCTGGTGCTGGGCCCCATACGATTGCAGCCATCGGAGCTTGCCAAGGTTGTGCTTATCCTTACCCTTGCACAGCATTTTCAGGAAGAAGGACGCCCCGGCCCTTACAACCTGAAGCAATTAATAAAACCCCTGTTTTACATCCTGGGCTTTGTTGGTCTGGTGATTATCGAACCTGATCTCGGCACCAGCCTTATCATCATGTTTATCGGCGTCACCATGGTGCTGGTGGCGGGCGTGGAGCGCCGTACCCTGCTGGGATTTCTGGTGGCGGCTATTGTTGCCATTCCAATTGGCTGGATATATGCGCTCAAGGATTATCAGAAAACCCGTATTTTAACCCTGCTAAGCGCCGGCGGAGCCGCTGACACCCGGGGAGCGGGCTATCATGCCTATCAGTCCCTTATCGCCGTGGGAAGCGGTGAGGTCACCGGCAAGGGGTATTTGCAGGGCACCCAAAACATGATGCGCTTTTTGCCGGAGCAACACACCGATTTCGCCTTTGCGGTCTTTGCCGAGGAATTCGGCTTTATCGGCTCGGTGCTGCTGATGGCAACCTTTGTCGCCTTCCTGATTTTGTCCCTGCGGGTGGCCTGGATGGCCCGTGAAAAATTCGGCATTTTTGTAGCCACTGGCATCACCACCCTCTTTGCTCTCCATGTGTTCATCAACATCGGCATGGTGACGGGTATGCTGCCGGTTGTTGGCATGACCCTGCCCTTTTTCAGTTACGGCGGCAGCAGTCTGCTGATCTTCATTGTCTGTACCGCACTGCTGATAAACATTCACAGCCGTCGCCAGATGTTCTGATCCCTTTTGGAGCCCGCAACGCACTGTCATTGACTCCCCCGGCGGGCCATGGTATAGACTGAGTACTATATTTGTTGAAATAACGATATGCCGGAGGATACCAACATGGGTAAATTTGTTTCCTTTTTTGTTGCATGTGCCGTTGTGTTTGCAGCATTCCATGCCATGGCTGCCGAACCCCAGGCTCCCGCCAACCCAAAAGTTGAAAAGAAATCCTCCGCCGGGACCGCCGAAACCCTGCTGAAAGAAAACCGGGACGGCACCTACAGCATGAGCGAAGAGCTCAACGGCAAGCTCTTTACCTTTATCACCGCCGACGACCTGGACGAAGCGAAAATCAAGACCGCATTCAAAGACGGGTTTAAGGAACTGACCCGGATTCTGGATCTTACCAGTCATAAAAGCGCCAAGGGCAGCTTCGCAAAAATCAATGCCAACGCCGGTATCAAACCCGTGGTGGTCCCCCCGGAACTCTTTGACATCATCAGCCGCGCCATTGAAGTCAGCACCATCACCAAAGGCGCATTCGACATCACCTATGGCCCCCTGGGCAAACTGTGGGATTTCAAAAAAGTTCCCTTTGTGGTTCCCACGGAAGTTCAGATCAAAGAGGCTCTGCCCCTGGTGGACTACAGCGCCGTGGAGCTGGATAAAAGCCGTACCACCGTGTTTCTGAAGCAACCAGGCATGAGCATCGGCCTTGGCGGTATCGCCACCGGTTATGCGGCGGACAAAGTCACCTATATCCTGCAAAACCACGGACTGCGCAACTTTGTGGTGTACGCTGGCGGCGACCTGATGGTCATCGGTCGTAAAGGTGAGAAAAGCTGGAAGGTGGGTATTCAGGATCCCTTCCATCCGGAAAACTATTTTGCCACCATGCCAGTTATCAACAAGGCAGTGGTCACCAGCGGCGACTACGAAAAAGCCTACGATGTTGACGGCAAATTCTATCATCACATCATCGACACCAAAACCGGCTATCCTTCCATCGAATGCCATCAGGTTACCATTGTTGCGGATTACGCCACCTACGCCGACGCCCTGGCCACCGGCGTGTTTGTGCTTGGCCCCAACGTGTCCATTCCTCTTATCGAAAAAATGCCCGGCGTGGATGCACTCATCATCGACATGCAGGGCAATGTCTACATGACCTCCGGCATCAAGGACAGCGTGAAAATCAAAAAGGAATACACGCCACCGACAGATTCCGCCGATGCAAAATCCCCGGAAGTGTTTGAGTAATCAGTAACCGATAACCGTAAAAGGTGCCCAGTAGGCGGGATGCGCAAACCAGCGACGGGTGGCCTTCTGCGCGGTTTGCAGGGCCTGCGCCGGAGTTTGCCCGTTGGCAAGAGCCCGGTGCAGATGCTTCATCAACACTGCGGAAGCCAGATCATCTACCCGGGTACGGCTGCTGACAACCGCGCTTGCCCCCAGATAGCTGAAGGCGGTTCCCAGACTGACAAGCCCGCCTGCCCCGGCAGCAACCGGGCTTGCGGTGTCACAACCAGAAAGAATTACCGTCCGCAGATCTCCGGCGGGAAGGGTAAAAATATCCTGCACCCGAAGTGCGCCACTGGTTTCGGAACCGTCACCTGAGGAAGCCAGAACAATGGCGGTGGCAAAGGGCTGCTCGGCGTCATAGCGGGTATGGGCCGCCACATGCAGCAGTCCGGCGGCGGGTACCGCCTTGTGCAAGGCATCCTTTGTAGCATCCGCCCCCTGCAGTATCACTGTTTCCGGCAAAGCATCATGGAGCCGGTCAAGTTCCTGGGCCACGAAAGGCAGGGATGACAGTTTGGTATTGTTCTGTGGTGAGTATCCAATACCCACCGCAGCAACCTTTGCCGCAAGGGGTTTCATCGCCGTACCGTCCACCAGCAGGGACATGTCCGGCACTTCACTGAACACAAAACGACTGCTCAGCCAGCCCTTTGTATCCCGCAGAAGGCTTACCGGCAGGGCCGCAAGAGTACCGTAGGGAGACCACACAATGGCATTGATATTTTGCTGTGTAAGCTGCGCAGGAAGATCTCCCAACAAAAGGGTGGTAATATCTTCGCATGCGGCATTGACCGGCGCCAGCGCCTGCATACGCTGCACCAGAGCGCCCACGTCTCCGGCAATGCGCCATGCACCGGCGGGAATTTCTTTCACCTGTGCCGCGTCTTTGGTTATCATCCAGCGGTAGGTTGCGGTCTCTCCCACATAGAACATCACCAGCGCTGTATGCTCCTTCAGGCGACTGCGGATCTCTTCGTAACCGAAATCGCTAATGCGCATCAGATGCACAAACCGGGGATTGACGGCGGCTATTGCGTCAAGGATGTCACGCTGCCGCTTTTCCGCCTGTTCCAGCGCGGCATTCTGCTCTTCGGTGAATTTTTTGCCCTCTGTTTCCTGTTCTGACCGCAGACCGGAGAGTTCCAGTTCGTTGGCATTCCACTGTTGCAGCAGACCCGTTATCTCCGACTCTTTCACCGCTGGCGGATAGCCACCCAGCATATCCATCAACACCCGACCCCGGGAGCGCTGGACAATACGGAAGGCATCTTCATCCCGGCCTGCCGCCATCAGCAGCTTGATGAGGTTGTCATATACCTCCGAAGGCTGCATAACCCCCTTACCGGTAAAGCG
>Ga0070729_10003136_pt1 | contig 19772 bp, 9 predicted proteins | sample tdDd472_FD_66725 | JGI IMG/M metagenome (GOLD analysis project Ga0070729, IMG submission 66725) | Marine sediment microbial communities from the Atlantic coast under amendment with organic carbon and nitrate - tdDd47.2 | ecosystem: Environmental > Aquatic > Marine > Coastal > Sediment | place... | reverse complement strand
TCGGCTTTGCTTCGGTTGTCAAAATTTGTTCGATAGAATTGCGTAAGAAAATATTTTTTGAATAATTCATTGTTCTGAACTACTGAAAAAATTGAATCTATTTTACTTAGATTATGAACTTCATTAAAATTTACACCCAATATATGTCCAGATTTATAAGATTCATTGTAAACCTGTGGATCAGAAATAAAAATTCCTCCAATATTTTTCTGAAGGAAAGTATCCAGTGAATCCAATAGAACAAAACTTTCATCTTCATTAATTGGAGAAAATACCAACAACCTTTCTGTTCTATATGGATTGAATGGCTGTGGAAAATTTCGACTATGATAGAGTTCATATTTAAAATAATCTGTTGAGAGAAAATCACTGTCGCCCGGGAGTTCTTTTACAATACCTTTAATTGGAATTGGAATAATTTTATCTTCTTCATCTTCAGAACTATAAACCAATTTTATAAAGAGTGAATTTTCATCATAATTGTATTTTTGAAAGAAGGATTCCGTCACAATCAAACCAATATCTTTTTCAGATGTAAATCCAGAACCTTTCAGTAGGAATTTCACACTTGTGAGTTTTGCCAGAATTTCATCATTAAGACTAATCGTACGACCTTTAAGAAATCTTGATCCATGAAGTTTTTCGTCATAGATCAAGATGGAAAATTGTGAAAATCGACTGATCTGAGAAATGCTGAATTTTTCAAAATTACCGGATTCACTCAATTTATTTATGATTTTATCCGGTTGGTATCGATACTTGTCAGTCAATTCCACATCAAGCCAATTAACAAAAGGATCAGACATTTTCTTTGCCAAATCAGTCAAACTTCCATTGGCAAAACCGATGGCTAAAAATCCTAATGTAAGAATAAATAATATTAGGAAAGCACTAAGATTGAGTCTTTTCTTTCCCTTTTTTGTCGTTTTTATCAGGGAAAAATCATTTTTAGCTTTTTCTCCGAAAAACTTCTCAAACTCTGCAACCTTCTTTGTTTCAGTTGTTTGGTGTGAATACTTTTCAGATTTGTCGATTTGATCTTTTATCAATGTTTCTATATCTGATTGAGCATTCTCTACTGATATTTTTTCTTTTTTCTGTTCGTTAAACCAGTGACCATTTTCACGAAAAAATACTCGTGAATGATCACAAAATCCGTTACGACTTAGAGCAGCAATTCTATCTGAAAACTCCAATGCAAAATCAATATTGTGAGTCACAATAATTGCACTATTTTCAGGATTTTCATTGACATGATGACGGATCAATTCAAATACTGTGCGCGAATTAAACGGATCAAGATTACCAGTTGGCTCATCGGCAAACAGAACAGAATGTTCACGAAAAACTGAACGTGCAAAAGCAGTTCGTTGCTTCTGCCCTACACTCAACTGATCAGTAGCAAAATCCTTCCTGTGAGCGATCTGCACTTCATTAAAAATCTTATCTACATTATCAATGTTCTTTTGTGTTTCATCAGGTGATTTGATAATTGATGGCAGCATCACATTTTCTTGCACATTGAGGTCAGGAAGTAGATTTGCCTGCTGGAACAAAAAACTGAAATTATTACGACGAACTTCAGCACTTTTTTCATCAGAATACCAGAGTTCATCACGGTAATTAATTTCCCTGTCAGAAGTGTTGAGTATTATGGTATTTTCATAATATTTTGGATCATCAACACTAGGATGTGTCATCAGGCCAAGTAATTCGAGTAATGTGGTTTTTCCACAACCGGATTCACCGACAAAACAGACAACTTCACCTTTAGGAAGATCCAGTTCCTGAATATCAAGAACCTGTTTATCATCAAAATATCGAGTGAGATTTTTTATTTGAAATAAATTTTGTTTCATATATTATATAAATTTATTAACCACGGAATACACCGAATATATTTTACTTTTTCAGTGTTTTTCTGAGTATTCCGTGGTTAAATATTTTTAAGGTAGCATACTTTCATCAATCCAATAATACGGGCGCTCATTTGAACGGAATCCATAACGATAATTATGTGAAAAGAAAATATTCTGGATTCGCTCATGTTTTTCAAGAATTTTTGTGATATATATATTCAATTCCCGATCTGTAAAAAGTCCTTCATTGTGAATATCTTTCAATTTAATATTCCCAATCATTGATTGAGTTCCTGGAAGTTCCCAGAGTTTTTCGTTTATCTGTTCCATGGATAGATTTTTCAGGGCATCATCATTTTGAGATTCGCCAAGGTATTCTTTGAGGATTTCCAGCCACGTTTCATAAAGTGCTTCACGACGTTGGCTGCCACTGGTTGCTGAACGTAATTTACGTAAGCATCTTTCCAAGTCGCCAAGTTCTGTAGCATCCATCAATAATACACGTTTCATTAACGGCTGTGATTGACCATCTACTAATATTGATGTATATCCAGGAGTGTAAACTTGATATTTGTCTACTTTCAGAGTTGCCAATTCTTCAAGGCTCAAACCGCTTTGTTGGAAAACAGCCCAGATTCCTTCAGCAAATGGCAATGTATAGAAATCATTGGTCTTTTCTTCCACAACTTCAGGTGAATCGCTTTCAGTTTCTCTTTCAAACCCTTTTCCATCCACAATGCTGTTGAGTTTTGCGATCAAACTATCATTTCCGGTATCAACACCTTTGATAAACTGTTCAATTTCAGATTGGATTTCTTCCTGATTCATTTCAGTATTTGGATTAAGCCCAATAACTTTTGCCCCAAGTGGAGATTGTGTCAGGTTAAATTTATTTTCCTTCTGCTCCCATTCTAAAGAGCCAAGATCATAAAGATCCTGGTATTTTTCAGCAAGGATTTTGCGATATTTTGTTGCCGCTGAAAGTGCAATTACTTTATTCTGAGTAATGAATGCTTCGTAGGCTTTTGATTTGGATGAATTGTGTGCCTGGATTGCGATGAAATGACAATAATTTTTAGCCATCAATTCAGCAACATCATTAGCCGTTCTGTTTTGAGAATCTGGATAATGGTTGCCGGCATCACCAATTAGAATCACAACATTTGTCTGGTCTTCGTCAAGTCCTAATGAACGAAGTGCTGTTTCCAATCCTAGGTACATAGATTCGTAGTAAGTATTATTCTTGATATCTCTTGCTTCATCTGGATTGAAGAATTGTTCAAAACTCTGTGAAGAATTAAATCCCAAAGTACGACATTGTCTGGCTCTTCCTTCAGAATAATCACGATAAATAACTCCGGCAAAATCAATTGAGTTTTCACCATATTTTCCACGATATTCTAGATTTAATTTTTCTGCAGTAGATTTCACTGCTCCGGAAACTGCTTTAAAAACTCCTGACATTGATTTTGTACCATCAACAACAAAAACGATTTTGATATTACGCTTATGAGCAATCTGGTTATCAATTTTACGTTTCATTTCAGCGATCTTCTGGTTTTCTTCTGCCAGTAATTTCCCTTGTTTTGTGTAGATATCGCCCATTACTCCAGTGGTGAGGATTGCTTTGTTTTTTTCTTCTGCACGGAGAACAGGAAAACGACGCCACTCTCCAATCAATCTTTCAGTACTCAAAGGATCATTATTCCAAATAACTTCAGTATCAGCAATAGTTTGGTTTGCTTTGAATTTTTCCGCTTCAGGTTTGTGGGCAAAGAAACTTACTTTGCTTCCAGCATTACGTTGAGCAACGGCTTCTTCTTCCCAGTTTGGTTCTACAGCAAGTCGATTGAACCAGAAAATTGCACGACTACGAGGAACCCAACCTTTCATCACTTTTTTCACAGTAGTTGGTCCGAAAAAACTATTTTTTCCGAGTAAAACTGATTTACCATCTTCAGAAATTTTATAAATGTAGAAAAATTGGAATAACTGCGATTCTTCACCAGTCAAATGTGCGCTAGATGCAGGACCTTTACGAAATTTCACAATATCCGGTGTATCATCTTCAGTTTCCATTGTTAAATGTTCTACAGTATTAAGAATCATTGCTTTTCGATTAATCTTACCTTTTTCTGTAACAAGATCGTGATTCCATAGTAGTAATTTAGACTTTTTGATCCAGCCATAATCTTCAGCAATGTCACTGAAAACAGTTTTATTAAATGTGTCATCTTTGATAATATGTAAAAAATCACCTTCTTCCTGGTATACGAAAAAATTATCCAAGTAGGCGATTGTTTTAAATTGTTTCTGAGCATCTTTTGTTAAAAATGTGATATTCTCATCACGATCTGAATAAACTTCCCAGGGAAGATTCATTCGTTTAGTGCTATCAACAGCAGAAATATCAGTCATCAGATCATCATTTGCAGCCGGCATTTGATATTTAATTGGTTGGTTCAATGGCATTTTGCCAGTTACATTTTCAGCAAAAAGTATATTTGTTATTAAAATTGATAATATGATAAGTATTCTAAATTTCATTTATCCTCCTGGTTATCAGTTATATAGTATGCACATTAAAGTTATTATTTTCTAATTGTTTTATAATGGAAGAATTCTTCTTTGAGGAATTGATATATACAATCACTCTATTTGAATCCACATCCATTTTCTTTATTTGGTTTGTGAATTTATCTACAGCAAATTCAAGTCTTTCCACATTGTCATCACTTAGAAAAATGTAGTAACGAGGTGATAATTTTGTCCCATAACTTTCCTCGTCATTCAGGTTTGCATCTTTTGCAAAGGACTTGAATTTTTTGGTAAATTCTTCCAAACTTTCCAGAACATTACTGGTGCGTGGAATTATACGATAGATCTGATTTGTCACATTGATAATATTATTAGGATTTGAATTGGAGATTTTTTCATCACCGTTGGATGCATAAACAAAAATACCATCACTGGCGTTTTTCTTATCATTGAGCCACTGCTCAAAAATTTCAGGTGTGGTTTTTCCATCACTGATATCGTAGAAAATTGCAGGAAATTCACGAGTATTTTCTTTGAATATTAAGTCATAAAAACCTGCTTTATCAATTGTCAGTGTGTCAATAGAATTGCCTTTGTCATCAAAGATTGATATACTTTTTTTCTTGCTGAAAATTTTCACAGGAAATTCTACTTCATAGATAGAAATTCCATTTTTCAACTCAGAAGATGAATATTTTTCAACTTTGCTATATTTATTTTCCAGATAAGCAAATCCCGGCTCAAAAGAAGTATTTTCTAAGTTGACAAATTTGAACTTCAGCATTCCACGACGAAGTTTTAGTTGAACTGTTTTATCCTGAATATCTATTAATTTTTTATCATAGGTTTCATATCCAGGCAAATCAATTTTGATACGATAATCATCCATCTGCACTTCAGGAAAAGAAGGAATTTTCAGATCCAGCATATCAGGACGCCCATGTTCCGGAAGAAATCTACTATTCCCCAGATTTTTGTCTTTGTAATATACTTCAACCTTTTCGAGATCATCTCTTACGAAGGGACGACTCTTCTCATGATTTTCAGGATTTTGACGAACAAGATTTAATGCAACTGAATAATTTTTTGGTTCTGCTTGCAAAGTTTTATCTGCTGGTTCATAAGAAAATGTCCATAGATCATTCAATCCTGCTTTCATTGCATATTTATCTATATTTTTAAGGTACTTACCAGGAATTTTTACAACTTCATGACCATCTTTTGTCGTAATTGGATAAACCTTATCATTTACATCCAAAGCCATCAAAACTTCAGAAGTTTTTATTTCAGGATAATTCTGATTTGCAATAATTCGTACTTCAGGATCATATTCCGGATCAATTTTTACACCCACATTTTGAGCACAATGCGATAAAAATAAAAGAGTTATTACAACAAGAACAACTAGTCTCTTCATTCAATTCTCCATTTTTCAATTAATTCCTCTTTATTAGGACATCAAATTTAACAAAAATGTTACTTACATTATATAAATAAATTATAGAATTAATAATAGTAGTAAACAAAGGTTGAAACGAGAAACACAATTCTTTTGTTCCGATATAAAAAATAGGCTGATTCAAATAAATGAACCAGCCTATATATTACAAAGACTTATATTATGTTAACGTCGGCTATAAAAATTCAATTGCAATTTAAAAAATCCATTGTCAAGTTCAACTTCTTTTAAGCCAGCTCTTTTGAATTCAGGGGCATCATCGCCAGCATCAGTTAGTTCCATTCCGGTTCCTATAATATCATATTCTAATCCGATTCCAAATCCACGAGTCAATTTCAAATCAATACCAGCACCTAATTTTATACTGGCAGATTGGTAAGTTGCTCCTGCTTCTGCTTCATCTTCCATCAGAATATCCAATATTAAAGCATTATACCCAATACCACCAATTACATAAGGATTGAAAATTCCATCAGGCAATGGATAAAATCTAGCATCAAGAGATAAATAAGGCATATAATATGCGACTTCCAAATCAGACCAACGAGTAATGCGAGAATTATTTTTTACATCTGCAACACTGAATAATAGTCCAACACTAAAATCCATAAAAAACTTTTTGGCAAACTTTTGTCCAGATGTAATTTCAAATCCACTAAATGTTTCTACTTGCATTGGATAAAAAGACAAAAAGTCGTTTCCATCAGTAATTGTCAAGAGCTTTTCTCCAATTTCATCAACATGCTTATTCATTCCATCAACAGAGATGGAATTAACATAGCTAACTCTAAAAGCCCTACTTCCTTGTCGTACAGATTTTTCTTCCTCATCTTCATCAGGATTATCAATAATTACCGGATCAGGTTCTACGACTTCTCTAATCATTCTTACATTGATTTCTACTACTTCTGAAACATCTACAACATAAGTTTTTTGCCACGGTGCATAGTCGTCTTTTGCAACTCTTACAACATTTTCAATTCCAGGTTCCAATTCCAAAGTGATTGGTGTGATTCCAATCAACATATTATTTACAAAAACACTGGCATGTTCCGGAGTTGATCCGATTTTAATGAAACCAACATTTTTCTGGATGATAGCATTGTCAAATCCCTGTTCTTGTATTTGACAAAGTTGTTTTGCAATAGATGGAATGGCTTTGGTGAGAACTTGTCCAATTGTGCCTTCCATATCGACAATTCCGGTAAGTTCAATCCGACTTGTTTCCACATCAATTACTCTGGCACTTACAGTATAATATTCCCCTACTTTGCTTACTGAACCAGCAATCATTTTTTCAACACCTATCATTTCCCCTATTTCGATAGCACATTCATCAGACGTACAGTCAGAAAGTTGAAATGACATTTCATTCAGAATGGAATTCATCTTTTGACGTTCCATCACTTCATATTTATTATGACGTACAATCTCCATACTCAGACGTTCAGTCAAAGCTTTTACTTCAGAATCAGTAACACCATTATTATCCAATTGTAATACAGCAATTACTGATTTTTCATTATCAAGTTTGAATTTGTCCTGAGCAAACAAGACAACATTCAGAACAAGGAAAACTAGTAAACTGATTTTGATTAACCTACCCATTGATCACCTCACTCTTAAGATTATTAAAGAAATATTGTTAGGAAAAATATGGATTTGAAATTCTAATCACAAATACTATTCTTAAAAAAAGAAAAAGGAAGCGCGGGGTGCGTCTTCCTTTTTCCTGGATTAGTATGGTACGTGGCAATCTCTTTTTCAATTCAAATGCCAATATTTGGTTATTGTTTCAAAAAATTTAAAAATTTCATATTTCACGACGATAAATCATTTTATAAATAATAATATTGCATCAAAAATAGGTCGTTTTGTATTTAATAAAAGACAATTAAATGAGGATATGTTAGAAATTTCTGATATTTCAGAATTGCTAAATAAAAAGTGTCATTGTATTTGAGGACAAAATCTGTTTTTTTACAAATTCTGGCACAGACAAATTCATTATTCGCTGAATTGAATATTTTAAATTTTCTTCACAAATAGCCTCGTAACTAAAAACCAATTGGTTTGGGCCAAATATATTTAATGCTTTCAACAACCTGTAGTCTGATACCAAATTTAGATTGTTAACTTCACATAACAAGTTTCTGGGTATTTCAGAATAATATTCAAAGAATTCCAGACCACTTAAACTCGCAATAATAAATTTATTAGATGGATTCTCAAGAGCCAGTTTGTGCAAAAAATCGCCATCTTTTCGTTTATAGACATAAACCAATAGAGGTAACTTATTAATTTTGCAAAAATTGATTACACTGATTACATTTTTATTCTTCATATTCATTGAAGAAAAAAGATTATTTACTTTTACAGCAGAATATTCAGATTTTTTAAAATTGGTTTGCAATTCTTCAATGATATTGGATGAATTTATATCAATTGTATAAATCATCTTGAATCTCTGGGAATCATTGGAACAAACATTCTGTAATTCATGTGTTTTAGTTAATATTTGAGAACAAATCTTTTTGCTGTTATATAGCGAATCAAATTTGAGTTTCATTTTCAAGGGATCAATTTCTGGAAAGAGATTAATAAACCATTCCAGAGATCCATTTTCAATAGTGTGATGTTGAGGCGAAAGCAATAGCTTTTCCATGTGATACTTATCCATAATACGGATAATTTTCTTTGTAGAGACCATACCAAATCCTAATGTAATATCAATTATTTATATTTAATTTTTTCATCCTGCTAAATAAGGTTTTCGGGTTAATTTTCAAAATTTCAGCAGCACCATTGTCACCGCTTACTTTACCATTTGTATAATCGAGAATTTTCTCAATATGTCGTTTTTGTATTTCTTCAAGTGAAACAAAAATATTGTCATCAGCATCAATTGTTTTGACTTTATCATTTTTAAACCAATCGCCTAATTCCAGTATTTCATCCCGACTGATAATTATCGAACGCTGAATAATATTTTCCAGTTCACGAATATTTCCAGGCCAGGAATATGACATCAGGGAATTAATTGTTTTTTGTGGTATCTTTGTAATGTTTTTATTGAATTTATCTGCGTATTTATTAATAAAATGTTGAACCAATAACGGTACATCTTCCATTCTTTCACGTAATGGTGGAATATTTATTGGAAAAACATTGAGTCGATAATATAAATCTTCTCTGAACTGTCCGTTTTTTACTTCTTCTTCAAGATTTCTGTTAGTAGCTGCAATTATCCGTGTATTGGTTTTTAGCGTTACAGAATTCCCTAGACGCTCGAATTCTCCGCTTTGTAGAACACGAAGCAATTTTTGCTGTACTTTTATAGGCAGTTCACCAATCTCATCGAGAAATATTGTCCCGCCATTTGCTAATTCAAACCGTCCAATTTTGAGTTTATTAGCTGAAGTAAAGGCTCCTTTTTCATGACCAAAAAGTTCAGATTCAATCAGGTTTGGTGGCAATGCGGCACAATCTACTTTTATGAAAGCTTCTGCATTTCGATTACTACTTTTGTAGATAGCATGAGCAAGAAGGTCTTTTCCCGTACCAGATTCACCGAGAATAAGGATTGTTGGATCTGCACCTGAAGCAATATCAACTTGAGATAAAATATGATTCATATTTTTGCTACTGGTAACTATTTCCTTATAATTCCCAGTGGATGTTACTTCAATTTCTTTTTTCAAGTAGGTGTTTTCATTCTCAATATTATTTTTTAACGCTTCGACTTCCAATAACGCATGATTCAATTCTGAATTGATTTTTATCTTATCACTAATTTGTTTTTCAAGATTGATTTTGCGTTTATCAATTTCACTCAATCTCTTGCGAATAAACAGATAGAAAGTCCCACAGATTATTGATATTACTAATAATTGAAACCATACCGTTTTCCAAAAAGGAGTTTCAATATGGAATTTTATAACTTTTTCATTTTCATTCCAAATATTGTCATTGTTGGCTGCTTTGATATGAAATGTATATTTCCCCGGTTTAATATTTGAGTAAGTCAAATACTCGAAATTTCTACAATTGGACCAGGTTTCGTCAATACCTTCAAGATAATAGGAAATCTTATTTTCTGTCGGCGATACATAGTGCAAGGCACAAATATCAAAGGAAAGAACATTTTGATTATATTTCAATTTGATATAATCATCATTGCAACAAATAAGATCATTACTCAATTTTTCATTGAACACATAAACGCCACATACTTGTGGAGTTGCTGGATTAACATTATTAAATATTTCATCAGGATGAAATATGGTGAATCCTGCTTTTGATCCAAAAAATATGTTTCCATTCTTTGTAATGCAAGCCGAACGATCAAGAAATTCACCTTTTTTTATACCATCTTTAAAATGATAATTTTTTGAGACAAAATTTTCTGCATCAATTTTAGCAATTCCATCGCGAGTGGAAATCCATAAAAATTTATCCGGTGTTGGAATTATTGATAAAATATAGTTATCCAATAAACCATTAGTTTCAAGGAGATGATCGAATCTTCCTGATGTATCGATAGAGTTCAGTCCACCATTTTCTGTGCCGATCCAGATCGTTTGATTTACATCTTCTGCAATATATGTAACCTTGCTGTCGCTGATACTCTGATCATTATCAAAATCATTAATGAAATTCGTAAATTTTGGTTGGTAATTATTGAGGTCAATACCATTTAATTTTGATAATCCTGTATTTACAGTACCTATCCAGAGATCATTTTTTTTTGAGAAAAAAATGTGTGAAATATCATTCCCAATTATTGAATTTGCATCATTCTGATCAGCAAAGTAGTGAATAAAATTATCGTATTCACGACGATAGCGGTTTAATCCATCACCTGTACCCACCCAAATATCACCGATTGTCATTGGATCACCGGCAATTGATGAAATAAAATTGGAACTAATGCTGCTCAATTCTGTAGATGAATGTTGATAGTGTACTAATTTCCCATCAGATGATAGCATGTACAACCCATTATTGGTTCCACACCAAAGGTTCTGAAAATTATCCTTGAACATTGCGGAAATTACTTGAAAATTTAATGCTTCAGTTCCTGGAATTCTACCAACAGAGTGATCATGTAAATCATAGACAAAAATCCCATGGTGTGTTCCCAAAAGTACTGAATGCGAATTATTTTCAATTACTGAAAATATCACATTGCTCATCAAGCCATGTTCAACATTGAAATGAGAAAATTTTCGTGCTGGATAGTATTTGTAAAGCCCTTTACCTTTGAAATTGATCCATAAAACACCACTTCTGTCAAAATACAGCATGTTGATGCCTCTGGAAAATTTATTTGCAATATCAAGGTCATAGGACTCTACCTCAATGGATTCATATTCATCAATTGAACTGACTTTGAAAAGTTTATATCCACTTCCCAACCAGATATTTCCGGATAGGTCCATTGTTATTGCATTCTTGTCCAAAGAATAAACTTTTTCGGAAAATCGGGACTGATCTATTGGATTCAATATTTTTGATGTCGTATTGAAATAATAAAAGCCTGAGTTCGTTGATAAAAGTATCATATTTTTTTTGATTGGAAATAGAAAATTAACTGTTTTATTATCAAGATAATGTTCTCTGTCAGCTTCATCATCAATGAAATTTTTAATAAGAAAAAAACCATTATCTTCTGTCGATGTTATTAATGTATTATCATCAATAAACTCTACATCAGTAATCTTCTGGTTTTCAAGGATTGGTTTAGCAGCAAGTTCATTATCTTTTTGTGTTAATAAAAATAATCCATCACTACTTCCAAAAACAGTATGTGAAGCAAAATTACTAATTGCAGTTATTTCTATATCTGAAAAATCACTGTTTGAAAAGTAATTGAATTTGTCACTTTTTGTATTATAAGTATTTAATCCGCCAAAATTTGTTCCTATTAGCAGAACACCATTTTTATCTTCACATATTCCAGTAATATTGTCATCTGAAATACTATTGCTGGCGTAGGGGTCAATTTTGAATGAAGTGTATTCATTACCATTATACTTATACAATCCATCATCGGTACCAAACCACAAATAATCATTTGAATCCTGATGGATACAATTTATTGTGCGATTGAAGTCCAAATGGATTAAATGTAATGGTTGTTCTTTGCCTATAACCAAAGAGGCAAAAACCAATGTAATTGCTAAAAACTTATTTCCCCAATTATTCATAACGTACCACTTATATTCAAAACTAACCGATATGAGACTTAGTCTAAATAAAAAAAGTTGTCTCACAATTTATATTAATATTGACTAAAAGATATTTAGAATATTATTTGAGTATTATTAAAAAGGAATGATTTGTAATATTGCGGAACTAACAACAAGGTTCAATCTATGAAAAATGAATACAACTACTTTAATACCAACATTTTGGTAGTTTCACGCGAGTTTCCTTGTTCAAGAACAAGAAAATAAACCCCACTATGAGCAAAATTACCACTTACAGTTCTTCCATCCCAGGAAACAAGTTGGAGGCCTTTTTGTGGATTATTCAGCCTCAGTTTTCGAATTAGTTCGCCTTTGATATTGAAGATTTTGAGTGATGTTTTTTTAGAGTTTTTCAATTGAACCAAAATATTGGTATAATTATCTGTTTGAGGTGTGAAAGGATTTGGTGATGGAACGTAAACTCTCAATTTCTCTGAATCTTTTCCAATGATTTGTCCAGTATATTTGAGGCTTCTATATACTTCACCAATATCATTTTCAAAGACAAATCCAAAACTCTCTGCAGTTACTCTGGATGAATCAATCATCAAATCAACAATAATAGTATCACCTTCTGCGATGATATCGCTTGTTGGATTCACTGCAAGATAAGATGGGTATTCATTGATTTTGAACTCTCCTGCTCCGGTTCCAATATTGAAGACTTTCATTTTGATTCGATTTTCATGAAAAGTATCAGTTGGCAAAAGAAATGCAGTTTGTGGATTATCCTGGTTCCTTTTTATGAGAATAGCATGAACTGAATCTCTATTGACATCGGAGTTTATTATTATATCACTTTCATATAATCCTGCATAAATATTACTAAAGTCAGGAATTATATCGATCATTTTCATTCCACTACTTAAAATTCCTACTGTGTCGGAGAATGAATAAAGTCCAGAATATTTTTCAACATTCCAGCGTAGAACCTCGGTGCCAATATTATTTATTCTAATCCTCTTTTTTGTAGAATCGTTTTCCTGAAATATCAAAGTATCAGGTTCCACTACTAACTCGGCTTCTTTGAAAATTTCTCGCCGATTAACTGATTTGATCAACCAATTTCCATCCAAATCTTTGCCTTCTTCAATCTGGAAATTGTCAAGATCACTGTATTGGCTCCCGTTATTTAAATAAGCCCAACCATTACCAGTACCATTATCAGCATATCCCATACTGAATTCATTGCCATTTGCTGAAGTAATTGAAATATAATAGTCCGCTTTTTCAGAAATTGGAATTGGATTTTGCAATATATATGTCGTCCATCCCTGCGCATCAGAACTAACATCATAAAACGTTTGAAAAGGATTTCTGCTTAAGTCTGCATATAACATAATATCAACAGAGTTTGATGTTCCACAGTTAAATTTAATCGCACTAATTTCTGATTCACTCTCAGAATAAAACTTTTGGGCTGCATGAAAATTTGAATTCAGAGCGATATAATAATCCACTGTGTCACTTGAATGACTCAATTCAATCTCTTCATATCCACCGACACCAATTGCAGAATAGGAGAAATCAAGTTTTTGGGAATTGCTAACAGAAGCAGTCCATCCCAAAACGAGACTTAGTTTTCCATATTCAGTCCCAAATTCCAAATCTTCCACTTCATAATTTCCTCCAGAAATATCTACTTTTTCAATTTGTATAGGTTCAGTATGTTTTATTAAAGTCAATTCCGATAGAGAATGTGGAGCAATATCCAGTGACAAGTTAATATTCTTTCCACCATCAAAATTAATATATTGTGCAGCTTGCGGTGCAATTTCGCCATGAATGATCTCACCACCTGTGAAATTGGAGTGAAAATATTCTGATTCAATGGCTGGAATATATTCACCAAAATAACTATATCTTCCATCTTCAATAGTTTGATCATTGAGCATATTGGCAACAAACCAATCACTCAAAAGTTCTTTAAATGAAACATTATTACCAAGTGACTGTAAACTATTTTCATAAGAAACAGTACTATTGGAAGGATCTCGTAGCACTTCGTGTATAGCATCCAATCCGAATCTCTTATATATGTAAAATGTCCAGAGTGCAACTTTGGAATAATCAAGCAATGAGCCATCAAATTCTGTCAATTTCCTGTTTGTAGCACTTAGAAATCTTGAATAGGAATGGGATTCATATCCCAACATTTGTGGAGCCAATTCTGAAAAACCCTCATTAAGCCATGTGCTTTCATCTTTATCATAATTATAGTGGATCAGATGCTGTAATTCATGTGCAACAATACCCAATGTATGGTCATCTGTAGTTTGGGCCGGATTTGTATCGATATAGATTATATCGCTGTAATTTCCTTTGCTTTTACTCTGATCAATTGGATCAAAATAACCGGCGACATAGGAATCAGATGTTTCAGGATCATATTCATCTCTTGCATCAATTAATAGCACAAATAATTTTCCATTTTCATCAACATCAGGGAAATCACCGAAAAAAATTCTAAGATTTTCAAGCATACCTAAGTTTGGATTGAGTGAATTAGTTGGTGTTTGATGCAATAGCGAATTTGCAATTTTTGTAACTGTCTCATCAGTGACTCTATTGGAATCATATTCAGCACATTCTGCATAAATGACAATGATATCATTTTCATAGAGTTTATAAAATTCAACACTTTCAAGTTTTACATTGTCATCACGAAGATTTTTTCGAATGTAAAATGTTGTATCTCCTACAACAGCAGATTTTGCCAAGGGCTGAATAATTTTATTTAGATCAATGTTTTGTTGTAATTCAAAAGGAGCCGGTGTTGCGACCGGCTCTTTGTATAATTTTTGACTGAATAACTGTGTTGAGATTAACAGTAAAAATATGATTCTAAAATATTTCATACATTAACTTTCAGGAAGCGAATGTCTTTCTTTTACAGGATTTCTTGTCATCAAGTCAATCAGTGCTTTTTTCGGATCTTTTCCTTTGAAAAGAACTGTATATATTTCTTCAGAAATCGGCATAAGTGTTTTGTGTTTCTCCATTAACTGATGAACAGTATGAGCAGTATGTACACCTTCAGCGATCATGGACATTCCATCCAATACATCCTGAAGTTTACGGCCTTTTCCAATTTCTTCGCCAACATATCTGTTTCGAGAATGTTTACTGCTACAGGTTACAATGAGATCACCGACACCGGAAAGTCCAGCAAAGGTTTCTTCTTTGGCTCCCATTACCATTCCCATGCGAGTAATTTCCATCAAACCACGTGTGATCAAGGCTGCTTTGGTATTGTCGCCAAGTCCCATTCCATCACAAATTCCTGAAGCAATAGCGATTACATTTTTAATTGAACCGCCAACTTCAACACCAACCATGTCTGCATTTGTATAGACACGGAGATACTTACTCATGAAAACATTCTGTACGAAATCAGCTGTTTCCATACTCGTAGAAGCTGCAACAATTGTTGTAGGTACTTCACGAGAAACTTCTTCAGCATGTGAAGGACCGTAAAGTGCAACAATTTTATCAACTGGATGATTCGTCACATCATGGATTACTTCACTCATCCTCAATAATGTATCTTCTTCAATACCTTTAGTTAGATTTACAAAGACGACATCAGGATTGACTTTGCCAACAAGTTGAGATAAAAGGTTTCGTAATGTATGAGAAGGTACGACGATACAGATGACAGAGCAATTTCTTACAACTTCATCAAGATCATGAGAGATCAAAATATCAGCTGATATTGGAATTCCAGGCAAAAGTGGATTTTTCCTGGTTTTATTCATCAAGTCAACATTCTCTTTGTAATATTCCCACAATTTTACCTGATGACCAATTTTGTGAAGATGGATCGCAATAGTAGTTCCCCAACTTCCTGCACCAAGTACAGCGATTTTTTCTTTTTTATTGAATATGGACATGGTTTTAAGCAATTTCCCCAATAATTGTTGGTTCTTCACCTGAATTTTTTAATGATTCTATAAACTCATCAACAGAATTTGGTTCAACAACCAGGATCAAACCGATTCCCAGGTTAAATACTTTACCCATTTCTTCATCTGAAATATTTCCAAGTTTCTGGATATATTTAAAAATTGGTAGCCATTCCCATGAATTCCAGTCAACTTTCAAATCAAAATTTTCTGGAACAACGCGTTTGGTATTTCCAATAATACCACCACCAGTTACGTGGCTGATTGCATGAAGAGCAGGATTTTTCAATAACGGTTTAACAGGTCTCAAGTAAGATCTGTGAATTGCCAGTAAAGCATCACCAATAGTAGATCCAATTTCTTCAACATAATCATTTACATCATGTTTTTCAAAAAGTACTGCACGTGCCAATGAATACCCATTTGTATGTAATCCAGAAGATTTCAAACCGATGAGTACATCACCTTTTTTAACACGGTCTGCAAGGATATTCTTTTTATCAACGATACCAGTAATAGTACCAACAAGATCATAGTCCTTTGTTTGGTAAATTCCAGGCATTTCAGCTGTTTCACCACCAATAAGTGAGCAGTCATTTTCCTTACATGCTTTTGTCAATCCGGAAACGATGTCGTGAAAAACATCTTGTTCCAGTTTGCCAGTCCCAACATAGTCCAGAAAATAGAGAGGTGTTGCACCAGTACAGAGAATATCATTTGTACAATGGTTAATAAGACATTGCCCTACAGTATTATGACGATTTGCCATATTTGCTACAATGAGTTTCGTTCCAACACCATCAGCACTCGATACCAATACAGGTTCTTCATATTCCTTGAAATCAAATTGAAAGCAGCCACCAAATCCACCAATGCTTGTCAATACATTTGGAGAAAAGGTATCTTTAACCATTTCTTTGATATTCTGAACTGCTTTGTTGCCAGCTTCTATGTCAACGCCGGCTTTTTTGTAAGATGTTTCCATGTTACTTCTTTACTCCACCATAAATTTCATTTATTGTATTTTCATAATCTTTCATGACCACGTTACGTTTAATCTTCAAAGAAGGAGTAAGTTCCCCTTTTTCAATACTGAACTCTTCAGATAACAGAGTATATTTTCTGACTTTTTCAAATTGTGCAAAGCCATCCATTGACTCTAATACCACTTGGTCATATATCTTTTTTACTGCTGGAAGTTTAATCAATTCTTCTGCCGAATTCCACTTAATTCCTTCATTTTTTGCCCATAATTCTAATGTAGAAAAGGCAGGTACGATAAGAGCTGACAACCATTTTTGTTTATCTCCAATAATAACAGCCTGTTCGATCCATTTTGACGCAACAAGAATATTTTCCATTGGTGCCGGTGCTACATTTTTTCCACCTGCTGTTACAATAATATTACGTTTTCTATCAGTAATTTTGATATATCCATCTACATCGATTTCACCAATATCACCAGTATGAAACCAGCCATCTCTATCGAATAATTCATTTGTAGCAGCTTCTTCCTTGTAGTAACCCTTCATTATGTTTTTACCTTTGACAATGATTTCACCATCGTGAGCAATATCAACCTGTACACCAGGAATTGGAGGTCCTACAGTACCGACTTTATTTCGTTCATATCTATTTACTGAAATTACAGGAGATGTCTCTGTCAATCCATAACCTTCAAGAATGGTTACTCCTATTGCATTAAAAAATTCGCCAATTTCTTTTGGTAAAGGAGCTCCACCAGAAACAAAATATTTGAGTTTACCACCAACTTGCTCTTTAATTTTTGTATAAACTAGTTTATCTGCATTTTTTCGCTGCATACTAAGAAATGGTCCAACTTTTTTTGCGGCTGCTTCTTTTCGTATACATTTTTTACCAACATTAACAGCCCACCAAAATATTTTTTGTTTCATAAAGGAATTACCTGAAACGTTGTTTAAAATCTTACCATAGATTTTTTCATACAATCTTGGTACAGAAACCATAAGAGTAGGCTTGACCTCGCGAATATTATCTGCAACTTTCAATAAGTTTTCTGCATAGAAAATCTTTGCACCTTGTGAAGTTGGCAAGTAATGTCCAGCCAATCTTTCAAAACTATGGCTAAGTGGTAAAAAGGATAGAAATTTATCTTTATCAGATAACTCCAATGCTTCTATAGAACTAATAACATTGCTACAAATATTTTCATGAGTTAGCATTACACCTTTTGGTTCTCCAGTTGTTCCAGAAGTGTAAATCAGTGTAGCCACATCCTCGGCAGAAATTTTCTGATATTCATCTTCGAATTTTGTTGGATTATTTTCTTCGTATTCTTTTCCTTTTTCCAATAATTGGTCAAGTGTTATGAATTTATCGTGTTCTATCTCAGAATTATCAATCATAATAACATTTTGTACACCATTAAGGTGATCAATAATTGCTAAAACTTTTTCAGCCAATTTTTTTGAACCACATACCAAATATCTAGATTCTGAATGCATAGTAATCCATTTAATTTGCTTTGGTGTCAAAGTTGGATAAATAGTAGCAAGAATACCTCTGCTAAAGATTGTTCCATAATCAAAAAGTGCCCACCAAACATTATTTTCAGAGATGATTCCCACATGCGTTCCGGCATCAAATCCAAGTGAATGAAAACCATTACTAATGTTCTTTACATAGTTCCAAGCCTCTATAAAAGTAATATTTACCCAGGTTTTATTACTTTTATAACTATAAACTTCTTTGTCCGCATGTTTGTCAACGGAATTCTTGAATAACTCCGCGATTGTTTTAAATTTCGATTCACTCATGATTACCCCTTTTCAAAAAATAAAATTTTCATTTGATTATAATCGTTTATTAATTAATTTACGCCCGTTCTTTTAAAGCCGAAGTGGTGGAACTGGTAGACGCAACGGATTCAAAATCCGTCGAGCTCAAGCTCGTGGGGGTTCGATTCCCCCCTTCGGCACTAGAACTATAAAGCCTTGCATCCACCGCAAGGCTTTTTTTATTTATAAATGGTATATTTTTAATAATATTTGATAGTGTTGTAATGAATATTTTTTCAGAATTTTTCATAGATTGTAATATAACGGGAAATACTGTGAATATACAATAAAATAATTTGACAAAATTTGAAAAATGTCAATAAAAATGAAGATTGAAAGAATATTATTAATTTAAAGTTTTAATTACCTGGTCAGCTTTCAAACATTCTTCATTAGCTCTGGGATATAGTTTTTTCACAGTTTCTAATTCTACTAAAGCTCTTTCAGGTAAATTCATCTCTTTATAACAACATCCAATACGATATTGTGCATAGGGTTCTTTGTTGCCATCTCCAAGACCAAAAACTCTGTTATATTTCTTTATTGCTTCAATATAATTTTTCTTAACAAATTGAATTTCCCCTTCCCACCATTGAGCATTATCAGCCAATTTATGTTTAGGATAATTCTTAGATATACTAGAGAAGATTGAACTAGCATCATCATAATTTTTAGAATAAAAATACTTAATAGCATCTTTATATTGAGATTCGATATTTGTTATATATTTTGGGGATTTAGTTTTTTCGATACGGTAAGAACTGGGTAATTCTTCATAGGATAAAGAAATAGCAACTCTTCTATTTAGTTGGTTTTTTACTTCATTCTGTGTATCAATAATTAATTCTTCAGAACCTTTGCTTTTAATAATTATTCTTTTAGAAATTTTACTTTGTTGGTTTGCTGGAAAAAAATCAATTATTATATTTTTTACTGTCTGA
>Ga0070729_10003134_pt1 | contig 19782 bp, 18 predicted proteins | sample tdDd472_FD_66725 | JGI IMG/M metagenome (GOLD analysis project Ga0070729, IMG submission 66725) | Marine sediment microbial communities from the Atlantic coast under amendment with organic carbon and nitrate - tdDd47.2 | ecosystem: Environmental > Aquatic > Marine > Coastal > Sediment | place... | reverse complement strand
CACGACGATGCCGTCGGGTTCCTGCCAGGTGGCCTCGACCGGACAGGCCTTGGTGCACGGGGCGCTGTCGCAGTGATGGCATTGCACGGGCATGTAGTACTTGCCCTCGGCGGGGACCTGGTGGTCGTAGTCGTGGTTGCCCTTTTCCAGATCCAGCGAACCTTTCTCCATCTCCACGACGCGGATGTACTCCACCTGGTCGCCCCGCTCGGGGTCGCCCCGATGCTGGTTGTTCTCCTCGACGCAGGCGTGTACGCATTGCCGGCAGCCGATGCACTTGGAGAGGTTCAAGGCGTACGCGAAACGGACACTCTCCTTGGGGAGGGCGGCGTTGAGCCGGAAATCGTCGCGATCGTACTTCTGGTTGTATTCCTTCTCGAGACGGCGCAAGGTGCGCTCGAGATCCGCGGGCTTCAACTCGTCGAAGTGCTTCTGCATGAATGCGTCGAGATTGAAGGCTTCGGCCGTCGTCGGGGCCGCGATGGCGCCGGCGGTCACTGCCGACAACAGCTTCACGAAACCTCTCCGGGAGACCTCGCCGTCGTTGAATCTGATTTGCTTGCTCAAGAATCCAGCTCCTTGTCGCGTCCCGGGTGCAGCCCGCGGTGGCTCCGCTAGTGCGTGTTCGGGTCGGCGGCGGAGGGTTGGTGATTCCGGTGCTCGGATCCCGGCGGATCCAGGCGGAGTATCGGACCGGCCAGCGGTTCCATGGCCGGGAATGCCGGCGCATGGGGGCTGTGGCACTCGACGCAAAGACGCCGCTCGCTGATCTCGTCCACGTCCCTGGCTCCGTCCCAGTAGCCGGTGGTCTTGCCGTGGATGCCCCGCTCCCAGTCGAGCAATTTCGGCCCATGGCACTCACCGCACAACAGCTGGCTCTGGTTGAACGTCAGCAATTCGCCGTTCAACTTCACCAGTCGATCACGATCGTCTGCGTTGTGGCAATTGAGGCACCAGAGGTTTCCGCCGCCGTGCAACAAGGTCCAGACCGAGTCCTCTGCCGCCAGGCCGTTGGCTTCCATGTATGCTTCGATGCCGATGCGCTGGCCGATACGGGTCAGGTTCTCGCTGCGGATGTCCCGTCGGTCGGTCTGACCCAGAAGCTCGGCGATGGAGATTCGCTGGCCCAGGGGAACCAGGTGGGTCACTCCCTCGTCGTCTTCCCACTCGATAGGCTCGAAGTGTTCTTCCTCCAGAACGCGGGGCTGGTGCACCGTCTCCTGATCGCCGTGGCAATCGTTGCAGGGAAAGTAGCCGTGGTAGTCGGTCAAGACGGCGATGCGGTCGGTGGTGGACTGTCCCAGCACCTGGTTCCCTGCTGAAAATATCGCCAGGAGGGCCAACAATGCGGCGAGAATCTTCATCGGCCTGGGCATCCCCTTCCGGAGTTTCGAGGGACCGGTCAGCGGCCTGGGGAGGCCCAGGAAGCGGACCGCATGGACTGTACCGCGGCGAGGGCCGGAATTCAATGAAATTAAGGACATTATTGTCCAAAATTATCCGCCGATGGTTTATATTCTTCCGAGAGCAGCGGCCTTGGCTTAGAATGACCTCAGCGTTGGCGAAGGAGCAACCTTGACCCTCCCGGCGAACGACGGCCCCCCGGCCGTGGCCTTCGTGGCCCGCTCGGGTACGGGTAAGACGAGATTGGTGGAAGCGCTGATCGTGGAGTTGCGCCGGCGGGGACGCCGAATCGGGGCCATGAAGCATGACGCCCACAGATTCGAGATCGATCACCCGGGCAAGGACAGCGCTCGTTTCACCGCTGCCGGGGCCGAGGTCATGGTCCTGGTCTCGAGCGAGACGATCGCCACGGTATGGAAACCCCAGGTGCCGCCCCTGATCGAGGAGTTGCTGGCGACGAGCTTCCAGGACATGGATCTTGTGCTGGTAGAGGGCTACAAGACGAGCGATCTGCCGAAGATAGAGATTCACCGCGCTGCGCTGGGGCAACCCCTGCTCAGTCGCGGTGAGCACCACGATACCCGGCTACTGGCGGTGGCCAGCGATACGGAACTGAAGCTGGATGTGCCGGTACTGGACCTGGACCAGCCGGCTGTGATCGCCGATTTTCTGGAGGAGATGCTGGCAGCCGACTGAGGCCCGACATTCACATGAGGTTTTCCCAGCCCGGCTGCCTAAAGCCGATCCTCGGATCAGCCATGGCGAAGGGCCGATACGGTCCCGCGGGAAACGGCGCGATTCGCTCCCGATTTTGGAAGGAAAACATGATTCGACCTGCCCACACGCCCCGGGTGGGCGCCGTTGTGGCGCCGCTGACCGATCCCCAGGGAAGAGTCCTTGATTACCTGCGCCTGGCGGTGACCGACCGTTGCAACCTGCGGTGTCGGTACTGCATGCCCGCTGACGGCATCGAACAGGTATCCCATGCGGATATGCTGACGATGGAGGAACTGCTGCGTCTGGGGCGAGTATTCGTCGACCTGGGCATCCGCAAGATCCGGGTCACCGGGGGCGAACCCCTCGTGCGCAAGGGAGTGGTTTCCCTGCTGGCGGGCCTGCGGAATCTGCCAGAGGCTCCTGAAGTATTGCTGACGACCAACGGCCTGGATTTGTCCCGGCAGCTGGATGGGTTGCAGGCTGCGGGAGTTGAGCGCATCAATCTGAGCCTGGACTCGCTGCACCCGGAGACGTGGAGCCGGATCACGCGCCGGGATGGTTTCGAGGCCGCGCGGGCCTCCGTCGACGAGGTCCTGGCCCGGGGCATGGGGCTGAAGATCAACATGGTGGTCCTGCCCGGATGGAACGATCACGAGCTACCCGATTTCGTCGCCCTGACCCTGGAACGGGATCTAACCGTGCGCTTCATCGAACCGATGCCGTTTCTGGGTGCCGGTGAACCCCTGTCCGAAACCATCACCGGCGATGAGATCCTCGGCCGACTGGAGCAGGGTTTCGCCCTGGAATCCGCAGGACAGACGGGGGCTGCAGTGGATCGGATCTATCGTGTGCGGGGATACCGGGGCCGACTCGGGATCATTGCCGGAGCCAGCCGCACATTCTGTTCGGCCTGCAGCCGACTGCGATTGGACGGTCAGGGACGTTTGCGGACCTGTCTGTACGGTATAGCGGCGGCAGACCTGCGAATGCTGGTGCGCCAGGGGGCGACCGACGCGGAGCTGGGCGGTGTGATCCGCTCGGCGGTGGCCCGTCGGCAGGTCGATGGCCGGGCTGCGGAGCAGGGGCATACCACCACCGGCCTGGACAGCATGGCCAGCATCGGTGGCTGACGTTTTAAACCATTGGCCTTCGGCCCGGCCGAAGCGCAGGGAGGATGGATATGGGCCGCATCGAGGCCATCTGTATCAGCCGTGAAAAGGGGTCGGTCAAGGAATCGGTTCCCCGGGTCGAACTCAGGGCTGGTCACGGCATCGTGGGCGACGCCCACGCCGGCGACTGGCACCGCCAGGTCTCCCTGCTCGCTCGCGAGAGCATAGAAACGGTCCGTGAGATCATTCCGGACCTGGCTGACGGCGCCTTTGCCGAGAACCTGATCGTGTCGGGGTTACCCCTGCAGACGACCACTGTCGGTGACCGCCTGATCGTCGGTGCCGGTGTGGTGCTGGAGGTGACCCAGATCGGCAAGGAATGTCACAACGGTTGTGCAATCCGCCAGAAAACCGGTGACTGCATCATGCCCCGAGAAGGGATCTTCTGCCGGGTGCTCAGCGGTGGTCCAATCGAGCCGGGCGAGACTGTCAGCCTGGGCGATGCGGCTGGAGTCTGAGCTCATGACCGTCGACGCGAGATCCGCCGCCGCGGTCGTTCTGGCCGGCGGCAATTCCCGCCGCTTCGGAAGCGACAAGGGCGGTGCCCGCTGGTGCAACCGCTCGTTGCTGGAACACGTCATCGCCCGTCTGCCCGTTGACCGTGCCGAAACGATCGTTGTGCTGCGTGCCGAACAGGAACTGGATCTGCGGCCAGAGTGGACCATCATCCATGACGACCCCAGCCTGCCCGCCGGCCCGCTGCGAGCGGTGGTTCAGGGCCTGGCTGCCTGTCACAGCGACTGGGCCTGGGTCGTGGCCTGCGATCAACCTCTGCTCGATACCCGTCTACTTGCGGCCCTGAGCGAGTCGGCCGGCGGTGAACACGCTGTCATTCCCTGCTGGCAGGATCACCTGCAGCCATTGACCGGACTCTATGCCACCACCTGTGGAACGAACCTTCTGGGTTGCCTGGAATCGGGTGAACGATCCCTGATTGGTGCTCTTGAGACCATCGGCTTCAAGATCTTCACCGAAGCGCAATGTCGGCTGATCGACCCCGCCGGCGTGGGATTTCTGAACATCAATCACCCGGAGCAGATGGCCGAACTGGAACGGCTGGCAGCCGCCTCCGATGACGGGCGAAAGGACCTGGAAGTTGACTGAATCCCCCCGCTTGATTCCCTACGCGGAAGCCTTGCAGATCGTGCTGGAGAATGTGCGCCCGCTGCCCGTGGGTAGCGTCTCGCTGGATGAAGCCCTGGGTGCCTACCTGGCGCGGCCAGTCAAGGCTCGATCCCATTCGCCGCGTTTCGAGCAGTCGGCCATGGACGGGTATGCCGTTCGATTGGCCGATGTTGTCGGTGCCGGCGTGGACCCTGCCGTGGGCCTGCACATTGCCGGAGAGCTGGCCGCCGGAGACGGTCGAGCGATGTCCTTGCGGCCAGGCGAGACGATCAAGGTGTTCACCGGATCGCGCCTTCCCTCGGGCTGCGAGGCCGTGGTCATGAAGGAGTACGTCCGCTGTGAGGGACGCCAGGCTTTTATGGCGGGAAAGGTCGGCGCCGGCGACCACATCCGCCGCGTGGGAGAGGAGTATCGCCGTGGCGACGTGATCATGCCCGCAGGTACCAGGATCAACCCGCCTGTGATCGGCATGCTGGCCATGCTGGGGCGGGACAAGGCGGCGGTCCGGCGACGGCCGATCGTGACGGTCATCACCATGGGAGATGAGCTGGTGGCACCGGGGCAGCGCCTCGGGCCGGGCCAGATTCCCGATGCCAATGGACCCGCCTTGCTGGCGGCCCTGCGATCCCTCGGCATCGACCGGACCGGGCACCGCCGGGTGCCCGATGATCACCGCAAGCTGCATCGGGCCATGGCCGCGGCGTTGGATCGCTCGGATCTGGTGGTCACCGTGGGTGGTGCATCGGTCGGTGACCACGATCATGTGGGAAGGGTCCGGCAGGACCTGGGCATACGGGATCTTTTCAGCAAGCTGGCCATCAAGCCGGGCAAACCCAATCTCTTCGGCATGCATCGCGGGCGCACGCCCATCTTCGGTCTGCCGGGCAATCCGGTATCAGCTCTGGTTTCTTTCCATCAACTGGTCAAACCAGCGGTGGCCCGGCTGATGGGTGCTCCGATCGTGCAGTCGCCCATGGTGCCGGTGCGACTGCGGCATGCCCTGCGCAAGAAGCCCGGCCGGTTGAACTGGTTGCGGGGCCGCCTGTACCAGGAGGGCACCGAACTGGTGGCCGAACTGGCGACGGGACAGGGATCGCACATGCTCAGTGGCCTGGCTGCCGCCGACGCCCTGGTGGAGATCCCGCAGGATGTCGAGTCGGTGACCGGCGGTGAGGTCCTCATGGCCCGGCTACTGGACTGGGAATCGTGACCGACCGGGGAACCAGCCTGTGAACTGCCACCACAACGGGCTGCGGTTTGTGGTTTCTTCACCACGGGTCCGCTGCGGTCCGAAGCTCCAGAGATAGCCTGCGTAAGAACTCTTCATATTTGTAATTGATATCAATACAACAGTTTAATCTCTGTCTGGTCCGATCGAATCTCCTTGGGATTCCATTGGTACGCCTCCTGCGATGGGGTGCCAACAGCCGGCGTCGGAATCCGGCCCCCTGACCTGATCATCCTGATATACGGAATTCACCCTGGAGGAATCGTCCATGAAGTACAGTCACCGCACTATCCGTAACGCCGTGGGCGTGATCCTGATTCTGATGCCGCTCTTCATCACAGCCGTCGCCGGCGCCCAGTCGCCCCATGGGCTGCTGGCTCAAGCCCAGGCGACCGCTGCTCCCGAAACGGTGTATGTCGTCCACGCCGAACCCGAACCCGAGCCGTGCGTCCGCACCTGCTTCGAACGCAAAGGATTCCTGCTGGGGATCAATGCCGGCTGGGGCGGAGCCAGTTTCGGCTACCGGACCAACCGGACCTCGGTGACCGAGGATCCCTTCCACGGCGGATTCGGCGGTCTGCGTTTCGGCTACGCCGTATCCAACTCCATCGCTTTCACCCTCGAGGGGTTCGGAGTCGGTGTGTACGACGACAAGTATGAGGACAGCGGCATCGGCGCCGGGTTCGTCGCCGTGACCTGGTGGCCCGAGGCCGGTGGATTCTTCCTGCGCATGGGTTTCGGCGGCGGCGGCGGTGAACTCGTCCGACGCAGCGACGGGGAGAAGATCAAGATGACCGACAGGTCCGCCGCTCTCTTCGGCCTGGGATACGAGTTCCGGTTGACCGAAAAGTTTGCCCTGGGTCTGGCCGTCGATGCTTTCGGACTGGACCTGGACCTCGGTTCCGACCATGAGGAGGACTGGGCAGGCGGTGGCGGTGCCTCCATCCAGTTCAACTGGTATCTCTAGAGAATCTCCAACCGGTTCCTGCAGGGCGCGACGTTGTGGTGATTCCACACCGTCGCGCCGGATCAGGTGCGAATTGTGTTGCGAAAACTCACACCCTGAGAGAGACTCAGCCAGCCGAACTGGGAAAGCAGGGCACTCGCTGCTCGCAAGTTGTTTTTTTCTAATGCATTGCGGCCTGGTCGGATTTATGAACATAGACCCGATTGCTGGAACGACCGTTGCATGGGAATGTCCATCATGGCACTGATAGGACACATCTTCAGGACCCACGTCCGTTTGATACCTCGGCGGTTTCCCCAGCATGGGGCGCCTCGGGGCGAGATTCGGCCGGGCAGCCGCTGGGCCGACTGGCTGCTCCTGTGCGCCCTGTTGTTCGCCGGGGGAACCCCCGCAGCGGCGCAGGGACTGAATTCGTGGACCCGGGCAGCGGCCGCCGATACGTCTCGGGTCGAGCAGAATCTCCCTCTGGCTACAGAGCAATTCAATCGCGGCCTCTTCCTCGAAAGTATCGAGTTGGCCGGCACCGACCGCACGCCGCTGTCGACGGTGCAGATGTACCTGCCGTTGCGACCAGGCCAGCCCATCGACCAGGTGACCCTCATCGAGGGGGTGGAGGAGTTGAGGCGCAGTGGTTTGTTCCGCAGCGTCCGCTACTTCACGCGCCCTGGATCGAGGCGCGGTTTCCTGGTCCTGGTTCTGGAGGTGGAGGAGCAGGGATTCGACTTCCGATTCGGAACCGGCAACACCGACCTCGACGGCTGGTACGTGATCCCGGCCATGGTGGCGCTGGACAACCAGTTTGGCCGAGGGGGAATTTTCGATCTGAAGTGGCGAATCGGATTCCGCCACACTGGTCTTCTGCTGACGTACGCTCAGCCCCGATCCGGCGATGGCCGCAACTACTGGGGAACCCGCCTGTACGTCCTGGGAACCGATCGCCCCTACTTCAGCGAAGGTGTCGAGTACCGCCACGCCGTGGATCGGGTTGGTGTCGAGGGAGTCTTCGGCCGTCGCTACGGCGAGCGCTGGACCGCCGAGGTGGGGCTACACCTCGAGGGCGTCGATGTGGCCGAGACCTCTACGGCCCATACCACCAGCGGAGACGGCTCGGTAAGCATCGATGACGAGGTCCCGTACGAGGATCTGCCTGCCGAAATACAGGAAGCGACCGGCGAGGATTTTCGGGAGATCATCCACCTGGATCTGCAACTCGATTCCCGCCACAAGCGCCTGCGTGCCGGCACTCCCACCGGAGGCCTGTGGGGTAGGCTCAAGACCCAGTTCACCTTGCAGGAGCATCGCAGCTTCATCGGTCTGCAGGGAGATCTACGCGCCTACCGGGAAGTGCCTGGCGGTGTCTTCGCGACCCGGTTGCGCGGTTCAGTGGTGTCCGAGGGCGCGGCTTTTTATGATCGACTCTATCTCGGAGGCATGTACACGGTCCGGGGGTTTCCGACCCACTCGCTTTCGGCGCCGGGCGGAGATACCTGGCTCTGGTCCGGCTCGGTGGAGTACCGCAGCCGGATCCTGGGTCGCGGCGACGACACGCGCCTGGCCGGCCTGCTGTTTCTTGATGGCGGCGCCAGCGGGCGATTCGGCGAAGACTCGTTTGCCGGTGTGTCCCTGGGGGCCGGCTACGGCCTGCGCTTGAAGGTCATCTGGCTCGACTGGATTGGCCTAGATGTCGGCATCCCCTTGACCGAACGTCCCATCGATTCTCGTTTTCAGGTCAATGCATCCATCGGGTGGTCGTTCTGATGCGGCGCGCGTGGTGGCATCCTTGCCGATCTCCGCTCGGGTGTTTGCGTCGATGTCAGTTGCTGCATCTGTGGGCGATGGTGTTGCTGATTGGCGGCGCGTTGAATCCCGGGCTCGGCTGGGCGGAACCCACGGCTCAGGTGACGACCATCACGCCGGCCAAAGCCGGCGACCAGGTCGTGTGTCGACTGATCACGGCAGGGCTTCCGGGCGAGAAACTCCTGCAATCCATGCGTTCGGGACTGGTCTCGGAGGTGGATTTCGATCTGGCACTGCTGGACGAGCGGGAGCAGGTCGTGGGGGGCAGTCGGCTCGAGCTGCAACTGGCCTTCGATCTTTGGGAGGAAGTCTTCTCGGTGCGCAGCAACGGTCAAGAACAACGATTCGCCGAGCTGACCGCTCTGCACCGCTACCTGCAGGATCTCGAGCAGGTGACGGTCGCGCCGTTGAGTAGCCTCGACCGAGACGGACGCTACCGGATCCTGGTCGGATTGCAGGTCCATCCGATTGCGCCCAGTCAGCGGGACGAGGTGGAAGCGGCCATCAGCGGGGATCAGCGCCCGCGTCGCGAGGGTCTGGACCAGCAAGAGGTTTCGGTCAGCCTGGGGCGACTCATTCGCTTCTTCTACAAGGGTGGGGGCGACGAACAGAGCGGTCAGACCTTGATCTCCGCCTGGTTCCGGGGAGGGGATCTGCGTGATGCGACGAATTAGCACCAGATTGGCTGTTGCATTCCTGATCGTGGCCTTGCTGCCGGCGGTGCCGCTTTCTCTGGTCGTGAGTAATCTGCTGGAGCGACGCTTCGGACCGGCCATCGCCGATCCGCTGGAGACGGCCCTGGATGCGGGCCTCTTCGAATCTCGGGAACGTCTGCGGGAGTTGAAGGCAGCTCTGGGGCGGGCTGCGACCGACTTGAAAACGCAGGGCGCAACCTCCGGGAAATGGCCCGAGGAGGCAGTCACCATTACAACGGCGACTCCCGGTACAGGTGGCGGCCGAATTGAGCTGGTCGTGCTGGGAGCCGACAACATACCGGTGGCGGTGGACGAGGCCGCCGAGATGCTGGTCAATGAACCCGATCTGTTGGCGCGTTCCCCGCAGCCGTCGCAAACCGTTGCCGGAGGTCCGCTGCCCGAACCGGTACGGGTAGGGGGCGTGCTGGTCACGACCATCGTGATCGATTCCCCGGACGACGAAGCCGACGCGGGTTTGTTGCTGGTGGCGCGTTCCCTGCCGGCGGGAATGGTCGAGCGGGCCGGCGAGCTGACCGGCGGGCTTCGCCTGCTGCGGATCGTACGTAGTGAGAGCGGACGGGTGCTGCTGAGTTTTCTAGCGCCTTTTCTGGTCATCTACGGCCTATTGATCCTCGTGGCCCTGGCGACGGGTACTCTCTGGGCGCGGCGCATGGTGCGACCGCTCGAAGCGCTGGTCGAGGGCACCCGCCGAGTGGGCGCCGGAGATCTGGATACGCGGGTGGCCGTGCCGGCTCCCGGCGAGGTGGGGGACCTGGTTCAGGCCTTCGATACCATGGTCGGCCGGCTGGGGGATCAGCGTCGCGACCTGGCTCGGCTGGAACGAGCAGCGGCCTGGCGTGGCATGGCCCGCACCCTGGCCCACGAGGTGAAGAATCCCCTGACTCCGATCTTGATGGCGGTGCAGGAAGCCCGGGACGCTTACCGCGGCGACGACACAGCCTATGCCGAGTTGCTGACCGAGTGCACCGACATCGTTCGCGAGGAAGTGGACAGCTTGCGGCGTCTGGTGCGGGAGTTCGGCGATTTCGCCCGACTGCCCAAACCCGAACCCACCCAGGGGGACCTGATCCTGCTGGGGCGCGACCTGGAACAGCTCTACGGCGAGCAGCATCTGTCGCTGGTGGCGACCGTGGATCAGTTGGAGGGCTGGTTCGACTACCAGGCTCTGCGGCGGGCGCTGATCAATCTCATCGATAACGGCTTGGCTGCCTGTCGCGAGCAGGGTGCTGAACCGCGGGTGACGCTGACCATTGAAGCGGCCGCGCCTGGTGGCCGGATCCTGGTGGCAGACCGGGGTGCGGGCATTCCCCAAGAGAATCTGGTCCGCATCTTCACGCCGGACTTCACGACCAAGGGCGACGGGATGGGCCTGGGGCTGGCCATTGTCGACAGCGTAGTCGCCGGTCACGGGGGGACGATCAGTGTCGAAAGCGAGCTCGGCCGGGGATCGGTATTCAGCATGTCACTGCCATTGACCACCACCGAGGGTAAGGCCGCGGCCGGAGAAGATCCGGACGGCACCGATGCTGGCGGAGTAGCATGAAGCGAGGAGAACCATGAAACCCACAGTCCTGATCGTCGATGACGAGAAGAATATCCGCCGGACCTTCCAGATGGTACTGCGTTCCGAGGGTTTCACTGTACGCACGGCCGAGAGCGGCGAAGAAGCCTTGCAGGATGTTGAGAAGCACCCTGCCGACGTCGTGGTGCTGGACGTGCGTCTACCGGGAATGGGTGGGATCGAAGTTCTGACCCGTCTGCGGGAGCGCGATCCGGAACAGGCCGTGGTGATGATTTCCGGCCACGGCACCATCGCCACTGCGGTGGAGGCCACCCGGCATGGCGCCTTCGACTTCGTGGAGAAGCCCCTGAGCAAGGAGCGCCTGCTGGTTGCACTGCGCAACGCAATCAAATTGCGAACCCTGGATCGCCAGGTTAAGGAACTGAGTCATCGCGACGCTCGCCGCCACCTGATGATCGGCGAATCGGGTCCCATGGGTCTGATCCGGGAGCAGATTCGCCGGGCCGCGCCCACTGCGGCCCGAATCCTGATCACTGGAGAAAGCGGTACGGGCAAGGAACTGGTGGCCCGAGCCGTGCACGAGGCCAGCGATCGCCCTCAGGGCCCCTTCGTCAAGGTCAACTGCGCGGCCATCCCCGAGGAACTCATTGAGAGCGAGCTCTTCGGCGCGGTCAAGGGAGCCTACACCGGGGCCACCGAGTCGCGGGACGGCAAGTTCCTGCAGGCCGACGGCGGCACCCTGTTCCTGGACGAAGTGGGAGACATGAGTCTCAAGGCCCAGGCCAAGGTCTTGCGGGTGTTGCAGGAAGGCGAGATCGAACGAGTCGGCGGTTCGGATACCGTACGAGTGGACGTGCGTATCCTGGCGGCGACCAACAAGGATCTGCCGGTCGAGGTGAGCAGGGGTGAGTTTCGCGAGGATCTCTACTTCAGGCTGAACGTGGTGCCGGTGCAAGTACCGCCCCTGCGTGAGCGGCGCCAGGACATTCCCCTGCTGGCCGAGCACTTCCTGACCCGCTATCTGGACGAGAACGGCTTGCCCCAAAGGATCTTCGCAGCCGAAACGCTGCAGTTGCTGCAGTCTTTGCCGTGGCCCGGGAACATCCGTGAACTGGGAAACGCGGTGGAACGCCTGGCCATTCTGAGTTCCGGCGCCTCCATCGAACCGGCGGATCTGACCCGTTGCGGTGTGGGGGCGGATCTGCAGTCATCCGGACGCGAGATTCAGCATATGGGTGGGAGTACGGAGCCAACCGGCGGCGCCAACGCTGTGGCCGTCGAGCCGACCGGCGTGCTGGCCATGGGCGGGTTGGTTGCGGCTCGGCAGGCCTTTGAGAAGGCCTGCATTGCCGCTGCCCTGAACGAGGCTGAAGGCAATGTCTCCCAGGCAGCGCGTTTGCTGGGAATCGATCGGACGAATCTCCACAAGAAGATTCAGGCCTACGACCTGGGCTCCGGTCGGAGCGGCAGAAACGAGGATTCGTGATGAACGCCTGGCGAACGCTGGTGTGTTCCGGGCTGATTCTACTGGGCAGTATCCCTGGCATGGCCCAGGACCGTGTACCGGAGACCGAACCCGAATCGCTGCGGAACTGGTTTCTTGAGGTGCAGTGGGTGGGCTCGGAGCGGGAGAAGTACGATGTATTCGCCCGCGAAAACGTACCGCCGGCCGAGGTGACGAAATCAGGCGAGGGCCCGGGATTCAGCTTCGGCCGTCGTATCGGCGGCCGATTCGTGCTGGCCTTCCAGTTTCTGCTGGTCTGGCACGACGTTGCTGTAGACGGTATGGACCTGATCGACGGCGAGATGTTGATCACCGGCACGGTACTGTTTCGTGAACGCTCGTTCTTGCAGCCCTTCCTGCGTGGAGGTGTGGGAGGGACGGGGTTGATCCTCAAGCAGGAGGACGACGTTCACATCGTCTACGGCACCGCCGCCTCGGCCGGCGGTGGTCTGGCGTTGAGATTTTCCGGCCGCTGGAGTCTGGAACTGGAAGGTGCCGGCACCTTTGCCAACTACCTCGAGGCCGACGAGAATCCGGCCGACGAAGAGCAGGATCGTTACCAGGTGCGCACCTCGAATATCGGTTGGCGGCTCGGCGTCGGGATCAGGATCTGGTTCTAGCTTGATGATCCGCATGTGGCCAACAAGCGCACCGAGGCCGCCGCTCCTTTTGGGAGCGGCGGCGGTTACAAGGACCAATATTACTTGAACAGCGCTTTGACGTGTCCAAAGGAAACATCCTCTTCGGCTGCCGACTTGATGCCACTGCGATTCACCGTCAAGAGCAGCTTGCAGCGCTTGGCGATTGCACCGTAGAATCCGTACGCAGAAGTATTACTCGTATCGTTGATTCTTATGCAGAAGCCCCAGGGGTTGCTATTCAAGCGTTCAACGGTTCTTGTGTTCAAGGCAATGGGAGCGGGAACAGGATTGGCCGGGAACATGTGGATGCCGGCGTAGCCGCCCGTGTGCCAGTCCCAGGTGCTGAGGTTTTGGGGATTGTAGTCTCCCTGGTAGAGCTCGCAGCGAAAAAACTCGGGCAGGCCGGGGCCCTGGAAAAAGTCAGTGCCGCCGTAGTAGAAAGACGCTGAAAGCACGACGTCGCCCGGTTGAAGTACAGAGAACATGTTGAACTGCAGGAACGCCCGCCACTCTTTTACGGACACGTCGCCAAAGTGGTTCGGCTCATCGGTGTCAGCGCCCCATAGCGGGAGACTGTCGTTGTTCAGATCATAAAGCCAATCGCCCAAGGGGCCATTTGCGACATAGTGGGCCTGGATGTAGCCGGTGTGCTCGACAGGGATGGAAAGATTGACGATCTCGGCCTGCGCTACTGCGGAGAATGCGACGACCAGGGCCATTCCCAACATGATGGCGTTTTTGACGTACGATTGCATGGTGAGTCTCCTCATAAAGAATGTTGAAAGTAATGCGGCAATAGATTTTTCGGTGCCGCTGGCAGTTGAACAATTCACACCGAGGGAATTCAAGAACTACGAAAAAGGTATATCCATATTTTCCGTCTACAGGGCCAATTCGTACTCATGCCGATCGTGTACGGTGCCGCTCATGCGTGACATGGTTGGAGAGTCAAAGATGGTGACGAACATGCAACCGGTGGCCCGGATGATCTAGTGGTCGCGCTCAACCAGCAGGTCCGTCGGACCCCTGTTTGGTAAGGTTGGATGCCGAAGTCTCGGGACTCCCGGAGCAGCGGTCAATCAAACGCAGAAGACCCGGCGGTTGCCGGGTCTTCTGGTCAGGGGCAGTACGGTGGGGTTCTCCAGTCCAGGAAGCGGAACGAATCAGTGACAATCCACGTCCCGCTGGCGCTCGTCCCAGCAGGCGGGTTGGCCGCCGTTGTAGTCGGGCACCCGCAGGCTGCCCGAGCCGTCGGCATGCCAGCGCATGTACCACTGGCTGCCGCTGACGGCCTGGTTGAACTCGACGGCGAACTCGGGGTCGTTGTCGCTGAAACGCAGGGTGTCACCGGTGGTTTCGGGCTCGTGGCTGATAAAGGTCAAGTGGCGGCCAGTGCCAGCGTCCCCCCAGGCGATCTCGCCACACAGTGGGTGCTCCGGCTCGTCGAGGTCATTGAAGAACCAGCGTCCCTCGTCGCCGTTCTCGGCGGTACTACCCTGGAACCAGACCACTGCGTCCAGGGGAGGTTGTGCATGCCGGGCCGTCAGTCGCAGTTCCCATTCGACGCGATTGCCGGCCGGCAGTCCGCGCAACCGGACCTGGGTTTCTTCGACCCCGTCGACCCACGTGTAGACCCAGATCCACGATCCGTCTTCCTGCAGAGAGGGGGGGGTGTGCAGCGCGAGGGCGAATACCGCCACTGGCGGCGCCAAGGTGAGCTGGGCCATGGCGTCCAGTACGACGACCCGCAGATAGGCGTTGATGAAGTTGAGGTGCGTGTCGCGGTCGGCCTTGTCCAGCTCTGCGGCTCCGTCGAAGAACCCGAAGTCAAAGGTCAGTTGCTGGGGATCGGGCAGCCGGGGCGGATCGGTCTGTGCCACCGCCGCCGGTTCGCTTTCATCGGAACTGCAACCGCTCAGGTTGGCCGTCAACAACACGGCGATGGCGAGCATCGCCAGGAGTCCGAACACGGTTCGGAGTGAGAAGGTGCGTAGCATGGGATTCCTCCTGCCAGGGGTGACTCGATCGACGGTTCACTGTGGTAAAGGCAATTGGCGTGCCGAAGCAGTACGTCAGTTGAGGTCGGCTTAACTGGTTAAATAGCAGTCAGAACCGCTGGTCCCGGACCGAACGGACCGAAGCGACAGACTGTGTCCGACCACTACGATCGCGGTATCCTGTCACACCTGGAGGCGACCGGATCGCCGGTCCCTCGATCTGTGCCGCTCGGCTGTAGTCGATCCTCACACTGTGGATTCCCCGCACTTGGTCCATTGCCCCCCACCAGCCGGCGTGCCACTGACGCAGTACCGCTTCCGGTGCTGCAACTCCCTTTCCTGCAACGGAATGACGATCTGTCAGTCGTCGCTGTAGTGACGTGGCACATCCGATGCAGTGGGCGTCGCGTACGACTCGTTTCCATTTTCAGTTCGAGGAGGAAGACCATGTTCGAGGTTGCGGCAGAGTTCTTCAGGTCCGGTGGACCATTGATGTGGGTCATTCTGGCGGTACTAGCGGGTGCGACTGCGGTGATCGCCGAGCGATTGCACTTCTACCTGGTCGTGTGTCGCATTCCCGGCGACGAGCTCGTCACCAGTGCCGCCCGCGAGATGAATGGCGGCGGACTGGAGATCGCCATGTCCAAGGTGGACGATGGCACCAGTCCGACCCACGCCATCTTGTCCCGTGTGATGGAGAGCTACCGGGGCGGATACCCCATGAATGATATCCGGCGCAGCGTCGACGAGGTCGCCATCCGCGAGGTCCCGCGTTTCGGGCGCCGACTGGGCTATCTGGCCATGCTGGCCAACGTGGCCACCTTGTCCGGATTGTTGGGTACGATCTTCGGTTTGCAACGCTCGTTCAGTTCCCTGGCTGTCACCTCCGCCGTCGAGAAGGCGTCCGTCCTGGCTTCGGGAATATCCCAGGCAATGAACACCACCGCCTTCGGCCTGATCGTGGCTATTCCCTGCATGGTGGCCTACACCAGGTTGTCGAGCATGCAAGCCCGCCGCACCGAGGATTGCGACGCCGCGGCCGTGCGTCTGCTGAACTATATCGAAGCCCGCACCGAGAACCCGCCCATCGCCCGGGAGCGACAGGCAGTCTAGCGTCCGGACGATCCGGCCGCGCGGCCGTGGTCGTGATCCGGAAGGAGGGTTTCCATGTCTTTGCTCTTGTCGAGAACGGGCTCCGGCCGACCGTCGGAGGCTGCCCAGGTGGTGGACCTCGACGTGACCCCGGTGATGAACATGTTCATCATCCTGATCCCGTTCCTGGTCAGTATGGCCGTATTCACTCATCTGGCGTCACACGCCCTGACCCTGCCGGGGGACGAGGGCGCCGGTCAGGCCCAGATCGAGGCCGACCTGCCGGTGACGATCGTTCTGGCTCTTGACGAAATCGTCGTTCTGAAGGGGGACCTGGTGCTCGGCCGTCTGGCCTCGCCGGCCGTGGCATCCGGCCTGCCGGAACTGGGAGATCTGTTGGGTCGACTCCGGACAAACCGACCGGAGATCGAGAGGCTGGTTCTGGCGGTGGACGATGCAGTGACCTGCGCCCAGGTGGTGGGCTGTCTGGATATTTGCCATGGCGCCGGCTATGACGATGTCGGCCTGGCCGATGCCGCAGGGCACGATTCTCTGGACGATGGTTCGTCGGTCGGCTCGCACTCAGCTTCGGAGGTGTCGCCATGAACGCCGCCTCGGCCACTCCAATGCATCGACGAGTAGTTCCGGTGAGGCACGGCAGTCCCCAGCTCACATCGCTGGTCGATATGATGGTGATCCTGCTGGTCTTCCTGCTTAAAAGCTTCTCGGTCGAGGGCCAACTCGTGACACCGGCGGCGGATCTGCAGCTACCCCATTCATCGGCTCGCGGCGTCGTCGAGCCCGCCTTGAGTATCGAGATCACCACGTCGGGCATCCATCTGGCGGGCCAGCCGGTGGTGGACCTGGTCAGCGTGAACGGCGATTCCCTGCTGGTGACCGAGCTGTATGCCGAACTCTTGGGGCTAGCGGCAACCGTCGGCCCGGACGGATTCCCGACCAGGCCCGTGACCATTCAGTGCGATCGGCGGGTCGACTTCCGGATCCTCAAACGAGTGCTCTTTACCTGCAACCAGGCCGAGCTCGAAAACCTCTCGCTGCTGGTCATGAGGGATTCGTCATGATGCCCGTGTACACCCTGCCCGCCAATCATCGTCTGACAGCTTTCGAGAAGCCGGTGGTCACGCGCAACCGGGACGGCCTGCTGCGCAGACTTTTGGCAGCGAGTCAGATCGTGTTCCTGGGCCTCGGAGCTCTTTTGCTGGTGGTGGAGATCAGCCCCGACAAGGGATCTCCCACGGCACAGCCTCACCGCATCAGCGTCCAGTTGAAGCAGCGGCGACCTGAGCCGGCGCTTCTGCCAGTGGTTGCCGAGCCCGAGCCGGTGCTCTTGACGCCGGAAACGGTCCTCGATCAGGTGGTGGACCGGCCAGTCCCCCCCCCGGAGTCCGCCGTCCGGGCTGTGCCGGCCACCGCCCCGGTCGAGGTTGCCGTACCGGAGCCAGCGCCCCGACGGGTCTACGGTGTGCGCCGGGTCATGGCCCATGGTCTCGGACGTGGGGCCAGCGCCGGCGGCAACCTGGTGGTCAAGCGGGGCAATACGGTCGATGGAGTCGCAGATCAGTTGGTCGCCACCGAGGCGGATCTGCAGGGCAGCCTCGCGCCACTGAGCACCGTAGAAAAGGCCCCGGAACCGCTCGAGCGGGTCAAACCCCGTTATTCCCGGGCCCTGGTTCAGGCCCGCGCCGCGGGCAAGGTGACGGCCCGCCTGCTCATCGATATCGACGGGAGCGTCCAAGCCGTCGAGATCATCGAGGACATCGGCCACGATTCCCGAGATGTGGCGGCCGAAGCATTCCGCCAGTTCCGCTTCCGGCCCGCGCTGCGTCGCGGCCAGCCGGTAGCCGTCTGGATCCTTCACCACATCCGTTTCGAATTTCAGGAGTAACGATCATCATGAAACGAAAGAGTCTTCACTGGATGCTCTGTATCGGGGTTTGTGTCGCCATCCTGCTGGCGTCCGCTGGGGCGTTTGCCCTGACCGACGCCTCATCCGATGGCACTGCAGCCCAGAACAGCATCTCGAGTCTGGAGCCCGATGTGGCTCCGGAATTGGTCGAGTTCGTCGAGGCGGTGTATCCGCCCACGGCGTTGCGGGCTGGCCTCGAAGGTCCGGTGCTGCTGGAACTGCTGGTCAGTGCCGAGGGCGCGGTGGATTCGGTTGTCGTGATCGAGGGGCTGAGCCCGGAGATGGACCGGGCTGCGGTTGCCGCCGCTGCCCAGTTCGTATTCGCTCCGGCCCGGGCCGGCGGGCAGCCGGTGCCGGTATTCCTGCAGTTCGAGTACGTGTTCTCCATCAGTGAACAGACCCGCTCCATTGCGGAGTACGTCAACTTCCGTGGGCGGCTGCAGGAGATGGGTACGCGAATACTGCTGGAAGGGGCCATGGTCGTCGCCGCGTTTCCTGCCGAGGAGAGTGGCGAGCATCTGGATGTACCGCGGGAAGCCTACCTGCAACGAATCGGCGGATTTGCCGGCCAGTACCTCGAAGAGGATAGGCTCGTAACGTTTACCGACTCCACGGGTCATTTCGTGTTCAAGTCGCTGCCGCCGGGACTGGTGGAGCTCAGTTTTCCCAATGCCGGATACGAGACCCTCCAGACCAGCGAGGAGATCCGGCCCGAGGAACTGATCGAGGCCACCTACTGGCTCAAGCGCAGCCGGTACAACGAGTACGAGATCGTGGTCTATGGTCGGGGTGAGGAAAAGGAAGTCACCCGGCAGAGCTTGACGGTGACCGAGGTGGAACGCATTCCCGGTTTCGCCGGCGATGTGATCAAGAGTCTGCAGGCCTTGCCCGGGGTGGCTCGCCCGACGATGGATGATCCGGGGGCGATGGTCATCCGCGGCAGCGGCAACTACGACACTCGCTTCTTCCTCGACGGCGTGGACATCCCATTGCTGTTCCACTTTGGCGGCGTCAAATCCACCTACAATTCTCTGGGGCTCTCCAGTGTGGACATGTATCCCGGCGGCTTCGGCACTCGCTTTGGCGGTTGCGTCGGAGGCGTGGTGGAACTCAAGGGACGTCCCGGGCGCAGCGACCGCTGGAAGACGGTGCTCGATGCCAGCCTCCTGGACGCCAGCTTCCACACCGAAGGCCCTCTGGGCAAGGGCTTCACCATGGCGTTGAACGCCCGCCGCAGCTTCGTCGGCGAGATAGCCAAGGCCGTTCTCGAAAGCAATGACGACGCCACCATGTCCGTGGCTCCCTACTACTGGGATCTGGTGGGGCGCGTGGACTGGGGCACAGGGACCGATCACCACCTGTTTTTCACCACGTTCGCGGCCAAGGATCGCATGGAGATGATCGTGGCCGACCACAAGGAGGGCAGCCCCGAGGTGAACGAGGCGGTGGATGAGATCGAGATGGAGCTGGCTTTCAGCCGCTTCATCCTGGGCTACGATCTACGCCTGAGCCCCCGGGTGAGGAACTCGTTGCGGGCGGCCTACGGACGGTCCCGGGAGTCGGGCCACGTCTTCGGCGAATTCGAGTTCGAGGGCAAAGGCCCCTACTATCAGCTACGCGACGAGTTGAGCATCGACTGGCGACCCGGTGTACGCAGCAACGTGGGCCTGGACCTGGCCTGGACCCCCTATGACTACGAGGTCAAGGTCAACGGTTGGCCCTCTTCCATGCAGACCAAGAATTTCAGTGACCACGCGGCCTACGCCAACGCGGAGCTCAAGCCCTGGAACGAGTTGTTGCTGGTACCGGGCCTGCGCTACGACCACTACCAGCACATCGAACAGGGGGAGTTGAGCGCGAGGATGGCCGCCCGCTGGCGCTACCATCCGGACCGCACCATCACCGCGGCCTACGGCACCTACAACCAGCCGCCTCAGCCCATGGGCCAGTCCACCGATCCGGTCTATGGCAATCCG
>Ga0070729_10003133_pt1 | contig 19784 bp, 12 predicted proteins | sample tdDd472_FD_66725 | JGI IMG/M metagenome (GOLD analysis project Ga0070729, IMG submission 66725) | Marine sediment microbial communities from the Atlantic coast under amendment with organic carbon and nitrate - tdDd47.2 | ecosystem: Environmental > Aquatic > Marine > Coastal > Sediment | place... | reverse complement strand
GCGTGGTCTCGGCGCCGAGTCGCAAGGTGCAGGGCGTCGAACACATCCAGACGGACGCGGCGCTGAACCCGGGCAACAGCGGCGGGCCGCTCGTCGACCTCGAGGGACGCGTCGTCGGCGTGAACACCCGGGTCGCGACGGGTCAGAACCTCGGGTTCGCCATCCCGACCCACGCCTTCGCCGAGGCGCTCGCGCGGTTCGACGTGCCCCTCGACGAGGCCCGCCGTCACGAGCCGGACTACCGCTGCGTCACCTGCGAGAGCCACATCGTGCCGGGGGATCTGAGGTGCCGTGCGTGCGGTCGGACGATCGACGCGACCGGCGAGCGCGTGCTCGACGACGACTACAAGCGGTGGATCACCGCCGAGCGGGGGTGTGCCCGGCTCGTGCAGGCGATCGGGTACGTGCCCGAGCAGGTGCGGGTGCGTCGCGGCGTGTGGCGGGTGCGGCAGGGAGAGGCGATCGTGTGGATCGCGATCGACCCGGACGGGCGCTTTGTTTCGTTCAACGCCACCATCGCGCGGGTGCCCGAACGGGCCGTCGAGCCGCTGCTGCGCTTTCTGCTGACGGCGAACGACTGGTCGACGGGCCCGTGCCGGGTCGGCATTCGTGGCGAACTGGTGACGGTCTCGTTCGCCGAGCCCACGACGTTCTTGAACGAGCGCGAGGTCGCCGGTGGGCTCGCGCTGCTGATCCGGCTCGCCGACGAGCTGCAGGGCCTGCTCGTCAGCCGCTTCGGATGCAGCGTCCCCGAGCCCGGGGCGGAGTTCGACCTCTTCGCGTGAACCGGCGGGAATCGGGGGCGGTCGCAGGGCGAAGCGGCGGCGCGAGCGGTGTGGGCACGAAAACGTGCACAGCGGCGCTTGCGCCCCGCGACCATCGCGGGTAGTCGGCGCTCGCCTACGGGCCGATTCCCACGGAGACCCATGTCTGTCGAGCGCATCCGCAACATCGCGATCATCGCCCACGTCGACCACGGCAAGACCACGCTGGTCGACGAGCTGCTGAAGCAGTCCGGTACGGTCGCGGCCCACCGTGAGCTCGAAGAGCGTGCGATGGACTCCAACGATCTCGAGAAGGAGCGTGGCATCACGATCCTCTCGAAGTGCACCACGGTGCACTGGTCGGATGATGGCGACGACGAGCCGTGGATGATCAACATCGTCGACACCCCCGGCCACGCCGACTTCGGCGGTGAGGTCGAGCGCGTGCTGAGCATGGTCGACTGTGTGCTGCTGCTCGTCGACGCCGTCGAGGGGCCGATGCCGCAGACGCGCTTCGTGCTGCGCAAGAGCCTCGCGCTCGGGCTGCGTCCGATCGTCGTGATCAACAAGATCGACCGCCCGGCGGCGCGCCTCGACGGCGTGCTGGACGAGGTGTTCGACCTCTTCGTCGCGCTGGATGCCGACGAGGACCAGCTGGACTTCCCGGTGATGTACGCGTCGGGTCGCGACGGCTACGCGATGGACGATCCCGGCGACGACGCGAAGGACATGCAGCCGCTGTTCCGCAAGATCGTCGAGAAGGTGCCGCCGCCGCCGGCCACGCAGGACGCGCCGTTCTGCATGCAGGTCGCGACGCTCGGCTACGACAACTTCGTCGGTCGCCTGTCGATCGGTCGCGTCGTCGAGGGCAGCCTGAAGGTCGGCGATCGCATCGGCATCTCGCGCGAGGGCGCCAACACCCGCACCGAGCGCGTGTCGCGCCTGTTCGGGTTCAAGGGGCTCGAGCGGGTCGAGATCGACGAGGCGCAGGCCGGCCAGATCATCGTGGTCGCGGGCCTCGGTGAGGTCCTGCCCGGCGACACGCTGCACGCGTCCGACGCGCCGAAGCTCATGCCGTCGATCGAGATCGACGAGCCGACGATCTCGATGCGCTTCATCGTCAACAATTCGCCGTTCGCCGGTCGCGAGGGCGACTACGTGACGAGCCGCCAGATCGGCGACCGTCTCGCGCGCGAGACCGAGAAGGACGTGTCGCTGCGCGTCGAGCCCGGCGAGACCCCGGAGGTCTTCGTCGTGTCCGGTCGCGGCGAGCTGCACCTGACGATCCTGCTCGAGAACATGCGCCGCGAGGGCTACGAGCTCGCCGTGTCGATGCCGCAGGTCATCCTGCGCGAGAACGAGGACGGCTCGACCGAGGAGCCGTTCGAGCGGGTCGTCGTCGAGTGCGGCGAGGACTACTCGGGCACCGTCATCAACAAGCTCAACCTGCGGAAGGGCGAGATGGTGACGATGGAGCCGAGCGGCGACGGGATGACGCGCCTCGAGTACATCATGCCGTCGCGCGGGCTCATCGGGTTCCGCAACGAGTTCCTGACCGACACGCGCGGTACGGGCACGCTGCACTCGGTGTTCGAGCACTACGCGCCCCGCCGTGGCGACATCGAGCACCGTGCGAACGGCGCGCTGATCGTCATGGAGACCGGCACCACGACGCCGTACTCGCTCTTCTCGCTGCAGGAGCGCGGCATCCTGTTCTGCGGCCCGGCGGAGGACGTCTACGCCGGCCAGATCATCGGTCAGCACGCGCGGGACAACGACCTGGTCGTGAACCCGAACAAGAAGAAGCAGCTGAACAACATGCGGTCGTCGGGCGCCGACGACAAGCTGCTGCTCACGCCGCCGAAGGTCCATACGCTGGAGTCGGCGATCGAGTGGATCTCCGAGGACGAGCTCGTCGAGATCACGCCGCAGTCGATCCGCATCCGCAAGGCCCAGTTGGACCACAACAAGCGGAAGCAGAAGAAGAAGTGACCGGCCGCCGGGGGCACCGGGCCGAGCACGGTCCGGCGCACCTCGACGGTGGACACGGGTGCGTGCGCCTCGGCGCAGGATGCCTCAGACGGGCAGGTTGATCCCGAGGTCGCGGCGCAGGGCGACGTGGGCCTCGGACCATCCGAACCGTCGCACGTCGGCGATCACGTCGTCGCCGGGCAGGGCGCCGGCCACGACCGGGGTCGAGGCGAGCGCCTGACCCACGGCGGTCGCGCTGTCGGCGAACACGACGGCGAGCCGCGCGGCGTCGAGGGTGGTCGCTTCGAGCCACCGGTCGACGTGGGCGAGGCGTTCGTCGGCGAAGAGCCGCTCGACGGCCACGCGCAGCGGGTCCTGCCACGCCGGGTCGAGCCCGCGGCGCAGTCGGCGCTGCACCCGCGCCATGTCCGGCGTGACCTCGACGTCGAAGCCCGGGTGCACGTGGTGAACGATCGCTGCAAGCAGCAGCTTCAGCCGGTCGGCAGGCAGCAGCACGGCGAGGCGGCGCCCGGGGGTCGACATGGCGAGGCGTACCCCGACGAGGGCGCGCAGCTCGGCTTCGGACCGCCCGGACAGCAGCGCCGGCGACACCAGGAAGGTCGGCCACGGGCGGGCGGCGGGCACGAGCCCGTCGACATCGTCGGACTCGTACACCCGGGGGACCCGCTCGAGGTCGAACACGGTCGCGCCCTCGTGCACGAGGCGCGCGAGCAGCAGGTCGTCGTGGGTATCGAGGCGCTGGGCCTCACCGACGCCGTAGTCGTCGAGCTCCTGGACGTAGTGGTCCCGCAGCGCCTGCCAGGCCACGGTGAAGACCGTGTCGAGGGCCGCGAGGCGGTCGCGCCCGGGCAGGTGCGCGCCGAGCGTCGCAGCGGGCAGCGTGCGTGCACCGAGGCGCGGTCGGGACGCGCTGTGGCTGGCGACCCACTCGCGCACGCGGGCGGTGCCGCCGCCGCCGGCGACGACCTCGCGCAGCACGAGCCACGCGCGGTCGATGTGCCCGGCGCGCAGCAGCGCGGCGCCGAAGCGCTCGGCGACATCGAGCCGATCGGGCGCCTGGTCGAGCACCTCGGCGATCGCCTCGAGCGACACCGAGCCATGCGACCCGGACGAGCCGAGCTGCACGATCGTCGCTCGAACGTCTTCGTCGTCGGGCAGCAGGCGCGCCGCCATCTTCAGCGCGTAGAGCGCGGCCTCGTCTTCGCCGAGGTGCAGCCGGTCGACCTCGCCGAGGGCGCGCCACAGCAGGCCGAGCAGCCCGGGATCGTCGATTCCGTGGCGCTGGGCGCGCTGGATCATGCGGGCGTAGGCGTCGTGCAGCTCGCGCCAGGCGCCGGCTTCGGACAGCAGTCGGGTGATGCGCTCGAAGCGGTGCAGCTCGGTCGGGGCGACGTCGAGGGCGCGTTCGAGCGCGGCCGCTGCGGCGACCGGCTGACCGAGGGTGTCGGCCGCCAGCTCGGCGAGCTCGTCGGCGAGCGCGCAGGCGGCGGCGCCCTCGGCGGTGGCGAGGCGGGCGCTGAGGACGCCGGCCAGCTCGTCGTGCCGCTCGTGCACGCGCAGGGCGCCGCAGAGGGTCTCGAACACGTCGTCGTGGGGGCGCAGCGTGACCGCCTCGACGAGCAGGCCGAGGGCCTCGCTGAACCGATCGATCGCTCGAAGATCGTCGGCCTGGGCGTGCAGCAGGGGGACGCGGTCGAGGGGCGCCGAGGTCGCAGCGAGCAGGCCGGCGCGGGCTTCGACGGCTTCTTCGGTGTGCCCGAGGCGCGAGAGCACGTCGACGTGCATGCGTGCGGCGTCGGTGTCGTCCGGGTCCTGCTCGAGCAGGTGCTCGAGGGCCATCGCGGCACCATCGAGGTCGCCGGTCTCGTGTCGCGTTTCGGCGATGCGGCGCAGGATGACGGCGGCGGACCGGGGGCTCAGGTCCGACGCGTTGTGGATCCACAGCGACTCGAAGGCCGCGGCGGCGCCGACACGATCGCCGCTCACCCACCGCAGCTGCCCGAGCGCCATCGCGACTTCGCCATCGCGGGGGTCGTGCTCGAAGGCGGCCTGGAGGTGGTCGAGGGCGCCGCTGTCGCCGAGTCGGACGGCCGCGAGGCCGGCGATGCGGTGCAGCGCAGCGCGCCCGGACGCGGACAGGGTCGACGTGAGGGCCGCGGCCGCACACTCCCACGCCTCGGCGAGCTTGTCGTCCTCGAGCAGGGCTTCGGCCTGCTGCACGGCGTCGGTCATGGCCTCGGCGGGGGGTGAGGGGGCGGTGGGCGGCCGGGCGGCGCGGCGGTCAATCGGTGGGCGTGAACGTCTCGTCGATCACCACCGTCTGGCCGCTGCGGACGCGCACCGTGTGATCACGCGCCTCGCTCTGGTACCGGAGCTCGACGGTATACCGCCCGGGTTCGAGCGGCCAGCGTTCGATCGGCGTCTCACCGATGTCGCGACCGTCGAGCCGAACGGACGCCCACGGCACCGCCTGCACCGACAACGCTCCGGGGCCGGTCGGGGTGGGGCCGGCGGCGAGGGCCGGGGGCAGGGCATCGCGCGCGATGGCGTGCGTTTCGCGGGCGAGGGCCTCGCCACGCACCGCGAGCTCCAGTCCGGCGGCGGCCCGGTCGAGTCCGACGGCGACTTCGGCGCGGGCCGAGGCGACGAGCGGCGCGATGGGGTCTTCGCTGGCGGCGTCGCTCGGTGTGGCACTCGGTGCCACGGGCCCGTCGTCGGCAACCTGTGACGGGGGCTCGGTCGGCGCGGGGTTCGGGCCCGGGCCGGACGCGATCACGGCCGCCGCGACGGCGCCGAGCAGGAGCGCGGCCCCCGCGAGGATCCAGGGCCCGCCGCGACCGGCGCCGCTCGAAGGAGCCATCGGCGGTGTCGGGAGCGCGATCGGCGCGGTGGGTGTCAGGCCAGCGGTCGGGGCGGCGTCGTCTGTCGTGGGGGCGGGCACGACGTCGGGTACCGCGTCGGCAACCTGCGGCCGCGGGTCGTCGTGGGGATCGACGAGGGGCGTGGGTGCGGTCGCGTCGGTCGACACGAGCCCGTCGGCTTCGTCGGCGATCCGCGCGAGGTCCCGCGCGACCGTTGCGGCGTCGGCGGGGCGCTCGGCCGGATCCCGCGCCAGCAGCCGCGACACGAGCTGCAGAAGCGCCGGGGGCACGACCGATCCGTCGGCCGCGGCGAGGGCCGGGCGCGGCGCGCTGATGTGGCGGGTCGCCGTCTCGATCGCCGTGCGCCCGCGAAAGGGCAGCCGGCCCGACACGAGGCGAAAGAGCAGCACACCGAGCGCGTAGAGGTCGCTTCGCCCGTCGAGGGGCGCGCCCGAAACCACCTCGGGGCTCATGTACGCCGGGGTGCCGAGCATCACGTTCGAGCGGGTGACGAGGTCGTCCGTGGCGTCGATCGCGTCGTCGTGCAGGCGCGCGAGACCGAAGTCGATGACGACCGCCTGATCCCGCCCGTCGACCTGGCGCAGCAGCACGTTGCCCGGCTTGAGATCCCGGTGGACCAGCCCTTCGGCGTGCGCCGCGGCGAGCCCGGTGGCGATCTGGCTGCCGATGCGCGCGGCCTCGGCGACGGGCAACGCCGCGCCGCGGGCGATGCGGTCCTGCAGGCGGGGCCCGTCGACGAGCTCCATCACGAGGTAGAGGTCGCCGTCGTGATCGCCGAAGTCGATCACGCGGACCACGTTCGGGTGCACGACCCGGCTGGTGAGCCGCGCCTCGCGGCGAAAGCGGTGGATGGCTTCGGCGCCGTCCGCGACCGAAGCGTGCAGCACCTTCAGGGCGACCGGGCGGTCGATGCTCAGCTGGGTCGCACGGTACACCACGCCGTAGCCGCCACGGCCGAGCACCGCGTCGATCCGAAACCGTCCGTCCACCACCGTGTGGATGTCGAGCATGCCCGAGCCCGTCGGGTTGGCCGTGTGTGTGTTGGGTGCTCGTTTCGAGCTGGACGCGGGTTCAGTCGCTGCGAGACGGCTCGTACACCGCGTCCCCTTCGAACACAGCGTACAAGCCCCAGCGCCCGGGGGCGAGCGTCGTCGGGATGCGGACGGTGGCGTCGAAGGCGCCGGTGTCGTCGCACACGGTGCTCGTGATCTGCCGGACGGCGGCGTCTTCGCGGGACGGGTCGGCGGGGCCGAGCCAGATCTCGACCGGGCGACCGCCGGCGCCGGCCTCGTCGCCGCCGACCAGGCGCCCGCGGACCCGCGCGTCTTCGCCACGCCACATCCGCTCGGGGACGGACGTGATCGTGATCTGTGTGGTCATGCGCATCACCTGGGGCTGGCCGGCGGGGGGCGCAGCGAGCACCTCGGGGGCGTTCGGGCCCGGCGGCAGATCGGCGAGGCGGGGTGTGCCCTGGCCGGCGGGTTCACCCTCGGTGCCAGACGCTTCGGTCGGGCCCTCGGCGCCACCGTCGCCGTCTGCACCGTCGCCGGCCGAGGCCGCGCCGCCGCTCGTCGCGCCATCCGACCCGTCGGCGGCCTCGGCACCGGTGGCACCGCCCGTGCCGCCGTCGTCGGAGCCGGCCGCGTCCGGGTCCTCGTTGGCGTTGGGCCACGCGCTCGTCTCGTCGGGCAGGTGGTCCGTCCACGTCTCGTCCGGGTACCCGCCGAGGGGGTCCGGTCCCGGGTCGTGCACGTCCGTCGGCTCGTCGCTGTACACCTCGAGGTCGTCGGATGCGCCGCCGAGGTCGACCCGTAGCCACCCGTGGCCGGTGAGAAACACCTCGGTGAACGCGTGGGCCTCGTTGTAGACGTACCGCGCGCGCAGCCCCGCGGACTGCGCGGTCATGACGAACGCGATCGACCGGTGGCGGCACACGCCGATGCGCGACAGGGCGAGGTCGAGGTAGAGGTTGTCGGACCGCTGATCCTCGGGGAAGGGGCGCGCCTCGAAGCCCCGAAACCAGCCGGTCAGCGCCCGCAGGATCTCGGCCTCGGTCATGCCGTCGACCACGCCGATCGTGTCGAGGACCCGGCGTGCGTCGCGCTGCACGGCCACCGGCGACCGCGGCGGCCCGGGCGCGACGGAGCGCGTGGGCACCGGGCCGGCGAAATAGAACCGGGGCGCGGACACGGCGAGCTCGAGCTGCACCGCGCCGCTGTAGTCGGCGCGCGCGAACCAGTTGTCGGCGGTGTCGCGCAGGATCTCGACGGGGACGGGGGGATCGGTGTCGACGCGGTGGATGCGCATCGACGGCGCGACCGACGGGATCGGCACCAGCTCGCCGGGGCGCAGGCGCAGGTCGAACGTGCCGGTGAAGGCGTCATCGTCGGGCCCGGGGGCGCCGCCGTCGACGGCGACGGTGCGGACCTCGGTGTCGCTGACCACGAGCACCGGGGCTGATCCGGAGTCGGCGACGGCGTCTCGCACGCTGCCGCGCTTGAACGGGGCGACGGCCGGGTCCCACACCGCCGCGTAGTGCAGGGTGCCCTCACGCTCGGTGTCCCGGTCGAGCCCGACAGGGCTGCGCCCGCCGCGAGGCCCGTTCTGCTGGCCCCCGTTGCCGAACCAGTCGGGCAGCGAGGGGCCATCGGGGCCGTACGACACGCCGCCGGCCGCCGCGACGGACTCGCCGCCGAGCCCGGGTTCGGGCAGCTCGGGCAAGCCGTCGGTCGAGGCGCCGAGCCCCGGTCCGTACCGGAAGTACTCGTGCACGACCTGTGCTGCGCCGGGGGCGGCGAGCAGGACGAGGGCGACCACGAGGGTCCGGCGAATGAGCGAGGTCGGGTTCATGGGGGCGCGGGCTCCTGCCGCGAGGGTCGTTCGGGGACGACGGTCGCGCAACCCCGAGGACGACGTGTCGACCTGTGGGGGGCGCGCCGTGGGTGGGCGCGCCGGACCGGGATGAGACAACGGAGGGTGGGAGATGTTCGCGAGATTTTCGTCATGGCGCCGCTGGTGGTGGCGATGGACCGGGCGCAGCGGTCTCGTCGTGCTCGTCGACCTCGTCGACGTCGTGCCGCGGAGCCTCGCTGCGCGGGCCGACCTGGTCGTCACACCGTTGGACTGGCACCGACGGGCGGCCCTCGTGCGGAGCCTCGCGCGCGACGGACACACCGTGGTGTGCCTCGTCGAGGGCGGGTTCGACGCCGAAGTCCACGCGGCGGTGCGGGACGCCCGTCGCGGGGGGCGCCGGGTCGCCGTCCGCACGGTAGGCGAGGGAATCCGGGGCCATACGCTTTGACGTTCGGGGTTTCACGAGTATCGTCGGCGCACACAGGCTCCGTGGTGTCTTCGATGGCTCGTCGGTCCGCGGACTGCGTGCGCGAGGTGGTGGTTGAGCGACGATCGAAACAACAAGACGATGCTCGGGATCCAGCCGTTTCGACCGGACGGGTCGCAAGCGCCCGGTGGCGACGACGACCCCGTCGCGCGCATGCGCGCCGCGCAGCAGGCGAAGAAGAAGAAGGCCGAGGGCCCGTCGATGGCGGAGCTGGCGGACCTCGACTGGGACGTCTCGCTGCCCGACGCCGGCGGGGCCGATGCGCCGGCCTCGCCCGCCGCTGATGAAGCCCCGGCCTCCACCTCGTCGCCGCCCCTCGCCCCGGAAGCCGAGAAACCCGCCGCGGTGCAGACCTCGCCGTACCTCTCGCGAGAGTACGCCGAAGAGCTGGACGCGGTGCGTGACCAGTTTCGCCGAAATCGGCCGATCCTCATGGACGACGACGGGGGCGCCGCGCCGAAGGACCCCGTCGTGCAGACGGCGATGTACAGCGCCCGCGACGTGCAGGCCGAGCTCGACGGGGTGGATCCGGTGCGCCACGTCGGTTCACCCGACGCCCGAGGCCCGCAGGCGAACGAGCCGCGGCCGGCGACCGAGCCCCCGGCGCGGGGCCCGCAGGCCAGCGCGCCTCGGCCCGCGCCCGAACCTCCGGCGCGCCCGCGCGCGGGGTCCGGCACGATGATGCTCTCGGGCGCCGATCTGGCATCGGCGCTCTCGGAGCGTGCGCCGGACGATGCGCCCGCGACGCCTTCGGCGCCCCGCGCCGAGCGCACGAGCCCGTCGGGGACAGAGCCGATCCGCTCGCGAGACATCTCGGCGGCCCTCGAAGCTGCGGCCACACCGGGGCGCCCGAACCCGTCGGCGTCCGGTGCGGGCGACATCGCTCCGTCGCTCGAAGCCGCTGCGGCGAAGGCGGCCGCGGCGCCCCGCGGCGATGTGTCGCAGCCGGGCGGCTCTGCGTCGTCCGGCGGCGTCCCGGCGCATTCCGGCGGCACGATGATGATGTCCGGCGCGAACCTGCGCGCTGCGATGAACGAAGCCGGGCTCGATGCGTCGCCCGCGACGCCCGCAGCGCCGAAGCGCGCCCCGCTGGTCCCCGAGCCGCCTGCGCCTGCACCGCCGGCCCACGAACCGCAGGCGTCCGAACCCCCTGCGCCCGAGCCCGCCTCGATCCCGGACGACGCCTCGGCGAGCGACCTCTTCGGCGCCGCGCTCGGTGCGCCGGATGACGAGATCGCGACGGACGACGACACCGCCGATGCGCTCGACTCGTTCGCGTGGGACGACGATCCGATCGCCGATGACCCGCTCGCCGACGAGCCGCTCGAGCTCGACGTGCCGTCGTCGAACGATCCGGCCCCCGCGGACGCCGGTCCCGCCGACGATGCACCCCTGCGGTCGCGTGCCCGCCCGTCGGTGAACACGATCCAGCAGGCGGCGATCGACGTCGAACAGGCCCGCGAGATCGTGCGCGCCCGGCACGCCGCCGGTCGCGCCTCGCTGTCGAACGCCTCGACGGCGATGCCCGGCGCGCGCCCGCGTCGTCCGGCGGCGTCCGACGCACCCGCGGCGGACCCCGGCGCGACGCGCATCGAGCCGTCGGCGGCGACACGGCCCGACCCGGCGCCTGCGCAGCGTCCGGACGAAGCGGCCCGCGCCCGCGCTGCGGCGCCCCCTGCGCCCGCGCCGAACGACGACGAGCTCGGCGCGCTGCTCGGCGGGGACGACGCGCCGGTGCCAGCGTCGACGCCCCCCGCGCCGACGACGCCCGCGCCGTCGGTCCCGATCGCCGCGATCGGGGCGGCGACGGTCGGTGTACTGGTCGTGATCGGCTTCCTGCTGTACTGGTTCGTCCTTCGCTGACCCGGTTCAGCTCGCACGCCCCGCTTCGGCCGCTCGATGGTGGAATCCGACGACCCACAGGTTCGCGACACGGACGCGATGCCCGCGGTCGATCCGGACGCCGCGCCCGGCGCCGGCGCGCCGACGCAGCACCCGTCGCAGGACCGCGAGGTCGACGTCGGCCCGGAGGGCACGCGCGTCGCCAACCCGTCGCGGGTCCCGGTCGGGGGCACACGCGTCGCGGACCCGCGGGCCGACACGATGCCCGAGTCCGACTTCGACGAGGACGACGACACGATCCGCTGCCGCGCGTGCGGCGCGGACAACACCGTCGGCCACCGGTTCTGTGGCACCTGCGGGGCGGCCCTCGTCGCCGACGCCGCGTTCGGTCTGCGCGACCCTCTCGTCGGCGCGCTGGTCGGCGAGCGCTACCGCATCCTGCAGCGCATCGGCGCCGGCGGCATGGGGGCGGTGTACAAGGTCGAGCACACGCGCATCGGTCGCGTGGCCGCCATGAAGCTGCTGCACGGCGAGCTCTCGCGCGACGAACGCATGGTGAAGCGGTTCAAGCGCGAGGCGCGCGCCGTCAGCCGGCTGCACAGCCCGAACACCGTGTCGGTCTTCGACTACGGCGAGTCGAACGGACTCGTGTACCTCGTCATGGAGCTGCTGCACGGGCGTGACCTCGGCGCGGTGCTCGAGGCCACCGGGCCGATGGACGCCCGCAGCGTCGCCAGCGTGGTGCGCCAGTCCGCGCGCGCCCTCGCCGAGGCCCACGGGCTCGGGATCGTCCACCGCGACCTCAAGCCGCACAACCTCTTTCTCTGCGACGGCACGTCGTCGCCGCGGGGCATGGTGAAGGTGCTCGACTTCGGTCTCGCCAAGCTGCTCGAGGGCCGCGACGAGTCGATGGTCGAGACGCAGGCGGACACGGTGATGGGCACGCCGTACTACATGGCGCCCGAGCAGATCGACGACCTGCCGGTCGACGGTCGCACCGACGTGTACGCGCTCGGCGCGGTCGCGTGGTGCCTGCTGACCGGGCACCCTCCGTTTCGGCACTCGACGCCGATCGGCGTGCTGCACATGCACCTCACGCAGCCGGTGCCGTCGCTCGGTGACGCCGCGCACGATCTGGTCGCGCTCGACGGGGTCATCCGTCGCGCGATGGCCAAGGACCCGAACAAGCGGTTCGCGACGGTCGAGGCGTTCGCCGATGCGTTCGACAGCGCGGCGGAGCGGATCACGTCCGTCGGACGGGGCACCGACACGTCGCCTCTCGAGATCGTCGACCTGCCCGACCCGATCGTGCCCGACGCCGACTCGGTCATCCTGCCGGTCGCGGACGACGTCCGAGCGATTCGCGAGGAGTTCGAGCAGTTCGAACGCGCGCTCCGTGCGCGGCAGCGGCTGCGGGCTCTCGCTCCCGTGCTCGGCCTGCTCGCCGTCATCGTCGTCGCGGTCTTCGCCGCGTCGTCGATCTCGCTGACCGAACAGCGGGAGTCGGAGCCGAACGACGAGCTCGCGTCCGCCACGCCGCTGCCCCCCGGTCGGGTCGGGCTCGGGCGCGTGGACGCCGAACCCGTCGGCGGCGGACTGGATCGCGACGTGTGGCGGATCCCGCTGCCCGGCGACGGGCGCGACGTCGTGGCCGTCTCAGTCACCCCGATCCCCGGTGTCGACCTCGTGCTCGAGCTGGCCAGCGCGTCCGGCAACTACATGGCGCGCAGCGACAGCGGTGGGCCCGGTGACGGCGAGACGATCCCCAACGTGCGCCCCTGGGACGACGCGGTGTACGCCGTCGTTCGCCCGACGCGGCACAACGGCGGCGAGCCGTTTCATCACGACAGCGACTATGAGCTGCGGGTCCAGGTCCGCGCGCCGTTCGAGGGCGAGGAGCTCGAGCCGAACGACGAGCGCACGTACGCCCAGCAGCTCATCGACGGACAGCGGGTCCTCGGGTGGATCGCGCCGTCGGGTGACCTCGACACGTTCCAGCTGCCGACGATGGACGACGAGCGCCGCCGCCGCCTGCAGGTGAGCGGCGTCGCCGGGCTCGACCTGCAGGTCGAGCTGCTCGACGAGCGCGGCGAGCGCATCGCGGTGATCGACCGAGGGCGCGAGGGCGCCGGCGAGAGCGTCACGCTGACCGTCGACCTGGCCGCGCGGTACGCACGCATCCGCGCCGTCGAGGGCGCCGACCCGTCGCTGGCGTGGATCCTCGAGGTCGAGACGATCGGTCCGCGCATCCAGCGCGACGACATCGACGTCGACGAGGACCTTGCCACCGGGCGCATCGTGCCGCCCGCGCCGTCGCGCCCCGAGCTGTCCGACGAGGACATCGAAGCCGCCACCGAGCGCGACGAAGCGATCGAGGACGTCGAGCTTCGGTAGGGCGACGGTCGACGTGGGGTGCGACCGCCCCCGACGAATCAGGCGTCGACGACGTGGTTGCCGGCGCGGTGGCTGGCGATGCTCGTGTCGACGAGGCTGCCCCGGTCGACCACGACGTCCACCGGACGCTTCGTCGCGGCGTTGTCGTGAATGAAGCACCGGTCGATGCGCACGGCGCTGCCGTAGATCGCGATGCCCGCCCCGCGCACGGGGACGCTCGGCCGCACGGCTTCGTTCCACCCGATGTCACAGCCGACGATCTCGACCCGATCGCGGGAGTCGCCACACTTCTCGACCTGCAGGCCGCGCCCGACGGCCCACTTCGCGCCGGACGCCGGGCGCCCGCCCTCGAAGTGATCGATCCAGCAGCGATCGATGCGCACGTACCGGACGTTGCGCACGAGCACGCCGCTCTCACCGGCGGCGCCCATGACGTGCACGGCCTCGAGGTGCACGTGCTTGCAGCCGTCGAACGCCAGCCGCCAGGGCGACACCGGGATCTCCGGCGGCGCGATCACCGCCATCGGCAGGGCAGCGCGCTCGTCGTTGTAGCGCTTCAGCAGCTCGCGGTCGCCGGCCGCACGCGCGCGCAGGTCAACGAGCGCGGCATTGACGAGGCGCACACCTTCGCCGCCGGACGCCGAGAGCTGGCCGTCGACGCGCTCGTCGGACGGGGGCAGGGCGCGGCCACGGGCGAGCGGCTCGAGCACCTGCTCGGTCCAGGGCAACCGCGGATTGGCGGCGCGTCCGCTCCACCATGAGAACCACTCGCGCCCGACGAGACCGGGACGCTCTGCGGGCGGGCGGGTGCCCGGTTCGACGCGCAGCTCGATAACCCGGTTCGTGCCGCGGCGCGCGCCGGCGTCGAGGGCGGCGCGCAGGGTGCCGAACGGCGAAACCCGCGTGCCGTCGGCGAGCACGTCGTCGCCGGTCGGTGAGACGTAGAGCACCTCGGGTGTGCGGATCACGAGCCGGCGCACAGCACCGGCGCGCAGCTGCCCGCGCAGCATCGCGAGCCCGTCCGTCTCGACGGCCGCGCGGGTCGAGGTGGCGCCCTGCGCCGTGACGATCGGGAGCCGGTCGAGCCGCTGGACGTAGTACCGCCCCGGGGGCAGTGGCACGCGGTCGAGGCGCCCCTCGTCGCGGATGCCGAGCCGAATCGGGTCGCCGTTGCGGGTGCGTACCTCGAGCAGCGACGGCTCGACGGGCACGCCCTGCTCGTCGACGAACTGCAGGCCGAGGTGGTCGGCGAGCGGCGCCGAGGCGACCTCTTCCCACCCGTCGAGTTCGACCGACACCCGCAGCCGGGCGTTGTCGTCGATCTCGTCGACGCGGTCCTTCAAGCGGGCGGCGAGCAGGGTCCATGGCACGATCAGCACACCGCGCGCGGCCGAGCCGAGGGCCTCGGCGCCGTGCAGCTGGGCGAGCGGTCGCGGCTCGTCGAGCAGCGGCCAGGACTCGTTGCGACCGTCGACGAGGTGGACCTCGAGCCTTGCGCGCTGGGGCACTGTGGTCGACGGGGCCGTGAGCTGGACGCCGACCTTCAGGTCGGTGCCCGCGACGTGGAATCCGCCGAGGCGCACGGTGCGGAGCCCGGTGGCATCGCCGCTCGCGTCGTCCATCACCTGCGCCGGCAGCACCGCCGCTTCACCGACCGGCTGGTTCGGGATTGCGAAGGGATCGTCGTCGGACCCGGGCGGGAGCTCCGCACCGGCGATGAGGTCGTTCAGCTCGTCGTCGGACTCCCACTCGTCCCAGCCGCCGATCGAGGACCCATCGTGGGACGGTGTGTCCGGCATGCCCAGGGGGCTACCGAACGGATCGTCGACGCCCGCGTCCTCGATCGAGGTCGGCGCGCTCGCGTGACGCGGCGGCGGGTCGTTCGGCTCGTCGAGCTTGTCGTACGCGTCGCTCGCCGAACCGACGACCTCGGGGTCGTTCATCGCGAAGAGTGCGTCGAGGTCGTCGGCGACCTCGTCCTCGTCAGGCAGCATCGCCGGGTCTGGCGTCGGGGCGGGCTTCGCGGCCCCGTTGGACGAGGCCCGCCGAGACACGGACGGCGGCTCGGCCCACTCCGGGTCGAAGTCGCTCGGGTCCGGTCCGCGCTTCGTCGGGGGCGCTGACGATGACTGGGCTTCGAGGGCGTCGAGAAGGTCGAGGGATCCGGCGGTCGACGACGCGGCGCCCGCCGCATCCAGGCTCAACGCGGATCCGGTCTGGCGGGTCGGGCGCTTCGACGCTCGTGGCCCGCTGACCCCGCTGCCACCGCCACCGCCACCGCCGCGACGTGCCGCGACGGTCTCACGCACCTTCTGCTGCTGCTTCGACGACCGCTTCACGGACGCGACATGCGCTTTGCGGGCAATGAACGAGAGGAGCAGGAAGAGCACGAACGATCCGCTGGCCGCCGCGAGAGGCGTCTCGGCGCCCGCTCGCAGAGGAGAGGATCGCATGAAGCACCCGCCGATCCCGCCGCCGACGCTGCCGGAGCTGCGGTCCGACGACGCGGTTTCGTGGTCGCGCCCGGGGATGTTCGCGTTCACCGCGTCTTCGCCGACCGGTCCCATGACGCCCGAACCCGAGATGACCCCCACCGAGCAGCGAATGCCGGGCAGAAAGAGCCAGATCGTGCACACGATCCACGCGATGAGCGCGATCCGTGCGAAGAGCTTCCAGTTGATGTCGGCCCGCTGACGTCGTGCCATGATTCCCTCTCGGTCGTTCGACCGGTGTGCTGCGTTGTCGTCGGGGTCAGACCTTCGGGCCCGGCCCGAACACTCGGCGCATCATCGCCAACCACGCGGCGACCGCGAGGCCGCCGAACGCGCCGACGACCACCCACTGGGGGTTGCGCGTCACCGGGTATCGGCCCCAGCAGCCGCCGATGGCGCTGATGACACGTCCGATGAAGCCGGTCGCTCGGCTCGTCCGCACCACGTCGGACGAGGGCGTGCGATCGCGACCGTCATAGTAGTCCGACACCGAGTCGTCGGCGTAGTCCCCGACCTGGGGGATGCTCACGCCGGCGCCCACGCGCAGGGTGCACGTCCCCCAGGGCATCAGGCCCCACAGGAGGAGCACAGTGCCGACGAACGCGGTCAGCCGAATCAGCGCCTGCATGCTCGCCCGGTGTATCAGACCGTTCGATTCTGCCCTGGCACCGGCTCGGCTGTCACGAACCGGCGTCGTGCCGGTTCATCTGCGTCGCGGTCGCGCGACTCAGCGAAGGAGGTTTCGCGCGATGATGACGCGCTGGATCTGCGAGGTGCCCTCGTAGATCTGCAGCAGCTTGGCGTCGCGCATGAGCTTCTCGACCGGGTACTCCTTGATGTACCCGTTGCCGCCGAACACCTGCACGGCGTCGGTCGCGACCTTCATCGCGTTGTCGGCGGCGAACGCCTTGGCGTACGACGACACGATCGTCGCCGGCGCGCCCTGATCGAGCAGGCTCGCCGCCTTGTACGTCATCAGGTGGCCCGCCTCGTACGCGATCGCCATGTCGGCGAGCATGAACTGGATCGCCTGGTGTGAGGCGATCGGCACGCCGAACGCCTTGCGCTCCTTCGCGTAGGCGACGCTCTCGTCGAGGGCGCGGCGCATGATGCCGCACGCGAACGCGCCGATGTCCGGGCGGGTCCGGTCGAACGTGCGCATCGCGATCTTGAAGCCCTCGCCCTCGGCGCCGAGCAGGTTCGCGGCGGGCACGGCGACGTCTTCGAGGTGGACCTGGCGCGTGTCCGACGCGCGCTGGCCCATCTTGTCCTCCTTCTTGCCGAGGCTGAGGCCCTCGCTGTCGGCGTCGACGATGAACGCCGAGATGCCCTTGTGGCCCATCGCCGGGTCGGCGGTCGCGAAGATGACGAACCAGTTGGCGTGCCCGGCGTTCGTGATCCACTGCTTCGTGCCGTTGAGCACGTACGTGTCACCCACCTTCTTGTACCGGGTCCGCAGCCCGGCGACGTCCGAGCCGGCGTCGGGCTCCGACGTCGCGTACGACGCGAAGAGGCACTCCTCGGTGAGGCGCCCGAGGTAGTTCTTCTGCTGCTCGGGCGTACCGGCGATGAGGATCGGCGTCGACGCGAGGGTGTTCGCGGTCACCGTGGTCGCCACGCCGACGCAGCCGTAGGCGAGCTCCTCGTTGATGATGCAGTTCTCGAAGATGCCGAGGTGCAGCCCGCCGTACTCCTCCGGGACCTCGACGTTCATGAGGCCGAGCTCCCACGCCTGCTTGCAGATCTCGTGGGGGAACTCCGCCTTCTGATCGAGCTCCGGCGCCGCGGGGATCACGCTGTCGCGGGTGAACTGCCGCGCGGTGTCGCGGATGGCCTGCTGCTCTTCGGTCAGATCGAATCGATACATCGCCGCCTCGGGTCAAATACGCCGGTTCAGGCCCTTCGACGAGGCGCACGGACCGGGACGGTCCGCGGCCGCGACGACGGGCGGGCGACAGAGTGACACGCGCTGAATCGCGGTTCAACCCGCAGCGATGGTTCGGTCTGCTCGGTGTCCGCCTGGCGTCCGCTCGGTATCCGCCCGGTGTTCGGCCCGAGGCGCGCGCTTCAGCGGGTGCGCGCCCATGCGGTGAGCTGCTCGCAGGCCCGATCGAGGTCCACGTCCTGCTTCGCGTAGCAGAAGCGGGTGAGCGTCTCGCCGGTCGCGCCGGTGTAGAACGCGCTGCCAGGCACGCTCGCCACCTTCGCCTCGTGCAGCAGCTTCATCGCCGCCTCTTTCGCCGTCTCGCAGCCCAGCGACGACACGTCGGACAGCACGTAGTACGCGCCGCGGGGCACGATCGGCGTGAGTCCGATGTCGGTGAGCACGCCGCAGAACGCGTCGCGCTTCTTGAGGTAGAGCGCGGCCATGTCGTCGTAGTAGTCGTCACCGAGCGTATCGATCGCGTCGGCGACCGCCTGCTGCAGCGGCGCCGGAGCGCACACGTAGAACAGGTCGTTCACCAGACCGATCGGCGCGGCGAGCTCGGCGGGGGCGGTCACGAAGCCGATGCGCCAGCCGGTGATGCTGAACGTCTTCGAGTAGCTGCCGATCGTGATCGTCCGGTCGCGCATCGACGGGATGCTCGCGGCGCTCACGTGCTCGGCGCCCGGATACACCATGTACTCGTAGACCTCGTCCGTGATGACGAGGGCGTCGTGCTCGGCGGCGATCTGCCCGAGGGTCTCGAGCTCTTCGCGGGTCCACACGCGCCCGCTCGGGTTCGTCGGCGTGTTGACGAGCACCGCGCGGGTCTTCGGGCCGAACGCGTCGCGCACGGCGTCGAAGTCGATCGTGAAGTCCGGCGGATCGAGCTTGAGAAACTTCGGCGTCATGCCCGCGACGATCGCCGTGTTCAGGTGGTACCCGTAGTACGGCTCGAAGAGCAGGATCTCGTCGCCGGGGTTCGCCAGCGCCATCAGCGTCGAGGCGAGGGCGCCGGTCGCGCCGATCGTGACGACGACCTCGGTCTCAGGGTCGGCGGTGATGCCGTTGTGCTTCGCGAGCTTTCGCGCCAGGGCCGCGCGCAGCTTCGCCGTGCCGTCGTACCGCGTGTAGGTCGACTCGTCGGCCCGGATCGCGGCGATGGCCGCCTCCTTCACCAGCGGCGGGGTCGGCACGTCGCAGATGCCCTGGCCGAGGTTGACGCCGCCGACCTCGTTGCAGGCGCGCGTCATGGCGCGGATTTCGGACTGGACGAGGGTCGAGACCCGGTCGCTGCGGATGCGGGCAGGCATGAGGCTTCTCGGGGTTGGCGTGGCGCCAGCAGGGCGTCGATGGTGCTCGCACCGCGGGCCCGGTGCGTCAAGCCGAGACGGCGTTGTCAGCGCGGTCGTCGCGGTCCATGCTGCGCGCGCCCGACCGCTCCGGAGCTCTCGTGACCGTCACCGATCCGATCGCCGCCCTCATCGACGTGGGGCGTGAGTTCTATGGCCGCGGCTGGATGCTCGGCACCGCTGGCAACCTCTCGGTGCGCACCGGCGACGACCCGCTGCGGTACACCGTCACGGCGTCCGGCGGACACAAGGGCCGCCTGCAGCCCCACGACTTCGTGACGTTCGGGCTCGGCATGAGCGAGCCATCGAGCGATCGCAAGCCGTCGGCCGAGACCGTCGTGCACGATCGCCTCTACGCGACCCGCGCGCCGGGAGCGATCCTGCACGTCCACAGCCCGTACGCCGTGCTCGCCGGCCGTCACCTGGTCGAAGACGGCGCGGTCGACCTGACGGGGTGGGAGTACGTGAAGGGCCTCGGCTTCTGGGACGAGGGCGCCGTGGTGCGGGCGCCGGTCGTGCCGAACCACCACGGGCTCGTCGAGCTCGGCGATGCGGTCGCCGAGGCGGCGAGCGACGTGCCGTGCGTGCTCGTCGACGGGCACGGCGTGTACGCCTGGGGCGACACGGTGCACGCGGCGCAGCGCCACGTGGAATGCCTCGAGGCGCTGTGCCAGCTGGTGTGGGAGTCGGCGATCTTCGCCGGCGCCACGCGCTCGCGCTGAAACTGCGAGCGCCGCGGCGAGGTCGAACCGCCTACTGGGCGGCGTCGTCGACGTAGTGCGCGACCCAGCCCGACATGTCG
>Ga0070729_10003132_pt1 | contig 19792 bp, 16 predicted proteins | sample tdDd472_FD_66725 | JGI IMG/M metagenome (GOLD analysis project Ga0070729, IMG submission 66725) | Marine sediment microbial communities from the Atlantic coast under amendment with organic carbon and nitrate - tdDd47.2 | ecosystem: Environmental > Aquatic > Marine > Coastal > Sediment | place... | reverse complement strand
CTATTGAGTAGCGTACATTTTGACTATCCTATTCATCCACCTAAGAACCTACGCTATATTGGGCCCCAATTGGATGATCCAAGTTGGGCCACTGCAAGAGACTTGTCTCATCAAAAAAAGGAGAAAACACGTATTTTAGTGAGCCTAGGAAGTACGTATCAAGCACAAAAGGAAGTCTATCAAAACATCATCACAGCCCTGGGCGAATTAGCGGTGGAAGGTATTGTTACGCTCGGGAACGTCTATCCAAGCTCAGCATTTGAATGTACTTCAAACGTGGCGATCTATGACAATGCCTCTCATCATGTGATCCTTCCTACTTGTGATTTAGTCATCAATCACGGTGGACATGGAACAGTGATGAAAAGTATCATGGCTGGGTTGCCCCAATTGGTTATTCCGTTCGGTAGGGATCAATTTGGCAATGCTGCCCGCGTGACCTATGGGCAAATGGGACACAGGCTTTCAAAAAATGCATCTCCTAAAAGGATTAAAGCTAAAATAGTAGAGCTACTGGAGGATAGAGCATTCACAGAAAACACGATAAAATTAGCTAAAAAGATAAAAGAAGAGATCGACCAAGAAAAATGGAAATCATTTTTATACTAAAAAAACGCTTCCTTATCCTGAAGGTCACCTGATGAAAACTAAAATATTATTGGAAAATAAACACTACGTAATACACTAATTTTCAATTACTTAAAAAGACACATAAAAACAAATTATAAAAATAAATCATAGATTGGCACGCTTTTCGCAAAGGTGTAAGACAATTGAAACAAATTTTAACTACACCTTTTTAAATGTCATTTCTATGAGCACTATTAGATTTATTACACTTTTATTTCTCTGCTCTTTTATTTCCCACTATTCTGCAACTGCTCAAAGCGCTATAGAGGCTTATTGCTCCTACAATGGCTTTGAACTCAACAATGTAGAAATTCCTTTAACAGCTGTTTTTCAGGCAGGGCCTGGAAAAGAAGGCGTTCCTTCCATCGAAGATCCTCAATTTCTATCCGCCGCAAACACCAGCTATTTAGCTGATCAAGATTTGGTTATTGGGGTGTATGTCAATGGTATTGCCAAGGCTTACCCCGTTAAAGTCATGAATTACCATGAAATCATCAACGACCAATTTGGGAAGGAATCGATTGCTGTCACTTATAGTCCACTTTCCGCCAGTGCTATGGCCTTTTCTGCTCAAATAGGTGGAAAAAAACAAACCTTTGGCGTGTCTGGTCTGCTCTACAACAACAATTTACTTTTTTACGATTGGGAAACTGAGTCATTGTGGTCTCAGTTATTAGGTAAAGCGGTCACGGGGCCCTCTTCAGGGAAGAAACTCCTACAGATCCCTGTTGAAAAAACAACTTGGGCTGCCTGGAAGGCTCGGCATCCCCAAACAAAAGTATTATCAAAAAACACCGGCTACCACAGAAATTATGACATCGATCCTTATTCTTTGTATGCTGATAATACCAGGAAAACAATGTTCCCAGTAGAATTTCGTGATCGAAAACTGTCGCTAAAGGAAAAGGTAATGGGCTTGCGCATAGGTAGAGAAGTCCGCGCCTATCCTTTAGCGCTATTACGCAAAGCCAGCAAAACTCCTATTGTGGATAAGCTTAATGGCGTACAAATCCAGATTAGCTATGACGATATCGCTCAAACCGCACAAGTAACAGACGACGATGGTCGAATTCTGCCGACAGTCAACACCTACTGGTACGCTTGGTTTGCTTTCCATCCAGAAACAGATATTTATGGCTTCTTACCAGATCAATCCAATTTAGCCATGGAATTCTTAACTGGAGGAAGATAAATTGATTTTCCAACTACTGGACATTTTACGCCAACCAGGTTTAAAGGTTTAGGGTTGAAGGTTTAAGCCCTTCAACTTCCATCTGGTAAACCCTGTTTTCCAGGAGTATGATAATTCCCCTTAACAACCCAATATAGGTTTAGGTTTCAGCCAGTGACGAGGCGAGCTTATTGCTTAGTCAAATCGATGGAGCCTCCTTATGAGCAGCTAGATCAGTGCCCCCTCACTTGATTTAGCTGCTCTTGTAGTTTGGGGGATAAAGGGTTGGCTTAGTGAGACTTCAGCAGTTTTCTAAGTGCCGCCCTGGGAAACTTCTGAAGTCTAAGCTTAGCTATTGCTTGACAAATCTGGCCGTATATTCTCCAATAGAAAGTAAATAAGTACCAGCATCGAGGAGAGAAAGATCCAATGAGGTTCCTAAGCTCCCTTTTGGAATAGCTACCGTCTGTATTCTTTGCCCCAACACATTGAACAATTCCCCTCGGAAATCATCTCCTAGGGGGGGGTTGAAGTCCACTTGCAAGTGATCTGTAGCAGGATTAGGATAAAGGCTGATCTCAAAGCTTGGATTCAAATCGCGACTGGAATTAATCATCAAGGACTGGCAAAACATATCGTTAGCTCCCTGATTGTCGGTTTTACCGTTTGGAAGACTAGCCCAAAAACAGAGTTCTACCTCGCCTTCTTGTGGGATACCCGGTGCAGAGATATTACCGAGCGGGAGCAAAACGCTTTGGCCTGGTAAAAGATTCAAGTTTTCGAAAGGATATAAATAAGTGAAAGCCGAACGGCAAATGCCTTGACAACGATCAAAGCGGCTATTCAAGGAAAGGGACTGGATGACTTCCGTACCTGTGTTTTCGATCTTTATGCTGACCGAAGAAAAATCGATACGTTGGCAATCATAACCTAAATCCTCGATGGAAGGATTACCCGACATTTCGATACCTGCTAATGCGACATCCAAAGTATTGGCCGCTCTTTGCCCAAGACTATCAAAAGACTGAGAAAAAATGTGGCTTCCATGTAATGTATAAGGCCACTCCGCATAATGTAAGTTGGGAGAGCCAGTGTGCTCTTTGGCTAGTTCGTTACCGATAAGGATTAATTCTCCTTCCTGGAACGCCAGGTCATTGACCAGTTGGTAGCGATCAAAGGTACTGAAGTTTCGAATGGGAGTAAGATCGTGATCGAGTACTTGAACAAGCGTTTCATTACTCTCATTTCGTCCCACTAGGTATATCCTTTCATTGATCGATTTCAATAGATAAAAATCAACCTGGTCGGCGAGAGGAAAGGTCTGAATGAGATTGAGCGCTGCATCATATTTTTTCAAATTATTTGCTGTCAACAGAAGTAAGGCCGGTGATTCCGCTAAGGCAAGCAATGCTTTTCCGTCATCTACCGGTATATCCAATAGTATTTCTCCCTCTTCGGGATCAAGCTTAAACAACCAGCGCTCGCCTAAGGCATAGATATTCGCAGCATCAAGCAAGACTAAATCACGAAGCTTAAATTGATGAGAGAAATACAATTGCTTCTCCCAAATAAGTCCTTCTGCTACATCTACTCTTCCGAAATTACCCCAATCTCTATTTCCGGTCAGCAGATCGCCATTGGGTAAAAATGCAACCACATCTCCTACGCCATAAGATTCGGTAAAAGATAACTGATTTCCCTGCCCATCATATTCTGCAATAAAGCCCGGTAATCCATAATCACAACCTTGCACCTGACCAGTCACTAAGTAGGTTCCCTCTTTTTGTGGAAAGATGTGACTCACCCAACCTTCTTCCGTTCCTTGAATATTACTGATCCGTCTTTCCCAGAGGACTTCTCCTTCCCCATTGATCATTACCAAATAGGGATGGAAGGCTGGAAAGCCATAAAATCGGCCGACTTCTCCGCCCAGCAACCATTTATCTTCGCCTGCTGGGACGACCACTTTAGCAAAGGAAAAAAAATCAGATTGGAGTGCCAGGTTAAGATCCTGACTTTGGATACCTGCACAGGAGAAAAGTAAGCACAGGAGTAGAGGGAGTACTTTTTTTGAGACCATGGGATTATTATTTGTGCGATTAGATTTTCTGCTACAATAATGGGTAGGAGCTTAATTGCCATCCCAATACAAGCCTATTCCAGCAGAAAATCTATTTCTAAGTTAAGCCAATCGATACATTCTGTCAAGTATTGGCGCAGTCTTAACATCTTACGGTAAAGCAAGGCAGTGGGTTTCGTGATCATCTCATACTCCCCACATTAAGATGTGGTCAAGGTATCATTGAAGTTCTGCTATCTTTGTCAAGATCACTTTACTAAACCACCAAAAGCTAGCACCATGAGAAGCTCACAATCATTCTTATGCCTTTGTGCCACACTATTTTTATTGGCCTGTCAACCCACCGACTCTTCTCAAAAAAACAAGGCCAATGGGGATGCAATGACGGCTGCTTACCTCTCAGCTACCGTCTATGCGGGTAGTACCGCTTACGGATTCATGAAAGCTAATGGTGAAATTTTAGAGCTTACTGATGGTAACTTTGAAGAAGCAAAAATTGAAGTGCCAGCCAATATATTGGAGGACTCCGGGGAACTAGACGGCCCTCCTGGTGCCAATCCCATTTTATTAGCCAAGACCTTTTTTTTGCACCAAGATGGAAAAGGCGAAATCAATAAAATATCCTTAGTACCTGGTCAGAAAATCTTTGACAAGGCCATCCTGGCGACCTACCACAGTGCCGCGCAATATCCTGCCCACACGGAATATTATTTCCAGCCGTATTTCGAAGAAGAAGTTATTCGCTTTAGCATTGACTACGATGATACCAATCCGGGTATTGCAATCCCTTCCAATTTGTTAGAAGATCCAGCTGATTTGCCTGAGGATGAGACCATGGAGGGCCCGAATCCACTCGTCTTGGGTTTAGAATATATTCTCTCTTATGAAGGTGATAAACTAGCTAAAGTGCAGATTATGCCTGGTCAGTTTGTGCCAACGAAGATGATCGAAGCCACCTATCGATCAGCCGCAGTATATGCCGGAAAAATAGAGTACGAGTTCCGTACCAAAGACCGGAAAAGCTTTTTGGTATCAGACGGTGTAGATGAGGAGGCAACGATTGAAATGCCCTACAATATGTTGGAAGATGATGAAGACTTGGATGGCCCTCCCGGTGCCAATCCCGAGCTGGTAGGCAAAACCTTGGAGTTATATTATGACCAACAAAATAGAGTACGCAGAATTGTGAATCCGGGGTAGTTACTAAGCTTCTAGGTCTTCTGCGGTTGCGAGTTGCGTGTTCAATTCGCAACCGCATCACTCCCTTCTTATCGCTTCTTCAGGGTCTATTTGGGTAGGGGGTTCTGGCCTGATTATTATCGATGTCTATCAAGCGCTGAAGCAAGGTTAGCCTGTTGCGATCAGCCAACTGGATGCCTCTTCCTGAAGCAGTTTCTAATTAATGAATTTAGGCGGCGAAATATTCTGAATGCCAATAATGGCATCAAAGGCTTGATCAAGCCGCATGTGCCGCTCATTCGCCAAATTGATAAAACTGTGGTGGACTAAAACTGGCTCTAATAACCAAGCGGTTGAAGGGGTGGCCTGGTCTGGAATGGGTAGCAGCGTAATTTCTTGCTCAAAACCCAAGACCATCTGCTGGATATCATTTTTGGCTTTAGTGATACTCATGATCTCCTCCTTTCTTCCATTATTAGCATAACTTCCTTTTCCCCCAAAAACGCCAATGGCATAGTAGGACTCACCCAATTCTGCCGCCAATACCTCTCCCATGGTCAATTCCTGCTCATTCGCTTTATCTATATGGAAATTATGGGCCGAAATAATGACTTTTTTATCCGGATAGCACTCACGGATGAGCCAACTCGCATTGTCTGCCATCAGGGAATCTCTAGCCGCCCATCTTTCCCGATAATTGTTATTTAATTTGAACCGGATAAAGTAATCGAGATAGGCTATTCTATTGGAGAAGGTTTTCAAAACGAGTGCTAGCTGCTGCTGGTCCCATTGTTTCTCCAGTCTTGATTTCTGGGTAGTAAAAAGCTGGGTGAGATCCAAGTATTGTCTCTTCAGCTTTTCTTTTTGAGCCAACATCGCATCATCGGCCTTAGCTTTCCTATTGCTAAATTGCCTCATCATTTGCCCAAATTGGGTCTCTAGTTGATGGTATTGAGCCGTATCTGCTCCCGCAATCGGCAACATTTTTTTCAGCAAACGATCAAAGCTCCTTCCAGTTCGCTGCACATCAAAGCCGGCAATCGTCAATTCGGGGGTTGCCTTCAGATAAGTCATCAATTCCAAATATTCCTCTGTATGCCAAGGTCCAGGAAGTCCTGCCGTGAGTAGCTGCCCCTTCGTCAACTGCTGTCTGTCAAACTCGATGGCAATCCCCTCTCCCACCCCAGCTTCAAAGAGTAACAAATCATAGCCTAATTCTTCGTGCAGGTACTTAACCAATTCCGCTTTGAGCAGATTGATCTCTTTGCCACCATGGGTAAATTCACCCAAGGCAACTACTCGATTGTCCTTTAGTATATTTTTTAGCGCTGTAAAGTCTGAGTTGGGTGAACTCGGTGTCTTCTTCAGGCTATAGTGAGTGGGAGCGGTCGTCTTGCAAGTCAACAATAAGCAAGAAAGGCTGATACCTAGGAGGAGTAATAATTGGTGTTTAACAGTCATGAGGAGGGGAGGAGTGAAAGGGTGAAGGAGTGAAAGGGTGAAGTGGTGAAGGAGTGAAGAAGTGAAGGAGTGAAGAGGTGGAGTGGTTGGCCTTTAGCCGATTCACCACTTCACCTCTTCAACACTTCACCTCTTAATTATAACTTGGCAAAAAGCTAAACTGCTCTGCATATTCAAGCATTTGCGCGGCAAAGTCAGCTGGATATTCTACTTTAATATCCGTAATCGCACCTTCAGCATCAGTCACGGGAACCAAGCGTGGATTGATAAATCCGCCATAAGGAGGGATGGCTAATTTTTCCGAACGAGCCAACACTTCAGTGTGAATATCGGCATCTACAGGTACGCCATAGGTCTCAATCAAATTCTTACCTGCTTCAAAATCACCTTGAGATTTAATCCGTTGGACTTCTCGCAATAATTGCCCAAATAACTCGCGTATTTTTCCATAGTCCTTGATATCTACAAAGGTTTTACCCGCTCTTTTTTCCATCACGATCGCTCCGGTTTCGCTTCCTTTTTCATAAATCCAATGAGATACCATAGATCGATTTCGCATGTGAGCTTGCTGAATGGTTTTACCGGGTTCGATACGTCTCAACTGGAGCATGAGTCCATTTTTTAGATAAGAATCATATTCAGCCTTTCCGACATCTATCGTATCGAATAAGCCTAATTCAATCACTTTGGGATCCATGATATAGTATAGGGCTACCAAATCTGCGCGGGCTTCTTCTAGCGGAGAGGCGTACTGTTTGAGGGTTTCACCAGGAGTAGCTACCCCGGGCTCTAATTGCCCCGATGCGTGCCCTACCACTTCATGCAAGGCGGTATGAACCTTCGAGGCCAGTTGTCCATAGGCTTTGGCACGACTTACTTCTTCCTCATCATTGGCAAACTCTTGCAGGAGCCCGGCACCACTGGCATTGCTATAAGCTTCGACTATATTTCCTAGGCTGACCGATTTTGAACCGTACTCTTTACGAATCCAGTTGGCGTTCGGTAAATTTACTCCGATGGAGGAAGAGGGAGAAGCGTCACCTGATTCCCCTACTACACTCACTACTTTGTAACTAATACCGGTTACTTCTTTCTTTTTATGTGGCTCCAAGAATGGGGCATTGTCTTCAAACCATTGCGCATTGGCCGCTACTTTCTCCATACGTGCCGATGCGTCAAAATCTTTGATTTGTACGATACTTTCATAGGAACCTTTGAGTCCCATAGGGTCCTGGTATACTTCGATAAAGGAATTGATGTAATCAATATCACCATCGGTGGCTTGTACCCAGGCTATATTGTACTCATCCCAAGTTTCCAAGTCGCCAGTTTGGTAGTACTCAATGAGCAGTTGTAGTGCTTTGGCTTGGGCTTCATTCTCAGCTACTTCAACGGCTTTTTCTAGCCATTTGATGATCTCCTTGATCGCTGCGCCATAAAGGCCATCAGCACTCCAGGTTTTTTCCTCCAGCTCTCCTTTTTCATTTCGAACCACCTTAGAGTTGAGACCAATCGACACCTTATCGCCCAATTCTGCTTTCTTTTTGGCATAAAATTCTTCTACTTCCGCTTGTGAAATATCCGGGTCATAAAAATTAACGGCAGAAGATTTCACAATGTCCTTTCCTTCTCCCTGGTCGATTTTTGTAGCATCTATCTCGGGGTCAAACATAGCTTGCAAAGCCTCATCATTGAGGTTTGCGCCTACTGCTGTGATCAACTGATTGAAGTACGCCTGGGTAAAGCCCGGCTTGAATTTATCATTACTATAATGATGATGAATGCCACTAGAGAACCAAACATTCTTGGCATACTCCATAAAAGCAGCCCATTCTGCTGTATTCTTATCGCCTGTATAATCTTTAGCAATTTGATCGATGGCGCGGCGTATGGCGAGGTTATGGCGATAATTCATATCGTACATAATATCTCTTCCAGCATATCCAGCTTGGGTCAGAAAATAGACTAGCTTTTTTTGAGAAAGACTCAATTTGTCAAATCCGGGTATTTGGTAGCGCAGGATTTTCTTATCGGCTACATTTTCTGGATTCCAATCGAAGTTATCCGCTGTTTCTTCGACTCCGTCTGTGGGGGTGGTGGATTCCTCATTTGAGGTCGGTTGGCAGGCGGCCAAAAATAGGGCCATAACCAACCAAAGGCTAAGGTTTCTTAACATCTTCGTGTAATTAGGTTTGTGGTAAATGTCATTACAAAGATAAACCGTCAACCTGAATTGACAAAAGCTAGGTTTTCAAGTTAGGGCCTGGCAGCTATCTTGTCTATACATAGCAAACCGAATGCCGCAGCATTTTATCATCCAACTCAATTTTCCGAAAGCCAACGCGATAATGATCTACTTTAAATTCGAGTGACTGTTGATCAATTTGGAAGAAACAAGAAGGTGTAATGTTAACTTCAAGATTTTTGTAGCGGATAGTCTTCTCTACATGATAATGCCCTGTGAAGATAGTCAGGTTAAAAGGATGGCTGGTAAGGATCGCCTGTACTTCATCCATATTGCGAAGATGGTGTTTACTATCCATAAAGCGGACACCAGCAAAGACAGGTGGATGGTGCATAAAGATAATCAACTCTTGTTGATGTGCATCCAATTGAGCCTTGAGCCATTGTAGTTGTTTTTTGGAAACAACGCCAGTCGTTGTATCTAAAAAGATGACTGGCTCACCTTCAATCCTATTGATATAATACAATTCCCCCTCTTTCAAACGGCCATTGTAGGCAAAGGTTTGAGCAAGCATAGTTGGATCATCGTGATTACCCGAAATCAGGTCGTAAGGAATCGTAAGGCTGTCTAGTTTTTCTTTCAACCAATGGTAAATGTCACGATTGCCATCGCGATAACAAAGGTCTCCTGATACCACCAAATGATCAGCTTGTTGGCTCTGAATACTAGCCAAAATTTTCACGAAGTTTTTTCTCACATCAACCCCATCGGTATCCTCTCCCTCCAGGCCGACGTGCAGATCGGTAATTTGTAGAATTCTCATAGCTAGTTCAGGTTTAGTTGTTGCACTAACTAATGTATGACGAAACAAAACGCTGCTTTATTGTTTTGGCAGTCGGTAGCTCGTGATAATAACTAAGCATATTTAAACAATTGCTTACTTCCCCTGGACAAATACGGTTTATCCGTTGAAAGTTGAAGGTTTAATGCACTGGTATAAACCTTCAAGCCTAAACTTTTCAAGCCCGTTGGAATAAAATGTCCAGTAGTATGCAATTGCTTAGAGCATGTTTTACTCGTCTCCCTCAGGCTTTGTGCCTGAGCTTCTTAGATTGACGACTTTTTTCAAAATATCAAACCAAAATGGCGCGCCCAAGGATATAGCTAATGCGGTTACTAACCAGCCCAACAATTTGGTGGCCATATCAATAGGAGCCATTTTTCCAAAATTCACATTTTTCCAGCCCATCCCGAGGGGAGAACGATAGTTGTTGATTTGATCCACCACCGCGGTTAATTCCTTGGCTTTCGTGTTATACTGCACTTTCGCGTTTCGGTCTTTTTCCGTATCCGTTACATCCAATGCTAAAGTATCGATAGTGATAGATGCAGTCGAAGTATCCACACCATTTACCTCCTGCCCAGCTTGTACTAGCTTATTAACCGTAATTGTATCCTTTTGGGCTACACTCTCAGCAATCAAAGCTATCTTTTCAGCTACTTCAGGATTGTTTTCTAAGCGTTCGTAGATCGCTAGTGTATCAGCATTTAAGACCACCGCTATGGTAAAGCCAACGCCCACCAAAATATATTGTGTTGAACGCTTATACCAACCCGTCGCCCGCTCCATTACACTGTTGTACCAACCTTCCACTTTCTTCTTGAAAACATCGATATTACCATCGGCATCACGCCACAATTGACGCAGCACTTTCTTCAAATCTTCATTCTCCAAGGCATCAATCTTCTCCAGCAGAACATCTTCCAGCTTCTGGTCTCCTACAATTTCATTTCCCAACAAAATATCAAACAGAATCGACTGAAATGACTTGGCACTGATGTAAGAAGGTGGCTTACTCTTGGTAGCGTCAGATCCATATCTGAAGGATAACTGTTTGTAAAAGGGATTATCCTTAAATTGTTTAAAAATTTCTTTGTCTGCTACTCCCCCATCTTTTTTATAGCCCACTAACATGTTCTGCAATGCTTTGAGCAAGTTGTTTCCCCGCAAGGCAAAAATAGAGGAGACAAATTCCATAATTGTACTGGCCAGTAGGCTCAATAAGAGTAGAATGAAAACAACTCCAAGTACAACAGTCAAAATTTGCATAGTATCGTTTTTAGGTTTTCCGGTGATCTGATTCGGATTATCTAGTTGTTTTTACCTGCACGGATCCGAAAAGTCGTTTAATTGGTGTTTGTTAGAACTGAAAAGTACAAAAATCTTAGCGATTCAGTATTTTACATCGATCGAAATTGGCTAAAGCCACTCTATTCACTACCGTTGTAGGTGCTCCTGAAATAGATTATAAATCCGTTTATACTCATCAGTCCAGCTACTAGGTTCTACAAACCCATGTCGCTCTACGGGGAATACGGCAAACTCCCAATTATCTTTCTCCAACTCAATCAATCGTTGAGCCAATCGCACTACATCTTGAAATTGTACATTGTCATCAATCATACCATGCAGAATCAATAAGTGATCTTGCAGACCTTCGGCATGATAAATGGGCGAACTTTTTCGGTAGGCAATGCTATCCTGTACGGGTGTATTGAGGATATTAGAAGTATAACCATGGTTATAATGCGCCCAATCGGTGACCGAACGCAAGGCTGCTCCAGCCTTGAAAGTACCCGGAGAAGTAAATAGTCCCATCAGGGTAATAAAGCCTCCATAGGATCCACCATAGATACCAATACGATCCGGATCAATTTTCAACTCGTCTACCAAGTACTTAGCCCCATCTACCTGATCGCTTAGGTCTTTTCCACCCATGAAACGGTAAATACCTGTACGCCAATTGCGCCCATAACCGGCACTCCCTCTATAGTCTATATCCAATACAGTATAACCATTGTCCACTAAAATATTGTGAAACATATATTCGCGATAGTAACTACTCCACCAGGAATGTACATTCTGTAAATAACCTGCGCCGTGCACGAATATCACTGCAGGACCATTTCGTTTGGCCTTCTTTGGGCGATACAAGCGGGCCGCAACTCTAGCACCATCACTGGCCCTAAAATGCACCAACGCTGGATCACGCCAGGGGTAATTATTGAATGCTGCCGTCGTAGACTGGGTGAGCTGTTTTCGGCTAGCTCCCGCTTTATTCTCCATCAAATACAACTCCCAGGGCTTATTGCTGTAGGAATAGCGTATCGCTAAATACTTTTCATCGGGAGAGATCGTCACCTCATGGTTTCCGACTTCCTGGGTAATGCGCTCCAATGTACCTCCAGCAATCGGTAGCCGATAGAAGTGCTGCTCAGCGGGGCCTTCCGCATTTGCTGTAATATAGAACTCGCTTTTATCTTGCGAGAGTTCAGCGGATAGAATTTCATACTTCCCATTGGTCAGCGCCTTTTTATTACCTGTTTTCACATTGACCGTATATAGGTGTGAAAAGCCGGTAGCCTCCGATTGGAAATAAATTTCTTCATTATTCGGCATCCAGCCGATCGTTCCCCCAGAGAAATTCCAACTGCCTACGCCAGGACCACCTACCCAGGCCTCATCATGTTGCCAATCCAATGTTTTCAACTTCCCTGCTGCTACGTCTAGTGACATGATCCAGCGATCCTTGTTATCCAGGCTGCGTACCACCACCACCGCTTGCCCATTGGGCGAATAATAAGGGCCTAAAACAATCACATCTCGTGGATCGCTATAGGTCGACTCGTACTCCTCTGAACCCTTGTGATAGGATGCCAGATAAGCAGGTTTATCGTAAATACCTTCAATCTGCTTGGTATCCAAAATAAAGAAAGTATCCTTTTTGATATCATAAACCCCAAATTCAAAGCTGCTCTGAGGACTCCCTACTTTTGAACGGGCTTTGATATCTTCCACAAAACCAGATTCTGTTACATAATTGGGTACATCCGTTCCATTGCCTGTGCTTCGACGAGAGAGTTGAAAGGTAACAAATTGTCCATCGGGGCTCAACTGCAGACTAGAAACTGATTTATTGCCAGTATAAATGGAAAGCGGTCGCTTCACTTCACGCGCTTTATTGTTCTTCGTACGCAACTCACGCACCTCTTTTCGTTGTTTTAGAATACGGAAGTACTCCAGCTGGTCTTTTTCCAACCAAGTTTCGTAGGCTGATTTGGGCGCTGATTTACGAGCACTGCCCGTTTTAAAATCAGTCAATTGGGTCAAAGCACCGCTAGCGAGATCCCAACTAAATAAGTTGCGTCCCATTTGATAAATGATCTGGCTTTCATCTCCCGAAAAACTAGGATTGGATTCTCGATCCACCGTATTGGTCAGCTGTTGGACATCTCCCGTGCCTCGGTCCTCCAGGAATAGGTCACCGTTACGCGTAAACACTTTTTTGGACCGGTCTTTATTGTAAGTGCCTCTTGCCGGTAAGTTGAGTTCTTCCTCTAGGGATAAAGCGGCTGGTTCGGTTTGGTTTAGACCTACCTTGTACCAAGATCGTAGGGTATCCTGATTGGGATTCCAAGAAAAGTAAATGGTCTTACTGTCTTCCGACCATCTGATGCTAGCGGGAGAGTATCCTACAAACCCCTCCCCCTGCATGATTTGGGGAATACTCAAGGCAGATTTATTGGCTACCTTTTGAGCTTGGAGTGTGATCATAGAGAACAACAAAAAAGTCAGTCCGAAGGCGTATTTCATCATGGTACAAAGTTTTGCAGGTAGAATAGGATTAAGAATAATCGACCGACTGCAACTGATCTTACAAAAAAGACAGAAAATACAGCTTCAAGTTTCAAATTTCGCTTCAAAGAAACATTCTTAAGCAACTTCATCATATATTTACTACAGCTAATCGATAAATGGGCATGAATCTATTTGAAATCCCATATTTTCGAAAAGTAGAAAATTATAATAATATAAATGCCATTTTAGAAACTGTTTTAGAACTAGGTGTTAATTTCTTGTAGCCTCTTCTTCTTATTCCACAGTTGGGGGACAAAAAGAATCCTAATTCGTAGTTTTATAACTGTTTCTGGAGGAATAAGACCTTCGGTGGTCCATTCCGAGGTCCGTTTCACTAGTATGAGTATACCAAAAAACATAGCACCCACTGAAAATAGGTATTGTCCAAACTGCCATTATCCTTTGGCCAAATTTGGAGAATTCTGTTCAAATTGTGGTCAAAAGTATACCGACGGAAAGGTTCCGCTTTGGATCTTTCTCCATGACCTAACGGAAGCTATTTTTAATATTGACTCAAAGATTTTCAATACCGTTTTTAGTTTATTTATACCCGGGAAACTGACGATTCAATTTTTTAAGGGGCGGCAAAAACGCTATGCGACTCCACTACGTCTGTTTCTAATTCTGGCTATTCTTCATTTTGCCGCACTAAGTTGGATGATCGGGGATGACGCGATCAATTTTTCCGGTAATGATGATAACCATTCAGAATTGGACGCCTATTCTACCCTATTCTTGGAAGATTTTGATACCATCAAGGAAGATATCTTTGTTTTATTCGATGACAACCCATTAGTGAAGGAGGCGATCGATAGCTTAGAATATAGATTGGATGACCTGAGTGAGGATAGCATAGATCTTGGCTACCTTAAGTTCAATGCAAATAACATCAGTGTTGACTCCGAAGATTTTCCGGTAGCAAAGGTTGACCTTCACACCAAAACACCAGAAGAAATAGTTGACCTTTATGGATTGGAAGGTTTCTGGAATCGTCTGCAAATGCAGCAAATATTGCGCATTCGGAAGGACGGGAAATCATTCTCTTCTTTCGCGATTGGGAAGCTAGTTTGGATGGTGGCGCTGATGATGCCTGCACTCGCTTTCATTTTGAAATTACTCTATATTCGACGTAAGAAATATTTTGTCGAACATCTCGTATTTTCCTTCCACTACCACGCCTTTGCCTTCCTTGTTTTCACTTTTGTTTTTTCTGGTCTAAGGCTTTTAGAATTGGGATACCTACAAAGTAATTGGGAAGAAGATACAATCGTTGGTATTCCACTCTTAGGCGTATTAATCTATCTATTTATAGCGATGCGTCGCGTATACGGACAAGGGTACATCAAAACTTTTATCAAATACAGTATCCTTAATTTTTCCTACATCTTCATATTTACCGTATTTTTGGTTCTTACACTTTTAGTGAGCTTCTTGTTTTACTAGAAAGGTAGTTCATTCAAAATAAATTTATGGCTAGTATATACGATAAGTATGAGACGGTAATTGGTTTAGAGGTACACGTCCAATTGGCGACAGAGAGTAAAGCATTTTGCGGTGACGATGCTAGTTTTGGCGGTGATCCCAACACGCATATCAGCACCATTTCCTTGGGGCATCCAGGTACCTTGCCGATGCTGAATAAAAAACAGGTGGAATACGCCGTTCGCATAGGATTGGCCCTGGGGAGTGAGATCAATCAGGTCAATAATTTTGATCGAAAAAACTACTTCTATGCCGATCTGCCAAAGGGGTATCAAATCACTCAAGATTTACGCCCAATATGTGTAGGTGGTGCCCTGACGATCCAGCTAGATGATCAAGCAAAAACGATTCGCATTCACCATATACATATGGAAGAAGATGCGGGAAAATCCATCCATGACATGGCTCCTAAGTCTTCCTTTATCGATTTGAATCGAGCAGGCGTACCACTACTGGAGATTGTAACGGAACCGGATATGCGTTCAGCAGCAGAGGTAGATGCTTTCATGACCAGCATGCGCCAGTTGGTTCGCTACCTTGAGGTTTCGGACGGTAATATGCAGGAAGGTTCGATGCGCTGTGATTGCAATGTATCGGTGCGATTAAAGGGCGCTACCGAATATGGGGAACGTTGCGAAATCAAGAACTTGAATTCTATGCGCTATGCGCGTCAGGCGATTAGCTATGAAGTAAAAAGACAAATAGATTTGTTGGAAAGTGGTGGGCGAGTCTCCCAACAAACCCTCAATTTTGATCCAGCCACTGGGGTTACCTCTCCTTTACGAAATAAAGAAGACGCCCATGATTACCGCTATTTCCCGGAGCCGGACCTTCCTCCTGTGCTCGTTTCCGATACGCAGTTGAATCAGATCAAAGCTGATTTGCCGCCGTTCCCCTGGCAATTGGTCCAAAAATTCATCACAGATTATGGACTATCCGCCTATGATACCCATATCCTGACCGAAGAAAAAGCCAGTGCCTTATACTATATGGCCTTATGTGAAAAGACGCCGCACTTCAAGAGTGCAGCCAACTTGACCATTAATAAACTCCTCCCCTATGCGCAGGAGCAGGGAATCACCCTATCCGATTTACCGCTGGATCATTCGGCGCTAGCTTCCTTCCTACAATTGATCGAGGACGGAAAGGTGAGTAATACCATCGCTTACCAAAAGCTGTTGCCCGCCCTGATGGATGCGCCGCAAGAAGCGCCTCTGGCCGTGGCTGAACGAATGAATCTGTTGCAATCTGCTGATGAAGATTTCCTCAGTCAATTGGTAGCAGAAGTCATCGCCTCTTTTCCAGATAAAGTGAAGGCCTATCAAAAAGGGAAGAAAGGCTTGTTGGGTTTCTTTATGGGGGAAGTAATGAAGCGATCACGCGGCAAAGCAGAACCCAAATCGACCAATGCTTTATTACGGGAAAAGTTAGCGGAATAAGCGGAAGGGCAAGTTGATCGGCCAATTGGCTACACCTAAAAATCAACTTTTTTCGTTATCTTTCGGGAAATGCGTCATATGAAACTATTTGATGATCAGGATAGTAGCTTAAAAAGATACTACAGCATCGGTGAAGTTGCTGACATGTTTGGCATCTCAAAATCGGTCATTCGGTTTTGGGAGAATGAGTTTGATAGCCTCCGACCCCATAAAAATAGTAAAGGGGATCGTCGCTTCACCCTGCAAAATATTGAGCAACTTCGCGAAATTCATACCCTGGTGAAAGAACGCGGCTTCACCATTGATGGCGCGCGCCGAGAACTTAAGCGTCAAAAGTCCAAGGAAAAAGAAAGAAAGAAGCAGATCGAACAGCTCAAAAAGTTACGATCATTCTTGGTAGAAATGAAAGGCAGCATGTAAGTCCTAAAGTTAACTCAGTCCAGAACTCACCACTCGCCCATACTACTGAACCTTTTTACACCAAAACCGGGTTTAAAAGTTTAGGGTTGAAGGTTTATGCCAAGAAAATTAAGCCCATAAACCTTCAACTTTCATCTAGTAATCTCTATTTGTCCAGTAGTAGTATGCCACTCGCCATAAAAGAGCCCTCTCAAGATTGATAAGCCGTTGAATAGGGCTGATTAATATTTAAGGTCTAAACCCTGGCAATTCCTCTTTCGATTTGGCGTAACCAATACCCAGTTTTTTGGTAAAATCTTGTGCGGCTTTCAGGCTAGCGAAATGGCCCAAAAAAACTTTATGTAATTCCTTTCCTTCGGCGGTTTCTTGTATGACAACAAAGCCTTCAATATTTACGGTCTTCGTCCAATCTGCTAGAATTTCCGCCGCCTTAGCCGCAGTAGAATAAGCTCCTACCTGGCAGCTGTATCCATCCTCTTTATTGGCTACCGTTTTAAGTTCTTGTTCTTCTTTTTCCACGCGGTCATATTCCTTCGTCATAATCGGAGGATGAGGAAGCGCTAAACGTGTTGGAAGGGCTTCCTGCTCTTCTTCTACTCGTGCCAAGCGGTCTTTGTTCAAGCCTATAGTCGGGTAAGTCGATTTCTGACTTTCTTCTTCCATTCGTGCCTCTCGCACTCCTTCTTTAGTAGGAATAATTTCGGTCTTATTTTTGGAAATATATAGTCCAGCTATCAGCACAAAGGAAAGAAATGCGACCCAGGTAAAACCGCCCATTTCTCGGCCTTGGCGATCACCGTATTGATAGTGATTTCTGTCTCTACTGCGATCTCTTTCTCTGCCCCTTGGTTCTCTTTCTCTGTAGTCGTTTCTTCGGCTTATTTCTCGCTGTTGTTCCTGGCTTTTGAGGAAAAGGTTGACCGTTACAATCAACATAATCACTAGCATACAAAAGGCGGTCATGATCTCCCCGGTGTAATTTTGGATGAAGTTTTCCATTTTTCTGGGATGTTTAGGTAGTTTTTAGGTAATAGGATGTATAAAGGACTCATCATTCCCTTTAAAAAAGGGTTCATAGGATAACAGTGGTCTGCCAATGGTCAATGCATTGACCAACAGTCAAAACTTACAATGCGGTAATGAATCAGGAAATTAAGTTCTTCTACGACGGTGAAAAGGGTTTCAGATTTCATTCTAGCCAAGTTTTCAAGTTTAATAGGTAATGGAAACACCAAATGACTGCTAATTAGTTCCTATTATAGAATAGGTCACAAATAGGAGCCACCTTGAAAAGATTGTAGAATATGGTCGATAGAATAGATTTTGATGAGTTGTGTAGTCTTTCGAGGTATAATTTATGTCTTTTCATCGAAAGAGTAAAGGGGGTGGTAGAAAAAAGTTGTAGTTCTAAGATTTGAAATCTAGCACATTGACTCTTTTTTCGCAGAAATCGAAGTCGACATCTACGTTGGAGGCCACGATCAAAAGGCGATCGCGGGTATAGGTATCGATGAGTTTTCGATACCACGTAACGCCCTGACTATCAAGATTGGTAGTAGGTTCGTCTAGGATAATAAGATCGGCTTCTGAACACAAAGCGAGGGCGAGCTTCAGGCGCTGTCGCATACCCGAGGAAAAATCGCGAACCATTTTATGTCGTGATTTTTCAAAGTTCAATATTTCGATCAGTTCTTCTGGGCCGATGCCGTCGACAAAGGGTTTGAAGCCTTGATGAAAGGAAATGGCTTCCTTTAAGGTAAACTCCTCAATCAGTTCCACGTAGGGTGCAGCATAACAAAGATGACGATACACTTCGTCCTTTGGGATCGTTTGTCCGGCCTTGGTGAAGAAAACTTTTCCGCGAGAAGGCGTAAGGTGACCCGCTAGAATTTTGAGCAGCGTAGACTTGCCGGAGCCATTGGGGCCACTGATGGCGTAAGAAGCTCCGGCTTCTAGTTGGAGATCGACCTTGCGCAAAATCCACTCTAGTCGAAAACGCTTAGCAATTCCTTGCAGCTCAATCTTCATATACGCTACTGCCATTTACTTTGTGGAAACCGCGGACAATGCCCGATTCGGCTTCTCGGATAAAAGAAAGGATCGTCTCTCTTTCAGGCGTAGATTCGATTGTATTTTCGATTTCCTCAATGGCATTGGTAATATTATAGCCCTTGACAAAAAGGATACGATAGATATCGTGAATTTGCTTGATCACATCATCTGGAAAGTTGCGACGGCGCAAGCCTATTCCGTTTACACCCGCATAGGCCAAGGGTTCACGGGCTGCTTTGATATAAGGCGGCACGTTTTTACGAACCAAGGAAGCGCCAGCGACAAAGCTGTGTTTTCCAATCTTGGTAAACTGCTGAACAGCCACTAATCCTTCCAGAATAGCCCAATCTTCGATTTCCACGTGTCCCGCCAAGTTGACATTATTGGCCAAAATAACATGGTCTCCCAAAATGCAATCATGGGCGATATGCACGTAGGCCATCAATAGGCAATTACTTCCTACTTTAGTTTGTTTGGCATAAGCTGTTCCTCTATTGACGGTCACATACTCACGAATCACCGTGTTGTCTCCAATCACGGCTGTCGATGGCTCCCCTTGAAATTTCAAGTCTTGCGGAACGCCAGCGATCACAGCTCCCGGAAAAATCTTGCAATTTTTGCCAATACGAGCGCCATCAAAGATGGTGACATTGGGTCCAATCCAGGTCCCCTCACCAATTTCTACATCCTTGTCTATGAAGGTGAAAGGTCCGACTGTGACATTGTCACCAATCTTCGCCTCCGGATGTACCACACTATGAGATTGTAGATAGTTCATATATATTATGAGCGCTTAACAATTTGAGCTGTTAACTCGCCTTCTGTGACAATTTTATTACCAACATATGCTGTTGCTTGCATTTGGCAAATTCCTCGCCTAATGGGCGCTAGCAATTCCATTTTCAAAAGTAACGTATCTCCTGGCAACACTTTATTCTTGAACTTAACATTATCCACCTTGATAAAGTAAGTGTCCCATTGGCCAGCATCTCCT
>Ga0070729_10003129_pt1 | contig 19805 bp, 17 predicted proteins | sample tdDd472_FD_66725 | JGI IMG/M metagenome (GOLD analysis project Ga0070729, IMG submission 66725) | Marine sediment microbial communities from the Atlantic coast under amendment with organic carbon and nitrate - tdDd47.2 | ecosystem: Environmental > Aquatic > Marine > Coastal > Sediment | place... | reverse complement strand
CTTCTGCTTCTGCTCTTTTCTTTATCGCCTCGGAACCGGGAACGATCATCATCCGCACACCGTCAGCAACTTTCTTGTCCTTGAGCATGCTGGCGACTGAACGTAAATCAGTCATGCGCGAGTTGGTGCAGCTACCGACAAACACCACGTCGACTTTGGTGCCGAGCATGGGTTTGTCGGCTTCAATCTGCATGTAGTCGATTGACTTCTGGTAGCTGGCATTCCCTTTCGGGTTCGGTACCGGCTTGGAAATAGGTACGACCATTGCCGGGTTAGTACCGTAGGTAACCTGCGGCTCAAGTTCGGATACGTCGAGGTCAACGACTTTGTCGAAGGTCGCACCCGGATCGGTTACGAGCTGCTTCCAACGCTCAACAGCAGTATCCCAGTCGGCGCCCTGAGGGACCTGCTCGCGTCCCTTCATGTATTCAAATGTAGTTTCATCCGGTGCGATCATGCCTGCACGTGCACCTGCCTCGATGGACATGTTGCAGATGGTCATGCGTTCTTCCATGTTGAGGCTTTCTATAGTCTCACCGCGATACTCGATAACGTGGCCGGTGCCGCCGTCGACGCCGATCTTGCCTATGAGGGCCAGGATGATGTCTTTTGCGGTTACGCCGGGGTTGAGTTTGCCGCTTACATTTACGGCCATGCTCTTCGGTTTACGCATCAACAGGCAGGTTGTTGCCATTACATGACCGACCATAGTGGCGCCGATACCAAAGCCCATCGCGCCGAAGGCGCCATGTGTGCTTGAGTGACTGTCACCGCAAACGATGGTTTTGCCCGGTTGGGTTGCACCGATTTCAGGTCCGATGACGTGCACGATGCCACGGTGCTCGGCACCAAAGCCGTGCAGCTTAATGCCGAACTCATCGCAGTTCTTGATCATCTGACGAATCTGACCGGCGGGTTCCGGGTCAGATACCTCTGGGTTATCAAGATCATCGATTGAATTAATCGGAACGGTTGGCGTCGAGTGATCCATTGTCGCGAGCATCAGATCCGGGCGGCGTATAGGCCAGCCGTTATCCCGCAACATATTGAATGCCTGAGGTGTCGTCACCTCGTGAACGATGTGCAGGTCGATGTAAAAAACCGCGGGAGTTTCCTTGGTTTCCGGCACTACGACATGATCGTCCCAGACTTTATCGAATAATGTTTTTCCACTCATGACAGAGTGCACTCCAAATCAAAAAAGTTTTTAGTAAGTGTTAAATGCGCCCGGCGCAGTGCCGGGCTTTTTAAATAACAATGTATTGTTATGCGGTAGCTGACAGGCTCGTAAAGCTTTCGAGCGGTTGTAGCCAGCCCCATTTATCTTCGGTAGTACCTTTGAACAGGCCAAAGAATTGGTCCTGCAGGTGCTTCGTGATTTCGCCACGTTTGCCGTCGCCGACAGGCAGGCGATCAACAGAGCGAACCGGGGTCACTTCGGCGGCGGTACCGGTCATGAACATTTCATCAGCGATGTACAGCATTTCCCTGGGAATAGCTTGCTGTACTACCTCGAAACCGGATTCTGCAGCCAGCGTCATCAGGCTATGGCGGGTGATGCCGGTCAGAATCGACGCAGCGGACCCCGGTGTGTAGATAACGCCGTCTTTAATAACAAAGATATTCTCGCCTGCACCCTCCGAAATCGTGCCCCCGGTAGTCAGTGCGATACCTTCATGGAAGCCGCGCTCACGGGCTTCCATGCTGATCAGTGTGCTCGACAGGTAATTGCCGCCGGCCTTGGCTAACGCAGGGATCGTATTCGGCGCAACGCGTTGCCACGATGATATGCAGGCATCGACGCCGTCCTCGAGAGCGTCTTCACCCAGATACGTTCCCCATTCCCAGGCAGCAACAGCCATGTCGACAGGGTGGTCCGGGCCCGGCGCCAAGCCGATTTCACCGTAACCGCGATAGGCGAGCGGGCGAATGTAAGCACCGTTGGTGAGGTTGTTTTTCAGGACAACTTCGCAGCAGGCCGCGTTGATGTCATCGACCGACCACTTCATCGGAATGCGGTGAATCTTGGCCGATTCGAGCATGCGTTTGTTGTGCGCATTCAAGCGGAACACGCGCGAACCTTCCGGCGTGGCGTACACGCGGATGCCTTCGAATACCGATGACCCGTAATGCAGTGCATGGGTCATGACGTGGACCTTGGCATCCTCCCACGGAACCATTGCTCCGTTGTGCCAAATCCATTCGCTTTTATTCATGAGCGTTCTACTCCTTAACGCAGGTTCTTCAACGCAACCCCGGAGCCGCTAAATTACGGCTCAGACGTTGGCAATTTTGTCCGATTGTTTGCTGTCCGTATCCACGCCGGCATCAATGCGCCGGCAGATACGGTTGATGACCTCAAGATAGGCGAGGGCGCCGGCTTCCACGATGTCGGTACTGACGCCGTGTCCGCGATAGCTTTCGCCATTGTACTCGGTTGTTACCGTAACCTCGCCCTGGGCATCTTCACCGACGGTCACGCTGTGGACCTGAAAATTCTTCAGGTCGAGTTCGATACCGGTTGCCTGCTCCAGTGCGGTAAAGGCTGCGGCCACCGGGCCGTCACCGGTCGCTTCGGTTTCAACAATCTTGTGCGTGTGATGCTTCACCGTCACGCTGGCGGCCGCCGGCTGGTTGCTGCCTGATGAGAACTGCAACGACTCGAGAGACCACGGGCCCTGTTGCTGCGTGCCAGTGTTCATGATCAACGCTTCTATATCGGCATCAAACAATTCTTTTTTGCGGTCAGCAAGCTTTTTGAATTCATCAAACGCCCGCACAAGTTCTTCGTCCGAAGGGTCAAAGCCGAGGTCCTGCACACGGTCACGGAACGCATGTTTGCCGCTGTGCTTACCAAGCACGAGACTGTTTTTGCTGATACCGATGTCTTCCGGTTTCATGATCTCGTAGGTCTCTGCATTCTGCAGCACGCCGTGTTGGTGAATGCCTGCTTCGTGGGCAAAGGCATTTTCGCCAACTATGGCTTTATTCCGCGGCACAGTCATGCCGGTAATAGTCGAAACCAGACGCGAAGTCGGGTAGAGCTTACGTGTGTCGATGCCGGTTTCAATACCGAAGAAATCCGCACGGGTTTTTATAGCCATCACGACTTCTTCAAGCGAACAGTTGCCGGCCCGTTCACCGATGCCGTTAATGGTGCATTCAATCTGGCGGGCACCGGCACCGATAGCCGCGAGACTATTGGCAACAGCCATGCCGAGGTCATTGTGACAATGCACACTGAGCACAATGTCATCGATGCCCGGGACATTGCCTTTGAGGTAGCTGAACAGATTGGCAAACTCCGCAGGCACGGTATAGCCGACGGTGTCCGGTATGTTTACTGTGGTAACGCCGGCTTCAATAACCGCTGCGACTACTTCAGCAAGAAAGGCAGGTTCCGTGCGGGAGGCGTCTTCCGGAGAAAATTCAACCTGATCACAGAGCTCGCGTGCTTGCTTAACGCCCTCAACCGCACGACGAATAATTTCCTCTTTCGCCATGTTCAGTTTGTGTTCGCGGTGAATCTCGCTGGTTGCGAGAAACACATGAATACGACGGCTGTCGGCAGGCGCGGTTGCCTCAGCGACTTTATTAATGTCATCGGGGTGACAGCGGGCGAGGCCACAGATCGTCGGGCCTTCGATTTCCTCGGCAATGGCTTGCACCGCCTCAAAATCACCGGGAGATGCGGCAGGAAAGCCTGCTTCAATCACGTCGACTTTGAGATCCCGCAGCGCAGTGGCAACACGCAGCTTTTCCCGGAGTGTCATGCTGCAACCGGGGGCCTGTTCGCCATCTCTAAGTGTCGTGTCAAATATGATGACGCGATCATCATTACGCTGATTCATTTTCTTCAGTCTCCAATCTCAATGTCGTCAATATACAACCTAATGACCGGCTATATATTAATGTCTAACCGGTCGTTTACTTCTATTCCGTCGCACAAAAAAAACCCCGCGACCTGCAAAGGTGCGGGGTTTTCGTTAATTCTTCGGATTAACCGGTTAAACGTCCGCACCATCGCTTGCTAGCCAGTAGGGGCAGCAGCAGTTCCAGCGAAACCAGCAGAGCCGGCGCTGTAAAACCTGGAACCAAGTTGACGATGGTCTTAGACATCCAGCTATCATCCTTGAAATCAGCGGGGAATGTCAAGCCCAAGCGATTGAAAAAGCAGCATAAATTATAGTGCCAGCGACGAGCTTCAGGAAGCACCGCAGCGGCCGGGTGGCTGCGAGCTCGCGATCAGTGCATAAATATGTCGGGGCGGCCTGCCGACATGAGATTTATAAACACTCCATAAGTAATTAAAAAACAAAGGATAGTTGCAAGCATTAGGCTTTTGGTTTGAGCGTGTGCTAAACGTGGTTGTTTTTGCTGCAGAACAATTGGCGGGTTGCTGTTGTCGGATGCACAAGCGGCAACGTTTTGCCACCTTGAAACGGTTAAATTTTCAGACGGTTTTATGCAGCAAAAAAAATGGCTTAAAGGTATGGCGTTCACGACTGCTTGTGATATTCTGCCGCACGCTCTGACAAGGAGGTCGTTGCTCTCTATGCATCTGGCCTTCGGCTTCATAATCGGTGTAATCACATCGGTATCAGTTGAAGAAAACTTAGAGTCCTGCTGTGGGGGCGGGTCGGTATTTGTTGCGGATGCGTTCAAATTACTACTGTAGTAAGGTTGAGCGAAAATAAACCGCCGCCGTTCCAACCCATCATGGCGCCGAATAAATTTGTAATTCACTCCGTTGAGAAGGGGAGACTTCATGAATTTGACTAACAGGAGATTCCGGCTGCTGGCTGGCAGTGCTATTTTGGCACTGGCTTTGCCCGTAACAGGAATCAGCCAATCGGTCGACGATATTCTGAATAAACAGGCGCAGCGCACCAAGCTCGCTCAGGAATCTCAGGAGCGTATCGACAGTGTCGTCGATAAAACACGCTCTCTCGAAGATCAGTACAAAGCTGTACTTAAAGAGATCGAAGGTCTCCAGGTCTACAACGAGTTGCTCGAACGGCAGATTGACCGTCAGGAACGCCAGAAGGCTGAGCTGATTGCTTCGATCGACAGCGTTGAAACCATTAACCGTCAAATCGTACCGATTATGACGCGCATGATTGATTCGCTGGAACAGTTTGTTGAACTCGACGTGCCGTTCCTGCTCGAAGAGCGCCGCGAACGTGTTGCCGGTCTTAACGAGATTCTGGAACGCCAGGATGTCAGTGTTGCCGAGAAGTTCCGCAAGGTGACCGAGGCCTATCAGATCGAAAACGAATTCGGTCGGACCATCGAGTCTTATTCAGGTTCTCTTAATATTGATGGCGCCAGTCGCACCGTCGATTTTCTGCGTGTCGGTCGTATCGGCCTGGTTTATCAGAGTGCTGATGGCAAGATCTCCGGCGCCTGGGACCAGCAGAACCGTCAGTGGGTCACACTCGGTAATGAATACAAGAACGAAATCCGCAAGGGTATTCGTGTAGCGAGCAAGCAGATTGCACCAGAACTGCTGCTCCTTCCTGTCGATGCACCGGAGGCTAACTGATGAGCCGTTCAATCATTAAAGCACTGTCAGTATCAGCCGTTGTCGCTTTCACGACTATCCCGGCTGTACAAGCACAGGAAGCCCTGAGTCTGGATGAACTGCTTCGTCGTGTAGAGCAGGGTTCCACTAAGGACAATCAGGAGAACCGCGCACGCGAACAGCGTTTTAAAGCTGCTAAAGGCGAACAGCAAAACCTTCTCAATAAAGCTAACGCCGATAAAGTTGCCGAGGAGCAGCGTTCACAGCGCCTGGAAGATACCTTTTCCAAGAACTCCGAAGATCTGGACAAGCTTGAGCAGACCTATGCCGAGCGTCTGGGTGATCTGAAAGAACTGTTTGGTGTAATGCAGCAGGTTGCCGGTGATGCACGCGGTAACTTTGAGGCTTCACTGACCAATATCCAGTATCCGGATCGTGGTGAAAAACTGACTGCTCTTGCCGAGAAAATCGGTAACAGTTCGCAGCTGCCTTCAATCGAAGAGATCGAAGGCCTGTGGTATGAGCTGCAGCGTGAAATGACGGAAAGCGGTAAGGTCGTTAAGTTCACCACTAGCGTGACTACTAATGACGGTATTGAGCAGGACATGGAAGTGGTTCGTGTCGGTCTGTACAGCATCGTTACCGACGGCAAGTATCTTGATTACCGTTCCACCGACGGGAAACTCATCGAGCTTCCGCGTCAGCCGGATCAGTCCCGTTACCCGGACAGTACGTCTGAACTGTTTAATGCGACTAGCGGTAAAGTTCGCTTTGGTCTCGACCCGACTCTCGGTGGCGTACTGAAGTCTTACGTGGCTCGTCCGAATCTGCAGGAACGTGTTGATCAGGGTGGCCTCGTCGGTTACCTGATTCTGGCGCTGGGTGCGATCGGTCTGCTGATTTCTCTGGAACGCATGGTCGTTCTGGGTATTGCCAGCCGCAAGGTCTCTGCTCAGTTGAACAGCGATACGCCAAACCCGAACAATGCTTTGGGTCGGGTGCTCTCTGTTGCAGGCGAGAACAAGACTACCGATACAGAAACGCTTGAGCTGAAGCTTTCGGAGGCTATCTTTAAAGAGACTCCGGCACTCAACCGCGCGTTGCTGTTTATCAAGATTATCTCTGTTGTAGCGCCGCTGATGGGGCTGCTCGGTACCGTAACCGGCATGATCAATACCTTCCAGGCGATCACGCTGTACGGCACGGGTGATCCGAAGTTGATGGCGGGTGGTATTTCACAGGCACTGGTTACTACGGTACTGGGTCTGGTTGTAGCCATTCCGATGGTGCTGCTGCATACGCTGGTTAGCGGACGCAGTAAGCGTATCGTTCAGGTACTGCAGGAACAGAGCGCAGGTATTATTGCTGAGCACGCTGAGCGCAGCAGTAAAGCAGCCTGATTGTTTTCCTGAAGCCCGTCCTGATTGCAGGACGGGCCTCATTGGAGAAAACGAATAATGCAATTTGTTGTTGATGCATTCGAAGCAGTCGGTGATTTCATGGCCATGGGCGGTGATGTCCTGACCTGGATCGCGGTTATCATTTTTGGTATGTGGCTGCTGATCGTTGAGCGTTTCATTTACTACAACACCGGTCTCAAGCAGCTCGGTGTGGATACGCTTGCGGCATGGGAAGCCCGCCCGGAGCGCCGTTCCTGGAATGCTCATGCGGTTCGCGATGCCCTGATTTCACGCTATTCAATGGCGGCCAACCAGTCGGTGCCGGTTATTCAGACACTCGTGGCTTTGTGTCCCTTGCTGGGCCTTATGGGCACAGTGACCGGCATGATTGAAGTCTTCGATGTCATGGCAGTTTCCGGTACCGGTAATGCCCGGTCGATGGCATCCGGCGTGTCGAAAGCAACGATTCCGACGATGGCCGGCATGGTAGGCGCGCTGTCAGGCGTATTCCTGCAGACGATGATTACCCGCACCGTTGAACGCAAAGTCGAATACATTGAAGAACATCTGACGATGGACCACTAGGGTCTGTTGTTTAGCTATTTGAAGAGAAGAGGATAGGAAATGCGTAGATCTGTCTTACAGGCCGCTGAAGAGGAAGACAATGAGATTAACCTGACGCCGATGCTCGACGTCGTGTTCATCATGTTGATCTTCTTTATTGTTACCGCCTCATTTATTAAAGAATCCGGTATCGAGGTAAATCGTCCGGACGCACCCACGGCAACGGTTGCCGAGAATGCGAATATTCTCGTGGCTATCAATGAAAGCAACGAGATCTGGATTGATCGACGTAAAGTTGACCCGCGGGCCGTACGCGCAGTGATTGAGCGTATGCACGCAGAGAACCCTGAGGGTTCCGTGGTGATTCAGGCCGATAAAAAGGCTTACACGGAAACCGTGGTAACCGTTATGGATGCTGCGCGTCAGGCGAAGGTCTTTAACGTATCGATTGCTGCCCAGGACGACTAAGCCGGGCGCAGTTAGCACTTTAGGTTGCGATTGACAGGAATCAGGATAGAAATCGAATGAATCCAGCTGCACTTTCCAGATATTTCATCGGTTTTATAAGCGCGACGGTTGTCACGTTCGCGTTGCTGTGGGTGATGCAGTACCTGATTGAGTCAGGTGAAAAAGCGCTGACATCGAAGCTTGACCTGAAGTTTGTCGATTTTGTCCGTGTGAAGCGTGATGAAACACTGAACACTGATCCGGACAAACCGAAAGAACCGCCCAAGCCGGAAACTCCGCCCGATACACCCCCGCCACAGTCTATGGACGATGTGGACACCTCTTCGGCCGTCAGCATGTCGGCAGTAGGTGGCAGGATTGGTGCCGATATCGGTATCGGTGGTTTCCAGATTGTCGATGGCGATTATCTGCCCATCGTGAAAGTTGCTCCGATTTATCCCCGGCGTGCATTGAGCCGCGGCGTGGAAGGCAACTGTCTGGTCGGGTTTACCGTGACGGAACTCGGCACGGTGCGTGATCCTTACGTCGTTGAGTGCACCAGCGGTCTGTTCGAACGGGCCTCGATGAATGCTGTACTCAAATTTAAATATAAGCCACGTGTTGTAGACGGTAACCCGGTTGAGGTTCCGAACGTGCAACACGTTATTACTTATAAGTTGGAAGACTAGTTATGCCTGCTACTGGTTTTGCTTCAGTTTTGAAAGCTGCGACATTCGCATTGTTCGTCAGCCTGTCGCTGGCTACCGCACCTTCATGGGCCGGTGGTCATGACGGCAGTGGTGGTGACGGCGAAGAGAAAGAAGAGCGTAAAACGGTCAAGACCGGTGCGATGAGCACCAAGGTGAATAACCTGCTGGCCGAAGCTCAGGCGTTAGCCTCGCCGGAAGACGAGAATGCCAAGCCCGACTTTGCGGGTGCCCAGGCGAAGCTCGACGAAATTAAGGCCATGCCGAAGCTCAGCGATTACGAGCAGGCACAGTTGTACAACTTCTACGGCTTTATTTACTACAGTCAGGAGCGGTACCAGGACAGTATCAACGCCTATCAGACGGTGTTGTCTTTCCAGGAGATCCCGCCGGGGCTGCGTAACCAGATTACGTACACGCTGGCACAGCTGAAGTTCACGATCGAAGAGTATGCTGAAGCCATCCAGTTGATTAAAGACTGGCTTAAGAATCAGGAAAATCCTGCGCCCGATCCATATGTACTTATAGCTACCGGCTACTACCAGCTGGCCGGCCTGGAGCCTGAAGGCAGTGCCAAGGCCCAGGAGTATATGGATCAGATTATTCCGAATATCGAACGCGCGTTGGCCATTGCCGCCGAGCGTGGCACCAAGCCGAAAGAGCAGTGGTATCTGTTGCTGCGTGTTGCCTACTGGGATAAAGGCGACATGGAGAAGGTTCGTGAAATTCTCTATACGCTGGTAGCCAACTGGCCGAAGAAAGAATACTGGGCGCAGCTCTCGGCGGTCTATGGTGAGCTGGCCGGTGTCTATAGTGATGCCAGCGGCCCGAACAGCTCTAAAACGAAGAAGGCTGAAGTTAAGCAGTTGAGCTCGTTTGCCAACCTCTACGATCAGGGCTTGCTGTCGAGTAATTCCGACTATGTGCAGGCGGCCTCATTGTATCTATCTCAGGGTGCACCTTATAAAGGCGCCAGGATTCTGGAAGAGGGCATCGAGAACGGTGCAGTAGAGCGCAACGTCAAGAATCTCCGGTTGATCTCTCAGGCCTGGGCGTTGGCGCAGGAAAACGACAAAGCAATACCGCCTCTGAAGGAAGCCGCGAAGCTTTCAAAAGACGGTGAGCTGGATATTCGCCTGGCACAGTCTTATCTGAACCTCAGCCAGTACAAGAGCTGTATCTCTGCAGCCCGCACCGGCATCAAGAAGGGCGACATTAACCGCGCCGATATTGCCAATATGATCCTTGGTATGTGCCTGTTCGAAACGGACGACTTGTCGAACGCCAAAGCTGCGTTCCGCAATGCTGCTAAAGATGAGCGCAGCGAATCCAGTGCCCGCCAGTGGTTGAAATATATCCAGAGCGAAGAAGACCGTATCGAGCAGCTCGAAGCTGCGATTGCGTCGCTTACCGCGGCCGGCTAGTTTCACCGGCAACGTAGCTAATGCCTAAAGTTAACTACGTTCAACCCGATGGCAAGACGCAACAGGTCGACGTTCCGGTCGGCCATTCCCTGATGGAAGGGGCTATTGATAACTCTGTTTCCGGTATCGTTGCCGAGTGCGGCGGCGCGTGCGCGTGCGCAACATGTCACGCTTACATCGACGATACCTGGCTATCTAAACTCGATGATCTCCAAGAGATGGAAGACGCAATGCTGGATGCGGCCAATGAACGCAAGCCCAACAGTCGCTTAACCTGTCAGATTGAAATGACAGAAGCGCTAGATGGCATTGTTGTGACTGTGGCGAATAACGATTTATAAAGCTTGATGGCTGCGGTTGCGGCCAGACACGGGGGCGTGAATGAAGCTGGTTACGATAGACGGGCGTGAAGTAGCAGGGCGACCTGGCGTGTTGCTCGATTCCAATCAGGTGCTCGACCTTTCGGCGGCACCTTCGACGTTATCCGAATCCCAATGGATACCGTACTCGGTTGTCAGCATTCTTGCGGCCGGTGAATCCGGCGCGGAGAACGTTAACAGGCTGGTGCAGGCTCTGGATTCCATTGATGCTGCAGAAAAGGCAGCTTTGGCCGAGCAGCATGTGCTGGTGCCGCTGGCCGAAGCATCCCTGATGTCGCCATTGCGTCGCCCGGGTTTGATGCTGATTAGCCTGTCGGCAACGACCGGTGAAGCGTTACGCAACCGTGTTTTTATCAAGAGTCCGAACAGCGCGGCCGGCAACAATGCCACTGTTCGCTTGCCCAAATCACAGCGCTCGCAAATTGTTGCGACGCCATTGTTGGCAGCAATACTGGGTCGCCCGCTGCACGAAGCCAGCGAGCAGGAAGCTGAAGAAGCGATTGCCGCCTACACGCTGATCATTGAATTCGAAACCGTCGATCTTGATGCCGACACAGGCGCAGGCTGGCGCGGTTACGTTGAGAGCAAGCAGTTCCCGGAAAGCTGTCCGATGGGGCCGGCGATGGTTACGGTCGATGAGTTACCGGACCCGGCGCATATACAAGCAGCCGTGAGCATCAACGGGGTTGCTACAGCCAACGGGCCGCTGTTGCATTCGTCGATCAGTCCGGCTGCAGTGGTCGCTGATCTGTCATCGCGCTACGGTTTTAGTACCGGCGATCTGGTTGCTTTCGGAACACGGGTTATTGACGACAGTTCTCAGGAAGTTCCGTTGCGGGTAGCGGTTCAGCCGGGAGACGAATTGTCGGTTGATTTGCCTGGAATCATGAGTCTGAGTAGTCATCTGGCTGTCTGAGCTCAGACCGTAAAAGTATCCCAAAGCATCCGCAGGGAAGTGATCCCGAGAAACAACGCAAAAGCCCGTCGCAGGGCTACCTGACTCAGCGAGTGCGCCAGTTTAGCCCCCCAGGGGGCTGCCAGTACCGTGAGCGGTACGATGAGAGCAAACGCCAGCAAACTCACGTAGCCGAGACTGTACGGCGGCAGACCCTCCTTGCCCCAGCCGGCGATTATGAAGCCTATTGTTCCCGGTATTGCGATAACCAGACCAAAGCCTGCCGAGGTGCCGACAGCGCGGTGGATGGGCGTGCCGAACAGCGTTAGCGAAGGCACACTCAAGGTACCGCCGCCGATACCCATCATGGCTGACACTGCGCCGATAACAACGGGGATGGGTTGCGAGGCAAAGCCTTCGGGCAGGTGGTCAGCGATGCGCCACTCCGGATTGCCGAAGGTCATGTACAAGGCTGCCGAGAAGCCGACGACACCGAACACGCCGGTGAGTACTCCCATGTCGGCCATGCTGGCAATCCAGGTTCCGACCATGACCCCGAGAACAATTGCCACGACCCAGTTTTTAAACAGGGCAGGGTCGAAGCTGCCGCGTTCCTGATGCGCTCTTACCGAGCGGATACTGGTGGCGATGATGGTGGCCAGTGATGTGCCGACGGCAAGATGCATTTTGACTGCCGGGTCTACGCCCAGGTAGCTAAAGATGTAGTACAGGGCCGGGACGACGACGATACCGCCGCCAACGCCCAGCAAGCCTGCTAACAGGCCGGCGCAGATGCCTGCAAAGGCCAGCAGCGGAATCATCCAGAGCAGAATGTCAGTATCGTTGCCGAGCATATTCTTAGAAAGTTCCTTGCGAATTCCAGCGGCATTGTACGGCAATGCCGCTGCCGGTGGGCAATGTGATAGCGTAATAACCGGTCTTTGAAAAGGAGCAGGCTGTGAGTAACAAGACTATCGCTGTCGACGACCGCTTATATGACTACATGCTGTCAGTGTCGCTACGTGAACCGGAGTTGCTGCACGAGTTGCGTGAGGAAACTGCTTCGATGGTCGGAGCGCAGATGCAGATTGGCCCCGAACAGGGCCAGTTCATGGCGTTTCTCTTGCAGACCATGAACGCCCGGCGAGTGCTTGAGGTTGGCACGTATTCAGGTTACAGCGCGATAGTGTGTGCGGCTGCGTTGCCCGAAGACGGCGAGCTCATAACGATTGATATTAATGAAGAAGCACCGGCGGTGGCAAAACGCTACTGGGAGCAAGCGGGGCTAGAAAAGAAAATCGAGTTTCGTCATAGCCGGGCCGATACCGTCATGCGGGAGCTGCTGGATGAAGGCGAGGGCGGCAGTTTCGATTTTGTTTTCATCGATGCCGATAAGACCGGCTACGAGAATTACTACGAGTGGGCATTGGCACTATTGCGGCCGGGAGGCATCGTGGCACTCGACAATGTGTTCTGGGACGGACGGGTTGCCGACCCCGCGAATGACGAGGAAGACACAGTGGCGATTCGTGCAATCAACGCCAAGATCCACGCCGACCCGCGGGTCGAGATGTCGCTGGTACCTATCGGAGACGGGCTGACGCTGGCCCGCAAGCTAGCCTGAAACGGCTTATCCGTGAATCAGCTCGATGAGTTCGCCGGCGGCACCGGTGCTGCATGACGCCGCCCGCCCGCCGTAAGGAAGGCCTTCAGCTTTCACAGCCCCTGCAGGCGCTGTGGCAGAACTCAGGAAGCTGACCATCGCAATGCCGGGCGGTAACAAGCCGTCCTGATTCGGGCGCGGTCCTGCTTGTTCAGGCAGTTCATCCACTTCAATCATGTTCTCATCTCGAATGGCCAGTGCGGCAATCGGGAAGCGAGTTTCGATATCCATGCCGAAGGCTTTCGCCAGACCTGTTACACGGGATTCGATGGGTGCTGCTTTCGGTACGGCGAAGGTATCGTGATAGAAGTCGATCATTGAGCTGATGTTGCCGCCACCTAGGATCACGATAAAGGTGCCATCAACAAAACTCTTAGCCGTCGGCAGCGCCATGCCCGGGATGGGTGCTTTTAACTCGGTCATGTACAGCACTTCGTCAGCCGGGCCACGCAGTTGCATCGCCCGGATGTCGTCCGTGAATGACAGGTTCTTCGGTTCGCCCAGAATCTCGAAATCACCTTCTGTAAGCTGCTCGGCAAGTTGATCAACGTTCTCTACAAGCACTTCCGAAGCGTTCCAGCCCCAGTCCGTCAGTGACACATAGTCAGGCTGGGCAGGCCTTTCGACAAAGCGAAACACAAAGCCGGTGCCGGATTGCGGATTCATCACCAGCGTTTTGGCTCCGGTCATGCCCGGTGTGCCCCAGAGGCCGGCAAGGGCTTCACTGACTTCGCCGCGCTCAGCGACCTGGTAGCCGAAATTGCGACTGTAGACCGTCTCTATCGCATTTAAATCGGGTGCAGAAACGGTGACGCAGGAGATTCGTCCCAAGGTTGATGTTGTCATGGTAATTCCTGATTAAAACGGGGTCAGACCCCTTATCACCGCAGTGGATTGTAGCGCCGTGGTGACAAGGGGTCTGACCCCATTAAATACAAGCTCTGATGTCAGGCTCGACTGCGGGTAAGTGCTAGATGATGCCTTTTTCGGTCAGGGCGGCGATGTCAGCGTCGGATTTCTCAAGAACGTTCTTGTAGATTTCCTCGTTGTGCTCGCCCAGTTCCGGTGCAGCGCTGCGAATGCCGCCGGGCGTGGCTGACAGCTTCGGCGCTACGTTCTGCATCTTCAGTTCTCCGAAGACAGGGTGTTTTGTTGTCACGATCGCTTCGCGCGCCTGGAAGTGAGCGTCTTCGAGCATTTCCGGTGTGCGATAGATCTTGCCGGACGGAATGCCGTACTCATCCATCAGGTTCTCAAGCTCTTCAGCGGACTTCGTTTTGGTCCATTCGCCGATAAGATCATCGAGTTCCTTCTGGGTTTCACCACGGGCTATGTGCGTCGCGTAACGCTCATCCTGGGCCAGTTCCGGTTGACCCATCGCATCAGCGAGACGACCGAAGACGGTGTCCTGGTTGGCGGCGATCAAGATGAACGTGCCATCGGATGTCGGGTAAACGTTAGACGGCGCCACATTCGGCAGAATTGCGCCGGTGCGCTCACGGATATAGCCGGCCTGGTCGTACTCGGTGACCAGTGATTCCATCATGTTCAACACGGCTTCATAAATCGCCGAGTCGACGATCTGACCTTCACCGGTCTGATTGCGGTGGTGCAGGGCAGACAACGCGCCGACACAGGCAAACGTTGCAGCCAGTGTGTCACCGATAGAAATACCCATACGGCTTGGCGGAGTTGAAGGATCGCCACATACATAGCGGAGGCCGCCCATTGCTTCACCGATCGCGCCGAAGCCGGCACGTTTCGAGTAAGGTCCGGTCTGACCGTAACCTGAGACACGTATCATGATCAGGCTCGGGTTAATTTTCTTCAGGTCTTCGTAACCTAAACCCCAGCGCTCCATTGTGCCGGGGCGGAAGTTTTCGAGAACGAAGTCTGCTTTTGAAATCAGGTCGCGCGCCAACTGCTGGCCTTCTTCTTCGCGCAGATTGATTGTGACTGATTTTTTATTGCGGGCGACGGTTGGCCACCAGAGGGATTTGCCATGCGCTTTCTCACGGCCCCAGCTGCGCATTGGATCCCCCTGATTGGGTGGCTCCACTTTAATGACTTCGGCGCCGAAGTCGCCGAGTAACTGGCCACAGAAGGGGCCGGCCAGCAGGGTGCCCATTTCGACTACGCGCAGGCCCGCCAGAGGGCCGCGATTCGGGATTTCATCAGTTGTCATGCTGTTTCCTTAAGACAATTTGTTGCGCGCGGCCTGCCGCGCTGCTCCATAAACAGTTGCAGATTCGGGGCGTTATGCCCGTTACCCGCTAAAACCGCTAAAAATAAGGGGCCGACAGGGGGCTAGAAGGCCCTTCGCTGTTGTATCGGCACAGGCATTATATACAATATCTCGGTTGAACTAACCTTTAGGGAAAACCGCGACCGGGCCTTGCCGGAACGGCGCGCGTTATTAGTGAATGGGTAGCAAGAAAATCTCCATTATTGAGGTCGGTCCGAGAGACGGTTTGCAGAGCGAGCCGGAGCTTCTTTCGACCGAGACCAAACTCGAATACATCAACCGCGCTATTGATGCCGGTATCCGTCGCATGGAGGTGACCAGCTTTGTGCACCCCAAGCGCGTGCCGCAGATGGCCGATGCCGAAGCCATCGTTCGCGGTCTGCCGGATCGCGATGATTTTATTGCCATCGGGCTAGTGTTGAACAAGCGCGGTTTTGAGCGGGCACTTGACGTACAGATCGACGAGATCGGTATGGCGGTCATTGCCACCGAAACTTACAACCAACGGAACAACGGCACATCCCAGCAGGGTTCGATCGATGCCTGGCTGGAAATGTCAGCTGAAGCACAGAAAGTAGGCATGCGCGCCAATGTCATGATCTCTTCAGCATTCGGTTGCCCGTTTGAAGGCGAAGTTCCGTTGCAGAATATTCTCGATATTGCAGACAAGATTGTCGAAGGCAATCCTGTTGAGTTGGGTATTGCCGACAGCATCGGTGTAGGCGTTCCGGCGCAGGTCACTGAAATGATTGGCGCACTTAAAGAGCGCTACCCTGAGTTGCCGCTGCGGTTCCATTTTCATAACACCCGTAATACGGGGCTCGCGAATGCACAGGCTGCGGTAGATGCCGGTGTTGATTCGCTGGATGCCAGTATTGGCGGTATCGGTGGTTGCCCGTTTGCTCCTGCAGCGACCGGCAACATACCGACAGACGATCTTCTCTATATGCTCGACCGTTCCGGCGTAGAAACCGGCGTGTCGCTCGATAAAGTTATCGAAACGACAACCTGGCTCGAAGAGCAGTTGGGAAGAGGGGTTCCTGCAATGTTGCCGAAGGCGGGTATATTCCCGAATGTGGCCGAAGCGTATCAGGAGGCCAGCTAGGCAAAGCGTTGCAGGCGGTGCCGGAGGAAGGGGCCGCTGCCGGTTTATACGAATAACAAACTTGTCCTAAACCGGCGATAAAGAATTTGCAGATGCTGTGCGACGCAGTCGCATAGCATCTGTGTGTGTTTATAAAACTGGAAATATTGAGAGGAAAGCATGAGCTACCGTCTTGGTGTAGACGTCGGGGGTACCTTTACCGACCTACTCTTAATCAGCGAGGACACCGGTAAAACATTTACCGCGAAAGTTCCTTCAACGCCCGAAGACTCATCGATCGGTGTTCTTAATGGTGTCGCCCGGATCTGTGATGAATCAGGTATCGACCCCAACGACATTAAGCGCGTAATGCACGGTACGACCGTTGCTACCAATGCGGTCCTCCAGAAGAAGGGCTCGAAGGTCGGTCTGGTAACCACTGACGGTTACGAGCAGACGCTGCAGGTGGCACGTTCTTTCTGCCCCGGTGGTCTTGGTGGCTGGGTTACGTTTAATAAAGAGCCGTTGCTTGCCCCGCTGGAACTGACGATTGGCGCTGAAGAGCGTATCGCTGCCGACGGTCAGGTTGTCCGTGGTCTAAACGAAGACAAGCTGCGCGAAGACCTGAAGGCGCTGTATGCCACAGGTGAAGTTGAAGCACTGACCATCTGCTTTGTTAACTCGTATATCAACGCCGAGCACGAAGAGAAAGCTGCGGCGATTGCACGCGAAGTTTTCGGTGACACGCCCGTGTCGGTTTCAAGCGAAGTGGTTCCTGAAATGCAGGAATACGAGCGTACCGAAACAACGGTTATGAACTCCTACGTTCGTCCGGAAATGCAGCTGTATCTGGATAACCTGCAGAATGCATTGAACGAACGCATGGGCGAAGACACTGCGTTGTCGCTGCTGCGTTCTGACGGCGGTCTTGCTTCATGCCGCAGCGCCGCCGAGTCGCCGGTAAACATGCTGATGTCCGGTCCGGCCGGTGGTGTGGCAGGTGCGATTTACTTCTGCTCGCGGGCAGGCTTCGACGACATTCTGACGTTTGATATGGGTGGTACGTCGACCGACGTAGCACTGATTCAGGACTCGAAAGCACGCGTGCGCCGCGAAACATTCGTCGGCGACGTGAAGGTACGTGCACCGTCTTGCGACGTGCGTACCGTAGGCGCCGGTGGCGGCTCCATCGCATTCGTACCGGAACTGACCGGCGCGCTGCGTGTAGGGCCGGAGTCAGCCGGTGCTGTGCCCGGTCCTGCGGCTTACATGAAGGGCGGTGACAAGCCGACCGTATGTGACGCCAACGTCGTGCTGGGTTACCTGCCGTCTGACGTACAACTCGGCGGCAAGATGGAAATCTCTAAAGAGGCGGCTGAGAAAGCCGTGCAGACGATTGCTGATGCATTGAATATCAGCCTGACCGACGCTGCGGAAGGCATCATCAAGGTGGCCAACGAAGCAATGTTCGGCGCGCTGCGTCTGGTATCTGTAGAGCAGGGCTACGATCCGCGTGACTTCGCTCTGGTTTGCTTCGGTGGTGCAGGCCCGCTGCATGCGAATGCAATGGGGATTCTGTCTGACGCATGGCCGGTAATTATTCCGCCGGGTCCGGGTGTACTGTGTGCCCGTGGCGATGCCACCACCAGCGTTCAGGACGAATCTACGCGTACTTACATCAAGATGGCAGAAGACGTCACTACCGACGAACTGCTGAAAGATCTGAAAGCTCTGGAAACTCGTGCGGCACAGGCACTGCTTGATGACGGCATTCCGGCTGAAGAGCACGTTGTGTCATATCAGGCTGACGTTCGTTATGCCGGTCAGGCGTTCGAGATTTCACTGGATTTCACTGAAGATGGCTTGAAAGAGAAGGGCGTCGATGTTGTAACCGAACAGTTCGATGCAGAACATGATCAGCTGTTCAGCTTCAAACTTGATGACGGTCACGAGATCCTGATGATCCGTGCAGTTGTTAAGGCCAAGCCGACGGAAATGGCGGCTGCTACTGTCGGTTCAGAAGGCACTAAGCTTGAAGACACGATCGTTCATGCCTCGAAGTTCTGCTACGAAAGTGAATGGTATGACATCAATCTTTACGACCGCAGTAAGTTGAGTGAAGGGATTGTTGTTCCGGGGCCATCCATTGTGATGGAAATGGATTCGACCACTGTTATTTTGCCGGGGCATGAAGCCACGGTGGATAAAGTGGGCAACCTTCTAATCAACCCCGTCAAATAAGAGGAGACAATTCGATGTCAGCATCAATTATTGAAACCAACAGTACTCCTCTGAAGAAGATCGAGGTTGAAGGCGTTACTGTAGATATTATCGAGAACGCGCTGAAGAACGCGCGTATCGAGATGGACGCGGTACTGTTCCGCACGGCTATGTCACCGGGTATTCGTGAGCAGGGTGACTGCTTCCCGATGATCGCTAACAAAGACGGCAAGATGGTTGTGGGCCAGTTCGGTTCATTCATTGGTCCGTTCATGGAAGCCTACGACGAGGAAATCGAAGAAGGCGACATTATCCTGACCAACGATCCGTATATGTGTAATGCGGCCGTTTCTCACTTGCCGGACTGGCTGGTGCTGAAGCCCGTGTTCAAAGACGGACGCCATATCGCATGGACCGCTATGTTCGGTCACATGTCTGATAACGGCGGTATGGTGCCGGGTTCTATTCCCATTGAGGCCACCAATATCTATCAGGAAGGTGTGCGGATTCCGCCGATCAAGCTGTACAAGAAAGGCGAGCTACAGTCCGACATCCTCGAGCTGATTCTTCACAACGTTCGTACCTCTACATGGAACCGTTTCGACCTGAATGCTCTGGTTGCTGCGTGTAACACGGCGGCCAAACGTTGTGTCGAAATTGCAGAGCGATTCGACGATGACACGTTCTTCAGCACGATGGACATTATGCTGGAGCGTAACTACAACGCGATGAAGTTCATTATTCAGAACTTTATTCCGGAAGAGCCGCGTATCTTCGAAGACTATCTTTGTGATGACGGCATGGGCATGGGGCCTTACAAGATCAAATGTAAGATGTGGCGTGAAGGCGACATCGCTCACTTTGATTTTGATGGCACTGACCCTCAGGCTCAGAGTTCGGTGAACTTCTATCTGAACGAAGATATGTTCAAGATGTTCTTCGGTTCATTCACCATCAACGTCGTTGACCCGCACATCGTGTTTAACGATGGCTTCTATGACCTCGTTGAAGTGAACATTCCGGAAGGTACTCTGCTTAAGCCTAAGTTCCCGGCTGCTATCTCGGGTCGTACTCACGCGCTGGGTCGTATCTTTGACGTACTGGGCGCTCTGTTGGGCTCCGGTGCTCCTGAGCAGATGCTGAATGCTGCAGGCTTCTCTGATTCGCCGCATTTGTTCTATGCCGGTTACGACAATCGCGAAGGCAAGAGCGGTGAATGGTTCCAGCTGTTCCAGATCGGCTTCGGCGGTGT
>Ga0070729_10003128_pt1 | contig 19806 bp, 15 predicted proteins | sample tdDd472_FD_66725 | JGI IMG/M metagenome (GOLD analysis project Ga0070729, IMG submission 66725) | Marine sediment microbial communities from the Atlantic coast under amendment with organic carbon and nitrate - tdDd47.2 | ecosystem: Environmental > Aquatic > Marine > Coastal > Sediment | place... | reverse complement strand
ATTAAAATTGATGATCATAGAGCTTCAATTGTACAAAATCTTTGTATTTATTGTGGTAAATGTGTGCAAGTTTGTCCTGCAGGAGCAAAAAAAGTTAGAAATGATCTTTCTTCTGCTAAATATCTACTACAAGAAAAAGATCCTGTAATATTATCTCTGGCTCCTTCGTTTAGATCTGAATTCCCTGATTATACTGATAATCAACTGTTGAATGCATGTAATTCTTTAGGATTTCAATCTGTGTCAGAAACTGCTTTGGGAGCAGAAATAGTTAGCAAAGTAACTTTGGACTGGTTAAATAATCAACAGAAAGGTATATACATATCTTCTAGCTGTCCTGTTGTGGTTCAGTTAATTTCAAAATATTATCAGGATGAAATAGCTAGCTTAGCTCCATTTGATTCACCAATGCAGGCTCACGCTAAGTATTTAAAGCAAATATACGGTCGAAACACGAAAGTGATTTTTGTTGGTCCATGTATAGCTAAAAAACAAGAAGCAGAAGAGTTTAATAATGGTGTTGATGTTGTTCTTAGTTTCAAAGAACTTAGAGATTGGTTGCAAAGTGAAGCTCTTGAATCTGAATATTTGCCAAAAGAAAATTTGAAAAATCTAAAGTTTGAGCCTAAAGAATCTGGTAAAGGAGCCTTTTATCCAATTGATGGTGGAATGATTGCTACCATGAAAGATAATATATCTGTTACAGATACTTCATTTATGAGTTTTTCAGGCATTCAAAATGTTAAAGATATTTTAGAGAATCTACCTAAGGATATTAATGATAAATTATTTATTGAGTTATTAGCTTGTGATGGTGGTTGCGTAAATGGCCCTGAATTTACACAAAAGCAATCTTTGGCCGAAAAACGTTATAAAACTTTAGTTCAGGCAGATAAAAATTTGGTTGGAAAAAAATCTGCAACAGAAATTAATGATATTCTGATTGAAGCTAATTACAAAACAATTAAACCTGTCTTAAATTGCATATATAGCGAACAAGATATAGAAGATGCTTTAAAAATTGTGGGAAAACTATCTGAGAAAGATGAGCTTAATTGTGGTGGTTGTGGTTATGAAACCTGTCGTCATTTTGCAAAAGCTATTTTGGATGGAAAAGCAGAACGACAAATGTGTGTATCCTATATGCGTAAAGTTGCTCAAAATAAAGCAACAGTATTACTTCAAAAAATGCCTTACGGTGTTGTTTTAGTCGATGAAAAGTTAAAAGTGATTGAATCTAATAAGCACTTTGCCGATTTATTTGGTGATGAGGCTCAAAGAATATACGATATCAAACCAGGAATGGAAGGTGTAGATATTAAGAAGCTTACGTCTATTTATAAACTATTTGCAAATGCTTTAGAAAAAGGCATTGAAGAAATTGAAAAAGATATCCGACTTGATGGTAAATTATTTCATCTATCCATTTTTACGATCCATAAATTTAAAATTGTATGTGGAATTATTTATCCTTTAAATGAAGAGTCTATGAGCAAAGATTATTTAATCGGTAAATTAAAAGATGTAATAAGTGATAATCTAGCTATGGCCCAAAAAGCTGCATTCTTATTGGGTGAGAATGCATCAAGAACGGAAACAAAACTCAATACGATTATCGATTCTTATCATCAAAATGATATTGAAAATGAATAATTATTTTATCGAAATAGGAAATAAGAGTATTCAAAAAAACGGACAGCAAGTTTGTGGTGATGTTTTCATGAGCCGCAAACTACAGGAAGAAGGAAGATCCGTTGCAGTACTTTCCGATGGACTTGGAAGTGGAATAAAAGCAAATGTGTTGGCAACTATGACAGCATCAATGGCTATGAATTTTACAGTTGAAAATCAACCAATAGAGCGCAGTGCACAATCTATTCGAAATACTCTTCCTGTTGATAACGATCGTAAAATAAACTATGCAACATTTACAATACTTGATATTGAGTACGATGGAGAAACTACTATTCTTGAATATGGTAACCCTCAGTTTTTAGTTTTTCGAACAATAAAGTCCCTAGAATTAAAAGACATTAAAGAATCCAGTAATTCTGAATTGAAAATAAGTCAATTCATAGCCCAGAAAGAAGATCGAATTATTCTTTTCTCCGATGGAGTTTCTCAATCAGGAATGGGTAGAGTTGACATGCCTTTTGGTTGGGATTGGGACGATTTAAAAAGCTTTATTTCAAAGAAATTGGAAAGTGATCCTCAGATTTCAGCACAAAAACTATCCGATATTATTGTAAACAGAGCCTATTTAAATGATTCATTAAAGGCAAAAGATGATATTACATGTTCAGTAATATATTTTAGAGATCCACGAAATATGATTATTTGCACAGGTCCTCCATATAAAATGGATCGAGATAAATCAATGGTAAAAATACTCGATGATTTTAATGGTGCAAAGATTATTTGTGGTGGAACAACAGCTCAAATAGTTAGTCGTGAGCTTGATAGAGAAATTGAAGTTGATATTTTCTCTGGAGATGGAGATTTGCCACCGGTTTCTGAAATTGCAGGATTTGATTTAGTAACAGAAGGAATATTAACGTTGGGAAGAGTATCAGATTGGTTAGAAAATAAAAGTACAAACACTATAAACTATAAAAGCCCGGCAGGTAAAATAATACAATTGTTTTTTAAAAACGACATTATTAGTTTTTTAGTTGGGACACGAATTAATGAGGCGCACCAAGATCCTGCTTTACCTGTTGAATTAGAGATTCGACGTAATGTGGTAAAGAAAATAGCAAAAATTTTAGACGAGAAGTATTTAAAAGAAGTTCATATTCAATACATATAAATTCTAATTGTATGACCGAAGAAAAAATATATAAAGTTCAAATATGTACTGGTACATTATGTCATGTAATGGGTGGTGCCGAATTACCGGCTTTAGAAGAATATTTACCCAAATCACTAAAATCTAAAGTGAAAGTTAAGGGAATGGTTTGTGCAAATTATTGTACCGAAACAAAATTGAAACCTCCATTTGTATTAATCAATGGAGAATTAATGTCAGAAGCATCAATAGAGAAAATAGTTCACTACATTCAAAATTGCGAAGAGAATGACACATTCAAATAATGCAACACTAACACGAAGGGAATTATTGATTCAGTTATGTAAGTTGCTTAAAGAAGATACAATTGAAGAGCAAATTGATCGAATTCCTTTAAACATGAGACCCAAGGGAAATCAATCTTTACGTTGTTGTATCCATAAAGATAGAGCTGTTTTAAAATATAAGATAATGGCGTTATTAGGTTTTAATATTGATGATGAAATTGATGAATTAACAAGTTTGCGAGATTATCTTCATCTTGCAAAAGAAAGAAAAGTGTTAACCCCAACTGTGATGACAGTTGTTGATGAAGCATGCAGTAGTTGCCAGCAAGGAAGCTATAACGTAAGTAACATGTGTCAAGGGTGTGAAGCTCGCCCGTGTGCTGTAAATTGTCCAAAGGATGCTGTTCATTTTGTAAAAGGCCAAGCAGAAATAGATCATGAAGTTTGCGTAAACTGTGGAAAATGTTTACAAGAATGTCCTTTCCATGCAATTATTTATAGACCTGTTCCATGCGAAGAAGCTTGTCCTGTAAAAGCTATTTCTAAAGATGAACAAGGAATCGAGCACATCGATTATGATAAGTGCATATATTGCGGAAAATGTATGGCGTCTTGTCCATACGGTGCAATTATGGAAAAGTCTCATATTATAGAAATATTCCAAGCTTGGAAAAGCAAGGAAAAAATAATTGCGCTAGTAGCTCCATCAATCGTAGCTCAGTTTCGACAATCTGTACCCAAGATTTATAATGCAATAAAAAAAATTGGTTTTTCGGACATCATTGAAGTTGCTGAAGGAGCAGAAATAACTATTGAACATGAAACAGAAGAATGGGCAGAGAGAATACATTCAGGGTGTCAGCTAATGACTACCTCTTGTTGTCATGCATATACAGAATTGGTTAACAAACACATACCTGAACTTCAAGGTAAAGTTTCTAAAACACATACACCAATGGTTTATGCCGGAAAATTAGCAAAAGATCGTTTCCCTGATGCAATAACAGTATTTATTGGTCCGTGCACAGCTAAAAGACATGAAGCATATTTTGCCAAAGACATTGATTATGCTTTATCTTTTGAAGAATTGGGAGCTTTATTTGTAGCAAATAATATTGATCTGGAAGAAATGGATGATAAGATAGACATCCAATTCGCGAAAAAAGATGCTCAATTTTTTGCTCAATCGGGTGGCGTCAGTCAATCAATAAAAAATAAAAAAGGAGATTCTTTAAAATCAGAATTGATTAATGGAATTGATAAAGCTTCAATTCGCCAGTTAAAACAAATTGCAAAAGGAAAAACAAAATCAAATTTTATTGAGGTAATGAGCTGTGAAGGAGGTTGTTTGGGTGGAGTTAATTCTCTGATTAAAGGGAATCAAGCAGCAATTGTATTTCAAAAAAATCAAGAGGTCATTTCATCTTAATTGAATTGATTATAGAAATATGTTTATGAAAATAAATTAAATGTAAATTAAGTTTTTCAATTAAAGATATTTTTATACTTTTGCAATCGCTAAAAGATAATGGTCTCGTAGCTCAGTTGGATAGAGCAATAGCCTTCTAAGCTATGGGTCGAAGGTTCGAATCCTTCCGGGATCACTAAATTAGCTAAGCCACTACAAATTGTAGTGGCTTTTTGTTTTTATCGAAGTGCTATGAAATGATTTGATAAATTTTACTTCAATCATTTGGATCTTAGTTAAATAATGATGGTATTTGAATTGTGAATAGAAAAATTGAATTATTAGCACCGGGTGGAGATATTGATTCCATAAAAGCAGCAATCCTTGCAGGAGCCAATGCTGTATATTGTGGTCTTGATAAATTTAATGCAAGGAATCGTGCTACAAACATAATTTTTGAAGATTTACAAGGAATTTTAAGACTTGCACATAAAAATAATTGCAAAGTTTTTCTAACACTCAATATAATAGTTGTAGAAAGTGAAATCTCAGCTTTAATTAACTTATTGAACAAACTAATAAATACAAGTATCGACGGTATAATTGTACAGGACTTGGGCTTGTTTTATATTCTATCTAACTATTTTAAAGGTTTCAATGTTCATGCTTCTACTCAACTCACCACACACAATGAAGGTCAGGTAAATTTTTTAAGTAAACTAAATGCAAGTCGGGTTAATCTTTCGAGAGAGTTAAATATTGCTGAGATAAAAGAATTAACATCAATTGCTCATGATAATAATGTTCTAACCGAGGTATTTGTTCATGGTTCCAACTGTATTTCATTTTCGGGAATCTGCTATATTAGTTCTGTTCACGGAGGGAATTCAGGAAATCGGGGTAGATGCAGTCAACCGTGTAGAGATAGATATGAGACAACATCTGTAGGTATTGATTATCCGCTAAACTTGAAAGATAATTCAGCATATTTCGATCTTAAGAAATTGGCCGATGCTGGAGTTGACTCCTTAAAGATTGAAGGACGGATAAAGAAATCTGATTATGTTTATACAATTGTAAATACTTGGAAAAAGCAACTTCAAAGTTTTTATAATCACAATAAACTAATTGATGATAATAGCGATCTTTATAAAGTATTTAACCGAGATTTTTCAAATGCATATTTAAAGGGTGAAATTAATAAAGATATGTTTATTGATAATCCAAGAGATCATTCTATTAAACATCTTTCTGAAATAAATGATTATTCATCGAATAGTGAATTGGAGAAAGATCAATTAGCACTATACAATGAAAAAGAAGATAATAAATTAGCTATAGAAAATGAAATCAAAAAAATAAGTATATCAAAAGCTCCTTTAAAAATAAGTATTTCGGGTGAATGTGGTTTTCCTTTAAAGATATCAGTAACAACTCCCGAAACATCATTTGATATCTTTTCAGAAATTAATCTTGTAGATAAAGGCACAGAAGCCTTGAGTAGTAAAATTGTTTTGAAGAGATTTAAGGCGTTTAACGATACCGAATATTTTATTAAGGATCTAAATATTAAACTTCAAGGGGAGCTTTATATTCCTTTTAAAGAACTTACTTCACTTAAAAAAAGAATTTTATTCATATTGAATGATCTAAAAGAATTTATAGATCCTGTTGATATTTCTGTCATAAAAAAACAAAATAAGCTAAAATCAAAACCTTCTCTATCTGTTTTAATATCATCCTTTAGTGACGTATATCTTTGTGATGAAACTAACGTAAATATTTATTTTCAGCTGCCTAGTAGTGTTAAAAAAAAGCTAGATATTTTTACTGATTTTTTTATTGAGAATAAAAAGTTAATTCCATGGTTTCCTTCTGTTCTAATCGGTGAAGATTATACCTATGCAGTAAAATTTCTTCAAAAAATACAGCCCAAAACTATTGTGACCGATAACACAGGCATTGCTTTTGAAGCCTATAATGCCGGAATTAATTGGATTGCAGGACCTTATCTTAATGTTGTTAACTCCTATAGTTTATTATCTCTAAAAGAGAATTTTAATTGTTCTGGTTCATTTATATCAAATGAAATAAGCAAAGAACAGATTCAAAGTATAAAAAGACCTGATGATTTCAATTTATATTACAAAATCTATCATCCTGTTTTGTTAATGACAAGCCGTCAATGTTTATTTCATCAGGTGACTGGATGCCAAAAAAATAAAATTGATGAAACTTGTATTAAAGATTGTGAAAAACATTCGTCTATTACAAATATGAAGAATGATACTGTATATATTGAAAAAAGCAAGGGAAACTATCATCGTGTTTATAATGAGAATAATGAATTGAATTTAGAGATTATTGCAGAAATTCCTGAAGTTTTTTCTAGTTTTTTTATTGATTTAAGAAACATAAAAACGAAAACAGAACTTAAGCTAAATAAGGTTGAACTAATAAAGCTTTTTGAAGATATTATAGATGGAAACCCTAATTCGAAAAATGAACTTAATAAAATCATTAATCCATCAACTAATATTCAGTATAAAAAAGGAATCTAATTTTCACTGAATTTTATAAATTATCGGTAAGAAACAATTGAGCTAGTATTGATTTTTGAATTGTACTTTTATTTTAATAACTTGTAGAAGCTTAGTTAATGTATTTACTAAAAGTTATTAATATGGGGAACATACTGCTTAAATATTTAGAAGATAGGTATAAATATCATATTCCTGAACCCGAGGTGAAAATTCCTGGACCAATAATTACTATTTCACGATATTTTGGATGCCCTGCAAATATGTGTGCAAATGATTTAGCTGAATTATTAACAGAGATGGAAGGTGCTAAGGATAATCCATGGAAAGTTATTAGCAAGGAAATTCTAGAACAGGCTGCAAAAGAATTGGGTTTAACTCCAGAAAAAATAGAGTTTGTTTTTAAGTTTCAAAAAAGAAGTGCCGTTGATGAGATTTTAGCTGCTCTTTCAAGTAAATATTATAAGAGTGAGCGCAAAATAAAAAATACAATAAGAGAAGTTATTAGTACAATTGGAAAGCAGGGTAGAGTGATTATAGTTGGTAGAGGTGGAGCTGCAATATTAAAAGATATTCCGAATTCATTGCATGTAAAGCTAATAGCACCTATTGATTATAGAATTGATGGAATTAGTAAACGTCATGAAATTTCGCACGCTGAAGCAAGAAAGTTAGCTGATGAAATGGATAAGAAAAGATCTCAATTGAGAGCAGATTTTGCCGGACGGAAAATGGAGTTAGTTGATTACGATTTGATTTTTAATTGCCGGAAATTTGATGTAGATGAGATAGTTAATACTGTTGCGAATGTTTCTAAAACAAAAGGTTTAATATAAAAGGATTATAGTATTTATATAAATTAAAAGTCCGGCAAATAGCCGGACTTTTTTTTATCTATGCAAAAATTAAACAAAATAAACCGAGAGTTAATGGAAATGCATAGAAAAAAGAAGGAAGTAATTTACTTCCTTCTTTTTGTTAGTTTATTGTTTAATAAATTGTTTTACTAGCGGTTCTTTTTCATCTTCAATTGAAATGATATATAAACCAGTAGGTAATTCAGAAATATCTATTTCTTTTTCACTACCATTCATTTCAAGAGTTTTTACTAAAGTACCAACTGTATTGTAAATGTTTATTCTTCCAATTCTTCTTCCATTTAGTACATCTACATTAATAAATGTACTTGCTGGATTTGGATAAATATTCACAGTTGATAAACCGTTTCCTTCATTTACATTTAGAGGCAATGCATAACTACTTACACTAGGTAAACAGAAGTTTGTAACCTCTGATGATGCAAATGAACCTCCTGATGCTAACACTGATCCACCAGTAACTTCTAATGTATATGATCCATTTCCATATGAACAGCAAATACCATCACCGTAAGCATCTAAAATAGTGAAATCATAACAATCATCAGCTAAATCATTAATTGGAATAACAAGAGTTGATCCATCTGCTTGAGATGCATATGTTCCTCCTGAAGCAACAGTTGATCCAGCATTATTCTTAAGATTCCAGCTTGTTTCTTCCGGATAGTTATCAAATGTAATAGTTAATGTTAAATCAGTACCTATTGGATTAACAGATCCCGTTGTAACACTAATATCATCAATAGCGAAATCACTTCTATAACTAGTTGATGTTGTAGCAACATAACGAAGCTGAACAGAAGTACCATAGTAAGAGCTTAAGCTAACAGTTGCATCATACCAAGAATTTCCTTGATCTCCAGATTTTGTCCATAATGTAGTCCATGAAGATCCGTCTGTACTAGCTTGTAATTCAATAGTTCCCATACTTGATCCATACATATGATATGCAAAATTGAAGTTCGCATTTGATTCAGCAGTAAGATCGAAACAAGGGCTATTTAAAATACCTACTTTACTTGGATAATTTGGGCTTGAAGATTCAACATATATGTAATATGTTCCTTCGTCGGCAGCAGATGGTCCTGTGCTTGATGAAGGTGTTCCATTTGCATCAACTGTCCAATCAAAATCATCACTAGCATCTTGTGCCCAAGTACCTATTCCACTTTCAAATCCTTCAGAATAAGGGTAAGAAGTAATTCCACCTGTACAACCACCACCTGTTTGGTCAGCAGTTGTAACGTTTAATGTTGAACTTGTAGCTGAAACATTTCCTGCAAGGTCTTTAGCTTTAACTGTCATTGCATAAGTTGTTGAAGCAGTTAAACCTGTAATATTTGAAGATGTTCCGGTAACAGAACCGATTAAACTTCCATTTTGATATACATCATATCCTGTAACACCAACATTGTCAGTTGAAGCATTCCAAGCAAGTGTAAAAGAAGTTTGAGTTATACTTGAAGATACTAAACTTGTTGGTGCTGTTGGAGCTTGCGTGTCAGCAGGATCATCTGTAGTTACATTTAATGAACTACTTGTATTAGATATATTTCCTGCAGCATCTTTAGCTTTAACAGTCATTGCATAAGTTGTTGAAGCAGTTAATCCTGTTACATTTACAGATGTTCCAGTAACTGAACCTATTAAACTACCATTTTGGTATACATCATATCCTGTCACACCAACATTATCAGTAGATGCATTCCAGCTTAGTGTAAATGTAGTTTCTGTAATACTTGATGAAGATAAACCTGTTGGAGCAGTAGGAGCTTCAGTGTCAACTACTTCACCAAATGTAACAGTATAATCTTCAACTTCACCATAAGAGAATGTCTCACAAGCAGTTTGCTCAGCATCGTATTTCATTGACACTCTCATTCTAGTAGTTCCAGAAGCAGATGAAAGAACATTCATTGTTCCTGTAACAGTAGTTTTGCTTAATGCTCCACCGTCGAATGCTAATTCATCAGCAGCGAAAGTTTTGTCATTATTATAATCAATCCAGATTTTCCAATACTCATTATAAGTTGAACTTGCAAAACCAGGAGTTAATGATACACTAACTGCTGAACCAGCTTCTAAAGTAATAGTTTCACTAGTGTAATCAGTATAACCAGCAGCTCCAGATGTATTAGAATAAGATCCAATTACAACTCCAGCAATCCACTCATATGAGAAGTCATTACCTTTAGACTCACAATATGTTGGAACATATACATCTGTTGTTACATTTATTGTATTACTTGCACCTGATTCGTTACCAGCAGCATCTTTTGCTTTTACATAAAATGAATATGTAGTAGATGAAGATAGTCCTGTTACTGTATATGATGTACCTGATGCTGAAATTAAGAAACTTCCATTTCTATAAATATCATATCCTGTAACACCAATGTTATCTGTTGCAGCATTCCAGTTTAATACAACTGAATTTTCAGTAATATTAGATGATGCTAACCCAGAAGGAGTTGTTGGAGCTTCAGTGTCAACTACAACAGTGCCACCTAAAGAAGCAAAAGCATTTAATCTACCGCTACCTAATTTTCCAAGGTAACCAGAGTTTTGAGCATCAATATTATCAGTATTATCAATTAATCTAGTACGTACTTCTGCAGGAGTAATACTACCTGCAAATCTTGAAACGATTAATGCAGCAACACCAGAAACATGAGGACAAGCCATTGAAGTTCCCTGCATTACACCGTATCCAGCGCTTCCATATGTACTATGAATAGCAGTAGGATCAGTATTACTTGAAATTAATTCGCCACCTGGAGCAGAAATATCAACCCAAGTACCATAATTTGAATAATAAGATTTTTCATCTTTACAATTTGTTGCAGCAACAGCTATCGCGTTAGGATAAGCAGCAGGCCAAATACCATTACCTGATTCGTAATCATCATTTCCCGCAGCTACAATAACAACACCACCTTGCATTGGACTTCCAGCGCTTCCACCATTAGCTATAAAATAATCTATAGCATCATTGATAGATTGGTCTTCGCCACCGCCTCCCCAGCTATTCTGAGAAATGTGTGCTCCCATATCAGCAGCATAAACAAAAGCTTCAGCAAATCCACCTTGACTTGAAGAACCAAAAACTTGACAAGACATGATTCTTACACCATCGTTATTTCCTGAACCACCTGCAATACCTGAAACACCAATACCATTATTTGTTTCAGCAGCAATAGTACCTGAAACGTGTGTTCCGTGATCATCTTGGGTTATGGTACCTTGTCCATCACCAAAATTATAACCGTTGATATCATCTACATAACCATTGTTGTCATCATCTGAACCATTGCCAGCAATTTCACCAGTATTAATCCACATGTTACCAATTAAATCGGGGTGATCAACATCAATACCACCATCTTCAACTGCAACAATTACATTTGAATTACCTGTTTCAAGTTCCCAAGCTTGAAGTAAACTAATATCGCTACCTGGAGTACCGCCATTTTGACCTGTATTTTCATAATGCCACTGATCAGAAAACTTAGGATCATTTGGTGCACCTGAAAGTGATTTAGTTTCATTTGTTGGAATACCTGTTAAAGATTTCTTTGAAACTGGTACTGCATGCAATACATCCTCAGCTTCAGCATAAGCTTTTATTAGTTCGTTAACTGAAGATTTTGAATTAAAGGATATTTCGTACCATTGATTCAAGCCAAATTCTATATGTCTCTGTTCAAATTTTCCAGCATAACGGAAAACTCTTTTATACTCAATAGCATTATACTGAGTATTTTTCATATCAAGATTTTTAATGTTTGTTTTAACATTTCCTCTTGAATCTTTAGAAATTATGTTTTTCGTATTTACTTCAATTTGATGCATATTTTCAAATTGTTTTACAGCTTTTTTGCTGATTTTAACACGAATTACATTTTCATAATTACCATCTGCATTAACAACTCTTTGCTGTGCAAAAGATACACTGCTAATTAATAAAATTGCAAATAGTAGAGTAAAAATTCTCTTCATAGTAAAAGGGTTTTGGTTAATAAATTAATTATGTAAATTTTAAATAGTGGCGAAATATAGAGTAAAAGAAGACAGAAAAGTCTTTTTATCGATAAACGACAATTTTCTCCCCCCGAAAAGATAGTATTAACAATTAATTTTAAATTGTTAACTATTATTTTTTTTGATTAAAGATTATATTTAATATAGTGACTTAAAAATTATTAAATAAAACTATTGAATACAGTTTAAACTATTCTTAATTGTATTAATCTAATAGAAAATTTAAAAAACATATTATGAAAAAATTAGTATTGGGGCTAATATTTTTAACGTTTTGTGTATTTGTTAATGCACAGGATGTAGAAGATAAAGAAAAAAAGCCTGCTTATGAGTTTAAGATTGAAAAAGAATTAAAAACAAGTTCAGTAAAAAATCAGTTTAGATCTGGAACATGCTGGAGTTTCTCGGCACTATCATTTTTAGAATCAGAGATGCTAAGAATGAATAAGCCAGAAGTTAACCTTTCAGAGGCCTGGATTGTTCGTCATTCATATTCTGATAAAGCTATTGAGTATGTACGTTGGCATGGTAATTTAAATTTTGCCGGTGGAGGAGCTTTCCATGATGTTACACATGCTATAAAAAAGTATGGTATAGTTCCTGAAGAAGTTTATGAAGGATTAAATTACGGGACTGAAAAATTTGTTCACGGGGAATTGGATGCAATATTAAAAGGATATACTGATAAAGTGATAGAAAATAAGAACAGGGAACTAACAACTGCTTGGCATAATGGATTTAATGGGATTTTAGATGCTTATTTAGGTGAAGAAATAGAGACTTTTACCTATGAAGGTAAAGAGTACACTCCAAAAACGTTTGCTACAGAATTTACAGGAATTAATCCAGATGATTATATTGAAGTATCATCTTTTATGCATCATCCGTATTATTCACAATTTATTATAGAAGTACCCGATAATTGGGCTTACGGAATGGTTTATAATGTTACTTTAGATGATCTTATTGAAATTATTGATAACTCAATTAACAAAGGTTATACTGTTGCCTGGGGTGGAGATGTTAGTGAAAAAGGTTTTTCTTGGAAAAAAGGTTTGGCAATTGTTCCTGATGTTGAATATGAAGAAACAAGTGGTACTGACAAAGAAAGATTAACAGGTTTAACAACAAAAGAAAAAAATGAGATTTTATATTCTTTCGAAAGACCTGTAAAGGAGTTGGAAATTACACCAGAATTGCGTCAGAAAGATTACGATAATTATAAGACTACTGATGATCACGGTATGCATATAGTTGGAATTGCAAAAGATCAGAATGGTAATAAGTTTTATAAAGTTAAAAACAGTTGGGATGTTGATAATCCTTATGATGGATATTTATATATGTCGGAAGCTTTTATTAAGTTTAAAGTAATTGATATAATGATAAATAAAAATGCAATTCCTGCTCATATTGCTAAAAAACTAGGTCTTTAGTAATTAAATATTACACAATATTAAACCGTCATTGTTAATTCAATGGCGGTTTTTTTAACCTTTAATTGAGATCTTTGTTTCATATAAAAACAATAATTATGGATTTAAAGATAAGTAATCAGAATTTTATTGTAACAGGTGTAACCAGCGGGTTTGGTAGAGCAGTTGCAGAACTTTTGATGAAAGAAGGTGCAATAGTATATGGTGTTGCACGTAGAAAAGAATTGTTAAGTGAAATAAAATATAAGTATGATTCCCAGTTTGAATACATTGTTGCAGATGTAACAGAACCAAAGGCAGTAAATACTATTATTGATATGATAGGTGTTACTGAAATTAATGGTGTTTTTGTAAATGCTGGAGGACCTCCAGCAAAGTCATTTTTAGAAACTAATATAGATGACTGGGATTCTGCTTATCAAAAACTATTACGATGGAAAGTAGGTTTGGTAAGTGAAATGATTCCTCGCTTTCTTAAACAGGAATATGGTCGTATCGTATTTCTAGAAAGTTCTTCAGTTAAGCAACCCATTGAAAATCTTATTTTAAGTACTTCATTGCGAATGTCAGTCGTTGGACTTGCAAAAACCTTATCACAGGAATTTGCAGATAGTGGAATTACAGTTAATGTACTGGCTCCTGGTTTGCATAATACAAGTGCAATTGAACGGCTAATTCAGAAAAAAAGTGAAAATTCTGGAATGTCTTATAATGAAACCAAATCCATATTTGAAAATAATACTAAAGTTGGTTTTATGGGCGATCCTAAGGATTTAGCAGAAATGGGAGCTTGGTTATTATCACCTCAATCAAAATTTGTAACTGGTCAAACCATTTCTATTGCAGGAGGAGCAATTAGTGGAGTTTTTGGTTAATTATCTGAATGCATTTTGTTCACAAAGCTTATTTCATGTAATTTTGCATCAAACATAAAAAGCTTTGCTATATGGAATGTAAAAAAGATCAAAACAAAGAAAATTGTAACTGTACATATTCATGCAGTAAAAAAGGTGTTTGTTGCGATTGCATTGCTTATCATCGTAAATTAGGACAGTTACCAGCTTGTTATTTTCCAAACGATGTTGAAAGAACTTACGATAGATCTATAATGAAATTCTTAGAAACTGTACAAGAAAAAGGTCATCATTGGAATTAAAATAAGATATGGAAAAAATAAGGTGTGCGTGGGCAAAGAAACCAATAGATATTGGATATCACGATACGGAATGGGGTGTTCCGCTTCATGATGAAGATAAACTGTTTGAGTTTTTGATTTTAGAAGGTTTTCAAGCTGGATTAAGTTGGAATACAATCTTGAATAAACGTGAAAATTTCAGAAAAGCTTTTGATAGTTTTGATTATCAGAAAATAGCAAAGTATGATCAAAAGAAGATTGATGATCTTTTACAAGATGCCGGAATTATTAGAAATAAACTAAAAATTAGTGCAGCAATTACGAATGCAAAGGCTTTTATGAAAGTTCAGACTGAATTTGGATCTTTTGATAAATATATATGGTCATTTACAGGAGGGAAATCTATAATTAACAAATGGGAAAATATGAGTCAAATTCCAGCAACATCGAAGGAATCTGATACAATGAGTAAGGATTTGAAAAAGCGAGGTTTTAAATTTGTTGGTTCTACAATTTGTTATGCTAATATGCAAGCAATAGGAATGGTAAATGATCATGCAATAAATTGTTTTAGATATAAGGAAATTAAATATGATAAATAACGATATAATTTGTGCAATTTCAACACCACAAGGAAATGGTGCAATTGCTGTTGTAAGGTTAAGTGGAACTGAATCAATTGCATTAATAGATAAATTGTACTTATCTCCAAAAGAAGGTAAACGATTAATTGATCAACAATCACATACAGTGCATTTTGGAGTATTAAAAGATGGCAGTAATTTAGTTGATGAAGTTGTAGTTACTTTATTTAAAAATCCTAATTCGTATACAGGCGAGGATTTAGTTGAGATATCATGTCACGGTTCAGAGTACGTGCAACAACAAGTTTTGCAATTATTAATTCGTAATGGTGCACGATTAGCAAAACCTGGTGAATTTACTTTAAGAGCATTTTTAAATGGTAAAATGGATTTATCTCAAGCTGAAGCAGTAGCAGATTTAATTGCTTCATCGTCGGCATCATCGCATAAAGTAGCAATAGATCAAATGCGTGGAGGTTTTTCAAGCGAGATTGTAAGCTTGCGCGATCGATTGCTTCACTTTATCTCTATGTTAGAATTAGAACTTGATTTTAGTGAAGAAGATGTTGAATTTGCTGATCGAGGTCAGCTTAATGATTTATTAAATACCATTCAGGAATTAATAAAGAAACTTCTAAAATCTTTTGATTTAGGAAATGTAATAAAGAATGGAGTTCCTGTTGCAATAGTAGGACATACAAATGTTGGAAAATCAACATTGTTAAATAAAATCCTGAATGAAGAAAAAGCTATTGTTTCTGAAATTGCAGGTACAACTCGCGATGTAATTGAGGATGTTATTAATATTGAAGGAGTTTCGTTTCGATTTATTGATACTGCCGGAATACGTGAAACAGATGATACAATTGAGAATATTGGTATAGAAAGAACCTATGAACGAATCTCAAAAGCTTCGATTGTTTTGTTGTTAGTTGATGCTACTGAAAGATCTGAGGACATTGAGAAAGCTGTTAAAACAGTTAAAAACAAAATAGGGGATAGTGATAAAAAACTTATTGTAGTAATCAATAAAATTGATAAAGTAAATCAAGAATTTAATGTTAAGGATTTATTAGGAGAGAAGGACACCTTAATAAAAATATCAGCTAAAACAGGTGAAAATATTGATCAATTAATTAACGATTTGCTTTCTGTCGTTAATTTTAGTGCATTAAATCAAAACGAGGTTATTGTAACTAATGTTCGTCATTATGAGGCTTTAGAAAAAGCAACAGAATCGCTTCAACGTGCTATTGATGGATTAAACTCTGGTATTACCGGAGATTTTCTTGCTCAAGACATTCGCGAAACATTACATTATTTAGGTGAAATAACCGGTGAAATCACAACAGACGAAGTTTTAGGTAATATTTTCAAGAATTTCTGTATCGGAAAGTAATATTTTATAAAAAATGAATATTACAGGCAAATGGTCATATAAAGAGGATTTTGAGTTAGGAAAATCTATTGGAGAAGTAGTATTGCAACATGTTGACAGTAAGGTTACTGGAACATTTAATTTAACCGAAGAAGTAGAGAATGATTATAAAATTGAAGTAAAGGAAAAAGCACAAGGTGTTATTGTCAATGGGAAAGTACTGCTTGAAAGTATAGAGGTAAAAGCCATGCAAAGCAATAAGGAAATTCATTATTTGCCAAATTGCTTCGATGTGTTTTTGATATCGGAAAATAAATTGGTAGGATCGACTTACGACAGCGAAGATGTGTGCGGTGTATTTGTTATGGAACGAATGTAAATAGTGTAACTTAATTAAAGAAGCTAAAAGATAATTAGTGAAAATAAATAGAATGGATTATCAAAAAAATAAAAAACTTAAAGAATTCCTGTCTGAGAATAAAAACTGGCCTTTGTCATATATGTTTAAATGCATAGTGCCCAACAATAAAGACCTTATAAATAGGGTAGTGGCTTTGCTACCTTTTCAAGGGGAGTTTGCTTTTAAAAATAGTAAAAACAATAAATATGTCTCAATAAGCTGTATAGCTCAAATGGAAAATGCTCAAAAAATAATTGATATCACTGAAAATATTTCTAAAATCCCTGATGTGATGATTCTTTAAGACGAATGATAAATGCAATAAATAATGGAGTTTAATGTAAACTTTCTAATTACTCCGAAATTTGATGTCTCCCTGAGTTCAAAAAACCAATATTTGGAAGTTTTTTCGTCTTATTGAAAATATCGTATCCCTTTTTTAAATCAGTCCATAAATTAATTTTATCTGAATCACCAGAATAATTTCTGTTTAATTTATTAAAATTGATTTCGTTTAATTCTGTTGGAAAAATTGTAACAGGAATAGATGTTTGGCCACTATTTTTGGCCTCAACACAAATAATATAAAGTTCTTTTATTTGGTCATCTTTTATGGGCAAACATCCAATAGTAACACATGATCCATGAATAAAAATATTGCCACCTAAATTATTTTTAACACCAAGAATATGATCTGATTTATTAGGATAATTTATTCCTAAAGACAAATAAAAGTTGCTATACGGATTAAACCTATTAATATGATAAAATCCTTCTGGTATTTGTCGGTCGCCTTGTTTTCGTTTCGGACCAGTTTTTCCTGAAGTTCTACAAACCTTATAAACTTTAATTAACTTATAAGTAGCATCCGAACTGTTTTTCGCCCATAGTTCTATTTTCTTCTCTTTTTTAAATCCTCGCAAATAAATTCTAAGATTATTTTTATCCAAGGAATGCGAACTAAATAAGCTATTCATACTTGCTTCTTTATCTTTGTATGCTTGTCTAACTCTGGGGAATCTCAGTTGGTTGTTTTTAAAAGAGTCGGTCTGAAATGAAAATAAGATGAAAATAAGAAAGATTGCTGTTATGTTACGATTCATAATGTTTCTTTTTGAAATCGAAATTAACAAAACTTAGGCAGCAATTTACTACCTAAGTGTAGCTTTTCTGTGAATGTAGTATGAAAAAATTAAATTTTATCATTTAATAAGGCAGCTTTTTAAAAATATTTGTAGTGCAAATAAAGTTGTCGGAAATACCACCCGTTGTTGAAATAAGCTCGTACCCTTTATTTTTAAACTCATTAAGTTTGGTGTGAATAATTAACAAGTTTTCTTCCATTGTTTTTGGATTTAATTTTTTCAAATTACTTTTTTCAACAGTCCCATCTTCATAAATTGTAATCATACTTGAAGGCATCATACCATAAATTTCTGTAGTTCTCACAATTACATATCTTTTTTCTGTTGTTTAATTATCGCAAACCATTTATTCCCTTCACATTAACTACTCATCTGTATAATTTAACAACCCATCGCTTTTAATTATGAATATTGCTTGATATAAGGATTCTTTGTTTTGAATTATAACTCATCAAACTTAAAAACTATAAAAAATTATGAAAAACACAGCATTAACTATTATGATTACTATCCTGACAATAATGGGATGCAGTTCTCAACAAAAAGTTAAATTTACTAATAACGAATCTGTTTTGGATTTCTATAAACAGTATAGCGAATTTACCGATCCTGGTGAATATGCATATTTATATGAAAATCTTCCTGATTCATTACCAGAGCTTTGTGGCTTAATCAGGTCACAGTTTATTCATCCTTATGCTGAATTGCCACAATATTCTGAAATAATCCCTGAAGAGAGATGGGATGAGAACATAAAGTATCCAACAGTTAAATCGGTTTTGGAAGGTCTTTTATCCTATGACTCAAGGGGCTTAGTAGATGACCGAAAGCATGAAGACCGATTGGTTCTGATATGTCGAGCTAATGCAACTTTACTGGCATCCATATTAAAGTGTCGCGGCATTCCTGCCAGGGTACGTGCCGGATATGCGACATATTTAGCTCCGGGATTTCACATAAATCATGCAATTTGTGAAGTATGGAATGATAATGATAAACGTTGGATGCTTGTGGATCCTAGCATGGATATGATTGATTTTAGCAGAGATTTATTTGATTTTAGTAATGATGCATGGATAAAAATGCAAAAGGGTGAAATAGATCCTAACATATATGGAAATCCAGGAAAGCATAGCGGAATGGTTTCAATATTAGCAATAGCTTGTACTGATTTGGCATATATATTGGGAACCGAATATACAATTTTTCAATATGCACCCATATTGGATTATACTATTAAAAACAATAATAAGCTTAGTGCCGAACATATAGAAATATTAAACAATACAAGTGAATTAATGAAAACGCTTGATGCTGAAAATCTTTCGAAATTGCAGGATATTTATAATAATACTCCAGAAATTCAGATTACAAAAACTTTAAATTTAAAAGAGGGAAATCCCGAAAGCTTTCGAGATGAAAATGTAACGAGCACTAAAGAAGCTGCTAAAAACAAATCAATTATTGAATTTGTTGATAACGAATCAGTTTTGGATTTCTATAAACAGTATAGTTTATTTACTGATCCTAGTGAATATGCATATTTATATGAAAATCTTCCTGATTCTTTACCAGAGCTTTGTGGATTAATTAGATCACAATTTATTCATCCTTTTGCTGAATTGCCAAGCTATAGTGAGCAAATTCCTAAAGAAAGGTGGAATGAGTTCATGAAGTATCCAACTGTTAAATCGGTTTTGGAAGGACTTCATAAGTATGATTCCAGGGGATTGATAAAAGATCGTAAAATTGAAGACCGATTGGTATTAGGTTGTCGTCATAGTGC
>Ga0070729_10003126_pt1 | contig 19811 bp, 18 predicted proteins | sample tdDd472_FD_66725 | JGI IMG/M metagenome (GOLD analysis project Ga0070729, IMG submission 66725) | Marine sediment microbial communities from the Atlantic coast under amendment with organic carbon and nitrate - tdDd47.2 | ecosystem: Environmental > Aquatic > Marine > Coastal > Sediment | place... | reverse complement strand
CTGATGCGTCATGCGCCGCCTCCTCGCGATCGGGCTCCTCGTCAGCGGCTGTTGCTGCCCCATCGACCTGTCGGGCGACTCCGACGACGCGACCGGTTCGAGCGCGGAGCCGGCCGCGGCGCCGACCGCCACCGCCTACGACGCGGCGTACGTCGACTCGCACCTCGCGCGGCTGCGCGCGGCCGCCGGGTGCGACTCGACGCGCAGCGCGACGCTGGGGCACTTCTGCCCCGCCGTCACCGGCTGGGCGAGCGGGACCGCGGCGACGCTGCCGACCTCGAACGCCGCGTACCCGGGCGTCACGACGTGGATCCCGACCACGACCCCCGTCGACGTCGCCTACCAGCGGATCGGGCGCTTCAGCGTGCTGGCGTTCCAGGGCGGGACACAGGGCGATCTGACCAGCCCGTCGCAGCGCGCCGGCGACCCGGCCCCCGCACAAGCGATGCAGGCCGTCGTGCAGCGCCTGAGCGGTCAGGGAGCGGGCCCGATCCCGATCCAGCGCGGCCTCTTCGGCTTCGTGTCGGGTCGCCCGCTCGCCGCCCGCTACCCCGTCGCCCGGACGGCGAGCGGCTGGCAGCTGCAGGGCGGCTCGTACGCCGACCTGCGCCGCGTCGGCGACACCTGGGTCGCCGTCGAGGTCCCGCGCACCAACCCCGAGGGCCTGTACTTCTCGGTGTTCGTCGACGCGCCCACCGTCGGCGTCGGCCTCTGATCCGAGTTAGTCAAGGGTCGCGTCCCCTTGACTAACTCGCCGCGTCGGTGGGGCTCAGGGCCACTCGCAGACGGTGTCGCCGTGCTCGCACTCCTGGCCGACGGCGCAGTCCTCGTCGACGTCGCAGAGGTAGAAGCAGACGTCGTGCTCGCAGCCCATGTCGGAGGGGCAGTCGAGGTCGTCGCGACACTCGAAGGTGCACATCCCGCCGCCGCAGTTGCCCCGCTCGGTGCAGCAGATGCCCTGGCAGTCGTCGTCGCTGTCGCAGAACGCGCCCGCGGTGCCTCCGCCGCAGAACTCCGGATCGAGCCGGCACGAGTCGCTGCTCTCGGCCGCGCACCCAGCGAGGAGGATGACGACCGCGAGCGTGATGAACGAAGTGGGCGACCGCATGTCGCCAGTATATCGGACGTCAGCGAGCCCGGAGCGCGCGACCGACGATGGCGAACCCGAGGGACGCGGCGATCGCGAGGGCCGAGGCGAAGGCCAGCGCGAGGTCGAGATCGAGCTGCATGATCGTTCTCCTCTGCCGGGAACGTGGGCTCGATGACGCACCGCGTCAAGGCGCGTCAACTCGCGGCCGGTGCTAGAAGGCCCGCGTGAATCGACGCCTCGTGCCGCTGCTCGTGCTCGGGTCTCTCGCGTGTGACGCACCCGCCGAGCCGCTCGATCCCTACACCCCGCCCGCCGACCCGTGGGTCGGCTCGGACCGCGCCCAGTTGCGCGACGACACCGGGCGGGTGGTGATCCTGCGCGGAGTGAACGCGCGGGTGGACGGCATCTTCGACGTGTCATTCGACGACGGTCGGGTCGCGCTCGAGGAGATCCCCGAGCTGGCCCGCGAGGACGTCGTCCGCATGCGCGAGCTCGGGCTGTCGGTGCTTCGGCTCCCGATCAACTGGTCGGGTGTCGAGCCCGAGGAGGGCGCGTACGACGAGGCCTACCTCGACCGCGTCGAGGAGGTGGTCGACTGGTGCGCCGAGGTGGGGGTGCACGTGATCGTGGACTTCCACCAAGACGCGTACAGCAAGCACATCGGCGAAGACGGCGCGCCGCTGTGGGCGATCCACCCGCCGCCGGACATGCTGCTCGAGGGGCCGCTCGGCGACAGCCTGCCCGACCGGATCACGTCCGAGCAGGTGATGCGCGCGTACACCGGGTTCTTCGTCGACGACGACGAGGACACCGAGGACCAGCGGCTGCAGGCGGCCTTCGCGGCGATGGCCCGCCACGTCGCGGAGCGCTTCGCCGACGAGCCGTACGTGCTGGGCTACGACCTGTACAACGAGCCGATCGTCGCGGACCGCTACCTCGTCGGGTTTCACGACCGGGTGACCGCGGCGATCCGCGAGGTCGACGAGCGGCACCTGATCCTGTTCGAGCCGAGCGCGACGCGGAACTTCACCGAGCGCGCGCCGCTGCCCCGCGCGCCCTTCGCCGACGACGGCGGCGTGTACGCGCTCCACATGTACACCTTCATCTTCACCGACTCGGCCGACCAGCTCGAGTCGCTCGAGCGCGCGGACCTCGAGTCGAACATGGCCAACGCGGTGCGCGAGGCCGAGCGGTGGGACGTGCCGATGTTCGTGGGCGAGTGGGGCATCGGCCCGGACGCGCCGAACAGCGCGCTCTACGTCCGGTACATGCACGAGCTGTTCGACCAGCACTTCGCGAGCGCCGCGGTGTGGCTGTGGAAGGAAGACAGCCAGGGCCGCTGGGGCTTCTGGGACATCGAGCCCGACGGGAGCTGGACCGAGCGCGAGGACGTGGTCGCCGCGCACGCGCGCGTCTACGCCGAGCGCATCGCCGGCGAGCCCACCTCGATGCACTACGACGCCGACGCGCGGCGCTTCGAGCTCAGCTACGCGGGCCGCGCCGATCTGGCGCCGCACGTGATCTACGTGCCGGTCACCTGGCCCGACGCGTTCGAGGTCCGCTGCGACGACGCGCCCGTGGAGCCCGCGCCCACCCGCGACGCCGCCACCGGTCGCGTCGAGGTCACCTGCGCCGGCGCTGGCGCGCACACCATCGTCGTCCAGGCCCGCTGAGGGGACGGATCGAGCTTTCGCAACTTCGCGCGGCGGCGGAAGTGACGAGAGCTCGATCCGTCCCCTCACTCGCGGGCGCGGATGGCGCGGACGTAGCGGCGCTCGGCCTCGGTGAGCAGGCGCGGGGACCACGACGGGTTCGGAGCGAAGTGGATCAGCGTCCAGTCGCCGCCGAATTCGAGCTCGGGGTAGCCGAAGGCGTTGGGCACGGTGCGCGGCGAGCGGTAGAAGAAGCGACGTAGGGCCGCGCTGGCGAACGGGCGGCCGTGCGCGGCGAAGACGGCGTTGCGGCACGCGGCGAGGTCGTCTTCGTCGATGCGCGCGACGCGCTCGCGCGTGCGCTCCTCGTCGCCGCCGGGCGCCGGGCAGTCGAGGTCGCCGAAGGTCTCGAGGCCGTTGAAGGCGTGGCCGAGAAACACGTGCAAGTCGCGCTGCGGGGTCCACGCGGTCTGCTCGAAGACGATCTCGGTGCGACCGTGGCCGCGGTGGACCGCCTCGACGTAGCGCTCGAGCCGGTACTCGGTCGGGAAGCTCAGGCGCCACGGGCGCTCGTAGGTGCGGATCGTGAACCGGGCGCGGCCGATCGGCCCCGCCCAGAGCGCGCCGGTGCGCGTGACGTAGAGGACCTCACGCCCGCCGTCGACCGAGCCCGACTGGCCCATCCGGTAGCGGTGCACGATCTCGACCGTCTCGCCCGGTGCGAACCGGACATCGAACAGATACACGCGGCCGAGATCGGGGACCCACGCGGCCTCGGGATCGGCCTCGGCGACGCGCTGCGCGACGCGCTCGCCGCGGACGGTGGTGCGCAGGTTCGTGAACCGGTTGTCGAACCCGCAGTCGTCGTCGGGGCCGCAGTGGCGCTCGGGGAAACCCATCGTCAGCGCGACCGCCTCACCGGTCGGGTTCTCGAACCGATAGGTCGCCGTCACGTCCCAGCGGTCGGCGCCGGGCGCGGGCTGCGCGATGACGATGTCCTCGGACGCCATCCGCACCCGGGTCTCGCGCAGCGGAGCGAGGTCGGCGCCCTCCCCGCCGAAGCTCGCGTCGTTGGCGGGCGCGGGCGCGACGAGGACGACGCAGAGCAAAGCGAGGGTTCGCACGGCAGCACAACCTACCGCCTCGACGGCGGGATTCCACGACGGGGCAGCCGAGAGGACGGATCGAGCTCTTGTCACTCGAGTCGGCCGAAAGTTGCGGAAGCTCGATCCGTCCCCCCGGGGCGGCGCCCCCTTCGCGACCTGCGCGCGCCGGCGCAGACTACCGAAGCTCGATCCGTGACCTCAGGGCGGAGATGGCGGCTCTGGCGGCGATCTCGTAGTCGGGGAGGCGGCGAGCGACGTGGGGCGTGAGCTCGGTGCCGGGGTCGAAGGTCTCGCCACCCATGCCGAGGAAGAGGCCGTCGGGCAGCTCGCGGTCGAGCGCCTCCGCGAGACGGAAGGCGTCGGCGACGCCGAGGTCGTGCGAGGACAACGACTGGCCCTCGACGCTGGCGCGGACGAGCTCGTCGAGGCGCAGCTCGACGAGCGCGCCGGGAGCGGCGCCTCGGCGGACGACGTCGAGCACGAGCGTGGGGACCGCGGGGTCGAGCAGGTCGAGCAGGCCGGTGCCCGGGCGGCCGGCGAGGCGCAGGTCGACGTCGGGCTCGCCGGCGAGGCGCTCGGCGACCACCAAGGCGGCGCCGTCGTCGCCGGCCATGCGGTTGCCCAGCGCGATGACCCGGACGGTCACGCCTGTTCGATCCGCAGGTCCAGGAAGTGCGTCGCGCAGGAGATGCAGGGATCGTAGCTGCGGATCAGCTGCTCACAAAGATGCGTCGCGCGGGCGTGATCCATGCTGACCAGACGCGGCCCGAGCCCCCGCAGGTCGTCCTCGATGCGCGCCTGGTTCTGGCTGGTCGGCGGGACGATCACGGCGTCGGCGATCAGGCCGTCGGCGTCGACCTCGTAGCGGTGCCAGAGCAGCCCCCGCGGGGCCTCCGAGCCGCCGCAGCCGATCCCCGCGCCCTGCGCGTGCGCGGCGTACGGCGCGTCGGGGCGCGCGTACGCGTCGACGAGATCGAGCGCGTCGGCGAACGCCTGCACGAGCTCGACCGAGCGCACCACGATGGAGCGATACGGGTTGCGCTCGCTGTGCCCGAGGCCGACCTCCTTCATCGCCTCGGCCGCGATCGGGTGCAGCTTGTCGGCGTGGTGGTGCAGCCGGGCCATCGGGCCGGTCAGGAACGCGGTGCCGTCGGCGAGCCGCCCCTGCAGCGCGTTGCTGTGCTCCACGTGGTGCTCGGTCATCGCGTCGCCCCACTCGGCGATCGGCACGTCGTCGCGCCCCGACACCGCCACCGCGTCGCCGCCCTCGATGGGGTAGCGGTCGCCGTCGATCATCGACACGAACACGTAGTCTTGCGTGTAGTCCGGCGCGTCGAGCGACGCGGCCCAGCGCACCGTCTCGACCGCCTCGTCGAGCCCGCGCGCGAGATCGTCGCGCAGCGCGCTCAGCGCCCGGACCGTGGGCGCCTTGTGGAAGCCGCCGACGCGCGGTGAGACCGGGTGGGTGGCGCGCCCGCCGAGCACCTCGATGAGGTGGTTGCCCGTCTTCTTCATCTGCAGGCCGCGCTCGACGACCTCGCGATGATCCGCCGCCATCTCGATCGCGCCGTCGTAGCCGAGGAAGTCGGGCGCGTGGAGCATGAACACGTGCAGCGCGTGGCTCTCGATCCACTCGCCGCAGTACAACAGCCGCCGCAGCGCGACGAGATCCGGCCCGGGCGTCACGCCGAACGCGCGCTCGAACGCGAGGCTCGCGCTGACCTGGTACGCGATCGGACAGATGCCGCAGATGCGCGCGACGATGTCGACCGCGTCGTCGGGCCGGCGGCCGCGCAAGAACGCCTCGAAGAAGCGCGGCGCCTCGAAGATCGACAGCTTCGCGTCGACGACCTCACCGTCGCGCAGCGTGAGCGTGAAGCGCCCCTCGCCCTCCACGCGGGTCATCATCTCGACGGCGAAAGTCTTGGTGGTCTCGTCAGCCATCTTCTCTTTCGCTCTGCTCCCGAAACGCGGGGGCCCAGCCGGTGAACCCGCGGAAGCGGCGCAGGCGCTCGGCGGGGACCATCCCGTCCTGCGCGAAGCGACGCGAGAGCGCCTCGGTCGCCGCGCGCTCCTTGGGGCCGAAGCACCCGTAGCAGCCGCGGTCGTACGCCGGGCACAGCGCCCCGCAGCCCGCGTGGGTCACGGGGCCCAGGCACGGCTCGTCGCGCGCCACGATCACGCACACGGCGCCGCGCCGCTTGCACTCCATGCAGACGCTCTCGTCGCGGATCCCCGGCTCGCGCCCCACGAGCAGCGCGGTGATCACCTCCAGCAGCTGGTAGCGGTCGATCGGACAGCCGCGGAGCTGGAAGTCGACCTTCACGTGGTCGGCGACCGGCGTGCTCGTCGAGAGCGTGTCGATGTAGTCGGGGCGGGCGTAGACGATGCGCACGAACTCGTCGACGTCGGCGAAGTTGCGCAGCGTCTGGATGCCGCCGGCCGTCGCGCACGCGCCGATGGTGATCAAGAAGCGGCTGCGCGCGCGGATCTCGAGGATCTCCTCGCGCTGCCACTCGGCGCTGATCGAGCCCTCGACCAGGGTCACGTCGAAGGGCTCGCCGTCGTCTCGGCGGCTCGTGCCCTCGGCGAAGAACGCGATGTCGACCGCGCCCGCGAGCGCGAGCAGCTCGTCCTCGAGATCGAGGAGCTGCAGCTGGCATCCGTCGCAGGACGCGAGCTTGAACACGGCGAGGCGCGGTTTGGCGGACATGGTCAGTAGCCCCGCTTGCCGAACAAGAACCGGATCTGGTCGAACGAGAACACGGGGCCGTCGCGGCACACGAAGTACGGCCCGTACTGGCATCGCCCGCAGAACCCGGTCGCGCACTCCATGTGCCGCTCCATGGTCACCCAGATGCGCTCGTCGGGGACGCCGAGCTCGGCGAGTCCCTCGACGGTGAAGCGCATCATGACCTCGGGCCCGCAGATCATCGCGCTCGCGCCCTCGGGCACGGTGACGCGGTCGAGCAGCCGGGTCACCACGCCGACGTGGCCGCGCCAGGCCGGCGTGGCGTGGTCGACCGTCAGGTGCAGCGAGAAGTTGGGCTCCTCGAGCCACCCGAGCATCTCGCGGACGAAGAGCGCCTCTTCGGGGCTGCGCGCCCCGTAGAGCAGGTGCACCTGCGGGTAGACGTCGGGCCGCCCGAGCATCTCGCGGAGCGCGCCGCGCAGGGGCGCGAGGCCGATCCCGCCCGCGATCACGGTGACCGGCCCGCCCGCGATCGCGTCCATGGGCCACGGCCGCCCGAACGGGCCGCGCAGGCCGATCGTGTCGCCGACCGCGACGCCGCACAGCTTCGTCGTCGTCGCCCCCACCGCGCGGATCGTGTGCTCCACCGACGCGCCGTCGTGGCCGCTGATCGAGATCGGGACCTCGCCGATGCCGGGCAAGGAGAGCTGACAGAACTGCCCCGGCGCGAACCCGTCGAGGTGGTCGGCCGACACGTGCAGCGTCACGACGTCGTCGCTCTCGCGGGTCACCGCCGTCACCTCGCACGGCACCGGCACCAGGTCGCGGTCCTCGTGGGTCGGGTGCTGGACCGTCGCGGGCAGCGCGACCTCGCCGTCGCCGTCCCGCAGGGCGGCGATCTCCTGGGTCAGATCGATCCCGACGGGGCACCACGCGATGCAGCGGCCGCACCCCACGCAGCCCGACGTCCCGAACTGCGACACCCAGCTGCCGACCTTGTGGGTGAGCCACTGCCGGTAGCGGTCCTCGGTCGTCGGCCGGAACGTGCCGCCGTGGATGTAGGCGTGCTCCTCGGTGAAGCACGAGTCCCACAGGCGGACCTTGCTCGCCTCGCCCGCGTCGAGCGAGCTCGGATCCTCGGTGGTGCTGCAGAAGCAGGTCGGGCAGACGCTCGTGCAGTTGCCGCACGACAGGCAGCGGTCGGCGACGTCGGCCCAGCGGGGGTGGTCGAGGCGACCGAAGAGCAGCTCGGGCAGGCCGTCGGTGTCGACGTGACGGCCCATGGCGTGCTCGGCCTTCGCCATCGCGTCGTCGAGCGCCGCCGCGTCGGTGTCGTCGGCGGGCTCGGTGTCGAGCGCGTCGAGGATCGCCCGGCCGCGCTCGGTCGGCGCCTCCACGAGGAAGTCGTCCTCGCGCTCGGTCAGCACCAGATCGGCGCCCTCGCTCGCGCGCGGGCCCGTGCGCGTCGAGGCGCAGAAGCACAGGTCACCCGGCGCGGTGCAGTTCACCGCCACCACCAGCGCGGCCTCACGTCGCGCCCGGTAGCGGGGCTCCGCGTAGGGGCCGGCGCCGAACACCCGGTCCTGCACGGCCGCCGCGGCCAGGTCGCAGGCCCGCACGCCGAGGTACGCGACCGGGGCGGGGTCGGGCGTCGACGGCGCGAACCCGATCGTCCCGTCCTCGCGACGCTCGACCTCGTAGAGCACCTCGCGCGCGGGGAACAGGTGGTCCTTCATCGACCGCGGCCCGACCACGTAGCCCTCGAACAGCGCGTCGCCCTCCTTCGCGAGGCGGTAGCGCCCGGGGCCCTGCGCGTCGGTCCAGCCGCGCGGCAGGTCGGCGACGCCGTCGATCGCGTCGAGCACGATCGCGTGGTCGCGCACGGTGGGGCCGATCACCTCGCGCCCGTCGCCGCGCAGCGCCTCGAGGAGGGCCCCGAGCTCGTCTTTGGCCATCCGCCGCACGTCAGCGCTTGCCGAACATGTCCAGCAGCTGCAGGCGCGTGCTCTGCAGCCGGTCCGCCATCTCCTCGAAGGCCTGCCGCATGATGGCGTAGCCCACGTGGTGATCGAGCTCGCACAGCTCGAGCAGGTCCGACGCGGGCAGCGCGAGCAGGCGGCTGGGCTGGACCACGCGCGCCGTCGCGACGCGCGGCCTCCGCAGCAGCGAGGACCAGCCGAGCAGCTCCCCCGAGCGCAGGCTCAGAAAGCAGGTGTCGGCCTGGCCGGCGACCCGCATGCACAGCGTGACCCGGCCTTCGAGCATCACGAAGAGGTCGCCGCGCGGGTCGCCCTCTTCGAACACCGTGGTCCCGGCGGGGAACGCCACCACCTCGGCGATCGACGCGAGCCGCTCGTGTTCTTCTCGGGACAGCCCGACGAACAGCGGGAGCTGCGCCACCTCTTGCGACGAGAGTCGTTGCGCCATCGGGGCGAAGGTACACGCGCGGCACCGGGTCACCAGGTCATTCGCGAAGCCGCGCGCCCCGCTCGCGGCGCGAACGGATGGACCGAGGACCGGGACGGGATCTCAACGCTCGCCCGTGTCCTCTTCGAAGGGCGGGTCGTCGTCGAGCGCGGCGAGCGAGTTGGCGAGCCCGAAGATCTCGCGGGTGCGGGTGTACAGCCGGCCGCCCATGCGCCCGATGGTCGCGACCTTCGCGTGGTCGATGTGGAAGCGCTCGTTGATCACCTCGTCGCGCACGTGCACGTGGACCACGCGGCCGAGCACGAGGTTGCCGCTGCCGGGCGCGCCCTCGCCGAGCTCGAGGATCTGCGCGGTCCGGCACTCGTACGCGATGGGCGACGCAGCGAGGCGCGGCGGCTTCACCTTCGTCGAGGGCGCGGGGACGAAGCCGACCTTCGTCAGCTCGCTGTCGCCGTAGTCGAGCGGGTGCGCGGTCGCCGACATGCGGCGCGCGTAGGCCTCGACCGCGAGGTTCACCACGAACTCGCCGGTGCCCCCCTCGGCCTCGGGGCGGCAGTTTCGCAGGGTGTCCTTCGACGCGCCGTCGGGCTTGGTCGAGACCACGAACATCAGCATCATCGGCGTGGCGCCGGCCGCGTTGAAGAACGAGAACGGGGCCACGTTCACCACGCCGTCGGGCGACCGGCTCGACACGACCGCGATGGGCCGCGGGGTCACGCCGCCGGTCAAGAGCTTGTAGCGCTGGGCGGCGTCGAGGTCGTCGGGGTTCAGCTCCATGACCGGTTCTAGCCGCAGTCTGCTAACGCCGGTAGGGCGCGTGGGTGAAGTACTTCGGCCGCCGGTCGAGGCGCAGGTGCACCCACGACACACCGAGGCCCGAGGTGCTCACGTACAGCGGGTGCTCGCCCGCCGCGCGCCAGCGCGCGATCGCGTGACCCAGCGCCACCCACGTGGCGTCGACCTGCGCCGGCGGCGCGCCGCGGACGAACGCGACCAGGTGCGGGTACACGTCGATCGGCGCGCGCGGCGCGGGGACCACGAGCTGCGCGTCGCCGCCGAGGTTGGAGAAGGTGGCGACGTCCGCCTCGTCGTCGAAGTGCTCCGCGAAGGCCTCGGCGTCGGGGCGCAGACCCACGAGCGGCGGCGCGTCGACGAGCACGAGCTCGAACGGCGGGTCGTCGTCGAGCGGCCAGGGGACGCACTCCCAGAAGACCGCCTCGGCGTCGGCGGCGCGCAGGGTGTCGGTCAGCGTGGCGCGTAGGGCCGGGTCGTCGACGAGGCCGCGGGCGAGCTGCGACCAGCGCAGATCGCAGCGGTGCGCGATGGTGCGCGCGTCGAGCCGTTCGGACGCGAGGTCCACCTCCGGAGGGTACGCGTTCTAGCGATCGAAGATGCGCAGGTCCGCGACGTCGGCGCCGAGCGAGAGCTGCGGCTGCGATGGAGTGAACCCGCCGGCCTCCTTGCGCGTGATGCACGCGTCGATCGACTCGTAGAGCCCCGCCCACGTGGTCGCGCCCGGGAGCTCGTCGAGCAGGCAGCCGTCCCAGTAGGTGTACTCGGCCTCGGCCGAGCAGCCGAACGAGGTCCGGTCGGCCGCGGCGGCGGTGAGGATGATCCGGTTGGGCGCCTGCACCGGGTCGACGAAGACGCCCGAGTAGCACGCCGAGATGAGCGCGACGGTGGGCGCGTCGCCGCACGCCTCGTCGAGGATCTCGTCGAGGCCTCGCGGGGTCAGGTACGAGCGGCCGGCGATGTACCAGCCGGTCGTGTTGCCGTGCGAGGTGATGAACATGAGGCAGCCGTCGCCGGGGCCGATCGCGTGATCGCGGAACGCCTGCCCGATGTTCTCGGCGGTCGTGTCGCGCACCCCGCCGGTCTGCTCGCGGCTGTCGCGCGACAGCTCGATGATGTTCTCCTCGAGCACACCGTTGGCGATGAACTGCTCGCGCACCGAGTCGCGCGCGTTGTCGAACGCGCGGATGCTGTCGTCGCCGGTCGCGAGCACCGCGTGCCAGATGATCCCCGGCGGCGCGCCCGCGTCGGGGATCGGAGGCGGCGGCGGCGGGCCGGCGTCCACCCCCGGGATCGGGACCGGTGGCATGCCCGCGTCGGTCCCCGGAGGGGGCGGCGGGGGCGGAGCGCCACCGTCGACCGTGATCTGCGGCGGGGGCGTCGATCCGCCGGCGTCGACGCCGACGATCTCGAGGTCCCCGAGGCAGCCGGTCGCGAGCAAGAGCACGGGCCAAAGCGAGCGATGCACGTCCCCAGCGGTCGCAAGCGTCGATCCAGCCCCGCCCGCCGCGCGCCGCGACGCCACCTGTCACCTCCGAGCGGACAACCCCAGCGTCGAGTGACACCCAGCTGCAAACTTGGGGACGCATCTGTCAGCAAACCACAGCGCCTTGGTTTGCACAGAGGAGGTGCATCCCCGAGCTTGCAGAGGCTAGAAGGACCAGCCGGCGTAGCCGAGCGCGTGCCAGCCGGCGTCGAAGCCGGTGACCTCGCCGTCCGGGCGCCGGAACGTGAGCCAGTAGCGGCGCGCGCCGCCCTCGACGGCCCAGGTGAGGCCGGGGTCGATCACGCCGCCGATCCGCATCACGCCGTCGACGCCGATCACGGTGTGATCGACGCCGTGCAGGGCCTGGAGGTCGCCGACGCCGAGCGGGAAGCGCATCCCCAGCTCGGCCTCGATGACCAGCGCCCGCCCGACGAGCCGCACCGCGCTGACCACCGCGGGCCGCACGTGCACGTACTCGGCCGTCGGCAGCAGCTCGTTGAACGACAGCTCGTAGCGGTCCCAGCCCATGCCGATCGCGCCGCCGAGCTCGACGGTGTCGCCGATCCACGCCGACGCCCCGACGTCCGCACGCAGGCGCACGAAGTGCGTGTCCACCGTCCCGAGCGCCGGGTCCTCACGGTCCGAGGCGAGCGCGACCGACGAACCGAACCGCGCGCGAACGAACGCGATGTCGAAGAACCGCACCTCGCCGTGCGCGGCCAGCTCGAAGTACGGCTCGGCCACGTAGCCGGCGTCGGTCCCGTCGGGGCTGAGGAGCTCGACCGACCGCGAGGCCACGCCCGCGCCGACGAGCACCCGCGCGGTGATCGGGAACGGCTCCTCCTCGGGCTCGAACGGCGAAGCCCGCGCTGGCTCCGCCGCGGCCGGCTCGCTCGCCGCGGGCGCCGCCTCGACGGCGGCTGGCGGCTCCACGTCCACCGCGTCATCCCCGGACCCGGACCCGGACCCGGACCCGGACCCGGACCCGGACCCGGAGCCGGCTCGGATCCCCGACAGGATCTCTTGCAGATCCGCGACGACCCGCGTCAGGCCCCGGCGGCCGCGGACCACCCTGGCGACCTCGCCGGCGGGCGCGCCCGAACGGTCGCGGACCCACAGCTGCACGCGGTACCGATCCCCGCCGCGGCGGCTCGCGCTGCCGCCGATCAGCGCGTCGACGTCCGACGCCTCGGCCGTCGCCGCGACCGCCTCGGCGTCGTCGCCGGGGTCCGCGTCGGCCGTCACCACGCGCAGCCCGTCGCGCTCGAGCGCGCGCGCGATCGCCCGCCGCGCCGGGCCCGAGGCTCGGCCCGACAGCGGCGCGATCGCCACCGACGTCGCCTGGGCGTGCGCGACGTCCGCGCACGCACAGAGCGCGCCGACGATCGCGAGCCCGGACAGAGCCGCCCGCTGCGCGTCAGACACTCAGCAGGTTCGGGATCGCGGGGACCCGCAGGTCGGCGCGGTCCTCTTCGAGGCCGGCGTCGACGAGCAGGGTGCGGAGGATGTGCTCGGGGTAGATGACCTCGCCGCCGGGCGAGACCGCTCCGGACGCCAGGTCGACGGGCTGCGGCGCCATGCCGGTGTCGCTCGACGCGCCGATCACGCGTCCGCCGGGGCGCGCCTTGCCGCCGACGATCGCGCAGCTGTTGGTCAGCCAGTGGTCGCGGCCGTTGCGCGCGTTGATCAGCGGCGTCCGCATGAACTCGCTGAACGCCACGATGTACGTCCGGTCGAGCATGGACTCGCCGCCGGCGTAGGGCGTCTCGGCCAGGTGCCTCGCGAGGTCCGCGATGGCCTGCCACCCCTCGCGCTGGCGCGGCCCCTGGTCGTCCTCCCAGTCGTCGAAGTGCGTGTCGAGCCCGCTGGCGGCCTGGAACGTCACCACCCGCGAGACGCCGTTCACGAGCGCCTGGTACGCGAGCGCGGCCTGCGCGCCCGAGCTCGACAGCGAGCTGTTGTCGAAGCCGTACCGATCCTTCAGCGACACGATGTCCGCCTCGTCTCCGCGGAAGTCGAACAGCGACTGCACGTCCGCGTCGAGCACCGCGCGCATCCGGGTCCGCGCCGACTCGGCGTCACGGAGCATCGGCGAGCTCAGCGCGCGATCGCAGCCCGCCTGCTCGGCCTGGAGCTGCGCGATGACCTCGTCGACCGAGGGCTGCAGCGTCGGGTCGCGACGGCGCAGCATCTCGACCAGGTCGGTGGAGCTGCCCACGCGCAGCGCCGAGAACTGCGGCGGCAGCTCCGGGTTGAAGGCCTCCACGCGCACCGAGAGGTTGGGGATCAGCCGCTCGCCGCCGAACCGCGACGCGAGCCACGCCGAGCCCGACGAGCCGCGCGCGTTGAGCCCCGACGGCGGCTTGCCCGTGATGAACCGGCGCCGGCCGACCTCGTGGGTCAGCGTGTCCATGCTCATCCCGCGCACCAGCGTCAGCCGGTCCGCCACCGCGTCGAGCGGGCGGGCGGCCGACCCGAGGAGGATCTCGGTGCCCGGCGCCTTCGCCGGCGCCGCCTTGAACTCCATCGCCGCCTGCGCGTCATAGCCGGGCATGATGCGGGTGAGGCCGACGCTGTCCCCGTCGAACACCGTCGGGTCGCGCGGGTCGATCCCGAGCAGCGTGTCCCACCCGCCGCTGAAGTAGGCGAACACGTAGAAGCGATCCTCGACCGCGTCGTCCTGCCCCGCCGCGAGCCGCGTCAGCGCCGACAGGCCGCCGACGCCGAGGCTCGCCGCGCCGCCCGCCACCAGCACCCCCTTCAAGAGGCTGCGCCGACCGATCTTCTTGTTGTCGTCGTGGTCCATGGCTGCCTCAGTAGGTGTAGAAGTCGGGGTGGGTGATCATCGCGACGCACAGGCCTTCCCAGATGCGTCGCGGCTCGGGGTCGCCCTCCTCCACCGCGAGCACGGCCGTCTCGAGGCGGCCGTACGCGTCGCGCCAGGGATCGAGCTGCGGGTCGTCGGGCGCGACGGCCCGACCGTGGAAGCGCAGGATCATCGAGGCGAGCGCCTCGGAGATCTGCGTCGGCGAGTTGTCGACGGTGGTCACGTCGACCGGGTCGAAGATCCCCTGCGGGTCTCCGTCGTAGACGCGGCCGTCGCCCGCCTCGCGGTTGGCGGTGCGCCGGCACACGTCGCGCGCGGCGTCGTCGAGGAACTTCACGAACAGCAGCGAGACCGTCGTGTCCTCGGACGCGCTGTTGATGTAGTCGGGCACGCCCAGCGTGTCGCCGAACGTCTCGAAGTAGCGCTCGGCCACGTACGGATCGCGATCGGACGGAGTCGACCAGCGCTCCCAGCCGATGCCGCCGGTCACCTGCCGGATCGACGCGTCGAGCTGATCGATGTCCATGCGCCGCCGGGTGCGCCACGGGTCGGTGCCGAGGTCGACCGGCTCGCCGTCGCCGAAGGTGTGATCCTCGTGTCCGACGGGGACCGAGCCGCTCTGGCAGCCGCCGAGCGCGAGCGACAACAGGACGAGCAGATGGAGGGACCGGTTCATCACAAGGCCCTCCGGTAGGTCTCGCTGCGGACGACGGCTCTCACCAGATCGCGATAGCGGAAGTCGCTGGCGAGGAACTCGTCGGTGAGCTCGCGGGCCCAGGGCTCCTCCTCGTCGCTCAGCTCGCGGCCGAGCAGCCACTCGGCCGTGCGCGACACCGAGCACGAGGTGAACCGACCGTCGGCGAGGCCCGCGCGGACGAGCCCGGCGGGGCCCACCTCGACGTTGGCGCGGTGATCCTCGCGCAGGAACTCGAACGCGCGCAGACGGCCGAGGTTCGGCTCCTCCTCCGGCGAGAGCGCGCGGACCACGTAGTTGAACCGGCACAGGTCGCTGCACGGCTCGGTGCCGACCCCGCAGTCGCGGCACTCCTGGCGGAACTCCGGGAAGTCGTCGGGCGAGAGGTAGCCGCCGCCCTGCTGCGTCCAGCGGCCCCAGTGCGCCGCGGCCGGCTCGAGGATCGCGTGGCAGTAGTTGCAGCCGGGGCGCTGCTGCACGTCGGGCTGCGCCGCCGCCACCGCGTCGTCGAGCGGGATGCCCCCCTCCGGCGGCTGGAAGGGCTCGCACAGGAACGCGTCGTAGAAGCGGTTCGCCCGCGCGCGGTTGGTCTGAAAGCGCAGCAGGTACGCCGGGTGCGTGAGCAGCCCCGAGTGCTGCTCGGGCAGCGTCATCGGCTGCCAGCCGTCGTCGTCGAACGCGATCCCGCCGGGCGCGTCGATGTCGACCTGCGGCAGCGCGCCGAGGTCGACCGCCTCGGGATCGAGGTGCACGTTGTTCGAGGACAGGCGGTGGAAGCGCCAGAAGTAGGTCAGCGGCCCGTTCGCGAAGGCGCGACGCGACGTGAGCAGCTGGTGGTACGGCTCGTCGGCGGCGATGTGGGCGCGGACGCGCTCCTCGAGCTCGGCGCCGAACGAGTCGAGGATCGTGTTGCGCACGCTGCCCGGGTAGCACCAGCGCAGGTTCGGCCCGCAGCCGCAGCCGGGGTCGCCGATCGCGGCGCGCGTCGCGCAGTCGTTGCCGCGCGCCGAGATGCGATCGGTCTGCGCGTCGAACGCGCACGCCTTGATCGTCGTGCCGGGCGCCCAGTAGGGCTCGACCATCACGAAGCCCTCGCGTCCGTCGACGTCGACCTCGACGCTCCCGTCGGGCGCGAAGGTCGCGGGCTCGTCGCGGCAGTCGATCGAGTCGGTGCCGCCGCGGTAGACGATCTCGGTCGAGCGGTTGGTCTGGTGCCACAGGTCGCTGTCGCGCGTGGAGCCGAGCGTCCGCCGGAAGTGAAACAGCCGGGTGACGTTCGAGATGTTGTTCCACAGCAAGGCGCGGTGACGCCGGACGGCGCGGTCGGCGAACCGATCGGAGGTCAGCCACTCGTCGAGGCGCTCGTCGGTGAGCCCGCCCTCGGACTCCATCACGGCGTACTCCTCGGGCGTCGGGACGACGCCGCGGACGTCGAGGCTGACCGCGCGGAAGTACGCGTGGTCGTCCAGCCGCGTGCGCTGCGGCGGGCACTGCTCCGGGTCGAGGCACTCGGCCGGCGACGGCGCGGCGAGGCTGACGCCGAGCGCGACCGCGACGCTCAGGGCGGCGGCGCCCACGATGCTGGATGGGACGAGCGCGCGTCTCATGGCGACCTCTTCATTCCGAAAACCCTCCGACCTGCCACGCCTCGATCACGGCGACCTCCCGCCGCGACAGCGGCGGTCGGCCCAGGGGCATCCGCCCCTGATCGACGTTCTGGATCACGACCTCGATGCGGGACTGCCAGTCCTCCATCGTGGCGAGCGGCGTCACCGCCGAGCCGTCCGGCCCGTGGCAGGACGCGCAGTGCGCCTCGTACAGCGGCGCGACGTCTTCGCTCCACGTCGCGTCCGTGATGACCTCGAAGCCGCGGCGCTCGTTCACCGGCAGCGTCCCGTCGTCGTGGGACACGCGGACCTCGAGCGCGTGCGAGCCCTCGCCGAGCGCGACGGGGTCGAGCTCGACGCGCGGCGGGTCGCCGAGGACCTCGATCGCCTCGCCGTCGATCCACGCCTCGATGGTCGGCGCGCCCTCCGCGTCGACGAGGAACGTCTGCGGGGTCACGAGCAGCGAGCCGTCGGCCGGGCCGACCACGCGCGCGCGGCGGCGCGGCGCGAAGCGCTCGATCGACGATCCGCTCACGTACAGCGAGCCGTCCGCGGCGACCGCGAGCGGCGCCTCCGCGTCGAGCGTCACGCCGGGCACCTCGAGCAGCGCGCCGTCCGCGTGCAGCCACGTCGCGCCCGCGTCGTCGATCACCCACGCCTCCCGCGACAGCGCGGACGTGATGAGGCGCGTCACGCCGATCCCGTGATCGTCGAGGCGGCGGTCGGCGCCGATCGAGTGCAGCCGCCCCTCGATCACGAGCCAGCCCGTCTGCGTCGCGTCGCCGCCGATCGCGTCCGGGTGCGCCTCGAGGATCAGGCGCGCGCTGCGGACCACGCCGCTGCGGTCACGCCAGACCTCGAGGACGTGATCGGGCAGGCGCACCCACAGCGCCGGGCCCTCGGGGCGCCGCGCGAGGGCGAGCTCGATCTGCGACGAGGGTGCCTCGATGTCGAACCGCTCCGCCACGTCGTTCGCGACGCGGTACAGGGACGCCTCGGTCGCGATCCACAGATCCCCGATGCCGCGACCGGTCGGGGTCGGGAGCTGCACGGCGTCCACGATCGGCCCGTCGAGCGACGCCGCCAAGGGGGAAGAGACCCACGCGCGATCGCGCAGGATGTACGTGCCGCCCGACGCGAGGACGAGGATCGCGCCCTGCACCTCCACCGCGGCGTGGACCTCGCCGATGTCGCCCGACGGGCCCACCACGGTCGGCTCGGCGTCGGGGTCGCGCGGGTCGTACTGAAGCAGCCGATCGTCCTGCTCGATCACGATGCTGCCGTCGGGCAGCGTGACCAGGACCTCGGTCCCCGTCGGCAAGACCTCGTAGCGCGCGGGCGCAACGGAGCCGCTGCCGTCCGACGAGCACGCGCCGAACGCCACGCAGAAGAGGACGATGAGACCTCGGCGCATGGGGGGACTCCCGGGTTCGACGGATAGAGTAGAGGAGGTCGCCGACGGTGACGAGGTGTAGGCTGGTCGGGTCATGCTGGCGCGCCGAGGTCCCTGGCTGTCGATCCTGTTGCTCGTGACCGCGTGCCGGGCGGAGTTCACCAACCCGCCGCCGCCCGCCGAGACCGAGGGCAGCCTCCCGCGCTGCACCGAGGTCGGGATGCCGCTCGCGATCACCCCGTCGGCCGCGAGCGTCGGCGCGGGGCAGCTGTTCGTGCTGTCGGCGAGGGGCGGGACCGGCGCCTACCGGTGGAGCTTCGCGGTAAACGCCTCGGGCGGCTCGGTCGATCCTCGCGCCGGCGTCTACCTCGCCGGCGACCCGGCCGGGACGGAGGAGCCCACCGTCGACGTCGTGCTCCTCGAGGACGAGGGATGCCAGGGCGAGGCGAGCGCCTCGCTGACGGTGGTGGAGGCGCCGCGGATCGTGCCGTCGCGCCTCGCGCTCGAGCCGGGCGAGTCCGTCCAGCTGCGCGCCGAGCCCGAGGACCCCGACAACCCCGATCGCTACACCTTCACGCTGTCGACGATGGTGTCGGGGACGATCACCGAGGGCGGCCTCTACACCGCCGGCGGCGCCCTGGGCACCGACGTCGTGCGGATGCACGACGCGCTGCTCGACGCTCAGGCCGAGGCGATCATCGAGGTGGTCGCCGACGCGTCGATCCGGCTGTCGCCGGCGCAGTGGGTGATCCCCGTCGGCGGCACGGCCGCGCTGCCCGTCGCGGGCGGGAGCGGCGCGTACGACGTCGCGCTGACCGGCGGCTTCGAGCACGTGGACGGGACCACGATCCGCGCCACCGCAGCCGGCGCCGGGACCGTCACGTTCACCGACGCGTTCACCGGGCGCGAGGGCTCCGCGCAGCTGCTCGGCGTGTCCCCGCACGAGCCGCCGCGCCGCCTCGCGACCGATCGCCAGGAGACGCACCTGGTGCGGACGGGCGACGTCGACGGCGACGGGGACCTCGACGCGGTCGTCGGCATGGAGTCGCACACCGTCGACTGGTTCGAGGGCGGCGCGGTGCTGATCTACCTCAACGACGGCGCCGGCCTGGGCACCGAGCCGGCCCGCGTGATCAGCGGCGCGGGGCGGAGCGAGGAGCTGGGCATGGACGTCGAGCTCGCCGACCTCGACGCGGACGGGCGGCTGGACCTGATCGTCGGGGCGCGCCGGGCGAGCCTCACGCGGAACAACGTCGGCGCCGTGTTCGTCTACGGCGGGCTCGAGGGGGGCCTCGACTCCGAGGGGCGACCGTTCACCGCCGAGCCGGTGCGGACGTTCCTCGGGCAGGGCTCGTTCGACCTGTTCGGTGACTCCGTCGAGGTCTGCGACTTCAACGGGGACGGGCGCCTCGATCTCGCGGTGTCGGCGCCCTACGGGCAGCACCCGGACGGCGAGAGCGACCAGGGCACCGTGCAGGTGTTCCTCGCCTACCCCGACGGTCGCTTCATCTCCGCGCCCGACGTCGAGCTGTTCGGCGCGGTCGAGATCGACCCGATGGACGACGAGCGCTTCCTGGCGATCGGCGGGATGCGCCTCGGCGAGAGCCTCGCGTCGGGAGACTTCGACGGAGACGGCGTCTGCGATCTCGCCGCGTACGCGGTGCAGGCCAGCGAGAGCCAGCGGGACACCGGCGCGGTGTTCCTGTACCGGGGACGCGCGGCGGACGGCCCCGACCGCGGTGGGCCCGAGGAGCGCCCGCGCCTCATCTGGGGCGTCCCGGGCGACGTGGACGACAACGCCCGCTTCGGGGAAGACGTCTTGCTCGGTGACCTGAACGGCGACGACCGCGCCGACCTCGTCGCGACGCGGTACCTGCACGACGGCGCCGACGGGGGCGACACGGGCGCGGTCTACGTCCGGTTCGGTGGCGCCATGGGCGAGCAGACCACCACGATCACCGCCGTCGACGCGGGCGCGAGCTGGAGCGTCGAGGGGCTCGGCTCCGACCGCGTGGGCAACGCGGCCGCGCTGTTCGACGTCGACG